>Ga0326727_10023977_pt1 | contig 11588 bp, 12 predicted proteins | sample MB2enrmetagenome_FD_207643 | JGI IMG/M metagenome (GOLD analysis project Ga0326727, IMG submission 207643) | Lab enriched peat soil microbial communities from McLean, Ithaca, NY, United States - MB29MY | ecosystem: Environmental > Terrestrial > Soil > Wetlands > Peat | place: USA: New York... | reverse complement strand
CGCATCGATCACCGCATGGGTGGTGCTGCCAAGGGTGGTGCCGGTGGCCCATTGCCCTTTGCCGGTACGGCTGTTCTGGATGGCCTGGACCAGGAAACTGGCCGGCGTTCCCGACGTCACCTTGAGCGGCGCGGGGCCGGCCCAGTTGATGGCGTATTGGCCGGACAACTGCTGGAAGACCGCCCCCAGGTCCAGCCCCAGGTCATAGCTGTCGCCGACGTCGACGCGCAGAACCTTCACCGAGACGGTCACCTGGCGGGTGATCCGGGCATTCTGCGCCTCGACATAGGCGGCGATGCGACGCATCGCCAGCGGCGGCGCCATCACCGTCAGGGTTCCCGTTGCGGGCGACATGGTCGCCTTGCCGCCCGCCGGCAACAACGCCTGGACCCCGTCGCGCACATCGTCCCACACTTTGATGGCCGCTTCGTTGGCGGTATCCTGCAGCATCGATCCGGAGACGCCGCCGCTGGCCTGCCCCGGGGCCGCCCCCGCCCCGCCGCTGGCCGTGCCACCGGTGGTTCCGACCCCCGAGCGCACCAGCGAAGTCGACGGCAACGCCGCCAGGGTGAAGGTCCTTACATCAAAGCGAAACAGCCGGATCTGCCCGCCGCGATATTCCCATTCCAATCCGAAATAGCTGGCAAGGCTGTCGAGCAGCCCCGGCAGGGGACCGTTCCACGATAGCGCCATGCCTTCGCCCCGTCCCGCGGCACCGCGCCCGCCACCGCTGTCCAGATGTTCGTCCAACACCACCTTGAGGCCGGTCTGGGCGGCAATCTCGGCGGCAATCTCGCGCGGCTCGAGAGGCGTGCCGAAGCTGTTGAGGACGACCGCGGATGGTTGCAGGGCAAGCTCCGGCAGGGGGTCGCCGTTGGGCCGCAGGACGGCCCGACCACCGACCCAGATGCCGTCATGCAGCAGGGCCGTTCCCGTGCGGGCCTTGGGGACCGGCAGGGCCTTGACCATGGCGGCCTCGGCGACGGCCGTTTGATCGGCCAGGGCCGCCTTGCGGTCGTCATAGGTCTGGCATGCCGCCATTCCGGCCAAGCACAGGCACAGAAGCGCCAAGCGAACGCGGCTCATCGCCCTTCCCCCGATTGCACCAGGATGACGTGGTTGCCACGATAGAGGTGGGCATAGGGAGCCGGCACCGCCGTCGCGAAGCCGTCCAGCAACTGGCTGGCGGCGGTGGTGAAATCACCGGAGAAGGTCGCCTGGGCATCGACCGGATAGTCACGGTCGCTTTGCCAGACCAGCGTCCATCCGGCGTGGTCGCCCCAACTTCGCAGAACGCTTTGCAGCGTTTCGCCGACCGCCGCGGTCCAGGTGTCCTCGACCGCCACCGCCGGCACCGGATCGGATGCCGGCTCCGGCGATGGCGGCGCCGCCGGGACCGGCGGCGGCACCTCTGCGGCCGGTACCGACGGCGGCAGCAACGGGACCGGGGGCGCCTCGGCGACGACCACCGGCGCGGATGGCGGTCCAGATGACGGCGCCGGAAGCTCGGCAGACGACGACGGTGGCGGGGCAGGCGACGACGGTGGCGGGTCGGCGACCAGACGCAGGGCGATGGCGGCATCGGGATCGAGGCCGGCCGGACCATAGGAGACCTGGGCAACCAGGCCACGACGCGACAATTCCTGGCGCAGCACGGCCAGGCGCGCGGCGGTGAAGTGACGTGCCGCCGGGTCCAAACCGGCCGGCGCCAGCAGCACCAGGTGATAGCCCGGCGACAGGATCATTCGCCCGGCCAGCCGGTCCAGGCGCGCCGCGTCGAACGGGCTAAGGCGGTTCGAGCGTTCCTCGAACACCGGCACGAAGCCCTCGGCGCCGTCGCCGGTCTCGGCGTTGACCAGGCCCGGACCGGAGGCCGCCGCCAAGGCGGCGAGAACGACGGCCGACGCCAAAACCGGCCGGCCGGGGCGCAGCCACGCCGGAACCCTTCCCCCGATCATTCCCTGTTCTCCCGTCCGTTGGCGTGCCGCGCGACGGGGCGCGGTCCCGCGGTGTCGTCGTTCTTTGCGGGCGCCACCCGGCGGACACAAACCACGCGCGTCCCGTTGCGCAGGGTAAAGTCGCCGACCGCTTCGGCGATGACGATGGTCCCGCGGGACCCGGCGGTCCGGGTATTGACCACGGTGTCGACGCCGTCGACCAGTTGGTGGATCACCGGCCGCGGTGCCGAATCGGCACGCTCCCCATAGTCGAAATAGGTGAAGATGCCGTCCTCGAAGACCCGCTCCGGGGCGATCTCGGCATCGTCGTCGCGCTCGATGAACATCTTCATGTCAAAGCGCAGGTCCTCGGGGCGAAAGACGATGCGGCGCAAATAGTCGGGCATGCCGGAACCTGGTCCGGACGAAGACGGGTCGGACGGCGGAGCGGCTGCGTCCAGCCCTTCGTCGACCTCTCTGGGTGCGTCCAGATAGACGGTGAGATCGGTCACCTGGGTCGAATTCCAGGTCTCGGACCGCAGGTAGAAGTTGTAGACGTTGCCGCTGGCGCCCAGGACCGTCAGGTTGCTGTCTGCGCCGGCATTGCGCGAGCGAACGGCCAGCACATTGGCGCGGACCCGCTTGGTCTCGAAGACGACGGGATCGCCGACATAGAACTCGTTGGCCCGTTCCCAGGCCGGCAACACCAGCGTGGTCACCATGAAGTCCCGGGTCCGCACCCCCATCACGAAATCGGGATGCCACAGGTAATGAATGATGCCCGGCGCCGCCTGTCCGCTGGCGGCGGCCGGACGGTCCCAACTGCGCTGCAAGGTGCCAAGCGGCAGCGACGGCGTACGATCCATGGGTGGAAAATCGCCACGGCTTTCCTGATCGATGGCGGCCTCGGTGCCGGCCAGGACGGGCGCGGCGGCGCCCGGGGCCCGTGACGCCGGCTGCGGCGCGGGAATCGCCGGCCGCCCGCCGGGAATGGGGACGTTGGGAACCTGGGCCATCCCGTGACCCGACGCCGACAGCAGGGTGGCAAGAACCAGGCCGGGCAGTCGCCGGTTCATTGTCTTTGCGTGACCGAATAGGAGGTCACCATGAATCCGAGAGGATTCATGAAGCGATCCTCCCAGGCCACCTCCCTGGTCACGAACCCGATCGACAGGGATGCCACCAGAACGGTTTCATTGACCAGTTTGTTGGTGCCGTCATAGTCGCTGGTCGAGAATTCGACCTGCCAATAGCCGTCGGCGATCTTGCTGGCGCGGTGGATGGTGACGGTCCGGACCAGGCGCTGCTGGCGCGCCTCTTCGAAATGGGGCGCGGTCTCGGCGACGAAGCGGCGGTACTCCTCGGGATCGGACCGATGGGCGACCAGGCCTTCGCCGCCCCACCGCCGGCGCATCTCGGCCTCGTCGAGAACGATCTCGTGGCGCGCGGCCACATAGTCGCGCACCAGAAGTTCCGTCATCACCTCGAAGCCTTTGGTCCCGCGTGAAAACGGCTCGACCTTGACGATCTGTTCGCCCTTGTCCTTGACGCTCAGGATCATCGGTTCGACACGGACCAAGGGGGTCAGCGCGCTGATCGCCGCGCCCAAGGCGACATTGAGGGCAAGGCTTAGGAACATGCCGACCGCGAAGGCGCGCGCCGTCCACAGATAGCGTCGTCCCTCCAGCGCCGGCACGTCGCAGTCGGCCGGATAAGGTCCCAACCGGTCGCCCCCCGGGGACGGCGCCGGCGCCGGTCGTGGCCTGGGCAAGCGCAGGCGTGACAGGATCACGACACCGTCCAGCGCGAATAGTCCTGGCGCAGCTCGTAGCAGGCGCAGGGGCTGCGTTTCAGGTCGTCCCGACCGGGACCGATGCCAACCGGCTCGAGCGACCGGGTGCCATCACAGGCGGCCAGTTGCAGAACCACAGTCACGGCCAGCAGGTAGCGAAGTGTTTCCGGCATCATTTCCTTCCCGATTGTTCTTTCACAGCCGGCAAGGCCGTGGTCGTCATGGCCAGTCGATGCAGGGTGCGGATTTCAAGGATCGAGGCGAACATCGCGTGAATGGTGGACAGCTGCTCATAGACCGCCAGCGAGACCAGGGAATTGGCCGCCATGTCGCCACGCAGATCGAATGCGGAGGCCGCCGCCCGGGACAGCAGCCGCGCCCGATCCGTCGACAAGCCCAGCATGTCCCGGGTATGGCCGGCCAGGGCATAGCCGTCCTCGAGGGAGGCCCGGCGCAAGCGGTCGATGGTGGCGCTGGCGGAGCCGGCCGCCGTGGCGCGCGTCGTCCCGCCGAGAGCCGCGGCGTCCGGTGACCGGGCGACCTGTCCGGCGCCGGCGGAACCGGATCCCCCGCGATCGGGAAAACCGCCGGTCAAACCGTCGACGATGTCGAACCGCCAAGGGGTCGACACCGACAAGTCACCAAACCGTCCGACGGTCCGGGTCAGCTGGTTCAGGTCGTTCAGCAATTCGGTCGCCCGCGACAAGGCCTCGGCCATGCGGGCGGCCTCCTGTGCCAGATCGGCGATTTCCTCCGGGTCCCAGACCGGCTGTCCGCCCAGAGCCGGCTGCGATGCCGCCAGCACGCCGGCAAGCAGCCCGGCCAGCAACGGCCGCCGCATCATGGCTGCCACCGGATCGGTACGAAGCGGGCCGCCGCCGGGTCGGCGCGCACCCCTTCCGCGGCGATCGTCAAGGCCCCGACGAAGGCCTGGGCCTCGCTCTGTTGCGCCGGCGGCAGGCTGTCCTTGCCAAGGCCGTTCCAACTGGCCAATTGCCGATCGAAGGTCTCGATCAAGGCTGCCTCCCGAGGGGACGCCGCGCCGATATCTTGCCCCCAGCGCCGTTCCATGTCAGCCCGGCGACGGTCCAGGAGGGCGATGGCCGCTTCGGCGTTACCCCGCAAGGGAGCCCAGAACCGCACCTGCTTGTCGCTTTCCAACCAGGCCGCGAAGCGCTCTTCCAAGGCCTGCGCCGTCGGCGGATCGCGGTCCGCCCGCCCCTGTCCCCGCAGGGCGCCGAAGGCCCCCGGATCAACGGCCAAAGCCTGGACCACGGCTTGCGCGGCGGCTGCCGCCGCCTGGGTCTTGACATCACTGTCACGCCAACCGCTGCGGTCCAGCGCCAGCAGACGCCCTTGCACGATGTCGAACGCGGCCTCGCCGTCGGAAAACAGCTGCGACAGCAAACTGACCGCCGCGGCCCGATCGGACGCCCGAAATTCCTGGGCCCGCTTGTCGCTGGCGATGGTGGTCCACAGCCCCGGATATTGCGCCGTCATGACGCTGGCGGCATGGCGTTGGTTGTGGACGGCGGTCAATGCCGAGACCGTTCCATCCAGCTCGTGCAACCCTTGCAAAACGGTGATGGCGGCCGCCTGCCGATGGGACGCCTCGGTGACGCGAACGGCCAGGGACGGCGGTGCGGCCGCCGCAGGCAGCGTCCCCAAACTGTCGGCATGCGCCGCCATGCCGTCGGCGGCCTGTTTCGACAACCATAAGGTCAGCAGCGAGCGGACGCCCAACAGCGTGTCGAGAACGGCCTGGCGTGCGTTGCTGCCGGCGGCCGCGTCACCTCGCAGGTTTTGCGAGGCGGCGGCTGTGGACGCCTGCCGCGCACCGTCGGCGGCGACCGCCGCCAGTTGCACGCGCTGTCCGGTTGCCCCGGCCAGACCGTCCAGGCAGCTGCCATCCAGCAGGTCGAGGCGCTGCCCCAATCGCGCCATCTGTCCACTCAGCCGGTTGACGGGAAGCGACGACGGGTCGACCAGGGTGGTCTTCAGCATCTCGGCAACCGCACGCGGATCATCGAGGCGATCGGTCCGCCACAGCCCCTTGCCCGCCGTCTCGGCGGTCCGTACCAGCGCCGAAACATTGCCCGGCAGGCGGCGCAGTTCGACGGCAAGCGGTCCGTTGGGACCGAAAGCCCTGACCAGCGACAGGGCGTCGCCGGCAAAGTCCCGGCATTGCTCGACCGACCGCCATAACCCGTCGGCCTGTCGCAGATAGTCGGCAACCTTGGCATCGTCCCACACCGGGCAGGGAGTGGGGCAGCACAAGGGGTTGATCGGGTGAACGACGCAGAAGGCGACCAGCACCGACGCCGGCGACACATCGCGCCACCACCGGACCAAGGCGTTGCCATGCCGCAAGAGGGTACGGAAAGGATCCATATCGCGCCCCCGTCACGGATGGTCGGCAGCCGGGCCGGCATCGCCGCTGGCGGCCGGATCCAGTTCGGCCAGCCGACCGGCGCTTTCGACTTCCAGTACCGCCGCCAGCAAAGCCTGGACCTGGGACAATTCGTCATGCATGGCCAGCATCACCGCGGTGTTGGCCTGCAGGTCCGAGCGCATGTCCTTGGCCCCGCCGACCTGATCGGCCAACATTCGCGCGCGATCGCCGGTGCTCTCCATCTGATGACGCGCCGCCAAAGCCATGGCATATCCGTCGGCAGCCGCTTCGCCGGCCAGCATCGATCGCGCCTTGCGGGTCAGATCGATGGCGGTCAGGCTGGCCTCGGGCGATACCGTCAGTTCCTTGCGAACCCAGGCCTGCGTCTTGACCAGGCTGGAGAAATCCGGGCTGGACGACGGTGACGACGGCACCCCCTTGGCCTTGTCGGCATCATCGAGAAGCTGGCGGAAGCTTTTCCCCAGGGAGCGGGCGCTGCCCCCCAGTGCCTGGGCGTTGGTCCAGGTGGCATCGACCGATTGGATCAGGTCCCGGACCGGAGGTCCGAAGCGGCTGACGCCGCTTTGCGACAGCGCCGCCTGAAACGCCAAGGTGGGCACCCCTTCCTTGCCGACGGTCGCCACCATGGACTGGACCTGTACCAGCATCTCGTTCAGCGCACGAACCTGTTCGGCAACCGCATTGACGTTCTCGACGGCCTTGGCGACGGCCTGGGCATCAATGACCGGATAACCCTGTGCCCGGCCCCGCTCCGGCGCCAGAATGGCAACAACCAGCAGAACCATCGCCAGCAACGCTCTATTTTCCCGAAACATAATGCCCCACCCAGTTGTCGCCGAACTTGCGCTGGGCCTCCTGGGCCGCCGCCACACTGTCGCGACCGGAAGAGAACAGGCGCAGATAAGGCCCCAGCGGCGAAAGGTCGGTGTCGAGAACGACGGACTCCCCGGTGGCCCGTTTGACCAGGACCGATCGCGCCAGGCGCCGTGACACCGGCAAGGTGCCCTTGATGAAACCCCATTCGGTATCGGTCAGGCTCCAATCGGCATAGTCCTCGACCCGAGCCTGCGGATTGGGGAACAGGAACAGGGTTTGGCATTGCCCGCGGATCGCCTCGCCCATGCCGGCCTGCGAGATGGCCTCCGGCCGCTGGAAAGCCGACACCACCGCGACGCCGCGCTTGCGGTACTCCTGCAGCATGGTCAGGTAGTAGGTGCGAAACAGCGGATTGCGCAGCATCGGCTCGGTTTCGTCGATAAAGATGAAGGCCGGCGCTGCGCAATCGGCAATGGTGGTCTGAATGCGATGCATCAAGTAGGAAATGGTCGCCTGGGCCAACGTCTCGTCTTTGAAGATGTCGGTCATGTCGAAGGCGATCAGGCGATTTTCGCGAATCTCCAACGTGTCCACGTCGGCATTGAACATCCTGCCGTAGTAGGAGTCGTCGACCCACTTCAGGAGTTGCTGGCGAACCGCGCCATTGATGCTGAAACAAGGCTCATAGATGGTCTTCAGGGTGCGCTTTTCCGCTGGCAGCGCACTTTCGAACAGGGACTGTACCGCCAACCCGATCTCTTCCAGCGAATCGGCATCCTCACATCCGGAAATGGCCCGCAGCCACAACCTGACAAAGGCCCGGTTATCAGGCGTATCCGCGCATTGGAAAGGATTGAGACAGCAACCGCCGGCCTCGCCGGTGGACAGATTGAGGTAGCGCCCGCCCAAGGCCGTGGTGAAGACAAAGGCCCCCCGATAGCGGTCAAAGATGTAAGCCCGAAGTTTCGGATGCCGAAGCGCCATTCCGGCCAGAAACGTCATCACCGTGGTCTTGCCGCTGCCGGTGGGGCCAAGACATACCGCGTGAGCGACGGCATCCTTTTCGGACGAAACATGGAACTGGAAGGCATAGGTGGTGCCGCCGGCGGTGCGAAAATTGGCCAGCGCCCCCTGGCCCCAATCGCAGGAGGACAAACCCTGAGGCGGCCGGTCCAAGGTAATGGTGCTGGCGACATTGCCGGAGAAGAAGCGAAACCGCCTGGGCCAGGGGAACTGGGAGAACCATGTCGCCTGGGCGGCGGCCCCCTCGCGCACGGCGGCAACCCCATAAGCGGCGCAGATTCGGCGGACCTCGTTGTCGAGAGCGTCGATATCGCCGGGAGTGTCGCCGAACAGGAACAACGTCAGGGCATAGTCCATCAGGGCCGAGCGATTCTCGTCCAGCCCTTCGATGATCTGCAGGGCCGCGTCATACTGATGACCGGCGGCGGCGCTGAACCGGGTCACCATGCTCATCCGGTTTTCCTGGGCAATCTTCAGGGCGGCAACCGTCTTGCTCCAGGGATCGATCACGTGGAGCAGCACGAATTCCCCATCCAATCCGGAAAAATCGGCAATCATCTGCTCGTCGACGTAGTCGCCGAACCGGCGGATCCCGATGACCGCCGCCAGACAGCTTTTGTCGCCGCGGCGAAAGCGAATCAGGCCCTCCTCGCCGGTAAATTCGATGCTGTCGGCCGCGATGGCGTCCGACACTTGGCGCGGACCGCACAATGGGACCGGGCGTGACACCGGGCTGGCCAGGCGGGCCCAGAACCCCAGCAGGTGACGTGACTGTCCTGCAGGCTCCGGGATGGTCGGCTGAACCAGCAGTTCGGGTCCATAGGGGGCCAGGATCTGCAGGGTGCTGTCCACGGCTTCGGCCAGGCGCGATGCGGCCGAGCGGGACCGGCCGGCGACCGAGAGGACGATGATCTGCTGATTGTGAAACGAGGACTGGAAGGACTGATTCCAGCGCTTCGCGATATCCCTCAGCAAAGGGCGCTCGAAACCGTCGTCGCCGTCGACCGAAATGCGTTGGCGCAGCAGGATCACCCGAACCGCCACGCCGATCTCGGCCAAGGCATCCAGCCAGCTTTTGCGGGTCCGAAACAGGGCATCGCGGTCCGCGCTGGACAGAAACATGATATCGCGACCACTGACCGCCAGGCATTGGACCAGGGTCCCGTCCCGGCAGACCAGGGTTTTCCCGTCGGGCATCAACCGGTCGAAGGGAAGATGGTCGGCCAACCGGGTCTCGCGCGGCGGCGGCAGGACCAGGCGCGCCACCGCCGGCACCGCCAATCCGGCAAAGGCCGCCGCGCCGGCTATCACCCCGGCGGCCCCCAAGCCGACCGACATCGGCGAGACGTCGCGCATCAGCAGGGCGGCCGCGCCTTCAGACAAAAGGACGCCCATGCCGGGATCAGGCGACATATTTGTTGCCCCGGACCGCCACCAGATTGGCGGTCTTGCGCCGGGTCTCCATCCAGGCCGTCACCAGGGTGGCGATATGGGGCTCGCGCACGGAAATCACCGCGATGGCCGTGTGACCAACCAGAGTGGTGACGAAAAAGGGAATGGGATTGAGGTCGAACAACACGATGCCGGCCATCATCGCCGCGAAGTTGAACAGCACATTGGCCGCAGCCGGCATCAGCGGCGCCCAGAAAACTTGGGCCGGGTCGGCGACCACCCGAAGAACCAGGGTTCGCATGGCGGACCGCCCCCTTAGTTGACCGGAATGTTGGCATTGGAAATGAAGAACTGGACCACCTGGCCAACAAAGGCGATCAGGGTCAGGCCGCCCAACAGGCTGACCGCCCAGGACCATTTAAACTTGCCAAAGAAGGCCATGGTGGCCAGACCAAGGACGCCGATGGCGCCGACGATCATCAGGATGTTTCGAACATTGGTGAAGATGTCCGTGGCCTTGGTCTGCAGGCTGGAAAAGATCGACGCCGATCCACCATCCGCCATGGCCGGACCGGCCAGGCAGACCAGGAACACTGCGGAACCAACAGCAACAACCCTCGGAAACATGGCATCCCCCGTCAAGAACACGGTTTTGTTTGTATCCGTTTTGGATACATTCGTCAACGATGTTCCGACATCCTGAGGACGCAGCTGTCTCCATATGTCCAGAAGAGGCGCGGAGAGCCTTCCTTCGTGCCTGTCGAGGGCGTCATATTTTGTTAACAATGAAACAAATGCACTTATCCATAACTTCAATGATGGGAAAATCTGTCTCCATGAAAGAAACATCTATCGAAAGTCAAGCAATGGTGCTTGCTTGACGCTGGTCAAAAAACGGGGAATTCTGGATCGTCATTTTGGACAGGGGAATGTCGACGGTGTCCACCCCGGTCCGCTGGCGATACCGATTTCTCTTCCAGGCAACTGAAACCGATCGACCGATGGCGAAATGAGCTCACCTGAAATGACGAACAGAATTCGCGAATGGCGCAACCGACGACGCATGTCCCTGGCCGAACTTGGGGAGATCGTCGGTCTCAGCCGTTCGGAAATCAGCAAACTGGAGAGCGGCAGCCGCCGGGTTCGCGCCGATCATCTGGTGGCGTTGGCCAAGGCCATGAAAGTGGCGCCGGAAGACCTGATGGACAAGGAGGCGGTCCGCGAACTGATCGGCGACGGCGCCTCCGCGCGGCCGGTGGCGGCCAGCCTGGCCATCGCCCAGGCCCGTCGCCAGAACGGCACCATCGTGATCCTGACCGACCTGGCCAGCGTCAACGGCGAGGCGCCGCCGCAGATCGTCAATGTCCCCGGCGCCTATGCCTTCTACATGCCCGACACCAGCATGGAACCCAGGGTTCCGGTCGGCGCCTTGCTGTATGTCCACCCACTGCTGCCGCCGCGCGCCGGCGATCTGGCGGTCATCGCCAAAACCGGAGAGGCGCCGACCCTGGCTTCCATCGAGCGCCGCTCCAACGCCCTGGTGGCAATTATCGGCGCCGCATTGGATCCGATCGATCTTAACGATCCCGACATCGCCCAGACGGCGCGCATCGTCGGCATGTGGTTCCCATGAGCCGGCACCGGACCCTGGGTCCGGCTCTTGTGGCCTTGGGCATAGCCTTGGGCCTGTCTTCCGGTGCCGCCCTGGCCGCGATGACGGCACCGGATGTCTCGGCCCTGGGCGAGGTGGCACCGGTCGCCCACCCCTATGACGAGAGCGCCGATGCGACCGCCGCGGTGGCGGCCGCCTTGGCCCGTGCGCAGCCGGAGGGAAAACGGGTTCTGCTGGTTCTTGGCGGCAACTGGTGCCCCGATTGTCGCGTCCTGGGCGGCGCCATGCAGGCAGCGCCCATCAAGGCCTTCGTCGACGCCCATTTCGAGGTGGTGCCCGTCGATATCGGCCGTTTCAACAAGAACATGGGCATCCCGGAACGGTTCGGCATCGCCAAGCTGAAGGGAGTTCCCAGCGTCCTGGTCCTCGATGCCGACGCCACCCTGCTCAACCGCGATGACGTGACGGCCCTGGGCGACGCTCGCACCATGTCGGCCCAGGCCATCGTCGACTGGCTGGCCGGCTGGGCGGTCGAGAAGTAAAGACAGGCAAAATCAGTGGCATCGGCGTCCCTGCCGGTGTGCGGCGGACACCGGCAGGGAC
>Ga0326727_10023976_pt1 | contig 11588 bp, 8 predicted proteins | sample MB2enrmetagenome_FD_207643 | JGI IMG/M metagenome (GOLD analysis project Ga0326727, IMG submission 207643) | Lab enriched peat soil microbial communities from McLean, Ithaca, NY, United States - MB29MY | ecosystem: Environmental > Terrestrial > Soil > Wetlands > Peat | place: USA: New York... | reverse complement strand
AGCGTCACCGATGCGGTCGGGATCATGTTGCTCCCCGAGACCGCGGTGAACTGCTGCATCTTGATCACGGGGTTGCACTGGATCGCGAGGACCGCGTCGGCCACGGCCATCAGGTCTGAGTCGGTTACCCGTTTCCCTGCGTCGCCGAGCTGCTTGATCCGACGGACGATCTCTTTGAGCTGGTGGCTGTCGGGGACATACTTCAGCTCCTGCAGGGCCGCCTCAACCGAGGCCGAGCCGGAGTGCTTGCCAAGGACGATCCGCCGCGTCCTGCCGATCTGCTCCGGCCGGACCGATTCATAGGTGGACGGCTCGCGGATCACCCCGTGGGCATGGATGCCGCTCTCGTGGGTGAACGCCATCTCGCCCACGAGGGCCTTGTTCACCGGCAGCGGGACGCCGGTCAGGCGCGAGACCAGCGCGGCGAGGTGGTAGATCTCCTCTTTCTTGATCCGGGTGCGGTACCCGTACAGCACCTCAAGGGACATAACCAGCTCCTCGAACGGCATATTGCCCGCCCGCTCCCCGAGGCCGTTCACGGTCACGTGCGCACAGGAGGCCCCGCACCGGAGCGCGGCAAAGGTGTTCGTGAGCGCAAAGCCGAGGTCGTCGTGGCAGTGGATGGAGAGCGGGGCGAGCTTCGCAAGCGGCGGGATATACCCCGCGACCTTCTCCGGCGTCAGGAGACCGACCGTGTCGCAGAAGCAGAGCCGGTCGGCACCGCGCCGGACCCCCTCGGCGAAGACCTCGTACAGGAACGACGGGTCCGCCCGCGAGGCATCCTCACCGGAGAGTTCCACGACAAGGCCGCGGCCCTTCGCGTACCCGACCGCGTCCCATGCCATCGCGGCCACCTCGTCGCGGGTCTTGCGCATCTTCTTTTTTATGTGCAGGTCGCTGACCGGAATGACAAGGTGGACCGAATCTGCCCCGCATTCCGCGGCATAATCGATGTCCTGCCGGAGGGCCCGGACATAGGTGCAGATCTCGGCAGCGAGCCCGGCATCCGCCACCCTCCGGATCGCCTCGCGTTCGCCTTCCGATGCGGCAGCGGACCCGGCCTCGATCACATCAACGCCGATATCGGCAAGCTTGGCCGCGATCTCCAGTTTCTGGTCAGGATTTAACGAGACACCCGGGGTCTGTTCCCCGTCCCGTAACGTGGTATCAAAAAAGCGCAGGTTTTCAGCGAATAAAACACTCACTCATGGTATACACCATAATAGAAATTGGGAAAGGAGACTATAAAAACGTTCGGGCGGGCAAACGAGCGCATATATCCCGGATTTTTGAACGGAACCGGCATGGCGGAAACTATCCCGGTATCTTTCACGATGCACCCGGGGCACGGGCCGGGCGGCCTCCCGGTTGCCGTGACCCTTCCCATCCGAGGGGGAGCCGGTGATCGTATTCCTTCGCCCCGGACAAGCGCCCGGGTGCCGGGCGCACTCCCGTCCTGCCTCCGGAATAACCTGTTTAAGGAATCCCTGCTCATGCTTAGGTATGAAAGACGGGCATGGACCGGATGGTTCTGCAGAGATCGCCCGGCAGCTGGACCGGTCCCCGCTGGGACCCCGGATCAGGGCCGATATCAGAGCGTGTGTCGCCTTCCATACCTCCCCGGCCCCCGGTGTCCTGATCGGCGCGGTGATGGTGGACTATGCCCTTGAACTGCTCGGTGCAGAGCGGGGCGACCGGGTGTACGCGGCCTGCGAGACGCAAAAGTGCCTCCCGGACGCACTCCAGGTCGTCGCGCACTGCACGTCCGGAAACAACCGGCTCCGGATCATCCCCATCGGAAAGTTTGCCATCACGCTGAACCGCTCCTCACCGGGATCGACCGCGGAGGGCGTGCGGGTGTTTATCGACCTTCAGAAACTGAAGAGGTTCCCGGTCATCGAGGCATGGTACCTGAACAGCCCGGCGTTCGACAAGCCGTCCATGAAAGACCGGCTGCAGGACGAGATCTTCCGGGCCGGGCGGGAGATCCTCTCCTCGGAACGGGTGCGGGTCACGGTCACCGGGAAACGGGCGTGGCGATCGGTCGCCTGCCCCTCCTGCGGGGAGACCGTGCCGGATTATCTCGTCGTCGACGGGAGATGCGCGGGATGCGGCCCGCTCCGGTACTATGAAGTCCTCAAAAGCGATCGTCCCGGGGAACAAAAGACTGGGTAACCTTCAGCTCTGAAGAAGAATGAGTGGGAGGAGTAAGCCTCCTTCTGTTCTGGGCGGCATTCAGCTCTGCGCCATACCCGGGCGGATACCGGACGATCCATCTGCCCTGTTCTGGCTTGCACCCGCAGGGGTTTGCCGTTTCACCGTATCCTGTTCCTGCGCTCAGCGGGTTACTCGCACGGCGTTGTGCCGTACTTCTCGCCCCAAGGGGCTCGGCCGTATCATGACTGGGAACAGGCCGTGTCGTTTCTGTGCCATTGCCGTGACTCTCGCCACCCATACTTGCGTATGGCTGCGTGCCCGGTGGGTGGGAGGACTTTCCTCAGCAGCATGAAAGCTACCGTCAGCCGCGCTCTCCCTCTCCAGGTATCTATGGCGCCGGCACCCTGATAAGGGTACCGATGGCCGGCCACCGGCCCGGGCGCCGTCCGGCCGGGGGGCGACAGGTAATTATGGGAATGCAGCAGAGAGTTCAGCAAAAAGGGGCGTGCCATGGAACTGCTGACGCAGGAAGAGGGGGAGGCCGCGGTCGGGATCGCCCGCGGCGCGGTCGAATACGCGATCCTGAAAAAGCCCAAGCCGGCGATCCGGGCCCCGCCGGTCTTTTTGGAGAAACGCGGGGTCTTTGTCACGCTCACGAAAGACGGCCTCCTCCGGGGCTGCATCGGGTTTCCCTACCCGGTCATGCCGCTCGCGGATGCCATCGAGCACGTGGCCGTCGCTGCCGCGCTCGAGGACCCCCGGTTCCCACAGGTCCGGAAGAACGAGGTGCCGGAGCTCGCGCTGGAAGTCACGATCCTGACCGTACCGGAACCCCTTGACGGCGAGCCCGCCGACCGCCCCCGGTACGTGGAGGTCGGCCGCCACGGGCTGATCGTGCGGGGCTTTGGCACCAGCGGTCTCCTCCTCCCGCAGGTCGCGACGGAATACGGCTGGGACGCACCGGCATTCCTCGACCACACCTGCGAGAAAGCCGGCCTCCCGCACCGGTGCTGGACCTACGGCAACGTGGACGTGCTCACGTTCGAAGGCCAGATCTTTGCCGGCTCGTTTGGGGAGAACCGTTAACCTGAAAGAGCGCCAACCGGAGAGGAGGTGGTTTCGTACCGTATGGCGATTGCGTTTGAGAGCCTGGACAGCGACATTGCCGGGCGCTGCGGGAGGCTGGTGGCCGGGAAAAAGACCCTCCGGACCCCGGCCCTCCTGCCGGTGATCAACCCGCACCACCCGATCGTCAGCCCCGGGGAGCTCCGGAAGATGGGTGTCGGGGCGCTGATCACCAACGCGTACATCATCTCCCGGAGCCGGCAGTATGGCGGGCCGGCCCGCGAACAGGGGCTCCACCGGCTCCTCGACTTCGATGGCATCATCATGACCGATTCCGGGTCGTACCAGCTCTCGGTGTACGGCGAGGTCGCCATCTCCAACCGCGAGACGCTTGCCTTCCAGCAGGAGATCGGGAGCGACATCTGGGTGCCGCTGGATATCCCCACCCCGCCGGGCGCCGATCGCGCGACCGCAGAGCGGGACCTTGCCCTCACCATGGAGCGCCTCCGGGAAGCAAAGGAGATCTACGGGGATGACGCGCCCCTTGCCGGGCCGGTGCAGGGCGGTATCTACCCGGACCTCCGCGAGGAGGCGGGAAGGGCGGTGGGCGGGCTCGGCTTTACCTTCTGCCCCATCGGGGCGGTCGTGCCGCTCATGGAGGCCTACCGGTACCGGGACCTCGTGGACGTCGTCATGGCCGCAAAACGGACGCTCCCCCGGTCGGCCTGCGTCCACCTTTTCGGGGCGGGCCACCCGGCCATGTTTGCGCTTGCCGCCGCGATGGGCTGCGACCTCTTTGACTCTGCCGCATATGCACTCTATGCAAAGGAGGGGCGGTACCTCACCACCCACGGCAGTTTCAGGATCGATGAACTCGCCGACCTTCCCTGCGCGTGTGCGGTCTGCCGCGGCCATACGGCCGGGGAGCTGCGCACCGCAGAGGACCGTACCCGGCTGCTCGCGCTCCACAACCTTGCCGTCACGCTTGCCGAGATCGCCCGGATCCGTCAGGCGATCACGGACGGGACACTCTGGGAACTCGTGGACGAGCGGTGCCGGAACCACCCGCAGCTCCTTGCCGGCTACCGGGAACTGCTCGGTCATGCCGCGGAACTCGGGGCATACGACCGGGTCGCCAAGCGCCGGTTCTTCTACCGTGGCGACGAGAGCTGTGCCCGGACCGAGGTCAGCCGGTACCAGCGCCTGCTCGCCCGGCTGCAGCTTGGGAGCAGCGTGCTGGTCGCCTGCGATGGCGGGCACCACGGGGGATACGATGACGTGCTCTCCTTCAAACCGCCGTTAGGCCCTTATCCCCCGGAACTGAAAGAGACCTTCCCCATCGGCCAGAGCGAGATCCCCCCGTGGGACGCGGCGATGGTGCGGCAGGGATGCCGGGGCATCCGGGTGCTGGCGGAGAGCCACCCGGCCAGCCGGATCCAGGTCGCCGGCCTCGGGAACTGGCGGGAGATCTTCCGTGAGGAAGTCGGCGAGATGGCGGAGCTGATCGGGTGATCCGGTTCGATATCAGGGAGCGGGACGGGTGCGCCCGGGCGGGTATCCTTGCGATCGACGGGACCAGGGTCCCCTTTCCTGCCGTGATCGATCCGGCAACGGTCTTTCCTTCCCTCGTCTCCCGGGGCGGCACGAACGTCCCCCTCTCTGCACCGCCGGCATTTGTCAGCACGTACCTCGCAACGGGCGAAGGCCCGCCGGTCATCATCCACCCGGCGCTTGCGAACCCGGCGGAGAGCGGGGACGTGGTCATGGCGGCCAACTGGCATACGACCCTCGCGAACCCCCGGCAGTACGTCAGATGGCTCAAGGACCTCAAGGGAAAGACGCCGGCCGATACTCTCTGGTATGCCCCGGCCGCTGCCCTGCCATCCAGTGTCCATATCCTCTGCTATTCGGGCTTCGACCTCTTTGATTCCACCGCGGTGGATCTCAAATCCGCGCAGGGGCTGTTCTGCATGCCCGAAGGGGAGTTCCCCGCTGATGATGCACGGGAAAGCGGCATGTGCAGCTGCGAAGGCTGCCGGAACGGCGACCTCGGGCTGCACAACCGGCTGGCACTCATACATGAGGTCGCCCTCGCCCGGTACTTCATCGGGCAGGCCAGCCTCCGCGAACTGGTCGAGGCCCGGTGCCGGATGAACGCAAACCACGTCGCCATCATGCGCCACCTCGACGCGGATTACGCGTGGTCGGAAGTATACGCCCCCGTTGCCCGCACCGGCGTGATGCGGGCAAACGCCGGGGAATCGATGCAGAGGGCCGAGGTGCGCCGGTTCGCGGAACGTCTCCTCTCCCGGTACCGGCCGCCCCGTGCCACGGTCGCCGTCCTCCTGCCCTGCTCGGCAAAGAAACCCTATTCGCTCTCGCAGAGCCACCGCCGGTTCCGGCAGGCAATCGCCGGACGGGCCCACGAGCTTGTCATCACCTCGCCGCTGGGCCTTGTCCCCCGGGAACTGGAGTGCGTGTACCCCGCGATGCACTACGATGTCCCGGTGACGGGGTTCTGGGACGCCGAGGAGTGCGCGTACATCTCGGGTATCGTCGCACGCTACTTCGCGCTGCACCGGTACGAGCGGGTGATCGCCCATCTCGAGGGCGGTGCACTCAGGGTCGCGGAGATGGCGGCCGCTGCCTGCGGGATCGCGCTCGAATACTCCTGCCGCGAACGCCCGGCCGGCGACGCGGCCCTTGCGCACCTCGACCGGGCTCTTGCCGGTGAGCGCCGCCTCAGGGACGACCGTCTCCACGGGATGCTCTCCTGCCAGTTCGGCTGCGACGTTGAGACCAGAGGCATCCTCCAGCGGGGCCACTTCCCGGAGCTCTTCTACTCCCGGGACAACCGGCAGCTCTTCTCGATCGATACCGGCACCGGCCTGCTCCGCCCGACCTTTGAAGGGTGGGACCTGCTCCCGCAGGGGTACCGCGTGACCATCGCGGACTTCGTGCCCGAAGGCGACGTGCTCGTGCCGGGCGTCCTTGATGCCGACCCGTCCATCCGGGACGGAGACGAGGTACTGGTGGTCGGACCCCGGGTGATCGCCACGGGCAGGGCGGCAATGTCATCGCAGGAGATGAAGTCCTCCCGCCGCGGGGTTGCCGTCCGGGTGCGTAAAATAAAGAAGCTTGCCGGTTAATGTGTACGCTACATCGCAGATCATCGAGGGAGTGAAGTCCGTGGTTTATGGTGATAGGACGGGGCAGGACTGGTGGGAACGGTGACATCGCCGGTCGTGATCGCAGTCCCGAACGAGATCGGGGCCGGAGAACAGCGGGTGGCAACCGTGCCGGAGGTTGTCCGGAACCTCACGAAATCGGGGTACGAGGTCCGGGTCGAGCATGACGCAGGAGCGGCGGCATACTACCCGGACAGCCTGTATATTGCTGCCGGGGCAAAGATCGTTGCCGGCCGGGCCGACCTGCTGAAGGGGGCAACGATGGTACTCCGCGTCCAGCCCCCGACCGTGGCCGAGGTCGACCAGCTGGAGAAAGGGACGATCGTGATCGGTTTCATGAACGCGGCCGGCAACCCTGAGGCAATTGCCCGGATGCGCGACCGTCAGGTCACCGCGTTTGCCCTCGAACTCGTCCCGCGGATCAGCCGCGCCCAGAGCATGGATGCGCTCAGCTCGCAGGCAACGGCGGGAGGGTACGTGGCGGTCATTCTCGGTGCGGAGAACTGCCCGAAGTTTTTGCCGATGCTCACGACCGCGGCCGGCACGATACGGCCCTCGACGGTACTCATCCTCGGTGCCGGCATCGCCGGCCTCATGGCGATTGCCACGGCAAAGCGTCTCGGCGCCATGGTCGAGGCCTACGACGTCCGGCGCGCTGCCGGCGAACAGGTCAGGAGTCTCGGCGCAAAGTTCCTCGAGCTCGCGATCAATGCCGAAGGGCAGGGCGGCTACGCCCGCGAGCTGACGCCGGAGGAGAAGGAACAGGAGCAGCAGATGGTCTCCGCCGCGGTCGCGCGGGCCGATATCGTGATCACGACGGCCGCCATCCCCGGCCGCAGGGCCCCGGTCCTCATCACCCGGGAGACCGTCGCAAGGATGCAGCCAGGTGCCGTCATCGTCGACCTTGCGGCCGAGACGGGCGGCAACTGCGAGCTGACGCAGGCCGGAACAACGATCCGGGAGCACGGGGTGACGATCATCGGCCCGCGGAACCTCCCGGCCCGGGTGCCGTTCCACGCGAGCCAGATGTATGCAAAGAACCTCCAGTCGTTCCTGGCGCTCCTCCTCACCAAAGAGGGGGGACTCGTCCCGGAGTTCACCGACGAGATCCTGACCGCGAGCCTCCTCGTCCACGCGGGGACCGTGGTCCACAAACCGACCCGCGACCTGCTGGAGGGGAGCAGACCATGACCGATACTACCCTTCTCTGGACCGCGGTCTACATCGCGATGCTGGCCGCGTTCACCGGCTATGTCGTCATCAGCCGGGTGCCCGTTATCCTCCACACGCCGCTGATGAGCGGCTCGAACTTCATCCACGGGATCGTGCTGGTCGGGGCTATGATCGCGCTCGGTCTCGCGACGACGCCCCTCGAGCAGGCTATCGGTTTTGTCGCCGTTGTCCTTGGCGCGGCAAACGTCACCGGCGGGTATGTCGTCACCGAACGGATCCTCCAGATGTTCGACCGGAGCAAAAAGAAGCAGGAAAAAGGAGGCCCGTGATGACCGACCTCTCCTGGGTGATCGACCCGGTCTACATTGCGACGATCTTCTTCTTCATCATCGGTCTCCAGCGGATGAGCCACCCGCTCACCGCGCGGAGCGGGATCGTCTGGGCCGGCGCCGCAATGCTGATCGCGACGCTGGTCACGTTCCTGACCCCGGGCCTCACCAACTTCGCGCTGATGGCGATCGGGATCGTCATCGGCGGGGGCTTCGGGTACATCGCGGCAAAGCGCGTCGCGATGACCGGCATGCCCCAGATGGTCGCGCTCTTCAATGGCATGGGCGGCGGCGCAGCAGCCGGGATCTCGGCGGTCGCGCTCCTCGGCACTATCGATGTGACCAGTTCCCTTGCCGTCATTGGCGGGCTTATCGGGGCCGTCTCGTTTGCCGGGAGCATCATCGCGTTTGCGAAGCTCCAGGGCTGGATGCGCCCGCGCCCGGTCATCTTCGCGGGCCAGCAGGTTCTCAATACGGCCGTCCTTGCCATCGCCGTCATCACCGGGGCGCTCATTGTCCTGAATCCGGTCCGGGTCCCGTCCGCCATTGCCCTGAACCTCCCGATCTTCTTTCTCCTCTCGCTCGTCTTTGGGGTCCTCATGACGCTCCCCATCGGCGGGGCAGACATGCCGGTCGTGATCTCGATGTACAACGCGTTCACCGGGCTTGCGGTCGCGCTCGACGGGTTCTCTTTTGCAACCCCCAACTACGCGATGGTCGTCGCCGGGATCATTGTCGGTGCCGCGGGGTCGCTGCTGACGATCAACATGGCAAAGGCGATGAACCGTTCGCTCTCCAACGTCTTCTTCGGCGCGTTCGGTGCGACCGAGGAGCAGGGGGTGCAGATACCGGGCAGCATGAAGCCGGTCGAGGTCGACGATGTCGCGGTCATGCTTGCCTACGCCGGCAAGGTGATCATCGCCCCCGGGTACGGCATGGCCGTCGCGCAGGCGCAGCAGAAGGTCAAGGAGCTGACCGACCTCATGGAGAGCAGAGGCATCACCGTGAAGTTTGCGATCCACCCGGTCGCCGGGCGGATGCCCGGGCACATGAACGTCCTGCTCGCCGAGGCCGGGGTCGCGTACGACCGCCTCTTCGACCGGGACGAGATCAACCCGGAGTTCGCCGGCACCGATGTCGTCCTCGTCATCGGGGCAAATGACACCGTCAACCCGGCAGCGCACCGCGAGAGGAGCCCGCTCTTTGGCATGCCCATCCTCGATGTCGAGCAGGCCAGGAATGTGGTCGTCCTGAAGCGCGGCCAGGGGAAGGGCTTTGCCGGGATCGAGAACGACCTGTTCTACCGGGACAACACGCGGATGCTCTATGGCGATGCGCAGGAGACCGTCGGCAGGCTCGTGCAGGCCCTCAAGAAACTCTGAGGTTCGGATGATTCTTCCGGACCTGTGAGCATGCCAAAAACCCTGATGAGTACCTCGTACCCTCAGGAAACCCTCTTTTTACCGGATCCCCCGGAAAATGTTCCCGGGTTCCCTGTCCCGGCGGGTGAAAAATGTACATGTCCGTCCTGAAATCCACCTCTCTATTTAAGAATAATTATCGCCAACTTATGCAGACAACATTACCTTTGGAGTGAAAGAGATGGATTTTGGATCATTGGGCGGATTAAGCGGGATCGGCGGAGCGGTGAACAGTTACCTGGCGACCCCGGACGGGAAGGCTGCGATCAGCAAGTACCTTGGCTCCCCGGAAGGCATCAGCTTCCTGCAGAATTTTGCCGGGACCCCCGAAGGCCAGAAAGTGATCGCGGCAGTCCTTCCGACCGTTCTTGGCGGGATGAACCTGCCCCTGGACGTGGCAGATATGGTGAAAAATGCACTGGGAAGCCAGCAGGCGACCCGGCAGTAAGGCAAACCTTTTCCCCTCGTTTTTTCCCGTTGCTTCAAACGACCCGGTTTTCCGCGACGGTTTTGTAATCCCAGAGAGCCGGTGACCGCAGGCTATAACCGTGCCGGCTGCATGAACCTCCCGGGCATAAGGGCAGAACCACGGGCAACACCGGCAGCACTACAAACTGCCGAAGCGTAAAAAACAGCGCCGCGCCCCGCGGCGGCCGGGCGGATTATGCTGCCTTCTCATTAGGTTTCATCTCGATGACTTCAAGGACGAGATCCTTCCCGAACGCCTTTTCAAACGCCCGCTGCTCTGCCTCCACGCCCCAGATCTCGAGCTGGCAGTCCCCCCGGGTGATCACATCGAGCGTCACGGTGTTCTTCTCCACGCGGACGAACTTGACGTGCTGCACCAGCGCGGCATGGCTCCGGTCGAGGCTTTCACCGAGGCGGATAAATGTCGAGAGGAGACGGACCATCTCCTGTTCCCGCGGGCCGAGGTCCAGTATCTCGAGGTTCTTCTTCCGGGGCATCTTCTTCCGGTGGAACCGGGCAAGGTTTGCCATGATGTTGATCTCTTTCAAGTCAAAGCCGAGGAGTTCGGAATTTTTTATGATATAATAGGAATGGGCGTGGTGGTTGGCAAACGAGATGAACGAGCCGATATCGTGGAGGAACGTGGCATACTCGAGCAGTTCGCGCTCCCAGTCCCCGAAGCTGTGCAGTTTCAGTTCCTGTGCGCTGTCAAAGAGCTCCAGCACCAGCCCGGTGACCGTGCGGGCGTGCGCCTCGTTGATGCCGCAGGAACGCCCCAGCTGCAGGACGCTGCGTTCGCGCGGCGACAACTCCCCGAACAGGGGAAAGTTCTCGATCCGGGAGAGGTAATCCACCAGCAGACCGTCCTGGAGGCCCCGGCCTGTGATGCTGACCGATTCAAGGGAGAGTTCCTTCATGAAGGTATCGAGGATGGCCGCGCCGGCGATGATGATATCCGCCCGTTCCGGGTTGACGCCGGGGACCTTCCGGCGCTGTTCAAGGGAGAGCGGGCAGAGGAGGTCGATCACCTTCCGGAGATCCCGGTAGGTCAGGGTGGTCCCGTCGGTACTGCCGTTCTGGTGGACGGCTTTCTGCGCGATCTCGGCAAGGTTCATGATGGTGCCGGAACTGCCGATCACAATCTCGGGCTTCTGTTTGCGGATCTTCTGGACCGAGTGGATGATCGCGTTCTTGACATGCTGCTGGACTTTCCGGTACTGGTCCGGGCTGATGGGATCTGCCCCGTTGTGCGGGAGGTACTGGTTGGTCAGCCGGATCGCGCCCAGCCGGAAACTATCGAGGAACTGGTACTGCTGCCGGCCGCCCAGCGCGATCTCGGTGCTCCCCCCGCCGATATCGATGAAGAGTGCCAGCTGGTCACCGATATGCATCCCGCTTGCCACCCCAAGATAGATCAGCCGTGCCTCCTCCATGCCGGAGATCACCCGCACATCGAGGCGGGCTTCGTGCCGCAGCGAGATCAGGAACTCGTTCTGGTTCGCGGCTTCCCGGGCGGCGGACGTGGCGACCGCGACAAACTCCTCGGCATTGAACGAGCGGGCAAGATCGGTAAACCGTTTGCAGACAAGGGTGGTCCGTTCGATGGCGTCACGCCGGATCTCTTCGTCATCGAACTCCCCTTCGCCCAGCCGCACCTGCTGTTTCTGCCGGGAGAGGATGGTATAGGAGTTGTTCGGGTTCAGCCGGACGACGAGCATCCGGACGGAGTTGGTCCCGATATCGATGAAGGCGACGACCCGGCCGGCAGGCCCGATCTTCCGTGACCT
>Ga0326727_10023973_pt1 | contig 11588 bp, 9 predicted proteins | sample MB2enrmetagenome_FD_207643 | JGI IMG/M metagenome (GOLD analysis project Ga0326727, IMG submission 207643) | Lab enriched peat soil microbial communities from McLean, Ithaca, NY, United States - MB29MY | ecosystem: Environmental > Terrestrial > Soil > Wetlands > Peat | place: USA: New York... | reverse complement strand
GGAGTGGTCCCGGCCGTTAAACAGCTTTTGTTTCTTCGTGGTTCGGGCCATCAAAGTGGTTCGGGCCATTGAATTCGTCCAGCGCGCCGTGTTGGCAGTCTACAGGATTTCCCCCATCCCCGGCACACAAGTTTGCGCGTGAGGAAGAATTCCCCTCAGTCAATCCATACCGCACGCAGCGCGGTATGGATGTTAACGGCAGGCAAAAACCCTCGGACGGGAATGCTGAATCCACAGGGAGGCTTGGTTGCCGGATGACCTTCTGCCGGAGGGTTGAAGAACGCCTCGCGATGGTGACCGGATCACTTCTCCTGAGGCGACTTCACGTTAGTGATCCGATTTGGCGGAACGATTTGAAATCGCCCCGTGGAGGTTCGTGGCCTCCCAGTTCCGAAAATCCTGGCCTGGGGCACCCATTTGTCCTGGTTAGGTAGGTTTCCCTGCACCTGGGCCGCACCTGGGCCGTCCGCCCACTAGAAAGTAATACAATCCGAGTATGCCTAAATCAAAGGTGGCCACGATACTGCCAGTTAAGCAGCCCAAATCGTATCGAGGGCTGCTTGCTCTTCTAACACCCGTGTTGGGCCTGGCGCTCGCCTACTTGGGCCTGCGGGCAAACAGCCCTACCCTGTACGACTCGAATGCCAGCGTCTCCGGCGACCAACTTTTGGTGACGATAACCAACAAGGGGAGGACTGCGCAAATTGGTAAGGGGTGGTGCGGAGCGGGCGCGTACCTCACGCCGGGAACGGCTCAGATCACAAAGTTTATAAATGCCTCGACGCCTGACATTTTCCGGCGCTCTTTCCTCGCTCCTGACCAGCAGGACACTCTTGACATGCTTGTACCGATTTCGGTTAATCCCGATGTCGCGATGCGGATGAATCCGCTCATGCTGAGTCTGAACCCTGATACTAGCTGGGGTGTAGTCTGTACCATTCCTTATTGGGACGCGTTGGGCAAATGGATCAAGTCCGATTCGTTGAATCTCTGCTATGAAGTCCAACCTACTGGACGGGGAAATGAACGCCATGCAGTTATGTGTCCAGCGGAGTCGGTGGATAGGACGATACGGGAGCTAGGCGCTCAATAGAAATGAGTTGCAATATTGTCAGCGAACTGGACAATCCAGGTCGGATGGCTCGCTCACGGATGAGGATATTCCGATCAATTTCGAGAATTCTGCTAAGAACTCCTCCCGGCTACGGATTACTCCCCGAAAGCGCCCCTCCGACCGCCAAGCTCCCGGATCGCCGGCATAACTGGAACCCGGCCCGCCCTCCGCATCAGGCTCGCATCAGCACTCAAGCAAGCGGATGGGAGACCGCGAGTTTCGGCCTTACCGCTGCTCCGCCGGGTTGCCCTTCATGCGCCCGAAATCCACGCCGAACTCCGGCTGCTCCCGCGTCCCCCTGATGTGGATTTGGACCTCCGTTCCCGCTCCGTTCTTCTCGAAGTGCCGGTCGAGCGGCTTGAGCAGCAAGCCCTTCCATCCGCCCACAATCTCCGACACCGTGGCCTCCATCTTCGCTGTGCCCGCAAAATCCAGCGCGCCGCCCTCCACGCCGTACGTGCCCTTCAATTGGATGGTCGCGCCAGGCACGGTATAGGTCAGGCTGGGGAGCGCAATCACTCCGTCCGCCATCTGGAAATCTCCCTCCATCCGCGACCGCACCCCAGCCGGATCGGCCGTCTTCGCTTCCTTGGGCCGCCCCTGCCCGCGCTCGCTCAGCTCTGCAATCCCGTCCTGAAACTTCTTGCTGGTGAACTCGGCCTGATCCAGCGCAAAACTTCCGTTCAGATGCAGCCGCTGGTGCACCGGCGCTGTTCCGGGAGGAATGTGCAGAGCGGCCTTCATGGTCACGTCGCCGGTCAGGATGGGCGTGTCCCCGTGGCTGGCCAGGCGGAGAAAATCCTCAATTCGCGCCCGGTCCACGTCCACGGTCAAGGCAATATCGTGCCCGCCGCTCTGGGGTGCGCTGCCCGCTCCCACAACGGGGACGCGCACGATCTGCCCCTGGGCGGTAAAGTGCGAACGCCCCAGTGTGGCTTCCACAGGCTCCAGCCAGGTGTCGCCGTTGGTTCCATCCACCTTGGCATGAAACTTCGTGTGCAGCGGAAGCGGATTCTCGAAGGGCCGCAGCCGGAAGTCCGGCGTATCCGTCTCGCCATCCACCACCAGGTCGCGTACCGTCCCCTGGTAGTGGCCGGTGGACGACAGAATCCCCGCAATCCCCGTGAAGCCGGCCAGGTCGGCGTGCTCAAAGCGGTAGTCGCCGCGGATGGGATCTTCGCCCAGGTCCGCGGTATGAGAGGCATCAAAGGTCCCGGTTGTGTAGATGGTTCCCACCGGCCGGGGATTGGTAAGCTCGGCGTCGAACGCCATGGCATCGCCGGAGCTGGCCGCCGTCAGCTTGAAATGCGCGATGGCAATCTCCATGGGCAGCTTGCCCGGCTTGCTGGTCTCCAGCGTCACGTGCGCCCCGCCGCACTCCACGCCGTCCAGCTCAAAGCGCAGCAACCGTTCGCCGGTTCCGGATTGCTCAGCTGCGGCGGCCTCATGCCCAAAGTGCGACTTCGGCGGCAGGTCCACATTCAACCCCTTCAAGCGCACCACCGAGATGTGAACCGGCTTGCCCGGCTCGAAGCCGAGCGGCGCGTGAAAGCGAAACTCCTCCAACTGGATCAATGGCTTCGCCGCTCCAGCCCCAGCCGCTCCGGGTTCCGCCGGTCCAGGAACGGTAACCCCGGCCACCTGCGCCGGCGGCCAGATCCGCAGCCCCTTGCCCTCGGCCCACACGCCCCACTGGCCCTCCAGGCCTATGCCCAGGGTCAGACGGAAGCTGTCCAGCTCGACGCGCCCATGAAAGCGATCCTGCAGTTCCTCGACGATGCGGGCGCGCAGGAACGGCGCAGCCCGGTGCGCCAGCACGGTCACAATCGCCGCCAGCCCAGCCGCCGCAACGAGCAGCCCGCCCATTACCCACATGAGAACTCTGTGCCTGCGCCAGAAAGATGCTTGCATCGCCGCCAAACGCGCCTCCCGATCGCCTTCCATTGTCGCAGGAATCCCCGCCCCTGTTTTCTCAATAGACGGCAGATGCCTTAGACTTGCAAGCACGGATGCAAGCGCAGATTGAAAACCTCGTAAAGCTGCAAGGCGTGGATCTGGAGCGAGCGCGCCTTACGCTGGCCGCGCGCGCCCTGCCGGGGGAAGTGGCCCAGGCCGAGGCCGCGCTGGCAGCCGCCGAGCGGCAGGCCGCGGCCGCCTCGGATGCTCTCCATCGCGAAGAATCGCTGCGCGCCCGCATGGACCGCGAGATCGCCGCCCACCGCCAGAAGGCCGCCCGCTTCCGCATCCAGCTCGACTCCGTGAAAACCGCCGATCAGGTGGCCGCGTTCGAGCATGAGATCCAATTTGAGAGCGCCGAGGCCGACCGCCTGGAGAACGACGAGTTTGCCAGCCTGGAGCGCTCTGAAGCCCAGGAAGCTGCGCTCGCCGCCGCCCGCGCGCAGGTGGAATCGCTGGCCGCCGCGCTCGACAAGACCCGCGCCCGCGTGGCTCTCCGCCAGCAGGAGATCGGCGCCGAACTGGCCGCCCTCGACCGGGAGCGCGAAGCCCTCCGTCGGCTCATCGAGCCCGAGTGGCTCACCCGCTTCGACCGCATCTCCTCCTCGCGCGGCACAGGCCTTGCCCGCGTCGATAATCAGCAGTGCACCGGCTGCCGCATAGGCGTCCGCCCGCAGACCTGGAACCAGCTCCGCGACGGCGAACTGCTCACCTGCGACAGTTGCGGCCGGCTCCTCTACTGGGACCCGGCCATGGCCCCCGCGCCACCGGCCCCGCAGCCCGCGACCGCCTCCAGCGCCGGCCGGGCAATGCGCAAATCCCGCTCGGCAGGCGCATGATCCCATGAAGCGCATTTGTGTCGATATGGATGAGGTGATGGCGGACACGCTCGCCGAGCACCTGCGCCGCTACAACCAGACCTTCGACGAGGAAGTTACCCCTGAAGACCTGGCTGGCAAGGGCCTTTGGGAGGTTGCGCCCCTCGACCGCCAGCAGCAGCTTCGCGCCTTCCTCGACGCCGAAGACTTCTTCGAAGACCTGGCCGTGATCCCCGATTCACAGCAGGTTCTGAAAGACCTCTCGACCCGCTATGAGATCTTCATCGCCACGCAGGCCATGACCGTCCCCAACTCGCTTGGCCCCAAGTACCGCTGGCTGCAGCGCCATTTTCCCTTCATCCCGCCCACGCATTACGTCTTCTGCGGCAACAAGAGTATCCTCCGCGCCGATTACCTGATCGACGACCTGCCCCGCAACCTCCTCCGATTCCAGGGCCAGGGCATCCTCTACACCGCCCCGCATAACCTCGCAGCCACGGGCTTTGTCCGCGTCGATAACTGGCGGCAGGTCGCAGAGTACTTCGCCGCGCAGCCGAACTGATCGGCTGCGCGACCTAAGCCTCGGGGCGTACAATGGCTCGGAATCGGAAAGGCGGCGTCCCGGCCATGCGCCGGAAACGCCTGGGCGGCGAATTCAGTCGAATCAACCGAAAATGGAGTTATCAATGCGAATGAGTCGGATGTTTCTCTTCGGATGGATGCTTTGCGCTTTTTGCGCCGCGGCATTGAGCCAGGCGCAGACCGATGCCGGCATTCCTCACCTGCAAAGGCAGGGCAACGCCACGCAACTGGTTGTGGACGGCAAGCCGTTCCTGGTTACCTCGGGAGAGCTCTCCAACAACGCGGCCAGCAGTCTTGACCAATTGGAGCCCGTGTGGCCCAAACTCGCGGCCAGCAACCTGAACACCGTGCTGGTGGCTATCTCCTGGGCGCAAACCGAGCCGGAGGAGGGCAAGTTCAACTTTACCGAGCTCGATGGCGTGATCGCCAAGGCGCGGGAGAACCATCTGCGCCTCGTCGTTCTCTGGTTCGGCTGCTGGAAGAACGGCACTTCGAGTTATCCCCCCGTATGGGTGAAGAAGGATTATGCGCGCTTCCCCCGCATTCAGATCAACGAAGGCAAGACAGTTTCCGTCGTCGGCCCCGTCGAAACATTGAGCACTTTCGGCGAAGCTACCGCCGATGCCGATGCCAAAGCCTTTGCCGCCCTGATGCACCACATCAAGGAAGTGGATGGTGCCGAGCACACTGTGCTGATGATGCAGGTGGAAAACGAGGTCGGCGTCCTGCGCGATTCGCGCGACCGCTCGCCCGCCGCCAATCGCGCCTATGCCGGCCAGGTTCCCGCCGAGCTGATGAGTTACCTTGAAGCTCACAAAGACAATCTGATTCCTGAGTTCCGCGAAGTCTGGGCCGCCAATGGCTACAAGAAGTCCGGCACCTGGGAGCAGGTCTTCGGCCCCGGCAAGCCGGCGTCGCTGGAGTTACCCGTCCAGACCAGCATCTCCTATCTCGGACTTATCCGGCATGACGCCGAATGGCTGAAGCTGACCTGGCCCTCGGATGAGTTTTTCATGGCATGGAATTATGCCCGCTTCCTTGAGAAAGTAATCAAAGCCGGCAAGGCCGAATATAACATCCCCATGTTTGTGAACACCTGGCTGCAATCGCGCGACGAGGCCTGGCCGGGCACTTATCCCAGCGGCGGCCCGCTGCCCGAGGTGCATGACATCTGGCGCGCCGGTGCGCCGGACATGGAAATCCTCGCGCCCGACATCCACATCGATTACTTCGACGATGTCTGCGAGCGGTATCTGCGCGGCGGCAATCCGCTCTTCATTCCCGAGACCAGCACCAATGCTCCCAATGCCCTGATGGCGGTGGGCAAATATAACACCATCGGCTTCTCTCCCTTCGGCGTTGATAGTGTCAGGCCGATTCCGCCGGAGCTTGCCACCACTTATGGCATCCTGAACCAGTTAGCACCCATGATCCTGGCTCACCAGGGCACGGATGGCATCACCGCCGTTCGCATGAGAAAGGGAGACGCGCCCAAGAAGGTCAATATAGGCGATTACACCCTGACTCTGACTTACACAGGCCGCAATCTCTTTTTGCCTGTGCAAGCCAAGGGTGGAGTGGAAACTTCGCCGCGCCTGGGTTCGCAGGACTCGGCCAACCTCCCGCCGGTTGAAGCGGTGACCCTGATCATCGCCACCGACCGCGACGAGTTCTACTTCGCCGGAGGCGGCGTGCGAGTCGACTTTGCCTCCAACTTCCCCGGACCGCAGAATGTCGGCCTCGCCGAGGTGGAGCAGGGCAAGTTTGTCGATGGTAAGTGGGTCATTACCCGCCGAATCGCCGGCGACGACGATGGGCAAGGCGATCTGCTGACCATCAATCCGGAGAAGATTGAGCGCGTGCAGCTCTACCGCTTCCCATAGAGCTCTTGCGCGTTTCTTCTCAAATCTGGGCGCCCCACCCTCGCTGGTCCGCCGCTGGGTGCCCCATCCTTCGCCTCTTTTCTGGCGAAGGGTGGGATACCGCGAATCTCGGCCATCCGTTTCCCGGTCTGCCGGGCCGGCTGCTCATGAGCCTGCTCCGTCCGCACCATTCGCCCTCACCGGCCCGGCAGCCGCGGTCTTCGCCACCGCTGCCGCCGCGCCCGCCGCCTTGAGCGGAATAGGCTGCGCGGGCGGCTGGTGCATGGTCACAATGATGGCCCGCGCCGGCTTCTGCCCCGCGCAGCGATAGGAGTGCGCCGCGCCGGCGTCGAAGTAAACCGCGTCGCCCTTTGCGAGCGCGCACACCTGATCCCCGTGGCGCAGCGCCAGTTCACCCTCCAGCACGTACAGGAACTCGAATCCCGCGTGCATGTGCGCCTTCGGCTCCATCTCCCCGGCCAGCGGCACAAACTCGGCAAAGTAGGGGTCCATGTGCCGGTCGGGAACCATATAGCCCAGGCTTTCAAAGTAATAAGTCGGCGGCTGGACCCCGGTCTGCGGCAGCCGCACACGCTCCTTCTGCCGGTGAATCCTGAAGATGGACTGCGGTTCGCTCTCAAAGAAGTAGGACAGATCCTTGGAGAAGACCATCGCGATCCGCGCCAGGTTCCTCAGCGTCGGCACCACCCGCCCCGTCTCCAACTGCGAAAGAAAGCTCGCCGACAGCCCCGCATGTCTGCCTAGCTCCACGAGCCCCATCGACTTCTTCAGCCGCAGCCGCCTGATCCGCTCCCCGATCCGCTTCTCCTCAATGAACCGCTCCGCAGTCTCCGTATCCACCTGGGACTTGTGCGTCTCCTCGCTCTTCGCCCCTGCCGGCTCGCCCATACACCCCTCCAGTCCGTTCACAAACAGGATGCACCTCCCGGCAAAAGTTTGTCCACATCGAAAGAGTTTTCTGTGCCGTTAAATCGATTTGGCCTGCTGCCCGCATTGCATTCGCCAGAGCGAAGAGAATATCCATCCTGTCGATGCTTTGGTCCATCTCCGGTTCATCCGGCCATCTCCACCTCCCATCCGCGTTTCCAGCCTTTCATCCCGAACCGTGAGCATCCTGCGCGTCACCTTGGTACCATTTGTTCGGATCGAAGCTGCTCCGGAAAGGGAAGAGCCATGGACGAACTCGCCCCGGCGAACGACTTGCAGACGGCCCGCAACCCATCAAACCGCCAAAAGCCGCGGAAGATTGCATCGTGGCTTCATTTGGCAGGCTATCTCCTCATCGTGGTCTACCTTGCCGCCTCGGGTTTTCAGTCTCAGCAAGCGGCGCCGGGAGCCGCCAGCGGCAGCGGCGCAGGCCAACTGATGGACCACAGCCAGGCGATTGCAAGCTACTTCATCAGCATCCTCGCGAACTTCGGCATCCTCTATTACTGCTGGATCGGCGTGCATTACGAGGGCGGCAACCTGGCGACCCTTTCAGGCGGCCGATGGACCTCGTGGAAGGCCGTCCTCACCGACGTGGCCATCGCGCTGCCATTCTGGGTATTGTGGGAGGCCACGGCTTATGGCGTGGTCTGGCTGCTCGGCCCGGATCAGGCAAAGTCCGTTGCCGGCATGTTGCCGCGGACCGCCCTTGAAATCTTCCTTTGGATACTGGTTTCGATCACCGCCGGTTTCTGCGAGGAGATACAATCCCGAGGCTACCTGCAGCAGCAGCTTCATGCGCTCAGCGGCAATTTGGTGGTGGCGGTGCTGGCGCAGGCGCTGGTCTTTGGACTGATGCACAGCTACAAAGGCTGGAAGCAGGTGGTGGTGATCGCCGCGCTGGGCGTGCTTTATGGAACGCTGGCCGCATGGCGCAAGAATCTGCGCGCCAACATGATCGCCCATGCCTGGTCCGACGTTTGGGAGGGCTGGCTGAGAATGGTGGTCTTCCGGTAAAGAGCGGCCACGCGGGCGGTGGGTCAGTTTCCGGTATGCCGGTGATTCGCTCGAAGCGGATCAAGAAGGCACCGAGTTTAACTTCGCTACTGCAATCGTTCGCTTGAACTTGCTCGACCTGGCCCAGATGAGGTTGCCAGCCCCCCTCGAATCTTCTCAAGTTCCGCGCCATATTTGCGCATGAAGCGAGCCGCGAAGCTGCCTTCTTCCCGCAATAGACCCAAAAGCAGATGCTCGGAGCCAATACGCTGTGACCATAGCCTATCGGCCTCTTCCTGCGCATAGGCTTGAGCCCGCTTAAATTCTTCTGAGAGAGGCGGCCTTGTCGCCTTGGGGAAGGCTTCCACCGGCAATGCACTCCCGCCCGCCCGGAGAACCTGCTCGATTTCCGCACAAACAGCCTCCTTCGAATCCGCTAGCGGCAGGAAGAGGCTCAAGCGGTTCTTCTGCTCGCGGAGGATGACCAAGAGGAGGTGTCCGGTTTCTACTTCTGAGGAACCGGACCGTTTGGCTTCGAATTGAGCGAAAAATACTAGCCGCCGCACCTTTTCAGTCGTACGACTAGATGAACCCGGCGAAGTGTCCTGCCCCGCTGCCGACGACTTGTTCCTCATTATCTCCATGAGTTCGTCGCTCAGGTCGGTAGCATCTTCTCCGTCGGAGCATTCAAGTCGATTTCTTATCTCAGCGATCTTGCCACTCTCAGAGGGATGAGAATCTTCCAGCAGATTTACCATTTTGTTCAGCGCCCTGAGTTTCAGCTCCTTTTCCGACGGTGCCTCATAGGGCGCTGCCGCTAACTGGATACGGACCAGATCGATGTCCGCACCGCGCTCGCGGAGGATTTTTGCTGCGGTGCTATTCTCCTCACTCAAAATGGCAACGAGCAAATGGTCGATGCCGATGGCCTCCCGGCCTGCCCGTTGTGCCTCTTCAGCCGCCAACGCGATTACGCGCTCAAACTCCTCGGTGCGCTTCGGTATCGCCGTTTCCGTCAGTTTGGAAATTCCCTTCCCTTTCGCAAAGTTCTGGTGAATCACTTCGCGCATAGGATCGCCGGTAACTCTAGTCTTCAGGAAACGGTTCAGGAACGCAGGATTCTCGCGCATGATTGCGAGGACCAAATGCTCCGTCTCGATCTTCTGTGAAGCGGAGATTCTGGCAATGACGTGGGCAATCCCAACAGCTACCCGCGCCTCAGGTGTGAACCGCTCAGACAATATTCCCGGTCTCCAGTCGAGAGTCTCTAGGATAGATGTTACCAGCCACTGCGCTCAGAGAAGTCGTCTCGCGCTCTCAAGTCCTGTGTTGCCGTTGTCGGTTTGTCGCCTATTCGGAAGCTGACCCATTACCGCCAAGGGGCCCCGCAATAGGCCGGCCCACCCCGGCGTTATCCTGGAGTGAGGCCGCGCATCCACATTCCGGCCATCGAGGGAAGCCCATGCCCGAAGAACCCACCATCCCGCCCGCGCAAGCGGCGTCCGCCCTACCGCAGGCGCCCGCGCAAGCGGCTTCTGCCCCACCGCCGGTGGCCACCATCGCCACTCTCGGCCAGCATGAAGGCCAGTCCGTCACCCTGCGCGGCTGGCTCTACAACCTGCGCGAGAGCGGCAAGCTGCTGTTTCCCATCTTTCGCGACGGCACCGGCTCCATCCAGGGCGTCGCCCACGTCAAAAGCGTCCCTCCGGCAGTCTTCGAGGCCCTCAAAGGCCTGACCCAGGAATCGAGCGTCATCGTCACTGGCAAAGTCCGCGCCGACAAGCGCGCCCCCGGCGGCTTTGAGCTCGACGTTCTGGACCTGCAAGTCGTCCAGCGCATCCCCGAATCCGATCCCTACCCCATCACCCTCAAGGAGCACGGCGTCGACTTCCTCATGGAGCGCCGCCATCTCTGGGTCCGCTCCCCGCGCCAGTCCGCCATCCTGCGCATCCGGGCCGAGATCATGCGCGCCGCGGCGGAGTACTTCGACTCCAACGGCTTCATCCGCACCGACCCGCCCATCCTCACTCCCGCGGCCTGCGAGGGCACGTCCACGCTCTTCCCCGTCGATTACTTCGGCGATCCCGCCTTCCTCACCCAGTCCGGCCAGCTTTACGTCGAGTCCACCGCGCTGGCCCTGGGCAAGGTCTACAGCTTCGGTCCCACCTTTCGCGCGGAAAAATCCAAGACCCGCCGCCACCTGACCGAGTTCTGGATGATCGAGCCCGAAGTGGCCTTCATGGACCTCGATGGCCTGCTGGAGCTGGCCGAGAACTTCCTCTCCCACATCGTCGCGAGCGTCCTCAAGAACCGGGCTTCGGAGTTGCAGGCGATCGGCCGCGACCCCGTCAAACTTCAGGCCATCGTTCCGCCCTTTCCCCGCCTCACCTACGACGAGGCCGCCGCGCTGCTCAACCAGGCCCACAAGGACGGCCAGCTCGAAGCGCCCTTCGAGTACGGGAACGACTTCGGCTCCCCCGACGAGACCTGGCTCAGCAGCCAGTTCGACCGTCCGGTCATGGTTCACCGCTACCCGGCCAACGTCAAAGCCTTTTACATGGAGCCCGACCCGCTCGATCCCCGCCTCGCACTGTGCGTGGACGTTCTGGCGCCCGAGGGCTATGGCGAGATCATCGGCGGCTCGCAGCGCGTCTCAAGCTATGAGCTACTGAACAGCCGCATCGAAGAGCATCACCTTCCCAAGCAAGCCTTCGAGTGGTACCTTGACCTGCGCCGCTACGGCAGCGTCCCGCATAGCGGCTTCGGCATGGGCATCGAGCGCGTGGTGGCGTGGATCTGCGGCCTGGATCACGTCCGCGAGACCATCCCCTTCGCCCGCACCCTCCACCGCATCTACCCTTGAGGAGCCGGTAACACGGCAACAACTTTCCTGTCGCGAAGGTTCATTAGGCGCGGCAACGAATTTGTAGCGCAGACCTCCTGGCCGGCTGTATTGTGGGTCTCCCGACCCACGCCGGACACAGTTTGCTCCGTCACGGCGTGTGCAAACGGCTTAAATGAACGAGGCTTTGCTCTGGCGGCGAGGACGCCGCCAGCACAGCCGACCAGGAGGTCGGCGCTACAGAGCAAGGTCGGCGCTACAGAGCATCAATCTGGCCGTGAGAAATGCAGGCTAGTTCCAGCGCTTCTTGTCGTTGGGGTCGTCGATCTGCTTGCCGCGGCTCTCCAAGTGGACGGTGCGGCCTTGGGAGCGCATGTAGACCTCGAACTTGCGGGCGGCGCGGCGGCGCTTCCAGCGGTAGTAGCTGTTGCGCAGGGCGTACCACTGCTCGCTGAATACAACATGGACGC
>Ga0326727_10023972_pt1 | contig 11588 bp, 9 predicted proteins | sample MB2enrmetagenome_FD_207643 | JGI IMG/M metagenome (GOLD analysis project Ga0326727, IMG submission 207643) | Lab enriched peat soil microbial communities from McLean, Ithaca, NY, United States - MB29MY | ecosystem: Environmental > Terrestrial > Soil > Wetlands > Peat | place: USA: New York... | reverse complement strand
GCAGGGGCACGACCCCGGTCATGTAGACCTTGTCGCTCAGCGCGCAGACGACGACCAGCCCGATAAGGGCGGAAGCAAGCCACGCCACGGCGACGCGGGGCTGGAAGCCTTCGGTTTCGCCGGCTGCCGCGACGAGTTCAGGCGAGGGCGTTTCGCCCGCCGCCAACGCCGCCGCCAGCGGGTCTCCGCCCGGGAGCGCTGCAGCTACAGCCAGCGCCGAAGCCGGCCGCTGGCGCGGATCTTTTTCCAGGCAGCGCAGGATCACGCGCTCGACCGCCGGGTCAACGTCCGCGATGTGGCTCGAGGGCGCGGTGGGGGTTTCTTGCGCGTGCTTGCGTTTCAACTCTGCGAGCGTCGCCGCCTCGAAAGCCTTCTTGCCGGTGAAGATTTCGTAGAGCACCAGGCCCAACGCATAGAGATCGCTTTTCACCGTGGCGGCACGCCCGGCGAGCTGCTCGGGCGACATGTAGGCGGGGGTGCCGATAATCCTTCCTTCGCCCGGCTCATCGCCGCGCACGGCGAGTCCGAAATCGGTGATGCGGGCGCGGCCTTGGCCGTCCAGCATGATGTTCGAGGGCTTCAGGTCGCGGTGCAGCACGCCTTTGTCGTGCGCGGCGGCGAGCCCGGCGCTGAGTTGGCCGGCGATTTCGAGTGCCTTGGCGGGCGGCAGCCGTCCGATGCGCTTCAGCAGCGTGGCCAGGTCCTCGCCATCCACGAATTCCATGGAGAGGAACAGCCTGCCCTCGAACTCACCGATGTCGTAAACGCGGCAGACGTTGGGATGCGAAACCTGGCGCGCATTGCGCACCTCGGCGCGGAATCGGTCTGCCATCGCAGTGGTGTCGGCGTCCGCTTGGCCAGGCCCCGCAGGACTTTCGGGAAGAAACTTGAGCGCCACCGCTTGCCCCAGCTTCAGGTCGTCGGCGCGGTAGACCTCGCCCATGCCGCCGCGGCCCAGCAAGCCGATAATCCGATAACGCTCGCCCAGCATTTCGCCGGGCGCAAAGCGGCCGCCGTCCGTCACGGGGCCCGAGCCGGGCCGTGCCCTGCCCGGCGTCGGCGAGGCCGGCGGTTGCGGCGTCTGATGGGCTGGGGCTTCGGTGGGAAGGTCCGTGAACGAAGTCGCGGGCTTGCCGCAGGATGCACAGAATCGCGCCCCTTCGGCCATCTCTTCGCCGCATTGCGCACAACGAGTCATCGGCATGGGATTCCTCTTCAAGTGGAGGAGGCGATGTTTTTCCTGCTCGGCAGCATGTAGCGGCGGGTTTACCCCGCCATCTATCTTCCTGTCATATGCTGACGTGCGGGAGGAAGTTCCGGTGCAGGCCCGGTGGAGAAAATGAGTTATATATCTCCAATCATCGAAAAAGGCCTAATTCCCTCCTGCCAGCTCATGCAGAATTTTGGGGTCGGGCTCGTCCATAGCAAGAAGGGAGTGGCAGGCGTTGCAATCCTGCGTAATCTCGCCGCCGCCTTTCGACTTGTGGTTGCCATCGTGGCAGCGGAAGCAGCCGGGAAAATCGTTGTGTCCCAAGTTGTTGGAATAAGTCCCCCAGGTGATGTTCATTTCGGGGAAGACGTTTCCCTGATATATGTACAAGATCCCCTTCGCCGCGTCTTCAATCAGCGCGCGCTGGGAATTGTAAACGGCGATGTAATTCTTCCGATAGTATTCGCGCAAGGCTTGGGGTAACTCGGTCTGCGCCGCCACGCGGCTGCGGTAATTCCGCTTCAGAAGATCAATGGCCACCTTGTGAATGAAGGGGAGAGCCGGACTGATGCGGCCCGCCGCCATTTCGCGGTTCACGGCGTTTTCCGGCATGTCGAAGGTATGAGTGGGCCGGTTGTGGCAATCCATGCAGTCCATAGTGCGCCGCTCACCGTGCGCCAGCAAGTCCGCCTTGGGCGGGGTGTCCGTCGAGGCATAGTCCGTCACCGTTCCGTCCTCATTGCGGTGGCTCACCCAGGGAATCTCCTGCCGCTTGAGGTCCGCGGCGAGATAAGACACCAGCCCCAGGTGGCGACCGTGAATCCCCACCAGCTTGCGATCGGGATTGCGGCCGCCGATATGCACCAGAAGGACGGTTTGGGTTTCGGAATTCTTTTCGTCGTCGGCATACTTGGCCCTGATCACCAGCTTGTCGCCGGAAAAGCGCTCGGGCCAATGGCACTGCTCGCAGGTTTCGCGCGCCGGGCGCAAATTGTGAATGGGGGTAGTAATGGGCCGGGGGTAGAGATTGAAGCTCACGGCCAATACCTGGTAACTGCCGGAAAGCTTGGAGCGCACAAACCACGGCGCCCCCGGGCCAATGTGGCACTCCACACAGGCCACCCGTGCGTGGGGAGACCGCTGGTAGGCCGTGTATTCCGGGTCCATCACTTGATGGCAAGTTTGGCCGCAGAATTGGGTCGACTCCATGTAGACCGTCCCGCTGTAACTGGCGATGGCGAAAATCGGAACATTAATCGCCGTCATGATGCCGACAAACATGACGGTACTTCGCACCCCGCGGTGGGACAGATCAACGTGGGGATATGTCAGCGGAAGTTCGCCCAACCGGCCCTTGCGGCGATAGTCCCGCAAGATCCCAATCGGAATTAACACCAGCCCGATGGCAAAGAACGAGGGCAAAATCATGTAGACCAGAATCCCGGCATAGGGATTCGGTTGAAAACCTAGTAACAGCGAGGCGAAGGCAATAACCAGGGTGATGCCCGACGTCGTGGCCAAAACCACGCCCGTGCGGCTGATCAGATTCTGACTAAGGTAGAAGGCAGGACGAACTAAGTGCGCAAGGCCTTCGCGTAGTGTGCGAAGAACACCCTGGGTATTGTTTCTTGTGGGTTCCGGCAAAACCAAAGTCCTCTCTTGCCCTTGGAATCACTTGCTACGAAGACGGGGCGTATTCTACCACTGCGGACCTGCCCCGCACGATGGGTTTTGCATGCCCACGGTGTTCACCTTCACCCCTCGACCGGACTTCGGACCGCGAGGGCAGGATTACAGGCGCTCTTCCCAACCCTCGCGACCGGTCGTGCCGACCTAATTGCCCGATGGCGCCTTGTACCCTTCCAAGGAATGATTGTGATCCTTGTAGTACTTCCCCGCGTCGGTGAGCTCCTTGAACTTTCCCGGTGGATGGCAGAAAGTGCAAGCCTTGCCCTCTTTCTTCGCGTATTCGGCTTTGCCCATGCCAAACGGCAGGGCCATGGTGATGGCAAAGGATACCAGCAATAGTGTCCGAATTAGCTTCATGAGATTAGATCCTCCTTGAATGAGGTGTGGGGCGCCGACCGACATAATGTCTTTCAACTACACGCCCAATTTCCATGGGAGCATTCTGAATACCACCCGGAAGTCGCTGTGGAGTTTTTGTACAGTTAGGATATTGCAAAACTTAGCGGACACTGTGCTGGCGTAGTTGATTGCAAGGAAACCATTTGCGCGAAATCTCTGACACTTTTGCGGGAAATGCCCCAGCCCACAAGACTCCGGAGGTATGGGACTTTATGTCGCTTAACGACCCACCGGCTTTATGTCCATGAACACAAAGGATGAATCCTTTACATCCTTTGTTGAGTTTCTACTCAGTTTTCGATTCCAGAATGGCATCGTGCTTGCCCGCTTCTGCTCGCGGAGGCATTCAGCATAGTAAGTAGCATTGGCCCTAATTTGCGCCCATTTGCCCTTTATCCAGGATACGGACTCATGAACCTAATTGTCGCGGGAATCAGTCACAAAAAGGCACCCCTTGAGCTGCGCGAGCTTTTTGCGCTGAATGAGCAGATCATCCCGGAAGTCCTGCGGCGGCTTCAGAGCGAGCCGGAGATCGAGGAAGCGGTGATCATTTCCACCTGCAATCGCGTGGAATTTGTCCTCCTGGCCTTCGAGAAGCAGGATGGCATGGCCGGTTTCCGCCGGTTTGCCGAAGGGTTTTACGGCGTACGCTTTGATGAATTCGCGCACTGCTTTTATGTGCATCGCGAGGAGGAAGCGGTGCGCCACTTGTTCCGGGTGGCCGCGGGTTTGGATTCATTGATTGTGGGCGAACCCCAAGTTCTGGGCCAGGTCAAGCAAGCGTATTTCTTGGCGAAGGAGGCGGAGACGTGCGGCAGCGCGCTGGAGTCCGTTTTCCATCGCGTGTTCAACACCGCCAAGCGCGTGCGGACGGAAACTCACGTGGCGGAAGCTCCGGTCTCCGTAAGCTCCGCCGCCGTCGAGTTGGCGGAGAAAGCCTTCGGCGGCCTGCGGGACAAGACGGTAATGATTGTCGGCGCCGGGCAGATGGGCGAACTGGCCGCGCGCCACCTGGTTTCGAAAGGCGTCGCCACGGTGCTGGTGAGCAACCGCACCCACGCGCAGGCGCTCGCCCTGGCGCAGGAGTTGCGCGGCTTAGCCATTCACTTCAGCGAGATTTGGCAGGCCATGCGCGACGCCGATATTGTGATCAGCTCTACCGGCTGCCCGCACTTCATCATTACCCGCGACGACATGCAGCGACTGATGCCGGAACGCCACGGCCGTCCGATTTTTCTGATTGATATCGCCGTGCCCCGCGATGTGGACCCAGCGGTGCGCGAAGTGGCCGGCTGCACGCTCGTCAACATCGACGGACTGGAAGAAGTGGCCCACCACAATCTGGGCGCACGGCACAAGGCGGTGGAAGCGGCGGATCAGATTCTGGACGAAGAAATCGAACTCTTCCGCGAGCGCCAGGAGCAGCTCAACGTGGTGCCCACCATCGTTTCCTTGCGGCGGCGCGTCGAGGAGATTCGCCAGGCGGAAATGAAGCGCATGCGGCGCATGTTCGGCGAGCTCACGCCGGAACAGGAACGGGCGCTCGAAGCGCTAACGCAAGGGCTGGTGAATAAAATCCTCCACACACCCTTCACCGAACTCAAACAGGCAGCCTTGCGGCCCGACCGCTCGGAATTCATCGACGTCGTCCGGACTATCTTTCATTTGCAAGAGGACTCGTCCAAGCCTGCTTCCGCGGCGGTGAATTGATTTTGGATTTTCGATTTTCGATTTTCGATTAGGGGATGTCTAGGCCTGATTCCCACCGTCGCCGACACAAAAAGCGATGCCGGCCCCACCCGCGAATAGAGAAGATTCACCACAGAGCGCACAGAGATCGCGGAGTAAAACCATTCTCCTACTCTGTGAGCCTCTGTGACCTCTGTGGTGAAACCTTCTTGCGGCTTGCGACTCCGCCGCGCTGCGCCACACGCCGCCCGCTTTTCAATCCAAAATCGCAAATCCAAAATCCAAGATTATTCCGTTTTCTCCACCGTTTCATCAAACACGTGATAGCCGGGATTGGGGGGGAAAAGCTCGGCCATCAGATCCATGCGGCGGCGCAATTGCGCGACGGGCAGGTGCTCAGGGCCGACGCGGATCTGCACGTCGTGCCACAGTCCGTGCATATACTCAGCGGCGGTGCTGACGAAGGAAACATCGCGGTAGAGCTCGAATTGCGAGCGGAAGCGGCGTCCGGTGCGGCTGGCCAGGTAAGCTTGTTTCGCATTCAGGGCGTCCTCATCAATTTCGCCGCGCACGCCGTGGCGGATTTCCTCCTCCAGAATCTGGCTATAAGCCACCACCTCGGAGTGGGTCAGGCGCGGACGGAGCAATTCCGCCACGCTCCCCAAGAGTTCAAACCCCGTGTCGTGGGCGTCCAGCTCGCGGCAGGCGAGCAGCAGGTTGATGCGTTCCGGGGTTTCCACCCACGCGGCCGTGTGCGCTTCCCCCTTGGGCTTCAGCCGGCTAACCACGTCGCCGGTATCCAGGCAGGCAATGTAAGCCACCGCCAGCACGCGCATTTTTCCCAACCGCTGGGCAATCGCCGCCGGAATGGCCTGCACCGGCTCGCGCACCATGGTGCGCTCTTCCGCCGGACTCAGGGTGAGTGCGGAGTGAAATTCCCACTCGTGCATGAGACGCGAGATGGGAACAAAACTCCCTTCGACGTAATCGGCAATGGGAGCCAGATCTTTCGGGGCGGTCGGGGAAATTCCCAAGGTGCACCATCCAAGTTGAGCGCCCACGGCGGGGCAAGTTTCTCGGGCCTCGCTGATATTTTGCGGAATTATTCCCCGCCTGTCCAGCGCCGTGTTGTCCGAAGGGAACCTGGGCACCGCGCGAGCGCGCCTGAGCCGAGCCACAATCACGCACGATATCGTCGGGGCGATTCGCGAACCGCCCCTACACCGAGCTGTGACCTGTCGGCTGTCAGCGCTACGATGCAGTTGCGCGCTACGCCTGCTTGGGGAGCCAGTTGGAGCTGTATTCGGCTGCGGCGAGCATTCCGCCATCCACGAGGTGAGCGATTCCTGTTACGCCATCACTGTCGTCCGAGACGAGGTACAGCGCCGCCCGCGCGACGTCTTCGGGAGTCAGGAAACGACCAAGCGGGACGCGCGTCTGGCGCTCGCGCATGAGCGCCTCCGGGTCCGCGCTGGAGGAGATGTGCTCGCGAAATGCCGGCGTGTCGGTGATGCCGGGGCAGAGACAATTCACGCGGATATGGTCGGCGCCATAATCTAGGGCGAGAGACTTGGTGAGCATCACCACCGCCCCTTTCGAGGCGACGTAGCCCGGCGTTCTCATTTGGCCCACCAATCCGCTGATCGAGCCCATATTCAAGATGACACCGCCACCCTGCCGGCGCATGATCGGCACAACATGCTTTACTCCGAAAAAGACCGATTTGAGGTTCACCCCGAAAAGGAGATCCCATTCAGATTCAGAAGTCTCCTCCACGAGCTTGACCTGAGCATAGCCGGCATTGTTAAACAAGACGTCGACCCGGCCCCAACGCGCCACCGTTTCCTCGACCATTATCTTGACGTGTTCTTCCTTGGAAACATCCGTCAAAACGAAGCTTGCCTGGCCGCCCGCACTCTCAATCAGGCGTACCGTTTCCGGGCCAAGATCCGCGCGGATATCCGCCACGGTGACCTTCGCTCCTTCTTTCGCAAATTGGATCGCACTGGCCCGGCCGATGCCCCGGGCGGCGCCGGTTACGATGGCCACCTTGCCCTCGAGTTTCATAAGGTCCCTCCGAACACTTGCTTTGATTCGACAGTTCCGCCCCGGTCGAAAATGGCGTGCCCTGCCGTAATACTACACGCGACGGAGATGATGCACGCGGAAAAATTGCCGGAACGTCGCCCGATGGGGAGGAACCCGCGCCGCCGCCGGCATCGGCGATTCAGCCTGTTTTCCAGGTCCGCGGCTTTTCACGCCCGCCGACGACAATATCCGCCATCCGACACAAAGCTCCTTGGCCCGTCCCCGGGTAAAGTGCTAGGATTACCCGCATCGTTATGACTGGACTTATTGCTCCCACGCATCGCTCCATTCGCAAGTATTACGAAAACGTCGCCGCCCTGCGGGCCCAGGGTGTGCTGAACGAGATGAGCGTGCGTTCGCCGTTCGAGTCCCTGCTTCAGGAGACCGCCCGGCTCAAGGACTGGACGTTTATCGCCGAGCTTTCGGGAAAGTCCGGCGGCGCGATCATTCGTCCTGACGGCACCTTGCGCGACCGCAACAGCCTGCCGCGTGGCTACTGGGAAGCCAAAGACACCCAGGACGATCTTGACACCGAGATCAAGCGGAAGATCGCGCGCGGCTACCCCCTCTCCAACATCATTTTTGAGGACACCCAAACCGGCATCCTCTTTCAGAGCAAGCAGAAGATGTAGCGGCGACTTTATCCGTCAGCCGACGGACCAAATGGCAGCGTAAAGCCGCCTCTACATCAAATTGACCCACTACCGCCTGCGGGGCGGTGATATAGGCACTATGAGCTTTGAAGAAGAAACAGGACGCGGGACATTGACCCACGCCTCGGGAGGCGCAGAAACTTCCGGCGAAATATCGCACCAGATTGTGCGGTTGCAACTCATCACGCTGATCTGGATGGTGGTTGAGTGCGCCCTGGCTCTCTTTTCTGCATGGCGCGCACGGAGCCCCGTGCTTTTGGCCTTTGGCGCCGACAGTTTGATCGAACTCTTATCGGCGCTCGTGGTGCTCCTACAATTCCTCCCACGCCTTGCTCTGAGCACGGCTCGGGCCACGAGGCTCGCGGGCATGCTTCTCTTCCTGCTCGCCGCGGTCATCACCCTAAGCTCTGCCCTCGCGCTGTGGCAGCATGTGCGGCCCGAAACAAGTTGGATCGGCATCGGCGTCACCATTGCCGCGCTCGTGGTCATGCCCCTGCTGAGTTCGGCGAAGCGAAAAGCCGGAAAAACGGCCCGCAACGCGGCATTAACCGCCGACGCGGTGCAGTCAGCAACCTGTGCCTACCTTGCCGGCATAACCCTTGCCGGCTTGGTCCTCAATGCGGTGCTTCATATCCGTTGGATAGACCCCGCCGCCGCCCTGGTGGCGGTTCCCGTCATCTGCCTGGAAGGGAAGAAAGCGTTGCAGGGCGAGGAGTGTTGTTAACTGGGATGTCTTGCCAAGTCGAGATATTCTCATCAAGCAAGCGCAACGCAAACCTCTGCTGTCTGAGGTCCGCAGTTCCTCGCCCCGCCAGCGTTCATGGGCTGAACTCACTGTTGCGCCCGCTTCGGTCAACGCGCCATGCTCCCAACCCCTTCCCCCGGTGCCAGCCCTATCGCCGGGCCGGAGAGGTCTGTGGACGCTCGCCTTGGTTTTTGCGGCGATTTTACGTCGGCCCCCCTGTGCGGCAGCCCGAGAAAAATGCTATGGCGCCGGTGCCTTTGGCCTTGATTTCTTTCGCCCCTGGCGGGGCTGGGGCGCGGTGGGGGCCAATTCCCCCATGGCTGGCGCCATGGGCTACGACCTTTCACCCGCTACGCGGGCTGGCCCGACACGGCAAGATCGCAAGGGACACGAAAGTGCGCGGACCTGCAAAACAGGTCGCGTTACGCTTGCTTTCCCACGGCGACAAATTGTAGGCTCTAACCCATGTAGATTTCCCTTGACATTCATAGCGTAGGTTGATATACTAAGAGGGTGTTGGTGGGGGGTGGCGGGGGCTGGATGGACGATGGACGATTTAGGAGTCAGGAGAGAGAAGTCAGAAGTCAGGAGCTAGAAGAAGGTAGAGGGTAAACAGCATTTAGCAGTTAGGGGCGCGTTCCGGGAGAAATCGAACCGAGGTTTGCATGTCCCTGATCATCGAGGCCAAGATGTTGTTAAAAATAAAGGGGGTTAGGCGTGATTTGGGGAAATTCTCCGGCCCTACCCGATTTCTCATCCTGTTGAATTTAAATGAGTTGTCAGATTGTGTCGGCGAGGGGGGGGAGCGTGCATACAAAGACTGCTACGTTCAAAGCCGGAAGGTTATTGAAAACAAATGGGGCATGAAATTGTAGAAGCTCAATTACCCAAGAAGTGTATGAGAATAAAGCACTTATGAATAAAGGCCGACTAGTTATTGAAAATGCAAGAGATAGCATGATGTTAGAGCTGCGAAATTGCTAAGAAATGCCTCAAATCCCCGCTGGGCCAACAAATTACAGAAAACAAACAGCTTAAACCGTGCGATGCCAACACAGGCCGTGAAGTTGATGAAAAGGCGGGTGTTATGAGCCGGGGCAGAGCGTCCATTCCACGGAGCCGCGAACCTTCGGCCGCGACGGGGCAATTGACCGCACCCATGCCGGTTTGTCCCCCGTGACACGCACTTCCCCGTATCGGTTATCGACAGTGCCTAGCGAGAAGATGAACGAACTTGCTGACTTCGAAAATCACGAATCGCAAATCGAAAATGACCCGATGGCCCGATAAGTTCAGACCAGGGGGACTTGCCCTTCGTGGCCCGATGGTGAATAATCCAGACGAGGAGGAAACGAATGATTCGCCAACAGCTTCTCGATTATTGTCAAGGCCTCAAGCAGGCACTTGACGTTATCCCCACCGACGCCGCGGAAAAATTCTTGCAACTCCTGGAGAGCGCTTACCTGGAAGGCCGCCAGGTGTTTCTGATGGGCAACGGGGGAAGCGGCAGCAGCGCCTCACACGCGGCCGGCGATTTGAACAAAGGCGTTTCGTACGGCCGGGAGAAGCGTTTTCGCGTGATGAGCCTGAACGATAACCTGGCGACGCTGACCGCCTATGCCAACGATGTTTCCTACGCGGATGTGTTTGTCGAGCAGCTTAAGAATTTCCTTCATCCCGGCGACCTGGTGATTGGCATTTCCGGCAGCGGCAATTCTCCCAACGTTCTGAAAGCCATTGAATACGCCAACCAGCAGGGCGCAATCACGGTGGGGCTGTGCGGCTTTAGTGGCGGAAAGCTGGCCGGCTTGGCGCAACTGCCGGTGCACGTTCCGGTGAACGACATGCAAAAGGTCGAGGACATTCACATGATGCTGTTCCATGTGGCCATGCAAGTCCTATGCGCGCGCCTGGATGCTCCTGCCCAGGCGCCCTCCGGTCCCGCGTGCTGACGCGGCGCTAGCCGTGCGTAGCAAATCAACCTGAGGCCGGCTCGCCATGAGTGCAACCGAATGCTTTAACCCGGATTTCTCAGCCCGCTGGGGCGGTTTTGGGGAGCTGCCGGAAGGGCGGGGCTGAAGCCCTTCCCTTCCAAACCCGCCGTGGGAAATCCGGATTAGCTTCTCGCGGCACAGTCGGACCAGTTCGGCCCGAGCTCGCGCTGGTGTGGACGGAATAATGAATATTGCCATTCTGGGGCTCACGGCGACGTCCTACGGCAGCCTTACCTACTTGAAGAATTTTCTACCCCGCTTGGCGCAATTGGACCGCTCCCACCACTACGAGATTTTTCTTCCCGCCGCCAACGCTCGCGACCTGGACGTGCGGCAGCCGAATTTCCGTATTCACTCTCGCCGCTTAGCGCCAAAGTCCGGGACCTTCCGCGTGCTTTGGGAACAGCTTGCTCTTCCCTGGATTCTCCGCGCGCAACGGGTCGATGCTGTTTACACAACTCATAACATGGCGATTCTCTTCTCGCCCACCCCCAGCATTATTATCATACAGAATGTTGAACCCTTCTTCGCCGGCCAATTCCCCAACGCGCTTCACTTGCGGCTGCGGCTTAGCCTGCTGCGGATGATGACGGAGCTCTCCCTCCGCCGCAGCCACAAAATCATCGCCATTTCCGAGTGGGAGAAAGAACTCCTGGTCGAGCGTTTTCGCCTGCCGCCGGATAAGATCATCGTCAGCTACCCCGGGGTAACGGAAGGCTTCCATCCCCCAGCCCCGGGCCCCGCCGCATCGCTGCGCGAGCACCTGGGGCTGGAGCCACCCTATATTGTCTCGGCGACACGGCTGGCGGGTTACGGTAATTTGCTGAATCTGGCCAAGGCCTATGTTTCCCTGGTGAAGGCGGGCAAGGTCACCCTGCCGCTGGTGATTCCGGGCGGCGTGTGGGACTCTCAGTATATGGGCAGAGTCAAGAAACTGCTTACCGTGGAAGGCTGCGCTGACCGGGTTAAGTTTCTCGGCTATGTTCCCCCTCAACACATGCCCTTGCTGTTCGGCCACGCCACTTGTTTTGTCTTCCCTTCGCTGCTGGAAGCGTGCGGCACGGTGCTGATCGAGGCGCTGGCCTGCGGGACGCCGATTCTCTGTTGCCGGCGCCGCCCCA
>Ga0326727_10023969_pt1 | contig 11589 bp, 9 predicted proteins | sample MB2enrmetagenome_FD_207643 | JGI IMG/M metagenome (GOLD analysis project Ga0326727, IMG submission 207643) | Lab enriched peat soil microbial communities from McLean, Ithaca, NY, United States - MB29MY | ecosystem: Environmental > Terrestrial > Soil > Wetlands > Peat | place: USA: New York... | reverse complement strand
ATATCGAAAGAGGCTTTGGCATCCAGCGCGACAGGCCGGAAATCCTTGCTGACGGCTGACTTCTTCAACGCCGCTAAGTCCTGCCCGGCCATCTTACAAAGTTCGGCTGCTTTATCGTAAGTGATCCATCCCTCCACCGGGACGCGGCTCATATTCTTATCCGCCTTCTGAATGTCGAAGTCTTCGCGGCCATGCCGCGATCCGACCACTTCAAACGGATAACCCGCCGGACCGGTCTCGTGAATAATCAGGGCTGCGGCCGCGCCTTTCTCCGACGCGATTTCGTACTTATAAGTCCAGCGGCCATAGTAAGTCATGGCTTTGCCCTTGAACATCTTGTCATCTAACTTAGAAGGATCGTTGGGATCCGGGACCGGCGGATCGTTGACTAACATCAGGATGGTCTTGCCTTTTACGTCCACGCCCTTGTAATCGTCCCACTGGTACTCAGGCGCTACCACGCCGTAACCGACAAACACGATATCGGAGGTGGGAACTTTGGTCTCATCGGTATAACGCCGCGAGCTGGTGACGTAGTCGGTGCGCGGCGTCATCGCCAGTTTCTTGCCTTTGGCCGTGATCTCGACCTGGCTCTTCGACGTGTAACCGACCAACGGCACTTTCTGGACGTAAGTGCCATCCGGATTGCCCGGCTTCAGTCCCATCTGCTTGAACTGACCGGTCAGATAGGCGACGGTGAGATCTTCGCCATGCGTACCTGGTGAGCGGCCTTCGTATTCATCGGAAGACAGGGTCTTGATATGGGCCAGCAGGCCGTCCGGAGTGATGGCATCCATGGCAGGATGCAGATCGACCTGTTTGGGCGCGCAGGAAACACAAATAGCGAGAGCGAAAGCGGCGACAGCAGATTTCATAAACTCCAGGGTAGCGTACCGTTGAAATACTCATGCAGCGGCGGCCGCGTTGGGCTTGCCGAGGCAGCAGCGCTTGAATAGGCCGTTTTCAAAAAAAGCAACTTAATTGAAACCGGAGGACCTTCGGAAATCATATTGTAGAAGATGAGTCATGCCGACCTGCGCCAACCATAACGGTCCCCCACCAGACTGCCGTCCACCCTGCACTGACCCCGCTGGTGATTCAGGGCGCAGCCCAGGCACACCCGCGCCTCAGCGTCCGGTAACCACCGCGCGCTTCGCCAAATCAAATCGATCGCCCGCCTGCAGAAAATAATACGGATGCCCCGCCGTATAGATAGCAACTTTGCTCGGTCCGATGACTTCGAACTGGCTCCCGTGCACCACAATCGCCGTGCGCTCGTCGAGCCCGATGCCGAGAAGTTGCGGACGCTGGTTGATCACCGGCACGAGACGCTGCTCGCGATGGCGCGTCAGCAGATGCTGGTTGATGGCCGAGTCGGTGAGAAACCCCATCCCTTTGATACGGCTCCCGCCTCCCACCAGGAACGAACCCATGATGGATGCTCCGGCGGAACTGCCTCCGATGACACCGCCGCGATCGAGGAGGGCGTGGAGTTCCCTCTCGGTGCGGGTTCCCAGATACGCGTCGGCCAGTCGCCGTTGCCATCCGCCGCTGAAGTAGACGCCGCGGGCGTTGTGTAGGGGCGCGACGAAGGCTTCGGAATCGGCCATTTTGCGGTCGCGCGTATGGAGAACGGTCAGGTTAGTTGCACCGGCCTGGCGAATCGTCTCCAGGGCCTTATCCTGGTGAGCGTCGTTGGCTGTGGGAATGAGAACGATGGGCTGGTCCTTCCCGCCGGCCAGCGCGAAAAAGCGGTCCCACACTTCCGGGCCGATCTGTCCACCGCCAATGATCACCAGCCATCCGTGATCCGGACCGTGAGTCGCGGCGCCGAACGCTACGGCCAGAAAGAGCAGCATCGGAAGACATCTCTTCATCGCTACTCCTCTTGAATTTGGCGGACGTATCGAGGAAGCTCTCCACCAGCCACGGACGGTAGTGATAGCGCCGTTGGAAGCGCGCGGACATACTCGATCGCCTCGGGCTTCGACAGCGCGCGCTTGATCCGGCTTTGTACCTTCATGCCGCCCAGTGTGAACGAAATGGTGTCTTTTGTGCAGTCATTATTTATGGGTTAAACAATAGCACGGCAGAAAATCCTTCGCGCTCAATGACGGGCTGGCTCCGGGCGCATAACGGCGCACGCGGAAAGAGGTCCGTGTGGAGGCGCGGCTGCTGGATTAGTAACGATAAGCGCCCGCTGCTCCGCCAATCCGCTCGGACGGGTAGTCGCCGCCGTCGGACAGCTTCGAAAATGGCGAGGCCCGGATCGCTGCCGGTTAAGTCCCCATCACCTCGATTCGCCGCATCACGCGCTACCCGCTGAAAAGCATTCTCCACAACCGGCGGCGGGAGTGCGATCCGATGAACCGGAAGCCGCCAGCCCCACGGCGGATTGCGATACGCCACCGTAAGCTTCTCCGATCAGCCCATCTACCAGAAAGCCGCTTTCTCAAAGGTGTTTTTTCATTGGTACATAGTACTAATGACACCAGATGATACGACCTTACCGGCTTCATCAAGAATTGTCCAGACATCGCTATCATAAGCGGAGTTTATGCGACACCATTCTTTGGCAGATTTCACAGAGCTACATATTTGGCCGTGCGGCGTTTTCTTGGGCGTGAAGATAATACCGATAAATTTTGATTTGGCAAGAACTCCTGGTTCCGAGTTTCTGGGCACAGATTGTCCTCCAGATCGCATTTCAACCCAACAACCTGGGCCACTTACCGGGGCCTATCAAAGTCTGGCACTTCTCTTGCCGGAACAGTGGTGAAGTCGAATTCTGTCATCTCCGAAATCGTACCACCAACACTCACCAAAATAAGAATTGAAGTGAAATCAAACGAGTCGGCCCCAGCGTAGCCTCTCGTATAAACTCGGAGACGGCCCATATGCGAAAGAAGGCACCGTTCCGATCCCGTGTTCTGGGCCTGGTCGCCACTTTAGTTCGAAATACCAAAGTGCTAAACCGTTTTTTCGTCAAGTAGTCGCTAAGTACAAACACGCAGAGAGGTGCCCGGTGATTGTGGGGTTGCTCTTACGCCAATACCAGAGCTGGCTCGGCCGGGGCTGCGAAATTGGCGAATTCTTTCCGCCTTAGCTTGGGGAAGGCCGCAGCCGCGATCATGACCGCGTTGTCCGTCGATAGCGCCGGCGAGGGAAAATACACCGGACACGGCAGCGTGACGCGCCGCGCCGCCGTGCGCAGTCCCGCATTGCAGGCAACTCCCCCGGAGACGATGACGGACCGCGCTCCGATCTCCTCCGCCGAAGCCTGCGCGCGGCGCAGCAGTTCTTCAATCACCGTGGCTTGAAAACTGGCCAGCATGTCGAGCGTGGCCTGCGGTGTCACCGCGCGCCATTCGTCGACCGAGGGCCTGGGATTCCGCGCCAGCAGTCCGCGCCGCGCGGCGATCTCTTCGCTCATTTCGCGCGCCTGCGTCCAGCGCAGCACGGCCGTCTTGATGCCGCTGAAACTGAAGTCCAGCGGATTGCCTTTCATCTTGGCCAGCGTCAGCTTGACTACCGGCCTCCCAAACGGCGCAAGCTGATCGATCAGCGGACCGCCGGGATATCCGAAGCCGAGCAGTTTCGCGACCTTGTCGAACGCTTCTCCGGCCGCATCGTCGCGCGTCTTGCCGAGCAGCCTGTACACACCCTCCTCGCGCAGTTCAAAAAGATGCGTGTGCCCGCCGCTCACCACCAGCGCCAGCGCGGGATACTCCACCGGTGTGCCCGCCAGCCGCGCCTCCAGGATCACCGCGTGGATGTGCCCTTCAATGTGATTCACCGTGATCAGAGGAAGGCCCCGCGCGAAGCACAGCGCTTTCGCGTAGGTCAGCCCGACCAGCAGCGATCCCGCGAGGCCCGGACCGCTGGTCACCGCGATCGCGTCCAATTGGCCTAAGTCGACGCCGGCGCGCTGCAGTGCCTCCCGCACCACAGGAACAATCGCCCGCAAATGCTCCCGCGACGCGAGCTCGGGAACTACGCCCCCATACTTACCGTGCGTATCGAGTTGAGAGGCCACTACGGACGAAAGAACGGTAGTCTCGTCAGCCAGCATAGCGGCCGCGGTCTCGTCGCAGGAAGATTCGATGGCGAGGAGGGGCAAGGTTAATTCCCCAGCACTTCATGAAAGAATGCGGCGGCTTGGCCGGTGGTCTCCGGAGCATATTTGGGCTGATTCCAGAAGGCGTGCACGCCAATCTTGTTGCACTGTTCCAGCATCTCTTCCGATTGCGCGATGGGAACCGTCTTATCCGCATCGGCCTTGCCCTGAAACAACGCCTGCACCACGGTGCTGCGCTGCGGGTTGGTCCTGGTCCCCGCCGCATAGACGATCGTGGGCGTTACCTGGACGTTATCCGGTGTTTGAGCTGCCAGCGTTCCGCCGGCTAACAGAGCCACGTGTAGAACGGTTCGGGATTGCACGATATGATCCTATAGTATTCAATATATGAGTCACCCCAATTCTTTCAGCCGGCGCCAGATGCTACTGGCCCTGGCCGCCGCCGGTCCGGCGCTGCGGGCGGATGATGGATTCCGGCCGCTGTTCGATGGCGTCTCGTTGAAAGGCTGGAAGCGCTCGCCGCGCGCTTTGAATCAGCCGAGCCTGGGGATCTGGACGGTTGAAGACGGCATCATTAGCGGAGGCCAGGACCCTCCCGGTTCCGGCATCGGATCGTATCTGGTCAGCGAAGAAACTTTTGGCGATTTCGAGCTGAAGATCGACGCCAATCCCGATTGGCCGGCCGACACCGGCATACTGGTGCGCACCAATGCGCAAGGCAACATCGGCTTCCAGGTGCTGCTGGATCATCGTCCGCACGGCGGCATTGGCGCCTATTATGGCAATGGGTTGGGAAGCTGGCACGCGTGGAACTACAGCTTCACGGCTGAAAAAGACGCCAACGGCAAGCTAAAGGCGCTGATCCCCGGGCCTGCCGAGGAACCGACGACCGGCAACTTCACCATTCCGCTCGACTATGCCGCGCCGGTCGAGGAGTTCCTCAAGATCTGGCACGTGGGCGGCTGGAACCAATTCCATATTCGCTCGGTGAACGAGATTCCGCACCTGACTACCTGGATCAACGGGGTGAAGATCGCGGAACTCGATACCGCCAAGATGAAGGCGCCGAAGTGGGATCCGCAAAAGATGCTGGAACTGGTGGGACGCCAGGGCCACATCGCGCTCGAAGTGCACAGCAACGGGCCGGGCGACAAACTCGGCAAAGATCGCTGGGCGCCGGGCGCGGTTTGCCGGTGGCGCAACATCAGCGTGAAGACGCTTGGGTGAAGACTGCGCGAGGATCGAGGGCGGTTTGAGTGGGGAGCCAATCCTGGCTGGTGCCGGCTTTCAGCCGGTTCTCGGCTTCGCGCAAAGATTTGTTCGCAGTTGAGAAGGCCGCCTGAAAGGCGGCTGCGGCCCGGATTGGCCGCCCCACAATCGTTTTCTGCGCTACTAGCAATGGCAGCGGTTCAGTGTCCTTGTTCCGCGTAGCGCCGCGGTCTCCGGAGGGCGAGATAAAGGACTGCTCCTAAGAGGTTGCCAAAGAAAATGAGGAAAGTCCATATCACCTTGTTCTCGCCTGGAGGCTCTTCGACTGCGCATTCTGCGAGCATCCGGGCCCAGAAAACAAAGGCGACTCCCCCAACTGCCAGCTTCAACAGGAAGAGCAGTGCGTGGAATCCGTCACTCTCCATTGGTTCTCTCTTCTAGTCCGAAGTATATAGCAGCAGGCTATACCGTTGAGGCAAGGTTGTTTTGGATCTTGTGGCCAAACATCATAGAGTGAATCGATGCGCGCTAAGTCGTCGAGGCCTGGAGGATCCTGACCGCCGCGGCTAGGAGGCTCATCCGCAACGCATCGAAGAATACCTTCCCTGGGAGAGGCAGCGGTCTGGCCGGAGGACTGAATCGCGGCGATGTTCAGTTAATTACGGACAGGCTGAAGCTGTGCCACCTAATGGACGGTGAAGGTCAAGGCGGCGCTTCCCGGCGCGTAGGTGGTGTCGCCGTTGTACTGCGCCGTCACGGTGTATGTGCCGGGCGGGAGGGTGGACGAGCTGAATACCGCGGTCCCGGTGGCGTCGAGAGTGGTCATGAAGAATACCGAATCTCCATTCAGGTAAGAAACCGTGCCAGTCGGCATCGACGCATATTTCTGCGGCTTAGTGACGGTCGTTGTCAGAACTACCAATGGGCCCGATTGGGCTGAGGTGAGGGCCACGCCAGCGGTGCCTTGCGCGGCGATCCTGGCAACAAATCCCTTCCAGCAGCAGACGCCGGAACTGGTGGCGGTTTGAAATGCTCCTGGAGTTGTGATCAGGTTGGGGCCGGTGGTGTTGCCAGCCACATAGATGTTGCCGGTGGCATCGACAGCCAGCCCGGCTGGGGTTCCTTCATCGAGCGCATTGGAGCCGATGATAGTGGAGAACAGCAGGGTGGATCCTGTGGGATCCAACTCGGCAATCATCACCTCCTGCTGCCCGCCGGGTGAGAAGGGTTCAATAGAATTGGCCATTTCAAAACCTGTGGAAGTCAGCCCCATGATATAGACGTTGCCGTTTCCATCCAACTGGATGGGGCCGCTGGCAAATACGCCGTCGCTCGCGTCGGGCTTGCCGCCGCCCACAAACGTCGCCCAGAGAATGGCGCTGCCGGATGGATTCAGCACAGCGACGTAGTCCGCGGCGCAATTCTGGCCATTCGGTCCGCAGACGGTCTGATAAGCTCCGGATGTCACCGGGAAATCCTTGGAACTGGTGGATCCAGCGATATAAGCATTGCCTGCGCCATCGAAGGTGATGCCGCTGGTGAAGTCGTTTAAGTTGGCCGTTTGCCCGCCCAGGTAGGTGGCGTAGTTGAGGACGGCGTAACCGAGCGGATAGAACTTCGCCACGAAGCCCCGCCAGCCTTGCACATAGGTTCCGGCGGGGCCTAGAGGACCGCTGGTGGGCTGAATAACGCCGGGCGTCGTCGGCAGCACGCCCGCATTTGTGTCGCCGATCAGATAGAAATAGCCGTTGGCATCCACCGCGACCCCGGTGCCATAGGTGTCGCCGGCGCCATTCATGGGGTCGCCGAGCCCGTTCAAGTCGCCGAAGAGCGTAGAGTACAGCAGTTTGGAGCCAGTGGGATCGAACGCCGCGACGAAGGCGTATTGGGGCGAGCGTCCTCCGGTTGCGCTTCCCGGAATGACCGCCCCGAAGGTGGTTGGAAAGCAGCCAGCGAACGTATAGTTCTGGCAGTATATATCTTCGTTGCCGGCAATATAGGCGTTGCCGGCGGCGTCCACCGCGATAGCGGTTGCGTACGCCAACCCGTAGCCACCGAGATAGGTCGAGTAGACCAGACCGTTGCCGGCGGGGTTCAGCTTCGTCACATATACGGACCAAATTGAGCCGTTGCAGCTGGCGGAATAGGGCGGAGGGTTGTCGGTGGGATCCGGTCCGCAAACGGTCTGGTACGCTCCGCTGGTGATTGGAAAGGTGTTGGAAGTGGTCAAACCGGTCACGTAAGCACTGCCGCTGGAATCCACCGCGATGGCGTAACCGTAATCTTCCCCTTCACCGCCCAGATAGGTGGAATAAACCAGCGAACTGCCATCCGGACTGAACTTGCTGACAAAGGCCGTATACCATGCTCCGGGGGCGACGCCCGGCAACTTCGCCGGAGGCGCGGCTTGATAGGGATTCTGCATGGGGAAATCCAACGATAAGGAACTGCCCGTCACATACACGCTGCCCGCGCTATCCAACGCGAGCCCCTGCGTCACGCCGACTTCAAGGTTGCCAGGGCCCAGCCCGCGTCCGATGGTATCGTTGCTGCTTCCGTCCAGATAACTGACGTAGCTGAGCACCGGATCGATGGTCAGGGGCTTGGAATGGTCGTAGCGGCCGATGCGGAAACCGACGCGATTTCCGGCCACGGCAAACGATCCCTCGACACTGATTCTCTTTCCACCGTCCATCTGGTACAAGACGGGCTTCTTAAAGACGGCGGAATCGAGAACCAGATTGCCCTGTGCGTCGAGGCTGGCGCGGGCGCCGTCGATGCGCCAGGCGATGCGGCTGATATCAGCGCCCGGGGCGACCACAAAGTCGTATTCCAACTGACGCTGATTGCCATAGAAGAGCAGATCGACGCCGGGGTAAATTTGAGCGTAGCGGACCTTTCCATAGGTCGGGATGCCGGTGCGCCATTTCTTGGGATCGTTGCCGATCAGATAATTCACCACACCCGACTGCCGGGCCAGACCCTCGGCATGGGCGTGAACGCTACCGCCCAGCAGGCTCATGCGCACGGCATCGAGCTTCAGGACCGCTTCTCCCGAACCGAGATACAGCGCGTAGCCCGGACCGCGCGAAACAAACTGCACCGCAGCGGCAGCCTGTCCCTGATTCGGTTCAAAACTTAATGGCACGGCCGCGGCTATCGTCGTGAAAATGAAACTTGCGGCCGCGGACTTCACAAAGGACATGGCGCACCTCACTTGGAATCGAGTATAAATCCGTTTTAAGAATCTTGAACTACGAAATTGGCGAGAGCAGGCGGAAACGCCTGCTCCGTATAGCAGCAGGCCGCAAGTTTTCAGTTTTCAGTTGTCAGTTGTCAGATGGCGGCCCTCCGTGGGGCAGACCATCGCCTTTTGTGGTCTGCCCGGATGCGGAGCGGCCGTTTATTGCAAGCGCGGAAGTCTTCGCGGACCGCGAAGATTAAGGTTGTTAGTGGGACAACCACCATGCTGCTAAGCCAGTTCGGAGAGCAGTTCGAACGGCGCTCCCGGCGAGACCAGCCCTTCGCGGCGAACTGACGCGTAGAAACCGCTGCGCGCCCGGAGGGGCGACGTTGGATCGTAAATCCGGTCACAGATCGTCCGCCCGTAGATATGCAGCGTCGCGCAAGGCACCCGCACCTTGGTCAGCTCCAGAATCGCGTCTCCGGCCCTCCAGGTTTGCCCGGCGCGCAGAGTCGAAGGATCGACACCGCGTACCGTCAGGTTCTCGCCCAACGCGCCATAGAATACGGGAAAGCCTTGCGCCGCCAGTTCGTCGACGGCTTCGGCGGCAATAATCAGCACCCGCTGATCGGGCCCGCCGTGGATTTGCGGATGGGCCCAGGAGTCGCCATATAACCCAAGTGTCGTAATCATGGCTTCCGGCACGGGACGTTTGGGAACACCACCGCGCGATATATTCACCTGAACGATTTCAGCCATCTCACCTCCGTGGGATTGGATTGTATCCAAAAGGATAGGCGGCCATTCCCGCTGCGCTGACGCCGGCTGAATGGCTCAGCAAAATCAACGCTCGAGACGTGAAGCAAATTTCATCAAATACCACGAAACGTGTGTATTGATACGGACAGAGGGAGATGGAACAATGGACGCGATCGTGGTAGGAGCAAGCCTGGCGGGAGGAATGGTGACGGCGTTCGTGCTACAGCGGGCACTGCTCGAAGCCTGGCTGCGCGCCATGCAGCACAAGAGGACAGATTGAGATCTGTCCCCGGGGTCAGCCTTTGCGGGCGCCGCGCTGCGGGTTCTTCAATTGGGACTGGCGCACCTTGGTCTTTTTGCGTTTGGGTTTGCTGATCAGAAAGGTGCCGCTACCCACATATTCCGCTTTGTACAGTTTGTCGTCTGCCAATTCTTAAAATCTCCTCATTCGGATGTTTGGATTGAACTCTCATTGTAGCGCGCATTATGCTTAAATAAGTTCCCCTCGCATGAACATCCTTTTGCGGCGCTGTCTGGTCCTCTTCCTCCTGCTGCGGGCAGCGGTTCTCTATCCTGCAACGGGACTTCCCTCACGGGAAGAGGTTCAGCAGACGCTGAGCGAGCTTTCCGCCATCACCGGCTTTCCCATCAAGCATCCGGTAGCGTTCGAATCCATCACCCGCGAACAGATCAACCGTTATCTGCAGGACCGCATCAAGGAGGCCACCAAGCCGTCGGAATTGCGCGCCGAAGAGCTGACACTCAAGAAATTCGGTTTCGTCCCGCAGGATTTCGATCTGCGCAAAAACACCATCGACCTGCTCACCGAACAGGCTGCGGCTTTCTACGATTTTCATCGCAAGAAGCTGTTCATCAGCGATTGGGCCCAGACCAGCATGCGCGATGTCGCGCTCATCCACGAGCTGGCGCACGCGCTGGCGGACCAGAGTTTCTCGCTGGAAAAATTTACCAGGAAAGTGGAAAACGACAGCGAAAAATCGCTGGCGCGGCAAGCCGTGGTGGAAGGACAGGCGATGTGGTTGACGAGTGCCGTCATCGCGCGGCGGGAGGGACGTCCCAAAGACAAGACGCCATCCAGCGACGATGCCGAACCCAGCGGCAAGTTTCCGGTATTTGACGAAGCTCCGCTATACATTCGTGAGAACCTGATCTTCCCCTACTCCGCCGGCGAGCAATTCCAGGATGCCGTCTACGACAAGCAGCAGCAGTCTGCCTTCGCCGGGGTGTTTCGCGACCCGCCGGTCTCCAGCCAGCAGGTACTGCATCCGGAGAAGTATTTCAGCCATACCGGCCCAAGCGATCCCAATCTGCCTAAGGACCCTAAGGGCTGCAAACGGTTCGCCGAAGGCGTGCTCGGCGAGTTGGACCATTCGGTGATGCTGCGCCAGTATACTACGCGTCAGGATGCGGAAGAGGTCGCACCCAAGCTGGCCGGAAGCCAGTACCGTCTGCTGGAGGAAAAGCATCTGGAGAACCATGCCAAGCCCATTCTGCTGGTTTACGTGTCGGAATGGAGCGACGCGGAGACTGCGCATCGCTTTTTTCACCTTTACCGCAAAGTGCTGGAAGGCAAGTGGAAGAACTTTCACGTGGCCTCCGAAAGCGACACAGTGTTGACCGGCCAAGGGGATGACGGCTGGTTTCGCGTCACTACCGAAGGCAAACTGGTACGCAGCAGCGAAGGCTGGCCGGCTCCCGTCAAATAGTACTGCAACATACCGTCCGAAGTTGGGTTCAAACCGGTAAATGCGCTGCCTTCTGGGAGCTTTGCTGGCTATTTCCGCGCTTGCCCAAACGCCGCCTAGCGTTCCGCTTATTGACCCGCGCGGAGTCGTCGACTATTACAATCCCACGCCGGCGCCGGCTACGGTCGCGCGAGGCGGTATTCTTCAGATCAGCGGCACAAATCTGGGTCCGGCTACCGCCGTGGCCGCGACTAAGGCGCCATTGCCGACGACGTTGGGAAATCCCGCGGTTCAGGCGACCTTGAATGGCACCGCCATGCCGCTTTATTCGGTCAGCGCCAACGCCATCATCGCGCAGGTTCCCTTCGGCGCACCTCTCGGGACGGTCAGTATCGTAGTCAGCGTTGGCGGGGTTACCGGACCACCAGCCTCTGTCACGATCGCCGCCACGGCGCCTTCGATCAGGACTGCGGATGGCTCGGGGACGGGCCTTTATGCGGGCACTTCGACGAGCACCACGGTCACGATGGCGGTCAGCGGTCTGGGAGCGACCCGCCCCGCATTAGCCGATGGCGCGCTTCCGCCGGATAATCGGGTGGTCCCGGCCGTGGCAGTCACTGCTTATATCGGGGGAGTGCGTACGAATGCCACGG
>Ga0326727_10023968_pt1 | contig 11589 bp, 12 predicted proteins | sample MB2enrmetagenome_FD_207643 | JGI IMG/M metagenome (GOLD analysis project Ga0326727, IMG submission 207643) | Lab enriched peat soil microbial communities from McLean, Ithaca, NY, United States - MB29MY | ecosystem: Environmental > Terrestrial > Soil > Wetlands > Peat | place: USA: New York... | reverse complement strand
CCCGAGGGGACAAGATGCCCGTGTGTCCTGAGATAATAGGCCGCGAGACTTTGCTCGCGGCGGTAATGCTTCAGCACGAAAAATATCTTCCGATACGCGGCCGGAGCGACGTGAAAATAATACATGGCCTCGTTCCATACCGTCATTTTCGCGCTCGGCATGTTGCCGCCTTGCGTCCAGGTGTGCGATTTGCATTCGACAAGAACCGGGGGGTTTTCGCTGCCGAGATCGAACCGGCGCGGCTTCTTGGTCTCGCCGACGCCGACGGGAACGGAGAAATTCTTCGTCAACGTGATGCCCTGTTTTGCAAAGAACGCGCGCGCCGCTCCCTCGAAATCGTTTCCGGCATGGGTGTTGCTGAGCGCGCCGATGCGCTGGAAATTATTGGCGTCCATATGCGCTATCCATCCTCGCCCAGCTGCCGCGAATAGTGCTTGACCCAGCACAAGGTATTGACGAGTTGCATCTGCTCGATGCTGTGGCAAGGGAATTTCAAAGAGACGGTGTAGATTTCGGGTTTAACACGGGACTGGCGCGCTTCGCGATATCAATCGCTTAGCAAACCCGAGTCCCACCCGCATTTTCGCTTTCAATTGAGATCAGACGAACAGAATTTCGGTTCCAATTGGGATTGATCGACCGCCTGCTGATCGATCAGAAGGGTTTCAGTCCCACTGCCGCGACAGCCAACGAAGTCCCGACGCCAAAGCAGACACTCCGAAATTCCGGAACGGGTCATTGCGTCACCATGCCGAACGGCGCAGATGAAGCAGTTGAGGTGCTCTGCGGCACCACCCTTCTGCAACATTTCGGTACTCTCTTCAGCGGAGGCACGCGCAAAAACAAGGCGCGCAACTGCGGCCAAGGTTCCTCTAGGACCGCAGCAGGCGGCGCGCCGTCGCCTCGAGCCACGGAACCAAGGCGACGCTACATCGACTCGCCCTCGGCCTCGTCGCGGCTCTGCCGGTGCTCCTCCTGGCGAAACCGCTCGGCGTTCTCTGCATCTATGCGTCTTTGCTCGTCGCGCCCGGCCTGATCGAGCACGCGCCTTTGCTCGAAGCGAAGGGCCTTGATGGCCTCGCTTTGGGCTGGGTCTCCCGGGATCTCCCGAGTGGAACTGTTGTCTATCGCCCGTTCCGCCTCCCGAGCCGCACGTGCTTCCTCGGGAGCGCGGTAAGGCGCCCCTTCGGAGCCGGCTGCGGCGTTGCTCTCATGAGCTTGCTTCGCACCCGCCGCTTGGCGCGTTTCCCGCTCCGCTTCGGCGTCGACCCGTTCGCGGATGCTGTTGAGCTCGATCTCCCGCTCGGCTGGCGTCGTGTTGAGGCCCGGTTGATCCGTGGGACTTCGATGCGCGGCCGACGCCGGCGCCGCAGCTCTTGCCGGCGCCTCCGATTCCGTGGGCGCGGGTCCCTCCTTCCCCTCCGTCGCGGTTGCGCGCCGCGTCTCGATCTCAGCGCGCAGTTCGCGAATGCGGTGCTGCAGCTCGGGGTTCGTGATCGTGTAGCCGTTCTCCGCGGCGAGCCGGGCGACGGTTTCCTTATATTCGACGCTTCCGCTGACGCTCAGCGTCTCCCATTTTTGAGAAGCGAGCTTCAGAGCGGCATTGACACTTTCCGTGTTGCTCCAATCGCGAACGTCGAGCTGCTTGCCGTTGTCGACGAAGGCGAGGGTTTGGAACGCGCCGCTTTCGCGATCGTGGCGGTTGTAGTGTATCTCCGTTCCCTTTCTCTCATTGGTGAACAGGGCACCGACGTTTTGCGGCTCCGGCTCGACGAAACGCTCGCCCTCGATCCGTCCGGGATTGCGATCCAGTCGCGCTTGCTCCTTGGTCGCCGCCTCGGCGCGAGCGAGAATGTCGCGCGAGCGCTGCATGAGGTCATCCTTGACGGCGCCGTCGGGCAGATAACCGCCGAGCTTGGTCATGGCGTCCGCCATCTCGCGCCTCGCAGCGTCCATCGTCTCAGTTGTGCGCATGATTTGATCCTCCGTGGGAACGATAGGCCGCTCTGGCGGTCGCGTCGTCAGCGCGGCCTCGGCGCGGCGTTGGAAGGGCAAAATGGACGCTTCTTCGATTCTCCCCACTGGCTTGCGCAGCGCACTGAGGGCAGGGGGCACGACGAAGATTTTTTCTGGCTGCTCGCGCGATCGTCCCAGCTCGGAGATTCGCTCCGCGGGAACGTCCAAATAGACGAGCCGCGAAGGAACATTTTTCGGCGCATAGGATTCAGCGAGCGCGCGATCGACGGAAAAAAGCGGCGCGCGGTGAGAGCCGTGGTTCACGGTTTCGGCGCGATAGAGCCGCACGGCGCCGGCTGTGAGCGGCGGGAGCACGACCGCTCGGCGCGCGGCCAACGACCTCCAGTCAGAGGCCGCATCAGTAGCCCGGCGACGGCCTTCCTCGCGCGTGGGCCGATGAATTTCGCGGTTCTGAACGCGCTCGACGCGGCGGCGAACGCTTTCCGGCGCGATGCCGCGCTCGATCATCTTCGCGTCCTTGAGCTTGTAGGCGGGCGCATGAGCCTGGTCGAAGCGACGCACGGCCTCCATGGGGATGTGTCGTTCGCGCGCTTCCTCGGCGAGCGTTTGACGCCAACGGTTGAAATCCTGGATCCCCGGATGCAGCTTTTCGCCCGTGGCGCTGGTGAGCCTGACGGCGGCATGGACATGAATATGTTGCCTGTTGGTGTGCATCACGAACACATACTCATGTCCCTTGAACTCGCGCGCGAGCGTTGCGCGTGCGGCGTCCATGAAGGCCTCTTTGTCGGTCCCTGGCTTCGCGCTCAAAATCACATGCGCGAAATCTCTCGGGCTGCTCGATCTCATGGCCGGACGCCAGACCTTGGCGATTTCCAGCGCCGGGTTGAAATTCGCTGGCTTCGAACGGTTCGCGTTGCTGGGCTGCCTCAAAAAGTGGCGATCGGCCGCTTCCTGCAGACTTATGCCGGCGTCGGTCTCGGCAGGAAGTGCGCCCGCCTTGGTGAGCGCGGCAAGCTGGGTCGTCGCCCCCTCGACGCCATGTCCCCAAACCGGCGTGGAGAGATCCACTTCGCGCCCAAAGGCGTCCTCGATCTTGTCGTGAAAACGATCGACGGATTTCGTATTCGCGTAAATGCGCTCCCTCTTTCCGTATTCGTCCCTGCGCGAGCCGGCGGCCACGGCGACGAGATGGATGAGCGTCGAGTCGTCGCGATCCTCGATCCTCCAGGCGTAACGATGGCCGTCGAGAGCGCCCGCGAGTCCCGCCCGTGCTTCCTCGGGACCGAGACTGCCCTCGAAGGAGAGGGTGACGCGAAAAACGTCGTTCGACGGCTCGCGCGCGTCGTCGTCGCGCCAATGCGCGGCGAGATCGTCGACGGCGGCCTTGCCGGCGACGAGCGTTCCGTCCTCCCGCTCGAGGGTGAGCTGGCCCTTATCGCTCTGGTAGTTGAGGAGAGCGGCGGCGCGCGCGTTCCCCGAGCCGTAGCTTGCGAGCTTCACGACAGCGGCTTGCGAGCCCGCGGCGAGGCCGGCCTTGGCGGCAATCGACGCAGAGACGTCCGACGGTCGAGAGGAGGGTGCGGTCCCGGCGGCTGACGGCCCCACCCCCGGACGAAATCCTGGAGCGGCGCGCGCCGCAGATTCCCCGCCTCGGCTGCTTCCCGGTCGGCGCATGGCCCATTCGTCTTCTTTGCTTTCGCCAGCGCCGCGGGACGGAGCCCGCGGCCCCGTGTAGGGCAGCCCGCTCCCCGAGGTCCGAGCCGATTGAGACGGGCGGGCAGGGGAGGGGCGCGCCGCCTCCAGAAGCGCCATCGAATCCACGGCCTCGAGCAGCGCCTGTCGCTCGCGAAAATCTTTTGAGCCTCTGATCCGACGCAAGCGCTCGGACAGGGGCCGCAGATCATAGCCGGCGAGATCGATCATCTCGAGCGCCCCGCGACGACGGCCTCGGCGCGCCGAAAGGATTTGACGCAAAGCGACCGATAGAGACGATCGAGCTCGCCGATCGCGCGGCTGACCGCTTCGAGGTGGCCTTTCATATCCTCGCTCTGGATCACATGACCCGCGTTCATGTGGTGGACGGCCTGATTGAGATTGTTGCCGACGGCGCGCATTTGCCTCGTAAGCGCAATGATTTCCGCGCGAGACTCGCCCGCGAACGTTGGCCCCAAAAGTGCGGCGGACCTCGCCAGGCGCCGTAAGGCTTCACTCGGCGTCACATCCAAGGACTCGCAAAACTCGCCAAAGAGCGCGTGCTCTTCCTCACTCATACGGATGCTGCGCGTCACTGCCTTGCGGCGAGAACCCGGTTGTTTTTCCGTCATCTTTCGAGCTCTGCGGCGAGGGTCCGGTTTGGCTAAAGCCAAACTGCCGGACCCGATGATAGCCCGCCCGGCGAGGGCACACAAGAAAATGTGCTACATTTTCGGTATCCTGCCAAGACTAAAACAACATCAGTCACTCAAATTCACTCACGTTTCATTCATTTCCTCTAACTCTCAATTATTGAACGATGACGCACTATTTGCACGAGCTCGCAACCTTCTCACCCGTTTCTCACCGGATTTCACCTATTTGCATTGCGCATGCGCCCAATCTTTGCGAATTGCACTCCATTCCCCAAAATTGCGTCTCTTTGCTTATGAATTCATCCGAAACCGCCGAATCTCACTCGAATCCCGCACGTTGCAAGCGTTTGCACGGCGTTCTCTGTCGCATCTCGGCCATTTTCGGGGCTTCTCACTCATTTTCACGGCTTCTCACTCAAATTCGTCAAATTGCGCTTGATCGCGCGCTTTGCAGCCGGCCACGCCACGTTGCAGCTATCGCCATTTTATTATATTCTGCGCGCATGGGCTTCGAGGATCACCAGGCACGGCTGAAGCGACGACTGCAGGACGCCCCCAAGCGGGAGCGTCCCCCACGCGTCGCTCCACTCCTGCGCGCCATGCGCGACGAGATCGCGAGGGTCGCCGAGGAAAAAAACCTGTCCTACAAGGACATACAAGAGATGCTCGCCGCCGACGGGCTGGCCGTCTCCGTCTCGACCTTGAGCCGCCATCTCGGCTCGAAACGTAAGGGGAGGGAGGATCGGAAGCCGGCGCCGAATGCGGCGAACGCGACCGCTAAATTTTCGCCGCGAGAAGCCGACCGGCTTTCGACGCCGCCGCAGATCGCGCTGACGAACGCCGAAAAGCGAGCGGCGGGCGGCGAAGGTCGTCCGATTCCTCCAATGCCCAGCCCATTCCCTTCCGCGAATGGCGCGACGAAGCCCAAGGAACCGCCGGATGCGGCCGTCCCGCGCGCGTCATCTTTCCCAATCCGGCGAGACCGTGAACGAATCTAGGAGCGTGAGCGATGAGCAAGGCGATTTACGTGGTGGGCGGAAGCAAGGGTGGGGTGGGCAAATCGCTCGTCACCATGGGCCTCGTCCACAATCTCACTCAAAGAGGCGAGGAGGTTTTCGTCATCGACGCAGACACCTCGAACCCCGACGTGTTCAAGTCCTATGAGAACGAGGTCGTCTGCGAGCTCGTGAATTTGGACGAGGCGGACGGATGGATCCGCTTCGTGAACATCTGCGACGAATACAAGAGCAGCAGCGTCGTCGTGAACACGGCGGCGCGCAACAACGTAGGGGTCGCGGCATACGGTCGAACGCTCAGCCAGTCCCTTGAGGAGCTCGAGCGCCAGCTGGTGACGCTCTGGGTGATCAATCGTCAGCGCGACAGCCTGGAGCTGCTGCAGGACTACATCGACGCGATTCCGAACTCGACGGTGCACGTTTTGAAGAACGGCTACTTCGGAGCCGATTCGAAATTCGAGCTCTATAACGGCTCCGAGGTGAAATCCTCGGTCGAGAAGCAGGGTGGCCGTTCCCTGCTGTTTCCCGACATGGCCGATCGCGTGAGCGACGATCTCTACAGCAATCGCTTGAGCATCGCGCGCGCCTGGCAAACGATGCCGATCGGCAATCGCGCCGAGCTGCGCCGCTGGCTCGAAGAGGTCAGCAAGGTGTTCGCGCCAGTCGTCGATAATGAATGAGACCACTGCGCCGCTGTCGAGCTTCGAGCGCATGCTGGGGCGCGCTGCGACCGAGCGCGAGCGCGACCAGCTGCGACGAGTTCAAGCGGAGCTGGATCTGCGGGAAAATGACGCGCTTTGGCTCGTGATCTTCGCTCTCCAGTACTACGAGGGCCTCTACCGGCAATTTCCGAAGGCGATTGCGGCGGAAGCGCAGCGCGTTCTTTCGGAAACGCGCGCGACCGCCGAGGCGACTATTCGGGCGGGCGCGGAGTCGGCCAAAGCGGACTTGGCGAAAGCGATCGCGACGACGGCAAGAGAGGTGGCGCGGGATGTCGCGAGGCGGCAAATGATCCAATGGCTTGTCGTTGGAATGCTTCTAGGTGCGGGGCTCTTGGGCGCGGGCGTTTATATCGGCGCACATACCGGAATTTAATTCAGCGTTATGCCGAGTCTAAAGTCGAAGAGGATTGCGATGTTGAGCAATTCGACGTACGCGCCGACGTGCAGCGACTGAACGTCGGCGATCGACGCGACGCCTTGGCTCTCGCTCCATGCGAGGAATTCCGCGACGGCGCGGCCATAGGCGCGCCGCGTGTGCGGGTTGCGGATGTTGGAGACGAAGAATTCCCAAAAGCGCGTCTGCGCGGACGCGCCAGACGCGCCGATGATTGCCGGAAGCTTCGAAGCGAAAGGAACGGGAGCGAGGGCGTTCACTACCATTCGATCTTCTTGTATTGGGCTTTTCGTACGTCGAGCTGCTCTTCGAGGTCTTGGGCCATTTTCCGAAAATCGCCATTCTCTCGGACTTCGTAGGGCTTCGGCTGCCCGTCCGGCGTATTGTCATCCACTTCGAGCGCCCGTCGGATGTTGCCGTAAAAGTCGATCAGGGTCTGGGTCGTCAGACCGTCCGGGAAGTACTGAGACATGCCTGCCTCCTTCACGTGATTAAGCGCATTACATATATCCCGGCCGGCGGACCCGGCGATCAGGGCTCGATCGGGGACGGGGCCGCAACCGCTTTTTTGCTGCGCCGTATCGATCCTCTCGCTTCACTCTCACTAGGCCATGGTATAATCCGCGTCGCCCTCAGCGAGGCGGCCTTCGATGCGAGCGCCGCCACGCTCCCCCTAGCTGACGAGAAGACCCTGCCAATGAAGAAAACCCTGATCGCCTTCGCCACCCTAACGGCAGCGAGCCCGGCGCTCGGGGTGGACTACCGCGCTTGGACCGCCCCCGAATTGCTCCAACGCTGGATGGTCCTCAACGAGGATTGCCGGGGCGGAGCTGGCGACGATCAGGCCACCATGCACGCGTGCGACGAGCGCAATCTTGTCGACGTTGCCCTGTTCGCCCAAGGTTATTGTTACGTCGGCATGGGCGCGACGTCGCGCTGGGAGAACGGACCAGCCTCACGGTGGACCCGCCGTGGCGAGCATGCCATCTGCCACCGCTGATCCTCCCGACGGTGGAGACTTCCGAATGGCAAAAACCTTGCTCACCCTCGCCGCCCTCGCGGCCATGGCTGTGCCGGCTTGGGCGACGATGCCGCTGCTCAGTGAAAAGCCGACCATGAGAACCGACGCGGCTTGCTGGACGTGGGCCGAGGAGCAGGCCAAGGACGAGGAGGTCGCCTACATGTGGGGTATCCTCGACGACGGCAATTCGGACCGAGCAGTCGCGGTGCGGCGACTAGCCGACGATTGCCTCGGCAAGCCCAAGCCCGAAATCGTCGGCTTCGGGTCCAGCGCCGGCTTCGACAGGGACTATTGCCACCGTCACCCTCGCCAAAAAATCTGCTTGATAAGTCGCGGACGCTGACTAACTGCCGCTTCTGCGAATCAAGCCGGAGCAACGGCAAGCAAAGAGGGGCGAGCGCCTGCCCAACCTTGTCAAACCTTGTCAAACCTGACTCGCATAATGTAGATTACGTAGCCATTTCAATACCTTATGAACGCGAGACATTAGCAAAAGCCCCTCGCCAGTCAAGCAGCGATGGGGACCCCAACGGGCCCCCTGGAGGAGCCGCGTCAGCGGCTCCGTCTACTTTGCGATTTTGCAGTTTGCTCCTGCTTCTCCTTCTTGTCCGACTTTGTGGTCAAGCGCGCGTCGTCGGACGGTGCTTGATGTCAAGAACCAGCCCCGCAAAGCCGCGAGCGTCGCCCACGGTGTCCATCACAAGGCGGTCCTCGCCGCGCGTTTCGATATCGACCGTCCCATAGCCCAAAATGCGCCCCAGCACCGATTCATTGACATTTACGCCGACGATTTCGCCGATTTCGATCTGGGTGATGTCGCGGGCGATGATTCCGCGCCGAAAAAGGATTTGCCGGTCGTCGACGGCGAGACAAGTCGTCGCCCGCACGATCCAGGCTTTCAGCAGGGATGGTCCGAACAGCAGGGCGAGAATGAGGATCGAGCCCGGCTCGGCGTATTTTTCCAGCGCCGCGACGGCCTCCGGCCCGATTGCCGGCTCCAAAGCGCGCAACATGTCATTGGTGAAGGCCACGCCCTTGTGGCTGACCAAAAAGTCGCGACCGAACTTAAAGATGATGACGCCGATGACCGCGATCAAAAAGGGGCGAACGAGCATCACCCAATGTGGTCTGAATTCCCATGTGCGCGCCGCATCCCGCTCGGTCATCTGCCCGCCCCTGTTGATGAACACGTGGAGGTTTTAATGCGCCGGCGCCGTCCGTTCCACCAGCCGGGGTGATTTTGCGGCTTAAGAGCTCGAGAGATCATGGCCTCCGATCCACTTCTTTCCGAAAACACGAGCCTAAACGGCCTCGATGAGCGCCGGATCATCGTCCCCGACGCCGGAGCGGTTCACGCGAGTGGAGACGACCCACTCCCGCAGGGCGTTTTCGGGCGCGGGGCGCAAGAGCGCCGCGGGATTGGCGCCGCGCATCCAGTCGCGCGCCGAGCTCCATTCGAGGATGATCGGCATTCGATCGTGAAACTTGCTCATCCATTTGCCCGCAGCGCCGACGATTATCGTCGCCGAGTCGAAGCTCGCATCGCTCTCCGGATCCCGCCAGCGCTCCCATAGCCCCGCGAGCGCGAGCGGCTCGCCGGTCGGCACCGAGAAATAGTGCGGCGTTTTGGCGCCCGCTTTGCCGGTCCACTCGTAAAATCCCGATGCTGGAACGATGCAGCGGCGAGCCTTGAACGCCGCCCGGAACATCGGCTTTTCGGCGACGGTCTCGGCCCGCACGTTGAACGTCGACGGAAGCTCACCAAGCGACTTTTTCCACCAAGAGGGGACGAGACCCCACCGCATCGGTATAAGTTCATTGCCGGCCTCCCCTGCCCGAACGACCTCGATCGGCGTCGTGGGCGCGATGTTAAATCGAGGCGCGAGGTTGCGCGGCTGCCCAATTAAATCGGCGAGCCGATGGATCTCCGCCCAAGAGAGGTGCTGTGTGAAACGGCCGCACATGCGGTCAAGGTAGAACGGCCGAGCGGCGCGGTCGAGGTGAATCGAACAACGGGTCGTCCATGTCATCACGCTACTTCGGCCCGCCCATGACCCTGGACGACATGCGCGCGATCGGCGTGAGGGCGATCGCGGCGAGTTGCTACTGCGGTCACAACGCGCGAGTTGACGTATCGAGCCTTTCCGGCGCGATTGAAGTCCCGTCGCTTCGGGCGCGACTGCGTTGCGTGAGCTGTGGCGCGCGGCCTGCCGACGTGAGGCCGGATTGGTTGCAGTATCGTGAACACGGCATGGGACGGCAGTGAGGGGGCCGCCTAAAGGCCCCCTCGAGAAACCACCTCAGCGGTTGCGTCCGCCTCGCGACTTCGCGGTTTCCTCCTGCTTGCCCTTCTTGTCCGCTTTCGCGGTCAAGAGCGTGAGCTCGTTGACCGCGAACGTCTGACCGTAGCGGGTTTCGCGGTCCTTCTCCCATTCCGTCTGGAAGGCGGTAGAGCGGACGTGGACCAGGTCGCCGGGCTTGAGACTGTCGCTGGCCCATTTGAGCAAGCCGGCCTGGCGCTCGAAGATCATGTGCTCATTCCAGTGGGTGCGCTCGACCCAGGCGCCTTCGCCGTTCTTGTAGTTGGCGTTGGAGGCGATTCTGACGATCAGGTTCTTGCCGAGGCTCTTGACCGAAGCGACGTGGCCGATCTGGTTCATTTCACAAAGATGCGCCATTTTTTCTCTCCATCGTTTGGGGTCGTCCCCGTTGCGATGGCGGTCGTTATTCGGCGGCTGAGAAGTCTGCGGAGCCGCGGAGCGGGCAAGCGCAGCGCCGCGCGCCGACCGTGACGATGAATTTTGTTTCGCGAGGAATTGCCGCGCAGCGGCAAGGGGAAAATTCTTCGGCGCAGGCGCCGAAGCAGACTTCGCCGTCGATAGACCTGGCCATTATGTGCAACGGGGCGCGCTTTGAGGCGTGAGAGAAAGGCGAGCGGTCGAATTACCCGGTCAGCAAAGCCTGGCCGCCAGCTTTGTCGCGCGCACGTCGGCTAGTGAGCGCTACGCGATGAGCACACGGCTCTATGTCGCCGCCGGCGCGCTCGCCGTGCCGCGGAGGACGCCGAGCGCAAGGCCTCCATGGCGCCGGCGCCCGAGGCGGCGCACGACGCCGCCCGCCTCGCCGACCGCAGGCCGAAGACGCGGCGCTGACGGACATCTGAGCGCCTGAAACGAAAAGGCCGTCCCGGGGGACCGGGGCGGCCTTTTCGCGTCACGGACCAGCGCCTCTTCAAACAAAGACGACGTCGCACACCGCCGCGTCGGCCATCAGCGCCGTGAATGCAGGTCCCGTGCGCGGCGGCGCGAAAGCTTCGATCCGGCTCTTGACCTCGTCGCGGACGTCGTCGAATGCCGCGCGAGTGACCTGGACGCCGGATTTCATCGTCCACACCCCGTTGACCAAAGCGCCCCCGAGAAGTAGCGGTCGCAGGTATTCCAAGACCCGCGGCGCGGACCACGAATAGTGCTTCATGCCCGAATGCATGAACAGGTTGGCCCAAGAGTTGACGCGGACCACGTTCTCGAACGGCACCGGCGTCGTCACGACCGCGCGCTTGTCCATCACGACCTCGAGCAGCTCGGAGAGGGCGACGGGGTGGAACGAACCGTCTGAGGTCGAGGCCTTTCCGATCAGCCCGAACGCGCGGCGAAGGCGGATCTCGACGGCTTGACGGATGGTGCCCACGGCCAGATCCGCGTGGTTCTCGATGAAGCTCAACCCGAACGAGCCGTGGCCATAGACGATCTGCCGGGCGCCGTGAAAATAACCAACCAGATGCTGCGCCTCGCCCTTGTAGGCGCCGAAGGCGCCGCGGACACCCGCGCTTCTGGCCCCCCAATCCTCGAAGAGGGCGACGCTGTCGAACAGGACGTTGCTAACGAAGCGCAGGACATTCTCGAAGGCGAAGCCGGCGTCCGGCTCTGCGCACTTGCTCGGTACGCAAGCGACGATGTGATCCATTTCGATCAGGAAAAGCTCGGCGTGGGCGCGATAATAGGCGCCTTCGCCGACCTTGCTTGCATAGTCGCCCCAGCTCTTCGGCAGGGCAGCGGCGATACGGGCGTTCGCGTTGCTGGCGACATTCGGCGAAAGGCCGGTTTCATGC
>Ga0326727_10023967_pt1 | contig 11590 bp, 10 predicted proteins | sample MB2enrmetagenome_FD_207643 | JGI IMG/M metagenome (GOLD analysis project Ga0326727, IMG submission 207643) | Lab enriched peat soil microbial communities from McLean, Ithaca, NY, United States - MB29MY | ecosystem: Environmental > Terrestrial > Soil > Wetlands > Peat | place: USA: New York... | reverse complement strand
GCTCAATCATTGCCGTTTAGCCCAAGGACGCAATGACTGTTGGTCTCTGCATGTTCAAATCCCTATTCGTCGTTTGATACAGATTCCACCTGATTCCATCAACAAGTCTTGCATCTGCCAAATGTGTGCAATGGCACCATTGGAAAACGGTTCTCCATCACAGCTTCAACATTCCAATACATCAGCATAAAATGCTCACGGCTCAATTCTGGGCCGATTATGAGGCATCCTGAATGGATGCTTTAGAAGCAGTCGGGTAGCCGCGCCGCCGCAATGTGCCGATGGCTTTGTGTTCGGACGCCGGGCTTGTCCAGAGAACTCTCTCCACTCCCGACGTTCGCTTGCCTTGATTTTCCGTCACCCGTTTCACCGCCATCGCTTTCCCGCCTGCCGGGCATCTCTTACGCCGACGAACGGTTGCTGCCCCGCCTGCTCATCGGCGGCGGCTTGATCACCGCCGCCAACGTCCTGGTCCTATGGCGGCCGGCCCCGCGTAAAAACCAGTCCCCGTAGCGCATCCGTCAATTACAAATGACCAATTTGCGATTACCAATTCTCAATCAACGCTTGCAGCCTCTGAAATGCTACGAGACAGCCTCGTTCCAAAGATCATTCGCATAATCCAAAGTTGTTTTTTGACGCCTCCTAACTCCCCGCCTTCGCCACTTCCGCCCGCAGCAGATCGTGCAGCGTAAGCACCCCCAGGATCGCCCCATTGGAATCGGTCGCCACGACAAAATGGGTCGTCGATTCGATCAGCAGCTTCTGTAATCCCAGTATCGTCTGGTCCGCCGCGCAGGTGGTCAGCGGTTCCAGGCGGGGCGCGCGGTTTTCCTTCAGAACCGCTTGGGCCTCCTGGCGCGTTAGCACGCCCGCCAGCTTGCCCTCCTGCAGGACAGGGAAACGCTCGTAAGGATGGGCCTTCAATGTTTGCCTCAGGCCGGCCGGTGAGAGGTCCGTCAACACGACCGGGCGTCCGGTCAACACCGCCATCACCGGCAATTCCAGCCACTCGTGCAAATCGCGCGGCGGACGGACGTGTTCGATTTGGTGGCCGTCCTGCGTGAGCAAAGCGTCGTAAAAATTCTCCCGGTTCATCTTGCGCGAGATGCTCTGGCTGACCAGCGCGCCGAGCATCAGCGCCGGCACGAGCGAAAACTCATGCGTCATCTCAAATACAATCAATATGCCCGTCACCGGCGCTCCCACCACTCCGCCCAGCGTCGCGCTCATCCCGACGACCGCCAACGCCACAAGGTCGCTCCGCCCCATCGGCAATCCCAAGCCCACCAGTCCCGTCACCACCACTCCCACCATCCCGCCGAAAAACAGGCACGGCGAAAAAATCCCGCCGCATCCGCCCAGCCCGTAACAGCAGAAGGTCGCCACGAATTTGGCCGCCAGCATCAAGGCGGCAACGTTCCATACCATGTTGCCCTTGAGGGCGTCGGAGAGATCGTCGTAGCCCAGTGCGAAAACACCCAGCCGCCCGGTTTTCCAGTAAACCCCAACCCCCAGAACCCACGTGATCAATCCTCCCGCCACCGGCAGCAGCCAAAGCGGCGCCCGCTGGGCCTGGCTGGAGCGATGCCGCAACGCCAGCGAGGCCCTTTGAAAATAAACACCCACCAAACTGGCCAGCGCCGCCACCAACGGCGTCAGCGCGTACCCAAGCCACGTCGGCGTATCCACTCCTGTCAAGGTGAACGCCGGCTGCTTGCCGATGATCCCCTGCACCGCCAGCGCTCCGAGCACCGACGCCAGCAGCACGCTTCCCAGCAGGCGGCTGTTCAAATCGCCGATTATCTCCTCCAGCACAAACGTCGTTGCCGCCAGCGGCGCGTTAAACGCCGCCGCCAGCCCCGCCGCCGCTCCGGCGGCCGCGGCGGCCCGCCGGCTTTGTTTCGGCTCGCCCGCCATGCCGGCTAGATTGGAAGCGACCGCGCCGGCCAACTGCACGCTCGGCCCCTCGCGGCCCAAGCTGCCCCCCCCGCCAATGCTGACTATGCCCGCCACGAATTTCACCCACGCCACACGCCAGGGCACCATCCCGAAATCCTTCCAAAACGCCAGCTTCAACTGCGGAATCCCGCTGCCCGCCGCCACCGGGCAAAACACGTTGAGCAGAATCCCAACCGCCAGCGAAGAACCCAGTATGATCGCCAGCGTGCCCAGCGCAAAGGTCAGCAGCGAATCGTGAGACAGCGACACATAGCCCAGCCGATAAACCCAGGTGATGCCCAGTTGGAACGCCACCGCCGAAACCCCAGCGCCCACGCCGTAGGCGCAACTATGCAGCAGCGTCCGCGTCCTCTGCGGCAGCCGTTGCAGATAACGGACAACAAATTGAGTCTTCACGCCTCAAGCCTTGATAAACTCGGCAAACAACTCCTCAATCCCCGCCGCCGCGCCCGGATCGTTATTCACCGCCAGCACCGCAAACGCGCTGTCCGCACGCCGGGCGACGTGGAGTTGCCCGTGCTCGAAGACCCAGCGCAAACGGGAGCCGGCCAGTTGGTAGTAGCGGAGGTTGAAAGCCACTTCGGACAGCGATTGCAGAAGTTCCTTGATGCGCGCCTCGGGAAACGACTCGGCAAAGCTCTTGACGACAATGGCTTGATTGGACAGGCAGACTCCGCACGCCAGGACGCCGGGATAGTTGGCCGCCTTCTCCAGCCAGCCCTGAAATGGATGATCGGTCATACTCTCAATCCGCTGGCGCCAATATGGACAGCCGGACAAAGATTTTGCGATCCGGCTGAAGCAGGCAAATCGCACGGCTCCGCGGTTCAATGATTTCAAACCGGTCGGCCCGCCCCAGCGCCGGCAACATTTTGCACACGCCGGCCGACTTCATCAAGAGCAAGTTCAGCAGCCGGGCGCGCCGCTCGGCCTCCGGCGCCTTCCATTGGTAGAGGATGTCGTTGGCGGCGGACGATACGATAATTTCTTCAATGCGCCGATCGGGTCGTTCCTGTTGCGCCGCCGCGGCTTGAGACTCCAATCCCGCCCCGGCCGCCTCGCCGCCAGCCTGGACGGCGGGTGCCTCGCCCTCCTGCTCGTCGCTCGATTGGGCCGCTTCCATCAATAGCGCTTCCCAGTGGCCGTCGATCGTCTGCCGGCCCGGTTGGGTGAATGGCGCCAGCCGAAATTCCCCCCCCTTGAGCCGAAGCAAACGGGCCAGCGCCTTTTCTCCAAAAAGACAGTCGAACTCCGCGTGAATGATCGAACCGTCGGATATATAAATGCGCCCGTCGGCGTTGGAGCCTTTGATTTCCATCACCGACGACTTGCGCCCCAGGCATTCGAGTTGCAGCAGGTCGATCAAGCCCACTTGCCGCAACATGCCCTTGAACCCCTCCACCGGCGCCTCGGCCGTGGCCTCCAGCGCGGGGTAAATCGTGTCGATCCCCGTCGCCAACTCCGTCTTCTGCAGAATCAGGGCCGCCCCGTGCTGCAGGGCGTAGTCGCGATTTTCCTGCGTCACCACCCCGCTCAGCACCACCACCGGCAGCGCCGGACGCGTGCGCTTGAGCAGTGTCAACAATTGCAGCCCGTCCATCACCGGCATCTGGATGTCCAGGACCACCAAATCCACAGGGTTGAGCTTGAGGCAATCCAGCGCCTCGGAATAATTGACTGCCGTATGGACGATCCACGATGGATCGCGCTTCTGGACCAAATGGTCCTTCATAAGCGCGATGAATTCCGGGTCGTCATCCACAAGCAAAATCCGGCGGCTGGGTGGCGGGCGCGCAGGTGATGGATCGGTCGCGCTCATTCCACTCCTAAACTGGCCAGCGCCTCGGTGGCGGCCCGCCGCACCGCCTGGTCGATGTCCGTCAGCGCGGTCATCAGCGCCGAGCGCGCCCCGCCGTCGCCCAAACGTCCCAATGACTCCGCCGCGGCAAGGCGCAAATCGGCGTCGGCGTCGTGCAGCAAATCGATGAACGCCGACAAGACCGCTTGCTGCCTTCGCCGCGCCGGCGTGGCCATTTCCATGTCCGGATGTTCGATGCTCTGGGACGTGTTCTCGCCAAGTTGTCTGAGGGCGCTGGCCGCGGATTGCCGCACAAACCAATCCCCGGAATGGAGCGCGCTGCGCAATTCAGGCGCCAGCTTGCGCGCGGCCTCCGATTGCGCCCATTTGAAGTTGATCTGCGACAACGCTCCCCCCGCTGTCTTGCGGACATTGGTTTCCGAATCCGTCAGCGCCAGCACCAGCGGACCAATGGCCCGCGCGTCCCCAATGCGCCCCAACGAAGCGGCGGCGGCGCTGCGAACGTCTTCGTTTTGGTCTTTGAGGGCCGCAATCAGCGCGTCCACCGAGGCCGCGTCCCCCACTTTGGCCAGCGCGTCGGCGGCGGCGCACCGCACGTCCCAGATCGGGTCTCGCAGCAACTCCCGGAACGCGCCTGCGCGGTTTTGGGCGTCCAATCGGGCCAGCGATTCGATGGCCGCCGCGCGGATACGGTGATCTCTATGCTTGAGCATCAACGCCAGATCATTGGACACGCCGGCGCCGCCGGTGTTGGTCAGGGCTTCGATGGCCGCCAAACAAACCGCGTGATCGGCGGAGCGCAACGCGCGAACGAGCGATTTTAACACCCGTTCGTCCGGAATTGCCCCCAAGGCCTCTACCGCGGCCACTTGCAGACTGCCGGCAACGCCTTGGAGGACGCTTTCCAATGGCCGGATCGCCGTGGCCCCAAGAGCCGCCGCCCTCATCAATTGCCCGTGCCCAATCGCCAGCCAGACTTCGTCCTCGACGCCGCCCGGGTGCCAGGGCGATTGCTCCAGAAAGTGAGCGGCGCGCCCGCGCACCCGGGGATCGGAGTCCCGGAGGGCGCCGGCCAGGAGAGACTGGACGCGATCGCTGGCAACGTCTTTCAACTTGCTCACGGCAGCCAGGCGCACATCCGGGTGAGAGTCGCGCAGAGCCCGCGCCAGAAGCTCCACCGTCCTCTCGTGTTCAATGCCGCCTATGGCGGTGACCGCCGCGGCACGCACTTGGGCGTCATTGTCGCTGGCCGCTTTGGCCAGGCCGCGCAACGCGCGTGGGGATTGCAGTTTGGCCAGCCGTTCCGCCGCCTGGCGCCGCTTTTCTGGATCCCCGGACTTGAGCTGCTGCAGAGTGAGCCACAACATTTGCTTGCCGCAATTTAGCCGATTTTTGCCGCCCGTCACGCAATATCAGCGCCAGCGCCGGTTGATTTGGACTGCCGCGGCAAGAGGGACCTCTGTTAATCTGTGGCTCAAAACAATCTTCAAAAAAACTGCGTTTTTTCCCCCAGTCGGTTTTTTCCCTGGGTGAAAATGTGATCAACTCCTGCGCGTGAAGGCATGGAATATGTCTGTCGCCCGGCGCTGTTCGCCGCGGCACGCTGCCGCCACCCGGCCTCTGGCCGCTGGCCGCTCCATCCCCATCCCATGCCTCCAACACTCCACCTGAAACGCTCAATCCTATGACCAAAAATAATTCAACCCACCTAAATCACTCCGAACACCCCAACGGCTTCGATTCTCACCGCCTCAACCTCAATCCCAACTCCGCCCCCGCCCCGGCCGCCCCTCCTCCCCTCCGCGCTCCCCCCTCCCTCGAACACCTCCAACTCCTGCGCGACGACCACCGCACACGCCACGGCAAAATCGCCCAACTCCCTTCCAACGTCCGCGACGAACTCTGCCTGCGCCTGGAAGAAGGCCAGCCGGCACCCCAGATTATCGACTGGCTCCACTCCCTGCCCGACGTCCTCAAAACCCTCGACGACCACTTCGACGGCTCCCCCATTAACAAACAGAACCTCTCCGCCTGGCGCCAGGGCGGCTACCTCGAATGGCAAATCTCCCAAGAACTGGCCGAATCCTCCGAATCCCTCTCCAACACCGCCTCCAAAGTCCACGAAACCGGCCTGGGCCGCACACTGGCCGACGACCTCGCCAGCGTCCTGGCCGCCCAATTCTGCCGCCTCCTCGCCCGCTGGGACGGCCAACCCGACCCCCAATTCGACGCCAAACTGCGCCTCCTCGAACGCCTCAACAAAGCCATCGCCCTCCTCCAAAAAACCACCTACCACACCCTGCGCCAGCAGGCCCAACTCGACCGCGACGAACTGGCCGACAACCTCCACGAAGCCGAAATCCACAAACAAGACCGCCTGGCCAAAATCATGGTCCCCTTCGAGGCCCGCAACCTCTCCCGCCTCTTCGGCGACAGCGACCTGGGCAAAAAACTCGCCCGCCACATCGCCGAGATCAAAGCCGGCGTCCCCTCCACCTACAACCCCGACGACGCCAAACCCCAGCCCGTCCCGCCGCAGCCCCAGACAGAGGCCGCTCAACCCCAGTCAACCCAAGTCAAGCCAACTCCCCCCATCGACTCAACCCCCGCCGATGCCACCCTCCCGCCAACCCCTCCCCCGCTCCAGTCAAGCCCAGTCAAGCCAAGTCAAGCTCACATCCCTGAGCCGACCACCCCCATCGACCCCAAAAAGCCCAATAACGCCTCCACTCCCTGATCCCAGCCCAAACAATCCCGCCATGTAAAGTCAATGCGACAATTGGTTCCACAGAAACGTGAAGGCCAGCGCCTCCATGAACGCCGACTGCTTGCGGAGAATTGGTGCCGCCGGGGTTGTCTTAAACTCCTTGCCGCCAGTTGCCGATAAGATGTCGATTAAATGTTGATTGTTTATTACAAGTCTGTCACTATAACGTCACATTTGGCCCGAAGGAGCGGGTGTCAACAGGGTTGCTGTCTCGCGGCATTATGAAAATCGAGTCCAACATCGAATCGCTTGCAACCGAGCACTGGAAGGCGCCAACCGTCATGGCGACGGTCGGCCCAACTCTGGAGAAACCCGACGATCTCCGCCGTGCCATCGAGGCGGGGGCTCGATGGTTTAGGCTGCCCTGCGGCTACCGCGACCGCCCTCATATCGACAACGCGCGAGCTGTTCGCCTGGCCGCCGCGCAAGTCGGAATCCCGGTTGATTTGCTCTTGGATTTGCCCTCCTCCCGCCCTCGCACCGGCGTCATGCAGGAACTTCGCCTCGCCACGGGCGATCGCGTGTTGTTCTGGGACCCGGAGGTTTCACCCAATGCCCCAGCCCAACCGCAGGCCTCCCCGGTGCCGCTGCCGGGTCTGGCGCAGTTGCTAAAACAAGTCAAGCCACGCCACCGCATGTGGTTTTGCGATGGCCGTCTCAGCTTTATCGTGGAATCAACCGCCGAATCCTCCCTCGTCGCCAGGATGGAGGAAGGGATGATCCCCCTCAAATCCTCCAATTCGATTTTCCTGCCCGACAGCCCCAGCCCCTTTGCCACCATTACGCCGCAGGACCACGAACTCCTATCCATGATGGCCCAAGACGGCGTCTTGCCCGATTGGGTGGCCTTGTCCCTCATCGATTCGCCGGAGGACGTAACGGCCGGACGAAAAGCCGTCCGAGAACTACTGGGTCGGGATGTTCGCATCATGGCCAAATTCGAAACCGCTTTCGCGGTCCAATCCGCCAGGCAGATCATAGGCGAGGCCGACGGGATAATGGTGGCTCGCGGCGACTTGGGTTTGGCGATCGGATACCTCCGCCTGCCGGAGGTCCAGGAACGGTTGGTTAAAGCCGCCAGGCGCGCGGGCAAAGTCGCCATCGTCGCCACCCAGGTCCTCGAAATGTTCGCCCAAACCGGCATTCCCCAACGGGCCGAATTGTCTGATCTCTCCCTCGTCGCGCGCCAGCGGGCCGATGCCGTCATGCTCGGCAAGGAAACCGTGTTCAGCCCCAGACCCATCGAGTGCATTCACCTGGCGCAGGAAGTCTTGGCTCATGAGACGCGCCGCTTCGAGAAAAGCGCCCGTTCATCGGCGACAAACCCCGCCAAAACCCGCCCCGCCGGCAAATGAATCTTGGTTCAACCACCGCGTGCGCCCGGCGCAGGTAGCTCCTCCACTCTATGGCTCACAGCGCAAGGTTCGAGTTGAAATACGTGATCGCGGAGCCTCGGGCGGTCGCGATTGCCGATTTCCTCTCCAGCTACCTCCGGCCTTCCGAGCACAACGGCTCCGGCCCGGTCCGCGGCCACCCGGTCATCAGCCTTTACATGGATTCGCCTGACCTGTTCCTCTTCCGTCAGGCCTACACGGGCTGCAAAAACCGGATGAAGCTGCGCATCCGCTTTTACGACACTCAATGGCAGCGGCCCGCCTTCCTGGAGATCAAGCGCCGCGTCAATGATATCATCTGCAAAGACCGCGCCATGATCAGCCGCGAGGGCGTCCGGCAAATCCTCCAGGGCGGCTGGCCGAACCAGCCGTTTTTCCCCGATTGCACCCATCTACTTCATGGAAAACGCAGGCAGGATGTCAACGAGGACTTCTGGGGCTTCGCCAACATCCGCGAAGCTCGCGGCGCAATCTATGTCTCCTATCTTCGCGAAATCTGGGAATCGCCCGTCGATGAGGAACTGCGCGTGACTTTCGACCGCCAAATCTTCGGCAGCCGCTATGACGGATCGGGCCGCCTGGAAATTCCCACAAAAGGTTGGTGGCCCTATCTGCCTCCATACCTGGCCCCCTTCCCGCGCGATGGTGTCATTCTCGAACTGAAGTTTGACGAACGGGCCCCGCGCTGGATGTTCGACCTGGTCAAAATCTTCAATCTTAACCGGATCCCCATCTGCAAGTACTGCGCCTGCATCTATGCCCAGCAACTCCATTTCCGCCGTCCCGTGCTGGCCGAACAGGAGGAAGACCTCCCATTGTTAAATCTCAATTATGACTGATTTCTTCAATTCCCTGGCGCGTCCCGACGTGGCCGGCGCCCTCGATGGCCGGACCGTTGTGTTCATGGTCATCCTGGCCTTCACGATTGGGATGTTCATCGGCTTCGTTTATATGTGGACGCACGAAGCCCTCTCCTATTCCCGCACGTACGTGGCCGCCATCGCCGTCATGCCCGTCATCGTCGCCATGCTCATGGCCGCCATGTCCGGCGTCCTCATGGTCGTCTTTGGTTTGCTCGGTGTCTCCGGCATGATCCGCTTCCGCAACGTCCTTAAAGACACGCGCGACACCACCTTTATCCTCTGGGTGATTATGGAAGGGCTGGCGGTCGGCGCCCTGCGCTTTTCCACCGCCTTGATCGCCGCACTGGGCATCGGTGCCTGTTTCCTTCTCCTCCGCTTGATGAGTTTTGGCACCCGCAATCGCTACGACGCCGTCTTGAGCCTGCGTTTGACCGGCGACATCCCGGCCCGCATGTCCGCCGTCAAATCTATCCTCAAACGCCATGCCTCCCGCCTTATTCTGGCCAGCGAACGCAGGTCAACCAAGGAGGGAACCGACCTTACCTATCGCCTCCTGCTGCGCGACACCTCCCGCTCCAGCGAATTGCAGGCCGAGTTGACCGCCACCGAAGGATTCGAGAACGTCTCGGTGTACCTGCACGACGACGAGGCCGAGATTTAGTTGTTTTGACTCGGCAGTATAATGTCCACCAACTCGCCCGCACGTATCTTCAAGCCGGGTGGCAGGCTCACTTCAATTGGCAGGCCCTGTATAATACTGGCAAAGGTGACCGGTCCCAGCAACGTGGGGGGGATGATTTCCAGTTGCGTGCCGACTTCAGTAATGGTGGCCGGGCTTTTCTCCCGGTGCAATCCGCGCGTGCGCACGTCCACGTGCATCCCGACTTTCGGCTCAGCCATTATCGGCGTCCGCAGATAACCGACGATTCGGACCGGGTTAAGAGTGGCCGTGGCAATAATCGGCTCTCCCGCCGTCACCCCTTCCCCTGGGCGATGGAATATCGTTGTCACAATTCCGCTAATAGGCGCCTTGACAACCAGCGGACTCAGCTCGGCCTCTGTCAGACGCAACTTGGATTCCTGCACCGCTATCGCCGCCACCAATGGGTTGGTGCTGACCGCCGAGATTTCCGTCCCGTTGGTCGGTTGGAGTCGCTGGATGGCGCCTTCGCCTTCACTCACCAGTTTGGTCAACTGCTCGACCTCGTCTTTCAGCCGGTCCCGGGCTGCTTTGGCCTGCTCGAACACGCGCTGCGAAACGATTTGGTCCTTGTAGAGCGCATCCATCCGCTGGTACTCGGCCTGCGCCAAATCCAAGTTGACCTTGGCGATGGCGAGCTGCGTCCGCTGCTTCATCCAATCCAGCCGCAGTTGGTCGTAACTCATCGCCGCCCGCTCCAGCGGCAATACCGGTTTAAAATTCACCTGCAACGATTCGATATCCGCCTGGATCACCGCCAGCGACGCCGCCAGGATCCGCGGCTCGGTCACCCTTATCTTCCCTACCGGATCGCCCTCCTTGACTTTTTGAAACCGGCTGACGTTCAATTCCTCCACCACCCCTGGCTTGTAGCAGCTCACGTTCGAGATCACCGGCTCGGCTTGCCCGATAATTGTCAGCGGCGCCACGTGGTCCCTCCAAAGCAACGCCACCGCCACGGCGCCGGCGGCGAATACCGCCCCCGGCAAAAGTCTCAGGCGCGCCGTCTGCCAACGCTGGCGGATGGGAATCCGAACAGCGGCAATGCGGTCAGTTTTCATCGTTTAAATCTCGGATCCAAACCTGGGTTATATTATCGGACCTTATCAAACGGCACAAGCTCTTATCGGCCAACGGGTGTGAGACAAAATTCTTCGCCGACCGGTTTTTGCGAGACAGAAGTATATGCGGCCCAATTTACTCCTTTGGGGTCACGTTTGCCCTCTCTCCCCGCGTGCGGGGAGAGAGCCGGAGAGAGGGGACCCTTTTTCGTCACCTGAAGAATTTTGTCTCACACCCTCGGCCAACTGATGATTTCAGTTGAGTTCTTGCCGATGAACCTTAGCATCGAAACGGGAGTTCGTTTCATTTATGAAATCTAAAATTGTTCTGGCTCTCGTCTCTTTCGGCCTCAGCCTGTCGGCTCCGGCCCAGATCGCCCGCGGATTCAACCCCGGCAACCTTTGCGTGCTGCGCGTTGGCAACGGTGCCGACGCCCTGGCCAGTTCCGGCGATCCGGTGTTTCTGGACGAATACACCACCAATGGCTTTCTCACCAATTCCGTCGCCATCCCGACCAACGGCCCGAACGCGCTCATCATCGGGGGCATCGCCACGTCGGAGGGGGCCATCAGCCGTTCGCCTGACAAACGCTTTGTTGTCATGGTCGGTTACAATACCAACCTTCCCTACACCAGTTCCCTGGCCGGCGCGACTGCCGCCGCCGTGCCGCGGGGCCTGGCCACAATCGATTACAATGGCGCTTTTGCCTTCATCACCAATTCTTACGCCTTTTTCAGCGGGAACAATATCCGCGGCGGCGTGACGGACGGCTCGAATAATTTTTGGGCCGGCGGCGCCACCAGCGGCACGGTTTACTTCGGACTGGCCTCGCCGATGGCGGTCGTGCAGAGCGCTCTGGCCAACAGCGAGGTCATCAATATCTTCAATGGGAACCTCTGCTTTTCGGAGCAGAAGACCGCTCCGATTGGCGTGTATTCCTTCACTGGCGCGCCTGTGACAGCCAACAGTGGCGCCACGCTGCTCTTTGCCACAGGAAGCGGTTCCAGCCCGTACGGCTTCGTC
>Ga0326727_10023965_pt1 | contig 11590 bp, 15 predicted proteins | sample MB2enrmetagenome_FD_207643 | JGI IMG/M metagenome (GOLD analysis project Ga0326727, IMG submission 207643) | Lab enriched peat soil microbial communities from McLean, Ithaca, NY, United States - MB29MY | ecosystem: Environmental > Terrestrial > Soil > Wetlands > Peat | place: USA: New York... | reverse complement strand
CGAGCTGACGCCGGTGTAGTCCCGAAAGGGGCTACAGCGCTCGACGCGAGTCGGGCCGGCGAGGGCAACATCAGACGGGCGGCCGCCCCGCCCGCAACACGGGTTTATCCGCAGCCTGCTAGCGAAGGCGGGGCCTCCCGAGGAACCGTCCCTGGACCGTCCCCAGGGAGCAGAGCGCTGACACGCATCTCTGCGGATTCTTTGTAGGCGCGAGAGGTTTCGAACCTCCGACCCCTACCGTGTCAAGTTCAATGGAGCTGTTTTCCACCGTGTCAGCACGTTACGTCAAGTGAGTGATTCCAAGTAGTTCCGTTTCGAGGCGTGTCCTGAGCGTTCCGGCCGTTACGCCCGAAGTGGTGCGGAAAGTGGTGCGGGTCGACCCCAGAGTGGGGAGGGTTTCTTAGGGTAGTGCTCCGACCGAGCGGTCGGCCGCAAGCGGTAGTGTTCGACGGTAGTGACTGGTGTAAGTTCCAGTGATTTTGAGGGTCTACAAGATCGGCCACGAGTAGTGGTCCAAAGTAGTGCTTGATGGCGTGCTGCCGACCGAGCCCAGGGGCTGTGGGGAGTGCTGTGGGGAGGACGTCCAATTCGGCCGCTCGTAGAGGGGGCCTGACGATTTGCAAATCGTGAACGCGCAGCTACGTTCCGATCACCCGGCATGGCCGTCCACCTCAAGCCCCAAGACCTCGTGCTCGCGCTCAAGCTGGTCGCGCTCGGCGGCGCCGAGTGGACGCAGCCGGGCGTCGCGCGTGCGCTCCACATGAGCGCTGGGGAGGTGAATCACGGCCTGAAGCGGCTTGCTGCCTGTCACCTGTACGTGGCGGCGGAGCGCCGGATCGTCCGCGCGAGCCTCCAGGAACTGCTCGTCTCCGGCCTCCGCTACGTGTTCCCGGCGCAGCTGGGATTGATCGGCGACGGCATGCCGACGGCGTTCAGCGTGGGGTCAATCGCCGATCAGCTTCGCCTCGGCGACGAGGACCGAGTGGTGTGGCTTGCCGCGGGCGCCGCCGCAACCGCCCGGGGCAGGGTCATTGACCCGCTCTATCCCTCCGCACCGCTCGCCGCCGCTGAGGACCCGAAGCTCCACGAGCTGCTCGCGCTCGCGGATACGCTGCGCATCGGGCGCGCCCGCGAACGCGCTCTGGCGCGGACCGAGCTCCAGAAGCGACTCGCCGCATGACCTCGCGACGGGATAGCTCGCGTGCTGCGATCGCGACCGTCGCGCGCGCGCTCGGCGACGAGCGCCGTCGTGTCGTGTTCGTCGGCGGCACCGTCGTGGCCCTCTATCCACTCGAGGGTGGCGCGGACGTGAGACCCACGATCGACGTCGACTGCGTCGTCGACGTGACGACACTCGGCGCTTACTACGCGTTCGTCGAGCGACTCCGCTCCCTCGGATTCAGCGCGTGCACCGACGAGGGTGCGCCTCTCTGTCGGCTCGTGGTTTCCGGAATCCGCGTCGATGTCATGGGCTCCGCCGACACCGCACTGGGACCGACGAACCGATGGTACGCGGAGGCGATCGCCGGCGCGAAGGCGCACGCCGTCGCGCCCGACCTCGAGGTCCTCGTGATCTCGCCGATCTGCTTCGTCGCCACGAAGCTCGAGGCGTTCCACTCGCGCGGGCGCGGCGACTACGTCGAGAGCCACGACCTCGAGGACGTCCTCACGGTGCTCGCTGGTTTGCCGAGCCTGCGCGCCGAAGTCGACGCGGCGGGATCCAACATCGCGCGCGCCGTTCGGGATGATCTCTTCGACCTCGTCGCCCGAGAGGCGTTCCTCGAGGCCGCCTGGGGTCACTTCGAGGGCGACGCTCCAGGTCAGGCGCGCGCGGCGCCCGTCGTCGCGTGGCTGCGGAGTCTCGGACGGACCGCATGAGAAGCGCGCAGCGGGTCCATGCCAGCGCCGCCGGAAACAGCCTCGGACCAACGCCGCCGGATTCGCTAGGCGGTGTCGAGCGAATCTTTGCGCGACCGGACATCGGAGTCGCCATGCTTGCTCGCACCGCCGCGCTCTTCGTCCCTTGCATGTGCGCTCTCGTCAGCGCCGCTTGCGGCGGGCAAACGCACGGCATCGCGGCGACGACGGGCGACGGCGCGCCTCCGGCCGAACCGGATGCCTCGGTCCGGGTCGAAGCGGGGGCCGACTCGCCTGCCGAGGCGTCCCACGCACCGTCCGCGGACGGCGGTCCGGACGGCGGCGCCGACGCCTCGATCGCGGAAGGCGGGATCATGACGGACGCCGGCGGCGGACTTTGCGACGTGGCCTGTTCGTCGGATCAAGACTGCTTCAACGCGTGCCCGCCCGCGTTCGAGACGGCGTACTGCTGCGACCTCGCCACCCGGCAATGCTTCATCGGACAGGACGGCCTGTCGTGCCCTCTCCACCCGAACGCCGCCGACTCCGGATCGGGGGGCTGTCTCGTGACCGGCTGCGCGGCCGGGGAGATGTGCGTCACCTACGGCTCGCTCGACCCCCCGGAGGAGCCGGTCCCCTCGTGCTTCGCGCTGCCCGCGACGTGCATGAACGATCCCGGCTGCGCGTGCCTGGCCGAAGCGGGGGTCTGCCACGGAGGAACCGTCCTGGCGCCCTGCGACGACGTGGATGCAGCCGTCATCGACTGCTTCAACTGATCGCGAGGTCACCGGTCCGCCGCGAATCCGCGGGAAGGAGGGGACGCCAGTCTAGAGCTGACGGCATCGATCACGAAGGCCGCTCCCCAACTGAACGGCATCTCTGACCAGTACCCCACAGCGCGAGCGCGAGGCAGGTTTGGCTTGGGCTCGAACACCTCCGCGATGGATCTGTCCCGTTTGGCCATGCCAATTAGCCGCCCAAACAGTGCCTCCGCATCATCTCCGGCAGAGGGAACTACGTCTCTCAGACTCCAGGAGACTTTCGCGGCGAGTGCCATCAGCCAGCTCCAGTAAAGGCTGTCGTGGTACCCCTCCAAGCCGATCAACCAGCTCCGATCGGTATCGTGCGCGTCCACCAGGAGTCCGGCTTTGCGTCAGACCCCGCGGCAAGTGCATCAGCAAAGGCCATTCTTGACGAAGCGTTATTCTGCTTTGGCGTACTCGTTGCCAACTATGCCCGACTTAACTCGTGCTCTCTTGACACGGCCGCTGGCAGGATCGATAGCGGAATTAACGTTGCCCAGGATGTCGCCTACGGTTCCTATCGGTATCTAGGCATCCCCGAGGGCGCAACTGAGGCGCTGGTGCCGCTCGATAGCGACGGGATTTCTGACGTCAGCACGCTATCGAGAAACAAGACGTATCTGATGTGGAACGTCTATCACGCCGTCTTCGCGACCGAAGGCGTGTTCGACAACTACGGCGACCCGCTTCCCACTCGAAGGTTTGTCCAGAAACATCACAGTTTGTGGCGGGGCAACCGCGTCTGGGCCTTGCGTTTCAAGTGAACTACGTTTCCGGCACGGCTCCTGGTGTGTGTGCGGCGGAACACGCCAAACGGGGGAGGCGATAGCGATGAAGGTTTTCTCGCGGTGCGCTTGGCGCGACTGACGGCAGCCTCCCTGATCCACGATCGCCACGGCTTGCTGTCGGCCTCAGCTCGGGACTGGATCGCAGCCAGCTCCTCAAGCGGGATGCGGATGGTGACGCGCGTGGATGTCTTCTGGCTCACGCCGCACCTGGCCGATGAAAAGTGGAAGGTCACGCCGGCACGCCGCTAGAACTTTCATGCCCGCGGGCGGGGGAGATGACCGAAGCCCGTTTCGCCGTGCTGCAGGTGCACTGCCGCCACTGCAAGGAGCCGATAGAGGTCTCCATCCCGGACGGCCTGCCGCCTGACCAGCAGCTCGCCGAGGCAGAGCGCCAGGTCGAGGCCAAGCACGTCTGCCCCAAGCTCGACGACATGGCCGAGCCCGAGGAGCCGGCGGTACCTTAGAATGCCCACAAGCACTTGCATCCGGTGCGGGGGCAACAACTGGGGCAAGAAATCGACGGGATATAGGTATTGCAAGACGTGCAATAGCAAGCGCACGAGTGTCGTGTACTCCAGTTTGACGAAGGACCAGAAGAAAGCCCTACGCCAAGCCAAAGCTCAGCGGTTGCGACCCGAGACGAAGAAGACCATTCGGCAACAGAGAGCCGAGCGAGATCGCCGTCCGGAGGTGCACTCCAAACACACGGCGCAACACAGACTCAGGACGTTTGGTGTCGCGATGGAAGACCAGCAGTGGCTTTTCGACGAGCAAGATGGGCGTTGCGCCATATGTAGTGAGCCGCTGGTTCCTGGACCAAAGACGCACCTAGATCACGATCACAAGACTGGACAGATCCGCGGCTTTCTCTGTCGCCCCTGCAACTTAGGCCTTGGCTTCTTGCGGGACAGCCCGGAACGGTTGGCCCGCGCCCTTGACTACTTAGTCCACAACCGTCCTTTGCTGAGGCTCGTCAAATGACCATTCCCGGTTGGTCCGATTCGGACATATTCCAATTGTATGACGAGATCGCCGCGACCCTGCGCGAGGGTGATGAGTTCGTGGAGGTCGGCGTGGCCTACGGCTCGAGCCTCGTCTACCTGGCGGATAGAGAGTGGCCGCGTGGCAAGCCGAGGCTCTGGGCGGTCGACCTCTGGGACGAGCACATGGGCGGGGACAACCTGCCGCCTGACGTCTTTGCGCGTATGCAGGCCCTCGGCAGCCCGATGGACGCCTTCGTTGCGATGGTGAAGGAGCACCTTCCCTTCGAGCGAAGGGACGTCATCGGCATGAAGAAGCAGTCGTCAGTCGAGGCCTCCAAGGAGTTCCGAGACGGCAGCCTGGCGGGCGTCTTCATCGACGCGCGGCACACCCTCGACTGCTGCCGCCAGGACATCGCGGCGTGGCTGCCGAAGGTCCGCAAGGGCGGCTGGCTCGCTGGGCACGACTACTCGCCCACCTTCCTGGGGGTGATGCAGGCGGTCGATGAGGCCTTCGGCTGGGCCAACAAGGAGCTGCGGAACTCCGTCTGGATCGGGAGGCGGCCGTGACCTCGATCGGGGAACGCCCCGTCCCCTGTTGAACTTCGCGTAGTGGCGGCGGCTCGTGGTGATTCTTACGCGACCTTCTTCTCGGACGCCACGGTGGTGGCAACGGGACGAAGAGCAGCAACGAGGGTGGCTGTCGAGCGCATCGTCCGTGCGACCCTTCGCACGTCGAACGAGAAGCTGGTGGTCAACCTGGCGATCGACTTCATGGGGATGCCCGACCGCGTGGTCGTCGCCACCCTCCGTGCCCTCGACGCGGTGTCGCCCGACGCGCTCACTCCCGAGAACAAGATGCGCCGCGCTCTCGCGTGCACCAAGCTCTCGGCTCGCATCCTCGGCGACGACGCCGACGAGAAGCAGGTCGAGACTCTCGCCTCGACCCTCATGACGATCGACGACCCGACCCTCAAGTCCGTTCTCGGTCAGCTCGCTGCGGCGCGCGTGAAGAGGAACGAGTGGCACTGAAAGAAGGACGCCACGCGTCTTGACCGAGACGCGCACCTCCGGCGACGCTGATCGGTATGGATGCAAAGACTGAAGCGAAGCTCAGGAAGCTGGCGCAGACCATCGTGGCCAAGAGCGGGGCCTTACCTATGAAAGCGGGGCCTGAGGAACTCGCTGAAGATGGATTGGAACTGGCGAACGCCGTTATTGAAGCCACGGCTCCCGAGAGGCCGATGGTGAAGCCGGTTGGGAAGGTGAGCAACCCCAATCTGAAGAACTCTCCCTACAAGACTGTGTCGGGTCGAGAGCACAAGAAGAAGTAGGGCTCGAACAGTGAGAAGGGCACGTATACGGCCATCAGGTCCTCGCTGAGCGTCCCGGTATTTCTGGAGGTTCTCCTCTTCTAATAAGACGCGCCGGGTGTGAACCAGGGCGCGCAGAAGCTCAGAGATCTCGGCTGGCCTCTCTCCCGGCTCCGAGCGGAGCTGGAGGGCCTTGGGCTCCAGACCACGACGGTCTCGATCTCAGGCTGGCGGTCGGGCAAGAACGTTCCGACGGCGCCAGCCAGGGAGAAAATGGCGCTGGCCCCGTTCGGGATCCCGGCTGATGCATGGGATGCGGACGCCGGCCCGGAAAAGCCGAAGACCTCTCCCGCCAAGAAGCCCTCGAAGAAGCTCGCCGCACCTGCCGGCGGGCAGCTGGTCAACGCGGAGGTCTTGGCCCGCGACTACCTCGAGAAGATCGCCCAGTGGCGCCAGGCCGCAGAGGCGGACGGCGTGACGGCCGCAGTGAAGGCGAACTACGCCTCGCTCGAACGGCAGGCCATCCAGCTCTACGCCAAGGTCACGGGGCAGGCCGAGGCCACGGAGAACCAGCTCGTTCGATCGCCTCAGTGGCAGCGGCTGAAGACCGAGCTTCTCCAGGCACTCGAAGCTCACCCGAAGGCAGCGAAGGCCGTCCTCTCTGCCCTCCAGGGATTCGGCCGTGCCCACGCCGCATAAGGCCAAGGTCGTACAGGACCGGCGTGCGAAGCCGACCTCCCTCCGGGATGACTTCGCTCTCGACCTGGAGGCCCTCGTACGGCGGTTGGACACGGTCACCTGGCCGTCTGTCCGCTGGCGTGATGACCCGGTCGGCTTCGCCACGGACGTCCTTGGGCTGCATCTCCTGCCGCACCAATGCGAGATCCTCGAGGCGGTCCGCGATCACGAGCAGGTGGCCGTCAGGTCCGGTCACAAGATCGGCAAGACGCTGGTCGCCGTCATCCTGGCGCTCTGGTGGTACTGCACGAGACCTGACGGTCGCGTTGTCGCCACGGCCACGACCGCGAACCAGATAGACCGGGTCTTCTACCGTGAGTTCCGACGCAGGTTCCGCCAGGCCAAGGTCCCCATCGACGGCACGCTCGGTGAGCTGGCTCGTACGGGCCTCAAGGCGATCGACTTCCGTGAGGTCGTTGGATTCACGGCTCGCGAGGTGGAGGCCGTGGCCGGCGTCTCCGGGGCCGAGCTGCTCTACGTCGTGGACGAGGCCAGCTCGCTCTCCCAGGAGATCTACGAAGCCATCCAGGGCAACCTCGCCTCAGGGTCGGGTCGCATCCTCATGATCTCGAACCCCACGAGGTCAGAGGGGCCATTCTTCGAGGTCTTCCACCACAAGAAGGGTGGCTGGCACCTGCTGCACTACTCCAGCGCCGACGTTGCCGAGGCCTGCCGAGGTCGAGAAGTCCCGGGGATTGCGAGCGTGTCTCGCATCGAGCAGTGGAAGGCCGACTACGGCGAAGAGTCCGTCTTCTACCGTGTGAGGTGTCTCGGCGATTTCATCATGAACGAGATGGGCAAGGCCATCTCCCTGGACCTCATCCTCGCGGCTCAGGACCGCTGGGAGGACGCTCCGGACGACGGGCTCTTGTCCATCGGCCTCGACCCCGCCGGGCCCGGGCAGGGAGGAGACGAGACAGCGTTCTGCATCGTGCGCGGCTGCAAGATGGTGGCCCTCTTCACGTTCCACGGCCTCACCGAGGACGCGATAGTCGCTCACCTCCTCAGCTTCTTTCAGACCTACCGGCGAGGCGACGAAATCCCCCAGGTAATCCTCGACATCGAGGGTCCAATTGGCAGCAGTCTCGCGTACCGGCTGCACCCGATGAGCGATGACTTCGTGGCCCGTCGCCCCAGGGAGAGCTTCCGCGTCTACGGGGTGAAGGCGTCCGCTCCCGCGAGACGCCAGCCCGTCATCTACAACCGCACGCGCGAGGAGCTGGCTGCCAACCTGCACGACTGGCTCAAGACCGGGGCCATTTCGCGCGACCTGAAGCTGGAAGTCGAGCTGCACACACCGACGTGGGAGACCCTGACGTCCGGGAAGCTCCAGCTGATGGCCAAGGACGACATCCGCGCGAAGATAGGGCGGTCGCCCGACCGAGCTGACGCGCTCTCGCTCGCCGTCTGGAACCCGGCCCCATGGCTCGAGGTCGCCCAGGAAGAGAGCACCGGGCAGCAGGGCTTCACTCGCAGGCCGGCTGCCGTCGACGGGCATGACGCGTACGCCCTGCGCGACGGGTTCGACCCGTACGGCTTCGCCGAGCAAGCGACCCGCGGCCGTCGCGACTGACCTCCTAAAGCTCCGATGGCCTGGCCCTGTTGATGGGCTGGCTCTCTGCACTCTCCGATCGCATCAAGGCGATGATGGGGTTCACGGTGTACCAGGAGACTGGTCCCGGCCCCGGGCTCGCTATCGACGACCCGTCCATCGAGATGACCCGCCGTGCGGTCGGTGGCGAGATTCAGCCCATCCCCGTCACGCAGACGCGCTGGTATCTGCGCGATCTCGAGCAGGCGTCGGCCGAGGCGGACTCCGGCAACTTCTCGCGCATCGGCCAGCTGTATCGGTCATGTCGCCGTGACGGCGTGCTGCGCGGGCTCATCGCCACGCGCACCGACGGCATCGTGCGCTTGCCCAAGCGCTTCTACGGGAGCAACCCCGCGATCATCGAGCGCCTCCGGGCAAAGAACGGCTCGCGCTCCGTCTTCGACGAGATGTGTCCACCAGGACAGCTCGGAGCACTCGCCTCCGACGGCCTGCACCTCGGCTTCGGCCTCGCCGAGCTGGTGCCAGTTGTAGGCCGCAGTTACCCGGTCCTTCACAGGCTCGACCCGCAGTGGCTGCAGTTCAATTGGGGCGACTGCCGCTGGTACTACAACAGCCGCGCGGGCCGCATCCCCGTCAACGGCGGCGACGGGCGGTTCGTCCTGCATCTGCCCTACGGCCCGCTGCATCCGTGGCAGTGGGGCCTCATCTGGGCTGTCGGTCGCGCGTTCATCAACAAAGAGCACGCGGAGATGACGCGTGCTGGCTTCATCGCCGGCGTCGCGAACCCGGCCAAGATTCTCCAGAGCCCCACTGGCGCGAGCGAGCAGCACCGCCGCGGCATCTTCGAGCACCTCATCAACTGGGGTCCCAACACGGCGCTGGAGCTCCCGGTCGGCTTCGAGGGCAAGCTCCTCGAGGTCACTGGCCAGGCCTGGCAGACGTACCAGCAGGAGGTCAACACCTGCGACAACGAGATGATGGTGGCCCTCGCGGGCCAGGTCGTGACCACCACGGGTGGCACCGGCTTCGCGAATGCAGACGTCCACCGCCTCATTCGCGCGGACCTCATCAAGTCGACGGCCGAAGACCTGGCCTACACGATCAACACCCAGATTCTCCCGCTCTACGTCGAGCACGAGTTCGGCTCGGAGGCGCTCGAAGCCGGGACCATGATGGAGTGGGACATCTCGACTCCGAAGGACTTGGAGGCCGAGACCAAGGTGCTCAACGGCTTGGCCACGGGCGTCATGGCGCTGCGCCAGGTCTACGGCGACCGCCTCGACGTCGACGAGTACGCGAGTCGGTTCGGCATCCCGCTGCGCGTGCTGACCGCCGGGACTCCTCAGGAGGTAGGCGCCACGCCCATCCCCGAGCTGGCGTCAGTGCCCGCGCCGCAGCTGGGGCCGGCGTCGACCGACGAGGGAGCTTCCATGCGCGAGCTGGATGCAGCAGCCCAATGAGTGCGCAGGCCGTCATCAAGAAAGAAGAGAAGGGCTGGGTCGTGTACTCCGAGAACGGCAAGCGGCTCGGTGGTCCGTACAAGACCAAGGAGGAGGCCGAAAAACGCCTCCAGCAGGTCGAGTACTTCAAGCACAAGGACGCATCCGGCGAAGCCGTCGGTGGCGCGGGCCTGAAGGCCACGTACATGAACATGGGCTGCCAGGCCATGGCACAGGCGGCATGGGGCGCCGTCTACGACCTCGCGCCGCCGGTGCCCTACGAGATCTGCGGCTCCGTCGCCGTGGTCTGCATCTCGGGCCCTCTCGTCGAGCACCTGGACCCGTTCTGGCAGTCGTACGAATGCATCGAGCAGGACGCACGCGCGGCGTTCGCGAGCGAGGCCAAGTCGGTGCTCCTCCGCATCAACTCGCGTGGAGGTGACGCCGCGGGCTGCATGGAGCTGGCGCGTACGCTGCGCCAGCTCTCCGAGGAGACGGGCAAGCCGCTGGTCACGTACGCGGACGGCATGATGGCGTCCGCCGCCTATGCAATTGGATCGGCCGCTCAGGAGATCGTCTGTCCGCCAACGGCGACCGTCGGTTCAATTGGTGTCTTCGAGCCGATCATCGATCTGACGGAGCAGGACCGCGCGGCGGGGGTGAAGATCACCTTCGTCGCCAGCGGGAAGCTCAAGCTGGCAGGCAACCCGTACGACACCACGAGGGGTCTCCCGAGCCTCGCCAACTGGACGGCATCCCCCGGCTCCTTCTACGCCAACTGGCTCACGGGCTCGGCGCAGTCGGCGGTCGGCTACCCGGGCGCGTGCCCCATCGACACGACCCAGACCATCGACGTCGCGTTCCAGAATCTCTCGAAGGCCATCGCGTACAGCCGTGGCCTCAAGATGCCGAACGGGCGGACTCCGCGGTTCCTCACCCCTGCGGCCATCATCTGCCCGCCTGCGATGACGACCCGCGTCTCGCAGCTCCTCGGCGCGTACTCTATGAGCGCCAACTACGTCATGCCGCAGGCGGCAACGGGTGGTGCAGGGTCGGCCACGATGGACGGCATGATCCGTCGTTGGGGCCTGGGCGATCCCATCGAGGCCTCGGAGATCGCGGCCACGACGAACTACCAGACGGAGATCCAGCTCCAGGCCACGAACGGCTCGGGCGTCACCAACGCGTTCACCGAGACCATCACCGGGTCGGACACGACCTGGTACCTCGTGATGAAGGCCAACCAGTCCTCGACCCTCGGTGGCCTCATCCACGTCCTGCGCGAGGGGTTCAAGATGAACCTCTTCTCCGGCGACGGCGCGGGCGGTCCGGTGCCCACGGGCCTCGACGCCATCCTGAACCGTGCGCTCGAGATCGAATACCACGCGCAGGGCCGTGTCAGCGTCCAGCCAGGGCACCCGTACGCGATCTTCCGCGTCGACCAGGCGTGACCAGAAACTAACTGATTAGTCAGTTAGATCTCTTACGACGCCCGCGGATCCACTCTCCGCGGGCGTTCGTCTATCCGGGGTAGGGTCCGACGTGAAGATCGAGAGCCACGACATCTATCTGTGCGCCTTCCTCCTCGTGCGTGGCTGCACGTACAAGGGCAAGCGCCGGCAGGAAAGGCGTGTGTGGCTCCAGTTCGAGTCCGACGTGTCCTTCGCCGAGCACCGGGAGGCGTACTTCATGGGCGCCGTGGGCTCGCTCTATGCGTACGCTCAGCAGGTCCAGGCCTGCAAAGAGCTGGTGATGGGCGACTAGTTCAGGTTCTTTCCCGCCAGCGATAGTATGCACCTATGACCCCGGACCGAATTGTAGGTGCACTCGATGGTCTAAAAGAGAAGCAGCGGCAGTCGGACGCTGACCGCCTCTGGTCGGGTCAGAAATACGAGTGGGTGAAGGATCTCGACAACGCGGCGAAGGGTCGACTGGGAGTGGACCTATACGTGAAAGTGTTCGGCAGAGGTCATATCAACGCAGGGCACGGCCCATGGGGAACGCCCCGTCCCCTGTTGAACTTCGCGTAGTGGCGGCGGCTCGTGGTGATTCTTACGCGACCTTCTTCTCGGACGCCACGGTGGTGGCAACGGGACGAAGAGCAGCAACGAGGGTGGGTA
>Ga0326727_10023963_pt1 | contig 11591 bp, 8 predicted proteins | sample MB2enrmetagenome_FD_207643 | JGI IMG/M metagenome (GOLD analysis project Ga0326727, IMG submission 207643) | Lab enriched peat soil microbial communities from McLean, Ithaca, NY, United States - MB29MY | ecosystem: Environmental > Terrestrial > Soil > Wetlands > Peat | place: USA: New York... | reverse complement strand
GTTGGCTCTCCCATCGAAGCCAAACTTGCCATGATCAGCGTCCGGGCAGGTCTCCTGACTTGCGCGTCTTTGGCTTCGAACCGCCTTCCCAGAGCTTTCAAACTCCAGTGGCTGTTAGTTCGACCTCAGCGCTTACAGTTGCGGGACAGTGGCGGACTTGCACCGCCTTCCCTTGGCCAGACCTAAGAAGTATTCGCCCATCAGCAGGCAAAGTCAACCAAGCGGCGATACGCCATTAGCAAGACAGATACATGCCCTTGTATTTCCAGCTCACAATGTCGATTTTTTATGGGTGGCGAGTGACGGTGAACAAATAAGTTGGGAGCGTCCGCGCAGCTCCCGCTAAGCGCACCGGTCGAAAAACAAAGGGCAGAGAGCGTCCGGCTCCCTGCCCTTTTCGTTTGCGCTTCTCTCAGTGAACGGTGAATGCGGCCGAGCTTCCTTTGCTTCCTGAGACCTTCACGGTCGCCGGCCTCGAAGCATAATCGGTCGCCGAAATCTGCGCCGAAAGCAATCCCGGACCGTTGTAAGCCGTGGTTCGCGAGGAGCCGTTCCAGAGCACCTGGCTGCCGCTGAGGAAGTTCTCTCCCTGTACCGCCAGCAGGTAACTTCCGCTGCTCTCCAGGATCGAAACCCCGGAGATCGAAGGCGCCTGCCCGCTGTTCACGGTCGTATACGGCACTGCGGCGGAGGTTCCCGAAGCATTCGTCACCGTGATCAGCGCCGTCCCGGCGGTTTCAAGATCGCTTGCCGGAATCGTCGCAACAAGCTCGGTGCTGTTGACGTAGGTCGTCGCCAACGCAATGCCGTTCCATAACACCAGCGAACTGCCGGTGAAGTTCGCGCCGGTCACGGTAATCGTTGTCCCCGACGAACCGGAGCTCGTGGAGATGGAGAGCACCAGCGGCGACGCTTGCGCCAGAGCCGCCATCAGCGCGCCGCCATTCACCGAGCCCAGTCCCGTGGCCAGATCGTAGCCCGCCTGCGCCGAGTAGCCCATCGTTCCATTCGTCGTCGACGATGCTCCCACGCAGTCGGGACTCTGGTACGCGCAGGGCTGAATATTGTCCCCACTGGTGATGTCGTGAAAGACCGCGGCATAGGTTGTAGAGTTGCTCGCCAGCGAATAAAAAACCGGGTTGATCGCCCCGAGGCTTCCGTACTTCTGTACCAGCAGCGTAAGCATGCCTGCAAACGACGGCGTGCTGGCCGAGGTCCCACCGACCGGCGTCAGGTAGCCGCTCGCATCGTAGAAGGTATTGCTGGTGCAGGAAGGCCCCGTTGACTGCGAGCCGCTGGTTGCACCGGATGGAAACTCCTGCGTACAGATCAGGTAGGGGACGTAGTCGGCCGATGCTGAGAAAGAGACATCGGGAACGAAGCGCATCACAGCGCCGGTATATCCCGTCGGCGTCAACTGCCAGCCGGGATGCGGGTAGAGAATGCTGACGCCTCCGCCGCCGGAGGCGAGATCGCCGTACGAACTGTCGTATGCCGTATCGTTCCAGGCGACTTCCGGAATGTACTGCCGCGCGGAGCTGACGATGTCGGAAGTAGAGCTGTAGGTCCAGAACGGAGGATCCGCTCCCAGCTCGGGATTTGCGGCGTTGCCTCCGTCGTTGAAGGTGCTTCCTCCGACGGAGACGACATTCGGATTCGATCCCGGCCAGTCGACGGCGAGCCCATTTGAGGCAGGAGAATACTGGTCGCAATCTGCCGCACCGGAGTCGCCTGCCGCGCTCAAAATCGTCTGACCCTGCAACGCGGCTTCGCTAATGGCAGCATCAAAGGCGCTGGTGTACCCTTCCAGGTACGGTTCACAGGCTCCGTAACTTGAACTGATCACAGGAAGAACCTTGCCATTCACCGTGTAAGTGGTGATCGCATACTGCAGTGCGTCGATTGCTCCGTATGATGACTGATAGCCGTAGTAGAGGAAGTCTACGGTCGCGTCCTTGGCGATTCCTCCGGCCCACTCCACATCGAGATCGGCCTCGGTCATATCGTTGACGCTCTCCGCATTCGTCCCCGTACAGGGATCGTCTGAGGTGTTGGCCGAGAGGCAGACCATGTTCAGACTGGTTGCCGGCAGCCCGGCGGCGGCACGGAAATCATCAACATCGCTCTGCGGGAAATAAGTCTGCCCGACGATTCCCACATGTATGCCGCTGCCGGTGTAACCCGCGCTATAGATAGCGTTGACGCTGTAAATCGTCGCCCAGTCCGCTGGCGACAGAAGGTGATAGCCGGAGTATGAGACCGAGGTATACCGAGGATTTCGTTTCACCTTCGGCTGCAAATGGAAGCCCTGCACTCCGCCGATGTGGGTCACCACTCCGGCCAGCGCCGCCGGAATGTGCAGGGCCGTAGCGTTCGCCATGCGCGTCTCGCCGCGCCATTCGAAGCGGCGCATCCGTGTCTGGAACGCGGCCTCCGCCTGCGCCACCGTCCCCGAGAAAGTCACCGAGTTGCGCGCCGGAGATACGGCCACAATCGCAAATCCCTGCGAGAGCAGCCATGCCTTGATCTTCCGCAGATCGCTCTCGCCAAGACCGAAGAGCGCGCCGTATTGCTGCTGCGTCAGCCACTTGTGATAGTGCGGCGAACTCGGCTGCTGCTGCTCCGCCATCAGGGCCTCGATCTCTTTCTGCTCCACCGTGGTGGGAGAGATATCGAGCCTCATGCCTTCCAGCCGCAGCCGTGGATCGACCGCTCCCAGATCGCGCGCCTTCGCCGTCAGCGGATGCACCGATCCCCGCAGCTCCACCATCGTTCCGGCGCCGATCTCCTGCGTAATGCGTGCCGGCCGCAGTGCTTCTTCGGCCTGCGTCGCAGGAACAAACAAGAAGAACAACAGCGCGAAAACGATTGCCGGAGCGCAACTGCGAAGGGAAAACCGTTTCCACTTCCATTCCCGCTGGATTCTCATCTCCAAAGTCTCCCAAGAGCCTGGAGGTCATCAAAAGCGGCTGAACCCGCGACAATCTGGCAGCTTACAGGCAAGTTCCTCACTGAAAACGCCACCCGTGCTTTGCGCGAATCCAAACTCCACCTTATGTCATCGAAGCACGTTTGCGACCACATGCCGGACGCCCGCTCTTTTCGCGCCGGCGCGAACCGCGCACCACGATGTGATCTTGCCCTCGCGGCTGCAAGCAGCTACCCTGAGACAAGAATGCTGCGGCTGCTTCGACTCTTCGTGCAGTTTCTGGTACTGGTGATTGTTGCGCTGGCCTCGGCGCTGATCAGCATGCGGCTGGCCATCCACGGACGCGAGGCCACGGTGCCGGACTTTCGCGGAATGGCTCCGTCCGAGGCCGAGCATCTCGCCTTTGAGCGCGGTCTCGAACTCTCGCGCAGCGATCGCTTCTACTCGCCGACGATTCCCGCCGGCCACATCGTCTCTCAGCAGCCGGAGGCCGGCACGCACGTGCGCCGCGGATGGCACGTTCAGGCCGCCGAGAGCCTCGGCCCGCAGATCAACGACATTCCTGCCTTGCTCGGCATGAGTCCGCGCGCGGCCGAGATCGATATTCGCCGCCGGGGACTGGAGCTCGGCTCCTCGGCCGAGCTGCCCACCGGCGATGCGCCGCCGCAGGCGATCGTCGCGCAGTCTCCCGCCGCAGGAGCGACCGGCGTCACCACTCCGCAGGTAAGCCTGCTCTACGCTGCCGCTCCGCCTGAGACAGCTTTCGTGATGCCCGACCTCACCGGCCTGCCGCTGAGCGAAGCCACCGCTATCGTCACTGCTTCGGGATTGAAAGTTCTCTCGGTGACATCGAAAACTCCCGGTGCGCCCTCAAAGCCGCAGCCGGCGACGCTGATCGTCACCGCGCAGAGTCCCGCCGCAGGAAACCGCGTCATCGCCGGAAGCAGCGTCAGCTTCCAGATCGCCCGCAACTGAGTCAGCGCTCTTTCTCGATCACCGCGGCGAAGAAGCCATCGCAGGGATGCACCCCGGGCAGCGTCCGCAGGTATCCGCCGCGCACAAGATCGCACGGCTCCGGGGCCAACTCTCCGGCGGAGCGCAGCTCCTCAAGCACGCGCTCGCACGGAATCAGCGAGAATCCGCGACCACCTCGCAGAAACTCTTCCACCGCGCCCTCGCCCTCCTCGGCTTCCAGCGAGCAGGTCGAGTACACCAGTCTTCCGCCCGGGGCCAGCGCCGCCGCGGCCCGATGCAAGATCGATAGTTGTAAATCCCTCAGCCCGACGAGCTGGCCGGCCTGCAATTTCCACTTGATCTCGGGATTGGCGGCCAGCGTTCCGGTGCCGCTGCAGGGCACATCGGCGAGGACGCGATCGAACTCGCTGTCGTATTGCATGGCTGCGGCGTCGGCGACAATCACCTTCACGCGCAAGCCCGCCACCCGCTCCCGCAAAACCCGTGCGCGATGCTCGTGCAACTCGATGGCGGTGATCTCGGCCTCGGGATTGCGCTGCGCCATCGCCAGCGTCTTGCCGCCCGGAGCGGCACAGCAATCGAGAATCCTCCGGCCCCCGCCCGCCAGCGCCGCAATCAACTGCGAGCCCTCGTCCTGAATGGCGACGCGGCCTTCACGCAGGCAGGCACTGCGCGCCAGCTCGCCGGAGACAAGCCTCCGCGCTGCGCGAAGCATCCGGCCCGGCTCAAGGCGAATGCCCTCGGCCAGCAGCTCCGCCTCGGCCTCGGCCGCGCAGAGCCGCAGCGCGGTGACCGGCGGACGCTGATCGGCCTTGCAGATCGCACGGGCCGCATCATATTGATATGTGTCGATCCAGCGCGAGACCAGCCACTCCGGATGCGCGAATTCCTCCGCCAGTGAGCGGGCGCTTTCTCCGGATGCGGTTGTCGCGGAGACCTTCGCGCCGGCCGCAAGCTTGCGCAGAACCGCGTTCACCAGCGGCGCAGCCGAGCGCTTGCCCGCCTGCTTCACCAGCTCCACGCTCTCATGCACCGCTGCGTGGGCGGGGACGCGATCGAGCCGGAGGAGCTGGCAGGCGGCCAGCCGCAGGGAGGTCAGCACCTCGGTGTCCAGCCGCGCCAGGGGTTGCGAGCAGAGCGGCGCGATGCGTGCATCCAGCGACGACTGCCAGCGCAGCGTTGTCATCACCAGTTCATGCGCCAGCCCGCGATCCTCGCGCGAGAGCTTTTCCATGCGAGGCGCGTTGAGCAGTTCCGAGGCCCATGCCTGCTCGCGCTCGACCCGCAGCAGAATCTCAAAGGCCGACTTGCGCGCCGGAGATACGCCGACCGCGCCGGCTCTGCCCGCATGCGTCACACGCGACGTCACTGGCGGCCGAACCTCTCGCCCGGCTTGGGATGATATCCGTTGATGAATTCGAGCGCGCTCATGCGGCGTTTGCCTTCCGGTTGCAGCTCATCGATGGCGAGCACCGTGCCGGCGCCGCAGCCTGTATGCAGCTTTTTTCCGGCGATGGCGTCCCCGGCGATGGCGATCTCGCCTGCGGCAAGCGCGGGCGCGGCATCGCAGACCGAGATCGCGTGCAGGGTGAGCTGCTTTCCGCGAAAGTACGTAAACGCTCCCGGCCAGGGTTGAAAGCCTCGAAAGCGGTTGCAGATTGTCTGCGCCGTGCGCGCAAAATCGACATGCCCGTCTTCGCGGCGCAGGATCGGCGCCAGCGTCGCCTTTGCGTCATCCTGTGACACCGGCTGCACACTGCCCTGCTCCAGCGCGGCCAGCGTCTCTACGAGCAGCTCCGCGCCCATCGCGGCAAGGCGCGGCGCAAGTTGCACGCTGCTCTCGCCGGGCGCGATCGACAGCTCGCGCTGCAGCAGAATGTCTCCCGTATCCAGCCCCTCGTCGATGCGCATCGTGGTGTTGCCGGTGACGCTCTCGCCTTCGGCGATCGCCCACTGAATCGGCGCTGCGCCGCGATACTTCGGCAGCAGCGAGGCGTGCAGGTTGATGTTGCCGTGCCGTGGCAGGTCGAGCATCCAGCGCGGGACGATGCGCCCATAGCCGACGATCGCAATGCAGTCGGGAGCCAGCGCCTCCAGTTGCGCGCGAAACTCCGCGTTGTTGCGAATCTTCTCCGGCTGCGCGATGGCCAGCCCCAGCTCCAGCGCCTTCTGCTTCACCGGCGAGAGCGCCAGTTCCATCCCTCGCCCTCGTGGACGATCCGGCTGCGTCACCACCAGCCGGAGATCGTGCCCGGCCCGCACCAGCGCCTCCAGCGGAGCAACGGCAAACAGCGGCGTACCGCAATAGATAAGTTTCACTCCCTGATTGTAGCCGCTGATCTCGCCGGCAGTCACAGCGCTCTGCGGACAAAGATCTGCGGAAAAAGACAAGCCGCGCCAGCGGCGCGGCTCAGTTTCCTCTTCGCGTATCGGCTACCACTCGCCCTGGCGCTGCATGCGGCGAATCTTGCGCTTCATGATGTCGCGCTTCAGCGAGGAGAGATGATGAATGTAGAGCGTGCCGTTCAGGTGATCGATCTCGTGCTGGAAGGCGCGCGCCAGCAGGTCTTCTCCGGTCTTTTCGTACCAGTTGCCGCTTACATCCTGGGCGCGGATGGTCACTCGCTTGCCGCGCACCAGGTTCTCGCGGAAGTCGGGGATCGAGAGGCATCCCTCGCCGCCCGGCTGCTTCCCCTCCACGCTGAGCACGGTGGGATTAACCAGCACCAGCTTGGCCTCGGGATCTTCCTTGAACGAGGTATCGATCACCGAGAGGCGCAGCGACACTCCAATCTGCGGCGCCGCCAGGCCGACTCCCTGTGCCTCGTACATCGATTCGAACATATCCTCGACCAGCTTCTTCAGCTTGTCGTCAAACTCGGAGACCGGCTTTGCCGGCGTCTCCAGTACGGGATCACCATACTTCACTATGGGATAGATCATCTCTCGTTCCGCTTCTCGAAATTGCGAGGCTGCTTCAGAAGCGTCGAAGCTGCTCGCAGTAGCCTTGATAATTGCGGCTGAGCTCGGTGAGCGAATCGCCGCCAAACTTTTCCAGCGCCGCTGCCGCCAGCACCAGCGCCACCATCGACTCGCCCACCACCCCCGCGGCGGGCACGGCACAGACATCGGAGCGCTCGTAGGCGGCCTTCACCGGCTCGCGCGTGGCAAAATCGACCGACTCCAGAGGACGCCGCAGCGTAGAGATCGGCTTCAGGTATCCGCGCACCACGATATCGCAGCCGTTGGAGACTCCGCCCTCCACGCCTCCCGCGTGATTGCCCGCGCGGGTGAAGCCGGTAAACTGCGCGCCGCCATCCTCGCGCCGGTAGCCGATCTCATCCTGCGCCTGCGAGCCCGGGGTCGAGGCGATCTGCACGCCGTCTCCAATCTCGACGGCCTTCACCGCCTGAATCGACATCACCGCCGCGGCCAGACGACCATCCAGCCGCTCGTCCCAATTGGCGTAGGTTCCCAGTCCGGGAGGGACATGGTGCGCCACCACCTCGAAGACGCCGCCAACGGTGTCTCCCGTGCGCAGGGCTGTGTCTACCTCGGCCTTCATCCGCTGCTCGGACTCCTCATCGGCGCAGCTCAGCAGAACTTCATCCCGCCCGGCCATCGTCCGAAGCTCATCGAAGGCGACCGGCCGTGTCAACACCGCCCTGCCAACCCTGACAACGTGGCTTAACACTTCGACACCCAGCGCCGATAGTAACTGCTTTGCCACCGCTCCCGCCGCTACCCGCGCCGTGCTCTCGCGGGCGCTTGCGCGCTCCAGCACATACCGGGCCTCCGGCAGGTTGTACTTCAGCGCGCCGGCAAGATCGGCGTGTCCCGGCCGCGGAGAGTTCACAGCCCTGTGCTTGCCGGGCTCCCCCGCGCCCACCGGCAGCGCCTCCTGCCAGTTCTGCCAGTCGCGGTTTTCGATCAGCATGGCAATCGGCGAGCCGATGGTGCGTCCGTGCCGCACCCCGCTCAGAATCCGCGCATGATCCCGCTCGATCCTCATCCGTCCGCCGCGGCCATATCCCTGCTGCCGGCGCCAGAGCTCCCTGGCGATATAGTCCTCGCTGACGGGGATTCCAGCGGGCAGGCCCGAGACGTTGGCTATCAGGGCCTCGCCATGCGACTCGCCGGCTGTGAAGAACCGAAGCATCTGTCGATTGTAACGGAAGAGTCCGATTTCTCCCTTTGGATAGCGAATCAACCATTCATTGCACGTAGGTATTACGGTAATAGTGTTATAGACAATTCTACGTAAGTTATCGATGATTGAGTAACGCATAGGCAGACGCCGGGCCGCGTTTTTCGCGGACGGCCCGCGGAAGCCGACCAAAGTCGAGTACCGTAGCCGGTTGGCTACTTACTTGCATCTACTTAGTAAGCCGCACGCTCCATCGCCGCACTAAGGAGACCAGTGACAACGGTTTTACCCATACAGGAGCCGGTCCGGGAGTTGGTTCTGGAGGCAACCAACACCCTACAGCCGCACTTTGCGGAGGTGACGGCGGCCTGGCGGCAGCGCATGTTTGAGGAGTTCCAGTTCGAGGGCCGGGTGATGCTGGCTCTGGAACGGCTGATCCTGGGCGTGGGATTCGTGCTCTTCAGCCACTCCGACTTCGACGAATTCAACGAGAATCTCTGCTACTATGGCCGGCGCCTTGCCAAGCTGCGCGTAGACACACGCCAGGTGGCGCGCTCGCTGGAGATCTACCTGCAGATTCTTGAGCTCTACATCAATGACGCGTTCGGCGAGCGGCGCGTCCAGATGAGGGCCGCGCTGGAGACCTTCACCACCGTCTGCTTTGTCGCCGTCTCCGGAGCCTATTTCGACGTGCAGCAGAGCGCCAGCGACGCCATGCTGAAGGTGCTGGACGCGGAGCTTTCCGCCAGCAACCTGCCGGCGCTGCTGGAGCGCACCCTGGTGGTGACGACGGAAGTCTTCCGAGCCAAGGTAGGCGCGGTGCTGCTTGCCGATCCCGAGAGCAACCGGCTGCGCGTCTGCGCCACCACCGGCCTGCCTCGCGGATTCGGCGAAGAGATCGCCATCGCTCCGGGACAGGGATTCACCGGGCGCATCTTCCAGAGCGGCGAGCCGGAGATCCTCCCTGAAATCTCGCAATCCTCCGGCCTGCTGAACCCCGAGCTGCGCAGCTGCGCCCGTTCCCTGTGGGGCGTGCCGCTGAAGATCAGCGACCGCGTCATCGGCGTGCTCTTCATCGGCTTCGAGAAACCTTATCCGTGGCTGCCCTCCGAGCTCGAACTGATGCGGGCTCTGGCCGACCGTTCGGCGCTGGCCATCGATCGCGTACGCATGACCGACGCGCTGCGCGAGCGCGAGATACGCATCGCGGAGCTGAGCGGCCATCTGTTCACGGTTCAGGAAGAGGAGCGCAAGCGCATCAGCCGCGAACTGCACGATGAGACCGGGCAGGCGCTGATGGTGATCCGCCTCTACCTGGGAATGCTAGACGGCGCGGTGAAGACCCGAGAGGGCAAGGCCAAGATCGGCGAACTGCTCTCCGTCGTGGATCGGACGATCGAAGGGATTCGCCGCATCATCGGACGCCTTTCGCCGCTGGTGCTGCAGGAGCTGGGCCTGGTCTCGGCGATCTGCAAGGAGGCCAAGGATCTCAGCAAGACCGCCGGAGTGCACGCGCGGGTCGTCATCGGCGACGATGTCGGACGCCTCGATCCGGTGATCGAGACCGCAATCTACCGCGTTGTGCAGGAGGGGCTGCACAACGTCAGCAAGCACGCCAGGGCACAGAATGTGACCATCGAGATCGAACGCAAAGGCGAGATGCTCGAGCTGACCATCGAGGACGACGGCATCGGAATCCGGCAGCAGCCCGCAAACCCGCTCCGGCCATGCTTCGGGATGGCCGGCATGAAGGAGCGAATCAGCACGCTGGGCGGACAGATGAAAGTAACCTCGCGCAAGGGTGAGGGAACGCGGATCACAGTCACGGTTCCGGTCTCTTCGCACCAGGAGAAGAGCATAGACGCTCCGCCTCCAAGTGCGCGGACGGCGCGGCGCTCGATGAGAGCGGCAAATTGATGGAGCAGGATCGGTACGAGGGGTAAGCAGAATGCAGTAGGGAGCAAGGAGCGGCGATGCCGAAAATTAAGTGTCTGTTAGTCGATGATCACACGTTGTTCCGGCAGGGCGTCCGGCGCCTGCTTGAGAGCGAAAGCGATTGCGAAGTGGTGGGCGAGTCGCCCGACGCAGGCGACGCCGTCGAAAAGGCGCGCGAACTGCGCCCCGACATTGTGCTGATGGATATCGGCATGCCCGGTCTCTCCTCCTTCGAAGCAGCCCGGCACATCCGCAAGAACCGTCCGGAGACCAAGGTGCTCTTCCTCACCATGTATGAGGATGAGGATTACCTGGTGCAGTGCCTTGAGGTCGGCGCCAGCGGATACGTGCTGAAGGATACGCCGGCGCAGCAGCTTGTCACCGCCGTCCGCGATGTATACAAAGGCGGCAAGTACCTCAGCTCGCAAGTGCTCGGAAAGCTCGTCGAGGACTTCCGCGCCCGCGTCCGCGATACCAAGATGCGCCCCCGCATCTCGACGCTGACTCCGCGCGAGCGCGAGATTCTGAAGCTGCTGGCCGAGGGCAACTCCGTCAAGGAGATTGCGATCCTGCTGGGACTGAGCGTGAAAACCGTGGAGGCGCACAAGTTTAACCTGATGCGCAAGCTGGACATTCACAACAAGGCGCAACTGGTGACCTACGCCATCCAGAAGAAGATCATCAAGATTCCGGTGAACCAGTAGGACTCAAGCTGCCCCGGTCTGCTGCCCCTATGCGCTCGGAGCCGCGCTCGCCTGCGAAGTCTCACTGGCAGCCGCTTTCTGCTCCGCCGTCTCCGTCTGCTTCAGGAACTTCTGCGTGTTCAGTATCGGACGCGCCAGCGCGGAGTTGTACGCCGTCCACGGAGTTTCCAGCTCGGCATCGCGCTCAAGCTGCGCCCGCATCGCCTCCATCTTCGAATCCAGATCGTCCAGGTAGTGCAGCATCAGCGCCTCGGGAAACATCGGCAGCTTGGGCGAGCCGAACTCGTACTGCCCGTGATGGCTGATGATCAGGTGCTCGATCAGAATCTTCATCTGCGGAGAAAACTCCGGAATCTGCGCCAGCTTCGAGTGCAGCATCTCCAGCTCGATGATCATGTGTCCCAGCAGTTGCCCTTCGCTCGTGTAGCCGAATGTGCGCGCGTAGCTGAGCTCGTGCAGTTTGCCGATATCGTGCAGAAAGGCTCCGGTGAGCAGCAGGTCGCGGTTGATCATCGGGTAGTTGCGCACCACCAGGTCGCAGGAGTGGAAGAGTGACAGCACGTGCTCCAGCAATCCGCCGATGCAGGCATGGTGCAGCGTCTTGGCCGCCGGCGCGTTGCGATAAGCGCGGGCAATCTCCGGATCGGCCATGAAGAGCTCCAGCAGCCGGCGCAGGTGCGCATCGCCGATCGTGGCCACGAACTCGCCCAGCGTCTTCCACATCTCATCGACATCCTTCGATGTCTTGGGAAGGTAGTCGCTGTAGTCGATCTCGCCCTCGTCGAACTTGCGAATCTTGTGAATCGTGAGCTGCCAGCGCTGGTTGTACTTGTTGATCAGCCCCTTGACCTTGATAACGTCATCCTGCTCGAAGCTGTAGGCGCACTCCTCGACGTTATCC
>Ga0326727_10023962_pt1 | contig 11591 bp, 9 predicted proteins | sample MB2enrmetagenome_FD_207643 | JGI IMG/M metagenome (GOLD analysis project Ga0326727, IMG submission 207643) | Lab enriched peat soil microbial communities from McLean, Ithaca, NY, United States - MB29MY | ecosystem: Environmental > Terrestrial > Soil > Wetlands > Peat | place: USA: New York... | reverse complement strand
GGATGATTTCCGCCGCACCGACGAATTGAAGTATCAACTGATGCCTTACGTTTATGCCCAGGCAAAGGACAGTTCGCAACGCGGCCTGCCCATGGTGCGCGCCCTCTTCATCGAGTATCCCGACGACCCCGGCTCGTGGCTGGTGGACGATGAATACCTCTATGGCTCCAGCATTTTAGTCGCCCCGCTGTTTGAGGAGAACACCACGGCGCGCAACGTCTATCTCCCCCCGGGAACGTGGATTGATTATCAGACCGGGATTTCTTATAGCGGCGGCTGGCAGAAGATTGAAGCGGGAAAAATTCCCATCGTCATGCTGGTGCGTGATGGCACCGTAATCCCGCTGATCAAGCTCGCGCAATCCACCATGCAGATGGATTGGTCAAATCTGGAATTGGTGGCTTTTTCCAAGGGAACCACTGCCCGCGGCTTGGTTTGTTTGCCGTCGGACAACATCCTGCGCGAACTTTCACTTCCCTACCGAAGTCTCACCTTTCAGTTGCCTGAGAACCCGCTGGCCGGCAAAGTAACTTGGAAAATACGCGCCTACACAGACCGCTAATGAAATGAAACGTGATACGTCACTGACCCGAAGCAAAGGCAGGGCGAGACTCTGTCGAGCCGTGACTTTTTCCCAGGAAAATCGAGTTTCGGCTCGACAGAGTCTCGCCCTACCATTCAGGAATGACGCATGACAATGAAACAACATAGACACATGAAACAACATCCCCAGACCATTCGTTCCCTGGCCGGCGCCTTGCTCGGCCTGCTTCTCATCCCCGCCGCCTCCTGCCTGGCGGGCCATTACACCAACTTCGAGGTTTCCGTTTATGGGATTGGCTCGGGGACGGACCCGGCCCGCTGGGCCAACATGACCAACCAGTTGCCGATTGACAAGGTCTATATCGAAGTCCAGCGCGACCGCAGAATGACCAGCGAGGAAAGTCTGGAGAGCGCCAAAAAGTTCTACCAAGACATGGGCGTGAAGGTCGCCGGCGGCATGGCCCTTTCCGCCAGCACCGCCGGGGGTCAGTTCCTTTCCTTCTGCTACACCGATCCCGTGGACCGCGACTTCATCAAGAGCGCCGCCCAGCGGGCCGCCAAACATTTCGATGAAGTCATCCAGGACGATTTCTTTTTTGTCACGACCAAATTTCCGTCGGACATCGAAGCCAAAGGGAACCGGACCTGGACGCAGTTCCGCCTCGATCTGTTGCGCGATGCTTCGAGATATTTGGTGGTTGGACCGGCCAAGGAGGTCAATCCCAAGGTCAAGATGGTCATCAAATACCCCAATTGGTACGAGCATTTCCAGGGCCTGGGCTATGATTTGGACCAGGTGCCGAAAATTTTCGACGGCATCTTCACCGGCACCGAAACGCGCGATGCCGAAATGACCGACCAGAATCTCCAGTCCTACGAAAGCTACGAGATCATCCGCTACTTCGAGAACATCGCCCCGGGCCGCAACGGCGGCGGCTGGGTGGACACAGGCAGCCTGCGCTACTCGGACCGCTTTGCCGAGCAGTTGGTGGACACGGTGTTCGCCAAGGCGCGGGAAATGCTCCTGTTCGGCGGCGGCAGCGTCACGGGAACGGCCCGCGTTGGCGACCGGCCCTGGCAGGACCAGCACACCAGTTTCGATTACAATGCCCTGCAACAATCCCTCCAGTCCACCGCCGGCAGCAACGCCGCCGTCACCTGGGGGCGCATCGCCGGCGACGCGCTGACCAAGGCCGACTCCTTCCTCGGCAAAATGGGCAATCCCATCGGCATCCAGAGTTACAAGCCCTACCAATCCACCGGCGAAGATTTCCTGCACGACTATCTTGGGATGATTGGCATCCCCATTGACCTGTATCCCTATTTTCCCACCAACGCCAACGTGGTCCTGCTGACCGAGTGCGCCAAGTTTGACCCGGACATCGTCGCCAAAATGAAGGCGCATTTGCTGGCCGGCAAATCCGTCGTCATCACCAGCGGCCTCCTCCGCGCCCTGCAAGGCAAGGGGATCGAGGACATCGCCGAGATCCAATACTCCGATCACAAGATCCTCTCGCACGAGTATTCCACCCTCTTCGGCGCGGGCAACGGCACGGCCCTGGCGGCGGACCAGTTGCAGGACGTGCTGTTCCCGGAAATATTCTTCTTGACAAATGACTCCTGGCAGCTCCTCCGCGCCTTTGCCAACGGCCGCGGCTATCCCCTCCTTCTCCTCAACCGCTACGGCAAGTCAGGCGTTCTCTACGTGTGGACCATGCCCGAAAACTTGAACGACCTCTACCGCATGCCGCAGAGCGCCATCAGCACTGTCAAGAATTACGTCATGGCCGGCTTTCCCGTCCGCCTGGACGGCCCCGACCACGTCGCCTTGTTTGCTTACGACAACAACACCTGCATCGTCGAGTCCTTTCGCCCCGCCGCCTGCGACGTGAGGGTCTCCGTGGGACGCCAGTTCACCAAACTGCGCAACCTGCTCACCGGCGAAGTGATTGCCCTCCCGGCGGCGCCGCCCGCCGCCCCCGATGCCGAACGCGGTCGCGATGGGCGCGGCGGCGAGCGTGATGGACGCGGCGGACGCGATGGGCGCGGCGCTCGCGATGGGCGCGGCGGACGCGGCGGAGGCGGCGGACGCGGCGGCCCCGGTGGAGCGCTCGCCTCCTTCAACGTCCATCTTCTCCCCCACAGCTACATCCCTTTCATCGCCGAGCCGTGAGGACTTTTGTTTGGTCTATCCAAGAATCCCCGTCGTACGAGGGCGTAAAATACTCCGGTGCGCACACGCGCCCTCGGCTTTCGCAGCCGGCGCCCTAGTAGTGCCCTAACTTGAGAAACAGCGATGACCTGGGGAAGTATTTGGGGAGCGCACGCGCCCCCGCGTGCAGCCAGCGACGCCCTCGTCGCTGACATCGGTGGGTGGGTTCAGCAAGGGCGCCGAACCCTGCATCCCGATTCGGAATCGGGACGCGCGCTCCCGAATTAAGACACTGCCGGCGCCCTCGCCGACTGCAATGCGTCCGCCTTAACTTGACAGTTCCGCGTCGCTTTGCGGCGGCGCCGGGAACGCCGTGAGGCGGCACAACCGATTTTGCCATTCCGTTGCACAAAAAATGCAACGTTTTTCTTGTTGCCTCCGGCGATTAAAAATGTAATCTATACACGATTGAACTTGTAATCGTAGAGGACAGCCCATGAAAAAGATTCCGCGCATTTCCGAAACGGAGTGGGAGGTGATGAAAGTGGTGTGGAAGCGGGCGCCTTGTTCCGCAAGCTGCGTCATCGCGGCCCTGAACCAGGACGGCCCCTCCTGGCATCCCAAGACAGTCAAGGCCTTTCTGAACCGGCTGGTCAAGAAAAAGGCCCTCGGTTTCAAATTGGACGGGCGGGCTTACCTCTACCATCCTCTGGTGCGGCAAAGCGAGTGCGCCGAGGCCGCGAGCCAATCGTTCCTCCAGCGGGTGTTCGGAGGCTCCTTCCAGCCGATGCTGGCGCATTTTGTCGCGCGCAAGAGGCTTTCCCGGGAGGAAATCGGCGAACTCAAAAAGCTGCTGGACAGCCCGGAGTAAGGACATTTCATGCAAGATTTCATCCAATACCGCTCCTGGCCGCTGTTGCTCAGGACTTCCTGGCAGGCGGCGGTCATAATCCTGTTGGTGCTGGCGGCGCAATACACCCTGGGGCGGCGTTGGAACCCGCGCTGGCGGCACACGCTGTGGTGGCTGGTCCTGGCCAGGCTCGCTTTGCCCGTGACCCTGGCCTCGCCCATGAGTCTGTTCAACTTCCTCCCCGCTTCCGGCGGAGCCTGGCGAGTCGTGGACGCCTGGGCCGCCCCGGATCCTCGGCCCTCCACCCCGCCTGTCGAAGACGCGGCCGCCCATCCCGCCGGCCCGCCGCAAACCGGCGCAGGCGTGTCCCCCTGGTTGTGGCTCTGGGCGTGCGGCGCGGTTTTCGTGGCGGTTGCCCAGGGGACCAATCACTGGCGCATTCACCGGAGGGTGACGCGGAGCCGTCCCTTGATCAACGAACCGGCGCTCAATTTGCTCGAGGACTGCAAACATCGAATGGGGGTTCGCGCGCCTGTTTCGCTGGTCGAGACGGAGGCGGTGGACGGGCCGTGCTTGTTTGGGGCGTTGCGGCCGCGGCTGTTATTGCCGCCCGGGTTCACGCGCGGTTTTTCCCCCGACGAACTGCGGTATGTGTTCCTGCACGAATTGGGGCACGTCAAGCGCCGCGACATTTCTGTGGGGTGGCTGATGGCCTTCCTGCAAATCCTGCATTGGTTCAATCCGCTGGTGTGGCTGGCCTTTCCCCGGATGGGCGTGGATCGCGAACTGGCTTGCGACGCGCTGGCGCTCTCCTATGCCGGGGAGCAGGACAGCAAGCCCTACGGCCGCACCATCGTAAAACTGCTGGAGAATTTTGGCGATTCCGCCCGGGCGCCGAGCCTGGCCGGCGTTGTCGAAGACAAACAACAAATGAGAGAAAGAATTATTATGATCGCAAAATTCCGTAAATCAACCGGCGGCTTTGCCAGGGCAGCCTGCCTGTTGGCGGGCCTCGGGCTGGTGACGCTGACCGACGCGAAAACCGGCGGCAATCCCTCCGCCCCCGCCTCCCAGGATGCGGCGGGTCCGCCGCGCATTATTGCCACCGCGCCGAAGATCGGAGCCACGGACGTGGATCCGGCGCTCAAGGAGATCACTGTCACCTTTGACCGCGACATGGGCGCCGGCATGTCCTGGACAGGCGGCGGGCCGGACTATCCCAAATCGCCGGAGGGCGCCAAGGCTCAATGGAGGGACAAGCGCACCTGCGTTTTGCCCGTGACACTCCAAGCCGCGCATTACTACCGCGTCGGCATCAACTCCACCAGTTACCGGAATTTCCAGAGCGCCGCGGGCGTGTCCGCCGCCCCCTCGGCCATCTACTTCACAACGAAGGGGGCCGGCCAGGAACTGAAGGCCAGGGTGCTCGCGCCGCAGGTGGTGGTCTTTAACCCGCCCAATGGAGCGCAAAACGTCAGCACCGCGGTGACGGAACTGCGCGTCACCTTCAGCCTCCCGATGGGCGGGGGTTGCTCGTGGTGTACGGCGGGGGACGACGATCACGACTTCCCGAAGGGACCGGCGGGAAAGGGGGCCTATTGGACCGCGGATAAGAAGACCTGTGTGCTGCCGGTTGATCTGAAGCCAAACATGACTTATCGGGTGAGTCTCAACGACCCGGATCACAAGAATTTCCAGAGCGACGCGGGTGTGCCGCTCGAACCGGCGGCCTACACCTTCAAAACGGGCGACAAGCCGTGACTGTTGCGGCGCCGCCACGGGTGGTTTAAATGGATGGCTTTTGCGCGCCGTTTGGCGGCGCGTTGCGCGGCAGCGCCAAACTCGGTTCGATGGCGCCGCAGGTGGTGCATTCCAGACAGCGGATGCAGCCGGAGACATTGACCGCCTGATCCACTTTCACCCCCATCGAGCAGCGGCTGCGGCACAGGTTGCATTCGACGCATTGCGGCGCGTTGAACCGGAGATGAAACAGGCTGAATCGGTTGAACAGCGCCAGCAATCCGCCGAGCGGACAAAACATCCGGCACCACGGCCGGTGTATGAAAAGCGCGGCCGCAAGAAATGAAAGCAAGATGCCGCTTTTCAACCCGCTCATGATCCAGCCCTGGCCGGCCAGCAGGCTTTGAACCGAGTAAGGCAGCCCGGCTTCCAGCGCGCCGGCCGGGCAGAGCCGGCAAATCGAAACCGCCTGCTTGTCAAACGGGATGCCTTTGTAACCCAAAATCATGGGCAAAATAATCACCAACCCGGCCAGAACGGCGTAACGCACCCAGCCGGTCCAGGACGGCAACCCGATTTTCCGGGCCGTGATTTTGCCGAGCAAGTCCTGTAGAAAACCGAACGGACAAGCCCAGCCGCAGACGATGGAACCGCCCGCCGCCCCGATGAGCAGAAGAACGCCGATCAACAAATACGGCGCTTCCCCCGCCACCGGCAGCAGCGCCGCGTAATTCGCCATCACACCCACCGGGCAGGCGAAGGCTGACAGCGGGCAGGAGTAGCAGTGGAACACGCAGCCGGGAATGCCATGCAGCCACCGGCCCGCCGGCGCCAGCCACACGCCCAGAAAACCGGCTTGCACCCACGGACGCCATTGCGTGAGCTTTCGCCCCAGCGCCGCCGGCGGCCGTTCGGAGCCATTGGGAACAGGATCTTCCATGCGGAACAGGCCGGCCACGCCGTGTGGCCGAAAATTATTTTATTCAGGTGGGACAGGGGGTTGTCGCGCCGGCGTCCACCCGGACCTTCCACGACGGCGGCTGGAAATTGGCCCGTTGTTTGGCCCAGCGGTCCAGCGCCTCGCCGGGATTGGCCGCGGCATCCAGTTTGGGCGGCGGCGGCGGCGCGGCCTGGTCCGCATATTGCAGACCGCCGGAGGAGAAGGCTCTGACCAACTGGGTTTCCGACGCGGTGTTTCCGTCCACCGTGCCCAGGCTGGTGAGATGCCACGCCCCGCAAAACGCCAACGCCGCGCCCGCCAGCGCGACGGCAAATCCGCTCCAGAAATCGCGGCCTTCCGGCGCGCGCAACGCCCGGTTGACCGGCGGCTGTGGAATTGGTTGGAACATGCTACACGCGCGGGTTTGGGAAATTGGGGCGCATTTCACCATCCTGGGCACCCCCTCGTAATCTTAATCTTAATCTCAATCCTAATCTGCTCCGACGACAAACCGCGCGAATGAGATTAAGATTACGATTAAGATTAAGATTATGAGCCGGAAACGGCCGCCCCAAAAAGTGAAGCGCGCCCGGGAAATTGGCGGAGGTGAATGGGAATCGAACCCACCTGGGACTTTGTTGAGCCCCACACTGGTTTTGAAGACCAGGAGCGCCACCAGGCCGCCTCACACCTCCGCGCCGGGTCCTTGCCCCGCCCGCCGACGGCAGGCGTGTTTGGTTTCCGGCGGGCTTGTTCACGAGGGCATTGTGCCGGATCGAACCGGCTATTTCAACCCCAATTAAATGAGACTGCGCTGTTGAGCGAGGCGGCGCCGGCCGGGGATTTCGGGGAATACCTTGATCAGGACGCGGAGAACACAGCGCGGCCAGCCGCAACCAAAGGAATAGAACCACGGATTTCACAGCGCAGCAAAGCCGCAACCAAAGGGATGAATCTGAATTGAGAATTTGTCATTGAGCATTTGTCATTTGTCATTCGGGAAGGCGATTCGGAAAATCTTGTCGGAAATGCGCGATTTTTTCCTATAGTGGTCCGGATTGCACGGATTCAAAATTCTCCATCCGCGCCGCCCTCGGAACGGAATTGGCCCGGAAGCAAATGAAGGCAGCGAAAAAGAATTCCGCATGGAAAAAGGGAGTGATTTTTTTCTTGAGTTTTTTTGGTTTTTGTGGGTTCATGGGGTGTCCCGGTGAGAATTTATGAAAGCGACTATTCCGATGAAACCGGCGCAGACGCCGGCCGGTGAGGCGCGCGCGCTCGCGCTCAAGGCGAAAGCAGCAACGGATCAGGCCAAGGACGCCAAACTCCTGGCGCGTCTGGCCAAGCGGCGGCTCAAGGAGGCGCGGCGTGACTTTAAACGGGCGCGCAAGGCTTCCAGGCAGGCGCGCAAGGAGGCAAAGGTGTTGCAGGCAGCGGCTTTGGCCGCGGCAAGGAAGGCGGCGAATTTGAGGCGGCGCAAGAGCAGAAAATCGGCGGCGGCCCGCAAGCCGGCAGCGCAACAACCGCGCCGGCTGATGAGGAAGCCGGCGGGCAGGGTGGATGCCGCCGCCCCCAAGGCTGGGACGATTCACGGCTCAACGGAGTCCCGCCCTGCCGGGGCAAGGAAGGTTCCCGCAAGTCTCGGCTCGACAGAGTCCCGCCCTGCCGGGGAAATGAAGGTCAAAGCGGAAACGAAAGCGCGCCGCAAAAGGACCGCCAAACCTGTCACCCCTCTCCCGGAAAAACTGAGCCGCCTCTTGGCGGAAGCGGCGATTCCAGCGCGGGGCGGCACCCCGGCCCAGGCGGGAGGCGCGGCGGCGGAGAGCGCGGGCGGACCGGCCCCGGCTCCGGCGGCGCAGGCGGACTGGCCCGACGAGGCGGGCGAGGCGGGCGGATGACCTGTCAATACGAGCGCCCGGCGCAATTCTCCTGACATGGAACCAAGCGCGGTCTGCAACTGGCTGGTGATCCTGTTCACCTGCGGTTTCTCTTACGCGGGATTCCGCCTGCGGGGTTTTGAGGAGAAATACATTTTTTGGCCGCAAGCCATTTTGGGAGGGCGGCAGTATTACCGGCTTCTGACCTCGGGATTCCTGCACGCCAATGGATCGCATCTGGGGATGAACATGCTCAGTTTGTATTTCTTCGGCCCGGGGATCGAACTGAGATGGGGCTGGGCGCAGTTTCTGGCCATTTATTTCGCGGCCATCGTGGGAGGGAACCTGCTCTCGCTGCTGATGCATCGGCATCATGATTACCGGTCTTATGGGGCGTCGGGCGGGGTGGCGGGAATCATTTTGGCGAGCATCTTTTTGTTTCCGGGGGGCAGCATTTACTTTTTCCTGGTTCCGGTTGGCATTCCGAGCTGGTTGTACGCCCTCGCCTTTCTGGCCGCTTCGTTTTACGGGATGAAGAACCAAATCGGCCATATCGGCCATGACGCGCATTTGGGGGGCGCGCTGGTGGGATTATACACGGCGGCGGCCATGCATCCCGGCATCATCCTGGCAAGTCCGAGGCTGTTTGCGGTGATTTCGATTGGGACGATTTTGCTGTTGGTGTATTTGGCGAAAAAATCATTGTTTCTGCCGTTGCCTGGCCTTTCATTTCCCAAGCGGGAGAGAAGGGCGGGGGATCCGGGCCTGCCGGAGCACAAACGGACCGAGCGGGACATTGACGCCATCCTGGCGAAGATTTCCGAACAGGGGATTGAGAGCCTGACGCCGGAGGAACAGGCCTTGTTGCGCGAAACCTCTGACAAGTACAAAAGGCGGGCGACTTCGGAAAAGCCCAAGTCGGGTCTGACGCTTTGACGGGTTTGTTGGAGGAAGGGCGATGCGTCAACCGTAAGGATAGCGCGCCTTCTCGATGCTCAGGCCGCGGACATCAATTTGGGCCGGATCGGCGGAGCCGAGGCCGGCTTGTTCGGCCAACAGCAGAAAGTTGTCGCCTTTATCGAAGGGATGCGTCATGCGCGGGGTCCGCGGATCGTAGCCCATGACCGCCGTCCCCACGGCGTCCGTCGCCACCGCGTTTCGCCCGGCGATGATGAGTCCCGGGGTGGTGAATTTCACACTGGGCGACCGGACCGCCCACGGCCCTTCGCCGTCGGTCATGGCCGTGATGCCGTCCACGATGGCCAGATCAATGGGCCGGGCGGCGCAAATATCCACCGTGGCGTGCGGCACGCGGGTATATGGGTCGCGCCAGGGGACGTCGGGTTTGGCGTCGGGCAAGGTGACTCGGGCATTGGGGCTATGGACGGGCATGAGGGTCTGGGTCGCATTTTCGTTTCCAGAGGTTCCCGCCGCGCTGCCATAAAGGGCATAAGGCTGGATGCCGAAGAGGTTCTTCATCGAGAGCGTGATCCCGTTGGTCACATGGCGCTTGAGCTTGCAGAGCGAAACCATCACGTCGGTGTCGTGATAGGAATGGTTGACATGGAGGGAGGAGAACATGTAGCCGCCGAAAGGCACGGGCAAAACGGCGTATTCCTTGCCTTCGCCCAAATTGCGGGTGTTCTCGTATTCGACCTTGCCCAAAGCGGTGAGCGCGTTGACATCCCACCCGGCCTTGACCAGGCCGTCCTGCAAGTTGGTTCGGACCGGGATGGCCTCAAGGATGCGGACGCGGGCCGCGCCGGCGCCAAACAGCAGGGAAACCAGCGCCATGACCGTGGCGGGGTGGGTCAAGTAGGTTTCCCCGACGGGCCGGTCCAGGAAATTCTTGAAATCACCGCCAGTGAGATTGATTTTGATGGCGACGGTTTTGTTGCGCACCAGATTTTCCACTCCGCCAATCAAATCGAAAGACTGGCGCAGGGCGGCTTTGACCTCCTCCGGTCCGTAGGTCTTGCAGGAAACGATGGAAACGGCGGCTTTGGAACGCGCCTGGACGGGCGCGGCGGTTTCTTGACCCCATGCGCGCAACCACGGTTCGGCCAGCGGCGCGCCGGCGGCAACAGTGGCGCCCAGGCGCAGGAAATCACGACGGGTGCAGTTGAGGCGATGGTCAAAACGATGGTCATTTTTTGTCTTCATGTTCGCATAATCGCATAACCCGCCGCGGCAGGCAAGGAAATAATGGATAAAATGAAGATAAAACAGGGCCGCTCTCAAGGCTGGAAAGCTGTGCCGCTGCGGTCGCACACCGGCGGCATAAAAAGTTGGCGGCGGATTGCCATCCGCCGCTACGCCTGCGCACCAGCTTGTCCCCAATCTTACAAGTTTTGAGTGTGAAGGTTCTCGAGCAAGTGCTTCTGACAGAACTGGTTGTAAGAACCGGCGTTCAAAATGAGACCCTCGATATTCGCAACCAGTTGATGCTGAATGGTTTTTAACCGGAATTTAGCGCCGTAAAATACCCTTGACATTGCGGTGGCGCCGCCTACAATCCCGTCCATGAACCCCGGAATGAGGTGCTTGTTAATCCGTTGCTCGCGCACCACCGCCGGGGAAACAAGAAGGCATTTTATATGAGAATCAACCCACTATCCGCGTCGAAAATCTTCATGGCCGGCCTTGGCATCGCCCTGCTGCCGGCGTTTGCGTATGGACAATCCACCACCTTCCCTTCCCAGCCGTACACCTGGAAACCTGTCGTGATGAAGGGCGGGGGCTTCATTGATGGGCTTGTCTTCAACCCCACCCAACCGGGACTGGCCTACTGCCGCACCGATGTCGGCGGCGCCTACAAGTGGGACAACCAGGCCAAGGTGTGGATTCCTCTGGAGGACTGGGCCACGGACGACAGCATGATGGGCGCGGAGAGCGTGGCCACCGATCCGATTGACCCGCAGCGCGTGTATATCGCCGCCGGAATGCATGTGAACGAGTCGTCGTCCATCCTGCGTTCGATGGACCAGGGCAAGACTTTTCAGGTGGTGGCGGTGCCCTTCAAGATGGGTGGCAATGAAGGGGGACGGGGCCTCGGCGAGCGGCTGGCCATTGATCCGAACGACAACAACATTCTGTATTTCGGCTCGCGCCAGGCCGGGCTTTGGACCAGCAAAGACGCGGCGCTGACTTGGAAAAAGGTGGACAGCTTCCCGCAGACCGCGGCGCCCGCAGCCCCCGCTGAACCCGCCCCGCGCGCTGAAGCAGGCGCAGCGGCCGCGGCCCGGGGCGACGCGGCGGCAGGCGCGCGGCGCGGCCGCGGTCCTGGCGGCGGCGGCAGAGGCGGAGGAGGGGTGGGATTGAGCTTCGTCGTGTTTGACCCCAGCACAGGAAGCCGGGGCCATGCCACGCAAACGATTTACGTCGGCTCGTCCGATCCAGGACCCAGCCACCTGTTCCGCAGCACCGACGCGGGCCAAACCTGGCAGCCGGTTCCCGGCCAGCCCGCCAATTTTGTCGCCTTTCATGCCG
>Ga0326727_10023959_pt1 | contig 11592 bp, 11 predicted proteins | sample MB2enrmetagenome_FD_207643 | JGI IMG/M metagenome (GOLD analysis project Ga0326727, IMG submission 207643) | Lab enriched peat soil microbial communities from McLean, Ithaca, NY, United States - MB29MY | ecosystem: Environmental > Terrestrial > Soil > Wetlands > Peat | place: USA: New York... | reverse complement strand
CCAAGAAACCCGCCGCGAAAACCCTGATGGAAAAGCGGAAGGAAAAGCAGGCGAAGAAGGAAGAGAAGAAGAATTCCTGACGCAGCCTTCGCAGTCCCGTCAAACGCTGTTGATCCGGTCGGGACGGTCTGACGGCCGATCCCGGCCCTGCGGCGGAATTATTCCATCTGTTCAGTCGCCTCAAACAAAACAATCGGAGTCTCGCGCGAGAATGGACCATAAAACGTATTTGCCATAAAAAGGTGGATGCACGCGTTGATAAGTCCGGTCGTTTGGATCCATTTTTATCCGCGCACTCTGCGCCTCCGAGTGAATCATTCCTTTCCCGGCAGCGGAACTCTTACCCGGAATAATTTGATTTTCTCCCTTTACAAAATCCGTCTCCGATGGTAGTATGAATGGAGAATCGAATTGCGGCGCGAAAAAACGCCGTGAATCGCCCGTCGGGAGGGAACCCATGAACGGATTGGCGGTGAACGAGTATGTCGCGGTACTGCTGCTGGTGGCGGCGGGCGCGGGCGGAGACCTTTCGGAAGAACAGGTGGACGGGCTGAGCGGACTCCAGTCGGACCTGCTGGAGTCGCTCGGCATGCCGGCGCCGCCGCCGGAATCCTTCGCGTCGCTTCTGGAGGATGTGGCCGGAATGTCCGACGACGAATTCGACGCGCGCGTGGATCAGGCGCTGAACACACTTCCGCGCGAACTTCCGGAGGACAAGCTGCGTCCGATCTTCGAGGCCCTGGAAACCGCTTCGGGCGGCGCGAAAGACGCCGACACGGAAGATTTTCTCTCCATCATCCGCGGTTTCTGGTTCGGCGAAGAATGAAAACCGTGCGTGAGGGGAAAAGCGTCGGGGGAAATCCGCGGTCGACCGCTCGAATGGTTTACAAGTCGGCGGATTTAGTTTACAATAATCACCGGGGATTGCCGCGAACGGCGGATCAGCCCCGATTAACGGGCGGAACAAATGGACCGGACGCCCGGGTTTCAAGGAGAAAACAGCTTTCATGGAAAAACGTTCCGTCGGCGTGGTCGAGACCTGTACGGTCGATCTGGCCCGCGACGAGTCCGAATACGTGGAACTCGACTCGGGAGAACTCTTCGGCCCGATTACCGTCGCTTATGAGACTTACGGCGTACTCAACGCCGAGAGGACCAACGCCATTCTGCTCTGCCACGCGCTTTCGGGCGATGCGCATGCCGCCGGTTATCACGGTGAGGCGGAAAGCAAGCCCGGCTGGTGGGAAGAAGCCGTAGGGCCGGGCAAGGCCTTCGATACCGACCGCTACTTTCTGATCTGCTCCAACGTCATCGGCGGATGCATGGGTACCACCGGCCCCGCGTCGGAGGATCCGGCGACGGGTAAACCGTACGGCATCCGCTTTCCCGTCGTCACCATCGGCGACATGGTCAAAGTGCAGAAGAAGCTTCTGGACTACCTCGATATTCCCGGTCTCCTTGCGGTCGCGGGCGGCTCGATGGGCGGAATGCAGGCGCTCGAATGGACTCTGCGCTACCCGGACTTTGTGCGGTGCGCCGTCGTTATCGCCTCCACCTCGCGCCTGTCCCCTCAGTCCATCGCTTTCGACGCCGTCGGCCGCAGCGCCATCATCTCCGACCCGGATTGGAAGACGGGTGATTACTACGGCGGAACGCTTCCCTCGCGGGGGTTATCCATCGCGAGGATGATCGGACATATCACCTACCTCTCGGAACAGTCGATGGAGCGGAAGTTCGGGCGCCGGCTTCAGTCCAGCGAGGATTACGCCTACGATTTCAAGACCGAGTTCCAGGTGGAAAGCTATCTTGACCACCAGGGTGCGAAGTTCGTGGAGCGTTTCGACGCCAATTCCTATCTTTACGTCACCAAGGCGATGGATTACTTTGACGTGGCCGAAGTTTACGGCGACGGAAGCCTGGAAAAAGCCATAGAACGGGTGAAGGCGAGGATGCTGCTCCTGTCCTTCTCGTCGGACTGGCTTTTCCCGCCCGAGCAATCGCGCAAGATCGTGGACGCGCTTATCTTCCACAAGAAGGACGTTTCCTACTTCAACATCCGAAGCTCCTACGGTCACGACGCTTTCCTTCTGGAAACGGAGACGGAGAGCGGGATTATTCGCCGCTTCCTGGACGCGACCTTCAACAACCTCGGGCGGAAGGGAGGGAACTGCCGATGAAGAAACTGCTGTCCCTGGTGGAAAACCGCTTCGATCTCGCCGTCATCGCCGACTGGATCGAGCCGGGAGCGCATGTGCTGGATTTGGGCTGCGGAAACGGAACGCTCCTGGATTATCTTATCCGCGAGAAGGACGTCTGCGGCATGGGATTCGAAATCAGCCTGGAGCGCATCACCGAGTGCATCGCCAAGGGCATCCCCGTCGTGGAGCAGGACTTGAACAAACCGTTCCACAATGTCCGGGACCGGTCTTTCGATTACGTGATCCTTTCGCAGACGGTCCAGGAAGTCCTCCATCCCGATTGGGTGGTCGAGGAAATGCTCCGGGTGGGCCGTTACGGCGTGCTTTCGTTTCCGAACTTCGGCAACTGGCGCCTCCGGATGCAGCTCCAGCTCCGCGGGCGCATGCCCAAGACCCGCGCCCTTCCCTACGAGTGGTACGACACGCCCAACATCCACATGATGACCTTCGCGGATTTCCAGGATTTCTGCCGTAATCGCGGAATACGCATCCTCAAGACCATTTATCTGGTCGGCAACCAAATCAGCAGCCGCCTGGTTTTTCCCAACTTGCTGTCCCAGGGCTGCATCGTCTTGGTGACGCGTTAGACGACGGGGCGCTTATCGGTCGGATCTCTTGAAATTACGTGTCGAACACGGAGTAATGTTATGGCCTGTCAAAAACTGACCGCCGCTGTCATCGGGCGCGTTCAGGGAGTCGGTTTCCGCTATTTCGTGATGGAACTGGCGGTAGAGCTGGAGCTCAAGGGCTGGGTGACCAACCACCCCGACGGGAGCGTCCGCTGCGAGGCCGTCGGCAGCGAGGGCGCGCTTCGCGTATTCCTGAACGCCTTGAAAGAAGGCCCGGCCGGAAGCCAGGTGGAAGAGGTGACGCATTTCTTCGAGCCCTGCGATCCGGACGAATTTCCCGATTTCCGGGTGAAAAGATTCTGAACACGAGCGAATATTCCTTGCGAATTGAAAGACTGCCTTTGAAAAAAACAGGATGATTGCGCGAATATTCGAAGTCTATCCCGGAACGGAACGCTATCCTATCCATGCGCAACCGGAATGTCTTCCCGTCAGTCGGGTCGGCGAGGTTTTCCTGTGAGGGTTTGCGTCATTCTGGACTGATTCCAAAAGACACGGATAATATGAAATGAATCAATGTGACCCATAGCGTTTCATTGTGACCCACTTCGCTGTATCAAAAAGTGATGAGTCCTTTACCCATTCCCCTTCACTGGTTGATTCGTTCGAAAATTCCAATTTCTTGCATTTCAATGAGATAATGATATGCGCGCCATTTTGGCCTGCCCGCATCGTTTTGGCACGGTATTTGATAAGCCTTATTTGTCCGGCGCGATGCCGGGCGGAAAAAGGGAAATCAATGCAGAGGAGGCACGATATGATGTTCCAGGCAATGCGCGAGTTCGAGAGAATGCGCGAGTGGATGGACGGATTGACCGAAGGTCTCGCACGCAGCGCGAGCGAGGGAGTGGGCTACGATCTCAACAATCTCTATGAGAACGATCAGGCCTACATGCTCCAGTTTCTCGCCCCCGGAGCGAAGATCGAGGATGTATCGGTGAACTTCGAGAACGGCGTGCTTTCGGTCGGCGTCAAGCGCACCGGCGACCGGAAAGACCGCGAAAAATGGACGGTCCTGCGCGGGGAACGCTCCGGCTATGAGTTCACGAGGAGCTGGAAACTCGGAACTGCGGTGGATGCGGACAAGATCGAGGCGAAGCTCGCCGACGGGATTCTTCTCGTCTCTGTGCCCAAGTTGCCGGCGAAACAGCCGAAGCGGATCGAAATCAAGGTTGCCTGAGCGGTTTGGAAAACGAAGAAAAGAGGAGGAAAGATATGAAAGATACGAAAGTCATCATGCCGCCCGTGGATGTTTACGAAGCGTCGGATGGTTATATGCTCGTTCTGGATATGCCCGGAGCGCTGAAGGACACCATCGAGATCACCACCGAAGGCGATACCCTCACCGTGAAAGCCGACACCGTTCCGGTGGCGGATGGATGGAAGCCTTTGGTGACCGAGTTCGAGACGGGTCAGTACCGCAGGGTATTCACCATCGGGCAGAGGGTGGACCGCGAGAAGATCCGGGCGAAATACGAAAGCGGAGTGCTTACCATCGAGATGGAAAAGAGCGAGCAGGTTCGCCCGAGGAAGATCGAAGTCAAGGCCGCCTGATTTCCGTCGATTCCGATGGATAGTTCTGTGAAAAGAGGCCGACCCGAAAGGGCAGCCTCTTTTTTGATATACCGGTCGGAATGAATACGGCCGAGGCGGCTCTACCGTTCAGCTTCGGCTTCCGCCCAACTCCGGATGATCGGGGTCAACTGGCCGTTGTTTTCGATATGCTGCCATTTCGTGTTTTCCAGGACGTCTTCGAACTCCAGTCCCAGATAGAACTTGATCTTGTCGCTTTCCGGCGAGATCCGGACTATCTGCCCCGAGAGGGAGAGATTACCCATCCGGTTGAGGCTGAGTTTGAGCGGTTTCCGCACAAGATCGTCGTTCAGGCGACCCTGGCATTCCAGCAGAAGTCCCTTTGCGCTGATGTCCATCACCTTTCCGCGCACGGAAAGCAGGCTGTCCTTCGAGGTGATGTCCACATAATTTCCCTTCTCGAAGCGGAAGCGGCTGAATCGGCGGCGTTCCGGTCTCCCGGAGTTATCCCGCTGGGACTCTTCCTCCAGGTAGTCGTATATGCGGTCTTTCCCGAGGGTCTTGGAGCGGCAGAGGGCGGTGTCCGCGCCGCGAAGCAGACCCTCGTAATCGTTGGCATCGAAGGGAAAGGTGGAAATGCCCGCTGAAAACGTGAGATCCAAGGGGGTCGGGTAATTCCGCGAGACCGAAAAATGGTTGTGAATGCGCAGCCGCATGCGCTCCGCGAGCGAACGGGCGCCGATGCGGCCCGTCTGGGGAAGGATGACCGCGAATTCGTCCCCGCCGAAGCGGCCGACGATATCCTCTTCGCGGGCATTCTCGGTAAGGAGTTCCGAGAACTCCTTGAGGATCCGGTCTCCCGTGGAATGGCCGAAGCGTTCGTTGTAGCGCTGGAAGTTGTCGATATCGACGAGGATGAAGGATACCTTGTGTTCATAGCGCTCGGCGCGTTTGAGTTCCCTCACGGCGAAGTCGGAAAGGAACTTGCCGTTGAAGACGCCCGTTTTCGGATCTTCCTTGCACATCTGCAGGAGGTTCTCGTATTGTTTACCCTCCACGATTCTGGGGTTCTGGAGGAGATGGGTGATGTTATGGAAGTAGTCCAGCGCGGCAACGCGCATTCCGACGTCTCGTTCGGCGCGCTCGGAAAGGAAATACTTGTGATCCAGGATGTTGAAGTAGTGCCGTTTGGCCTCGCCGTCGTCGAAGGTGAGCTGGGCGAGAAACTGAAGAATGAAGCGATAGAACCACTGGGAATGGTGTTCCGGGCGGCTCTGGATGATCTCCTCGAGAAGATCGGCGCGTCGGCTCAGAAGCGCGCGCAACTCTTCCTCATTGGAACCCTTGATGTCCAGGATCTTGTCCAAGCGCGTCCTCCTGCATTACGGTAACATCGTCCGGCGTTAGGAATTCCACCGCACGCGCCGACTCAACCGGCGATTTCTCCCTGTAATGCGCTGCCGATATCCCCCCGGACCTCTTCGCACCACTCATCGAGAATCTTCATGATTGATATGATTATAGGCATACTTTCACATCCTGTCAATCCGAAAATCGTTCTTCGGCGCGATTTGATCGGATTTGATCGGATTTGATCGGATTTGATCGGATTTGATCGGATTTGATCGGATTTGATCGGAACCGGGCTTTGCTTTTTGACATTTCGTATTCTCTCCCTTAAACTAATTCAGATTTTTTCTCGAGAGATCCAACGGAGGGTTCCTCATGTACAGTAAATTCACGCGGATTGTCGCTACGGTCGGTCCGGTTTCGCGCAATTATGAAACCCTGGCCGGCATCATCCGCGCCGGCGCGGATGTCATCCGCCTCAATTTCAGCCATGGCACTTTTGACGATCACAAGCAGTCGGTGGATTTCGTCCGGAAGGCGGCGAAGGATCTGAACAAGCCCGTAGCGATCTTTCAGGATCTCCAGGGGCCGAAAATCCGCATCGGCAAACTCGAGGGCGACGCTTTGCAGCTCGTCGACGGTGAGACCTTTGTTCTGACGGTGGACGAAGTCGTCGGCGGCATGATCGACGGAGTGAAAAAGGCCTCCATCGATTACAAGTTCCTTCATGAGGAGGCGAAGCCCGGGAACCGCATTCTCCTGGACGACGGCCTGCTCGAACTTGTCATCGAGAAGATCGAGGGAAACGACATCTTCACGAAGGTTATCAACGGCGGCGTTCTGAAGCCGCGCAAGGGCGTCAATCTACCCAACATCAAGCTGAAGATTTCGGCTATTACCGATAAGGACCGCGCCGATCTCGCGTTCGCCTTTGAGAATGAACTCGACTACGTGGCGCTTTCCTTTGTCCGCGATTCGCATGACGTGCGCGAACTCATCGACCTCATGCTCCAGCAGTATGGACGGAAGATTCCCATCATCTCCAAAATCGAGAAACCCGAGGCCTTCCAGGACATCGATGCCATCATCGAAGTTTCGGACGCCATCATGGTGGCGCGCGGCGATCTTGGCGTCGAGACAAGCCCGCAGGAAGTACCCATCATTCAGAAGACCATCATCAAGAAGTGCAACAACGCCGCCAAGCCCGTCATCACCGCCACGCAGATGCTGGAATCGATGATCCAGAATCCTCGTCCCACGCGCGCCGAGGCAAACGACGTGGCCAACGCGATCATGGATGGTTCGGATGCCGTGATGCTCTCCGGCGAAACCGCCGCCGGCAAGTACCCCGTGGAAGCGGTGAAGATGATGAGTTCCATCGCCAAAACGGTGGAAAAGAGCGATCTCTTCAAGCTCAATGTGACCAGCGGCATCCTTACCCAGGAGGAGCTTCGCGACCAGACGCTCGAGAGTATCGAGGACGCCTGCAGTTACGCCACGATCGAACTCGCGCAGAAGGTCGGCGCTAAGTTTATCGTCAGTTTCACGCATACCGGCGGCACCCCCCGGCGGCTTTCCAAGTACCGCCCGATGATGCCCATCATCGCCTGTACACCTTTCCCGGCCACCATTCGGCGTCTCTGTCTCGTTTGGGGCGTTACCGCCTTCCAGCTTGGACAGGTCAAGACCGTGGACGAACTCCTCGAAGGGGCGGCAGAGGTTCTCAAGTTCAAGCAGATGGTGAAGGAAGGCGATATCATCGTCATTACGGCGGGAGTCCCCATCGGGATGCCCGGGACCACCAATATGATCAAAGTGGTCCGGATCTAAAGCGATGTCGAAAGCGGAAAGCTCCGGTCCCTTGTCGGGGAGAATGCTGCAACTCGGTCTGGGGGCGGTGGGAGTAGTTTTCGGCGATATCGGAACCTCGCCTCTGTACGCTGTCCAGCAGTGTTTCAGTCCCGAGCATGGTCTCCAGTACGATGCGGCCAATGTGCTCGGCGTGCTTTCCCTGGTTTTCTGGGCCATCATGATCGTGGTGACGTTCAAGTACGCCCTGTTCATCATGCGTGCCGACAATCACGGGGAGGGCGGCGTGATGTCGCTTCTTGCTCTCGTGATGGACAGGGAAGGTTCGGGCCGGCGAACAGCGATCATCGTCGTTGCGGGTCTTATCGGCACGGGGCTTCTTCTGGCCGACGGGATGATCACCCCGGCCATTTCTGTCATCAGCGCCCTGGAAGGCATCAAGCTGGTTGCCCCGACATTCACCCCTTGGATCGTCCCTCTCGCGGCGGTGATCCTGGCGGTGCTTTTCCTTTTCCAGAGACGCGGAACGGCGAAGATCGGTCAGGTTTTCGGGCCGGTGATGATGGTGTGGTTCGCCGTAATCGCTCTGCTGGGTCTTTCTTCCATCCTCCGGAATCCCGGTGTCTTTGCCGCTGTCAATCCGGATTACGCCGTTGCTTTTTTCATGCGCCATGGTCCGCGCGGTTTCCTCATCCTCGGATCCGTGGTTCTCGCCATCACCGGTGCTGAGGCCCTCTACGCCGATATCGGGCACTTCGGCAAGTCTCCCATCCGCATGTCCTGGTTCGCCTTCGTGCTTCCGGCCCTGATACTGAATTACTTCGGTCAGGGAGCGGTGATCCTCCGCGAGGGAGCGGCGGCGGCGGCCAACCCGTTCTACGCTCTCGCGCCGGCCTGGTTCCAGTTGCCGCTCGTATTCATCGCCACTGCCGCAACCATCATCGCTTCCCAGGCGCTTATTACGGGCGCGTTTTCGCTGGTTCACCAGGCCGTCCAGCTCGGGTATCTTCCCAAGCTCCGGATTATCCATACGTCCAGTGATATGCAGGGGCAGATTTACGTTCCTCTGGTGAACACTTTTTTGATGGTGGCCTGCATTATGCTGGTTCTCTTCTTCCGCACCTCCGACGCCCTGGCCAGCGCCTACGGAATCGCGGTGACCGGGACCATGATCTGCACCAACATTCTTTTCTTTGTGGTGGCTCGCAGTTCCTGGAACTGGAAGCTCTGGCAGATCCTTCCTCTCTGTATCCTTTTCATGGTCGTGGATTGCTCGTTCTTCTCGATGAACCTGGTGAAGGTCTTTTCCGGCGGCTGGATTCCGCTTCTCGCGGGTGCTTTTTTCCTTCTCATCATGCAGACTTGGAAGTGGGGAACCCGGAGGATCTCGAAATTCATGGCGGAGGGAAGCATTCCGCTGGACGCGCTCCTTGCGGATCTATCCGCCCATCCGGGCATGATCGGGCGAATCCCCGGCACGGCGGTCTTCATGACCGGCAATCCGGCCAACCGGCTGTCGGTTCTTCTGCACCATCTCAAGCACAATCATGTTCTGCATGAACAGGTGATCCTCCTGACGGTCATCACGGAAAGCGTTCCCTATACCGAAATCTCCCGCAGCCTTTCGGTAAACGGAAGAGGGGAGGGTTTCTACGAAGTGAAGGCTTCCTACGGGTATATGCAGTCCCCGGATATTCACGAAATCGTCGAATATCTCAACGCCCAGGGTTTCAAGCTGGATGTCAACTCCATCAGTTATTTCGTGGGAAGGGTGAGTCTGCGTGTGGAAGAAAAGCGCCGGGGTGTGCCCTTCGTTGCCCGGCTGATGCGCTTCATGCATCGGAATTCCGAGCCGGCCACCGACTGGTTCAAGCTGCCGCCCGGAAGAGTGGTGGAACTCGGCACCCAGATTCCCATCTGATATGTACCCCGGCGGTGAAGTTCATGTTGGAATACCGGGATTGTTGACGGGCAGTCGCGGACATGATATAATCATGCCTGCATTCTTTACGGATGCCATATTATCTGGAGGCAATCATGTTCAACCATATCCTCTTCGCTCTCGGCGCCAATCCCACCGGCGGAACACCCGGCGCGTCCGGCGGCAACAGTTGGTTTTCGCTTGTTTTCATGCTCGCCATCTTCGTCGTATTTTATTTCGTGCTGATTTTTCCCGAATCCCGGCGGCGCAAGAAGCTCCAGAAGGAAGTCAGCGAAATGAAGCCGGGCGACGAAGTTCTTCTCGCTTCCGGTATTATGGGCACGGTCGAACACATTGAAAACAACATTGTTCACGTTCGCTCACTGGATTCGAAGTTCAAGGTCGCGAAGGAATTCGTGTCCCAGGTTAAGAAGCCGGGCGTCGCGAAGTAACCCGCAGCCCGTCAAACCGGGGGTCCCGTACCGTCCCGGCGCCGGCGAATGCCGGTCTTCCCAATGATACATCGGAGGACGCAGAATGAGTAAGTTGGCGAGGTTCATCATCCTTCTGATCACGGTCGGAGTGGCCGTGTGGCTCCTCGTTCCCACGATCCAGTGGTACGGTTTCACCGATCCCCGGCAGAAGGAGCTTCTGAAGCTTTCGCAGGATCAACTGGATACCCAGCCGCCCGAGATCAAGAAACAGGTCGTCGAACTCAAGAAGATACGGAAAGGCGCTCTGAACCTCGGTCTCGACCTTCAGGGCGGCGCCAATATCACCCTTGCGGTCAACGAGGACGATCTGCGCAAGCAGCTCCTCGAAAAGTACGACTTCGACGAAGCCAAGGTCTCCAACAATATGACGGCCGAGTATGCCTCCTCCGTGGATCGCGCGCTGGAAGTGCTCAAGAACCGCATGGACCAGTTCGGCGTGTCCGAACCCACCATCCGCAAGACCTTCGACGCGAAGATTTCCATCGAGCTTCCGGGTCTCGATAATCCGCAGCTCGTCAAGGAAGCCCTCTCCAAGGTCGGAAAGCTCGAGTTCCACATCGTCGACGAAAAGACGATGGAGGTCTTGTCCGCTTCCAACGTCAATATGTCCAAGGGTTATGTTGTTTCCCGCCAGGAAGTTCCCGCGAGTTTCGAGATTCCCGAGGATTCCGACTGGTATCCCTACTATGAAAATGACGAATTCGGCACGCCCAAGCTGGTCGGCTGGTACGTCCTGAAGAAGAACGTCGAACTCGACGGCCGCCAGGTCAAGAACGCCCGTTCCGACCAGGATCAGTACGGCAAGCCGCGCATTTCCTTTGAACTCACGAGCGAAGGCGCCGACATCTTCGGAGAAGTCACCGCGAAGAACATCAAGAAACGCCTTGCCATTGTACTCGACGGAAAGGTCAAGAGCGCCCCGGTAATCCAGGGCGAAATTTCCGGAGGACAGGGTGAAATCACCGGCGATTTCACGATGGACGAAACCGTTTTCCTCGCCAACGTGCTCAAGGCCGGTTCGCTGCCCGTGAAGCTGGACGTCGCGGAGGAGAAGGTCATCGGCCCGACCCTCGGTGCCGACTCCATCAAACAGGGCGCAACGGCAATGCTCGTCGGTACGGGGATCGTCGTGATTTTCATGATGCTTTACTACCGGACATCCGGTTTTATTTCGGTTATCGCTCTGGCGTTCAACATTCTCTACCTTCTGGCACTTCTCGCGGGCGTCAAAGCCACCCTGACGATGTCCGGCATCGCCGGTATCGCTCTCGCCGTCGGTATGACGGTGGACGCCAACGTGATCATCTACGAACGCATCCGCGAGGAGCTTCGGCGCAGCCGGACTTACAAGCATGCACTGGATAACGGGTTCGAAGGCGCGTTCAACACGATCATCGACTCCCACGTGACGACCCTTATCGCCGGTTTCTCGCTGTACATCTTCGGCGCCGGTTCGATCAAGGGTTTCGGTATTACCCTGGTATTCGGTCTTCTGGCCAACCTGTTCACGGCTCTGTTCCTCACGCACCTGATCTTTGATTGGATGCTGGAGTCCTGGAAGCTGAAACATGTCAGTATCTAATGAAGGAGTTGGGGAATATGGCAGACAATAATATCCAGATGACGGATGAGAATGCCGCTTTCCAAGGGCACCACAC
>Ga0326727_10023958_pt1 | contig 11592 bp, 6 predicted proteins | sample MB2enrmetagenome_FD_207643 | JGI IMG/M metagenome (GOLD analysis project Ga0326727, IMG submission 207643) | Lab enriched peat soil microbial communities from McLean, Ithaca, NY, United States - MB29MY | ecosystem: Environmental > Terrestrial > Soil > Wetlands > Peat | place: USA: New York... | reverse complement strand
ATCTTCTTTCGCAATCTGACGTATCCGCTAGTCCGGACGTTCGTTTTCTCCGGCATGGACTTCACGGGCCAATCCTGGAGCAGGCAGGCCAGCATTACCTTTCTCGGGCCCAGCGTCGGCTCCTCGGCGGTGATCTTTACGGCTGTTCCGCTGGTCATGCAACAGAACCTGGCGGCCGATCCCAGTTGCCAGTGGTCGCAGCAGTTGATCCTCACCGATATTTCGGGCAACGCGCAAACCATCAGCAGCTTACATTACGGCAACTTGCCGGTGGGTGACCAGATCCAGAAGATATTTGGGACCGCGCAACTCGCGGCGTATGGGTCTTTGCAGGGCACCCTCTGTTGGAGCGGGGAAACGGCGGGCGCGACGGACACCATCTCGCTGGGCTTCTCATCGGGTCTTACGCAGGACATTGCGGCCTCGTTTGCGGGGCCAGCGGTGAATCCCGCGTCCATCTCGGTCTCGCCCGCTGTGGTGAATCTTTCGCTTGCCAGCCCGCAAGCGAGTTTCACGATCTCGGTGCCAGACGGCCAAGCGTGGAGCCTCGGAGTCTCGCCGCAGAATATGACGACGGGCTGGCTGAGTCTGTCGCAAACTAGCGGCGCGGGTTCGGCGCAAATCACCGTGACCGCCAACGGCAGCGCATTTGCCCCAACGGCTTATCTGGCGAACCTGATCATTCAGGGACCGAATCTCTTGCCCTCGTCGGTTACCGTTCCGGTTATTTTTGTCAACGGCGATTCCACGGGCGTAACCATCAGCAGCCTGACGAATGCCGCGTCCGGCGGAACCGTGGCCGCTCCGGGAATGCTGGCCATTCTATCGGGGAGCGGAATGTATTCCGGAGGGACGTACTATTTCTATTTCACCGACACCGACGACCCGGCATACTCATTTTCCACGAGCCATTTGGCGATTACAGTCAATGGCGTTCCCGCGGCATTCTCGGTCGCTTCGCCGACCCAAATCAAATTCCAGATTCCTTATGAGATCAGCCCCGGGACTGCGGTGGCCGGCATCAACTACGGGACGAAAGTGGGTGCGTATGTCTTTCGGGTGGCTCCGTCGGCCCCGGGCATTTTTGTCAACGCCGGGGGAATTGCGGGAACGGTGCAGGCCGGTAAGTCGATCGCGCTGACCGTAACCGGTGACGGAGTGATGTCTCCGGCGCTGGCGGACGGAACTTCCGGAAGCACCCTGTTGCTCAACAAGACGGCGCTGCCTTTCACCGTGACGATCGGAGGCGTACCGGCGTTTGTCACGTCCTATGGAGTCGGCAATGAGTCCTATGACACCACGTTGAACGTGGAGATTCCGGCATCCACTCCCGCCGGTACGCAGCCGGTGGTAGTTACAGTCAACGGCGTGTCGAGCCCGCCGGCGAATCTCAATATCACCGCGGCGCCGTAAAAGAGGGGACATTTGTGGAGCGGGTGTGGGTCACGAATGGATTTAATTAATTCTTGCGCTCTTGTGGTCAATGCGCCGCCAAAGTCATGAAATATTTACTGACAATTCAGGAGGGAACAGTGGTATATATCTTGAATGTCCCGGGAAGCCCAAAATAGAGACCCCGCGCTTTGATGTAAGCAAAAGCACACTATTTCTATTTTTGAATGCTTTGAACATTTTGATAAGTACGAAGGAGGATTAAGAAATGAGCGACGCAACACCCAGGGGATCCATCAAACTGCCAATTGATTTCATATTTGGGCACGTTCGCCCAAATCATAAGGAGGCTGCCCCGACGGCGCCGCCCCCGCCGCTCGGGCCACTGGCCGCATTTGTTGGTGATTGGGTCGGTAATGGCTTCAACACGATCTTCCGGCCCGATAATACCGTCACGCCAACCCCGCTACCAAATCCAGTTCCCCCGCCCCCGCCCCCTCGCGACAACATTCTGGAACTGAACCTCACTTCCGAGAGCCTCTCGTTTTCGCCAAGCCTGGGCTCGGTTCCGAACCGCGGGACGACGCCGCAGGGAGACATTTTCCTCAATGGAGTGCCTTATCTGCAGACCGTCAAGGATATTACGATACACGGCGAAAGTGTCGGTATCCACGTCGAGCCGGGAATCTGGATTCATGTACCGGCGACGACCGTGCCACCGATAGGGCAAGAGACGGTCGCACGCATGGCGTCAATCCCGCACGGGACTACCATCGAGGCCCAAGGCGTCTTTGGCTCCAAAGCCGGACCGCCAACCATAGACCCCGTTAATATCACCCCGTTCGTTACGGGATCGAAGCCGCCACAACTCATCCCCTTTGCCAGCCAGACCGCCAGCAATCCAAACACGCCGAGAATTCCACAAGATCTCAGCAGCTTTATCGCCGCCGGCACCATTACGCAAGCCCTTTTGGACGATCCGAACAGTTTGCTGCGCAGCCACATCAGCAAGCAAAAAATCATCAGCACCATCGCCATCGTAATTTCCACGGCTCCGCCGCCGCCTCCGCCACTGTTCGGGGGCGGAACGGACAACATCGCTTTCCTGCTAGGCCAAGCCGCTGCTACCGCGCCGAACGCCCAGACGTTGCAGATGACGGCGATTTTCTGGATCGAGACCGTGGAAGAAGTGATTCTGGTACCGCCTTTCACGGTGGGCGGGCCGCCTTTCGCGATCAAAGCCAAGCCAAGCGTTCCCGGCCAGCGCGTGCCGACATTTTCCGTTACACCGCCTTTTGACCTCGATATGCCGCGGGAGATTATCGTTCATTTCACGCAGATTCAGTACACCCAGACAGTCCTACTGAATTTCGCAGGACTCACGTGGCCGCATGTTTCGGTAAACACACTTGTGCCAGCCGACGACATTGTTGTCCCAGCCTCGGTCTGGAAATGAGCCGCCAGCAGCCTGTGGCAGAAGTCTCTCCGGCGGGCCGGGGCAGGCGAAAACGCCTACTCCGTATATCGCGGCAAGCCGCAACCAAAGGCTTGGCTGTTCAGTGAGAGAACTGGCGACAAAGTCGCGGGGCCGGATGACAGCCGGCACGCAGGCTGCCAGCCTGCCCCACAGGAGCAGACCAAAGGCCTACTCCGTATCGCGGCAAGCCGCAAACGGCTGCTGCGCAGCCGGGCAGACCACGAAAGACGATGGTCTGCCCCACGAGCAGGCCGCACGGCCCACTCCACAAAATTCTTCGCGGGCCGCGAAGATTCAGACTATGCCTCGAAAATGCCCCGGTAACACAGACTTCAGTCTGTGCCTCTCGCGGTGCGGCGGGATTTTCTGGCTCGTGGGTGAGGGCACCCCTTCCTGGTGTTTTAGTAGTACAGGAAATAAAAAAGGGGCCCCGAGGGGCCCCTAATGATGCTATGAGATGAACTACCTTTAGAAGCTGAACTTCACCTGGGTCTGTAGCACGCGTCCGGAGACCGAGGAGCCCTGGAAGTTACCGTACGGGCTGTTCGGAGCGGAGACGGTTTCGAGAATGTTGCCGAAGACACCCGACGACGCGAGATTATTGAACGGATTGTCGAAGTTCGGGTGATTGAACAGGTTGTAAGCGAAGACTCCGATGAGAAGGTTAAACTTCTCGTGGACGGTGAAGGTCTTGTGGACGTTCATATCCGTGTCGAAGTAACCGGGTCCGCGGAAGCTGTTGCGCGGGATGTTGCCGAAGTTGGTCTGGTTCGCGGCAGAAGTGAACAGCGTGGGCGAGTAGCAGGCCACATTGGGCGTAGAGCAGCTGGGGTAGCCGTTGCCGCCGCCAACCCAATCCGCGATGAACGAATTGGTGGCGATGCCGGCCAGGTTCTTGACGCCTTGTGCGCCGCGGACACTGCTATCCAGAATGCTGAACGGATAGCCGGAGTGATACAGCACAGTGCCGGAGACTGACCATCCGCCGAGCACGCTCTTAGCCAGCATGTTGTTCAGATGGAGCTTCGGGCTATAGATGTAGCTGGCATTCAAGCTGTGACGGATATCGTAATCCGAGTTGCTGTAATTGAGCGCCATAGACGGGCTGACCTGGTAGCGGAGACTGGGCGCCGCAAGGGCATTGAAGGGTTCGAGGCAACCGTTGGAGCAGTCATCCAGCGAATGGGACCAGGTATAGCTGAAGGAGCCCTGGAACTGGCTGCTCACATGCCAACGAACCGAAGTCACGAGACCATCGTAATATGAACTTCCGTGATTGTAGAGGTCGCGGATTTCCGCGAAGCGGGGGTCCGGCGCGGTGGTCGGCAGTCCGCCGAATCCGTTCGCAGCATAGCCGTTGGTGTAGAGATTCTCCAGGAACTCGTCGATACCGTGATTGCCGACGTAGTTCACCGAAAGCGTGACGGCGTGGGTCAGAGCGCGCTGGATTTCGAAGTTCCATTCGAAGTACAGCGGGTTGTTGATATTGGGCGAAATGGTGTTGTAGTTCGGCGGAGCGAATCCCGGCACGCTGGCCAGCAATTGGGTGAGAGTTGCACCGGAACTGAAGCCGCTGAGGAATGCGTTCGTGGAATTGGACACGATGGCTTCCGCGCTCTTGGCGTTGCCGGGAGCCACAATTCCGGAACTGGCGGTGAAGGACGGGTTGCTCGGAGAGTTCTGTTCAAAGCGCGTCGCCATGAGAGGCTGGTACAGGTCGCTGAACAGGCCGATACCGCCGCGGATGACCGTCTTGTCGTCGAGATTGTAGGCGAAGCCCACGCGCGGTTCAGGGACAATCGCGTCGATCGCCGGGAAGGCGCTCTTCACGTTCGTATGGATAACCGCGTTATACGGAATACTGGCCTGGTGGATGACGCTGCCGAAGTCGGTCGAAAGTTCATTGAAGCAGTTTTTTTCACAATTGATATTGCTGTTGCGGTCGAAGCGCAAAGCTATGGTGACGTTCAGCTTCTTGTTGACTTTCCACTCGTCCTGGCCGTAGAAACCGAGGCTGTACGAGTGCAGGCCGGTGGCGCCCTGGTTGATGGTGCTCTGGGTGTAGGTTGAACCGTTATTGAGCGCGCCGGTGTAGAAATCGGTCATCGAGTTGAAAGTGAAAAGGCCGCTCGATCCCGATTGAGCGCCGAAATCCGTCCAACCGATCCGACGCACGTTTACACCGAATTTGACGGTATGGGTTCCGGTAGTGATGGCATAGTCATCGACTAATTGGCGCGTGCGGACGTTTCTTCCCTGCGGATATGCCGCATCGGTATTTCCCTGGTTGCCACCGCCGCCGAGGTTGGAGTAGGGCGCGCCGTCGGCAAAGAGGAAGTTGGTCGGGAACACGGCGTAGGCGCCGGGCAGGTTCGGGGGTCCGAAGATCGCCGAGTAGTAGAAACCGGAGGCAATCAACTGGTTGACCATCTTCGGGCCGATGGTGTAGGTCCAACCAACCTGCCCGTTGTCCGACGGTTGATTGCTGTTGGCGCTGAACGCGGTGTTAATAGCATCCGTGCTAGTTGCCTGCACTCCGCGATCCATCCAGAAACGAAGGAAGATTTTCTGATTGGAATTAATGTTGTAATCCACGCGCCAGGAGGCCAGCCATTCCTTATTGAGGCTGTTGGCGGTGTCCTGGAATTCAGCCGCGCAGGCCTGAGTGAGACCGAACTGGCCGGCGGCGGAAGCGAGCGCCTTGGTGCCCGCCGAATTCAGGGTTACCAGGTCGCCGCAGCCTAATGCCGGATCCTGCCCTGCCGTCAACGGGGTTGCGCGCCCCGCGTCGGGTGCGCCGGCGTACACTTTGAAAGCCTGGGTGTAGAGCGGCACAGCGGCGGCGTTGGTCGCCTGCAGATTGTTCAGCACGGCGGTGGCAAAACCGGCGGTCGGAATGTAAATCGGGCCGCCGCCCGGCAGCACGTAACGCGCACCTTCGTTGTTGTAGAAGGCGAACAATTTGTCCTTGATGATCGGACCGCCGAAGGAGTCCGCCCACTGGTTGGAAACGTCGAACGGCCGCGGAGTGCCGGTGGCGTTATTGAACCAGTCGTTGGCATTCATCTTCCGGCCATTCCACATCCAGGAAGCATTGCCGTGGAACTGGTTGGTACCGGTCTTGGTCGCGTAATTGAGTTGGGCGCCGGCCTGCCGTCCATACTGCCCGGTATACCCGTTCAGCACCACCGCGACCTCGGAGATTTCGTTGGCGCCGAGCATCATGTTGCTCGAACCCGAGTTATTCAGGTTATTGAACGGGTCGTTCATGTCGAGACCGTTCACCGTGTAGAGATTGGAATCGCCGGGCAGTCCGAATGCGCTGTAGTTGCCATAGCCCGCGCCGGTAGAGACCGTAACGCCTGGGGAGAACATGGCGTAATTCGTCATGTCGCTGCCGGGCGACGGCAGATTCTGAATCTGGGACTGATCATAAGTGGTTGCCAGATTGGCGTTTTCGCCCTGCAACATCTCCACGGATTCCGAAACTTCTACGATCTGACTTTGACCCTGGACGCCGAGCTGAATTTTCACGTCAGCGACCTGGCCGAGATTGACGGCCACCTGCTTCTCGGTCGTGGCGAATCCTTTGGCAGTCGCCGTTACCGTATAGGTGCCCGGCCGCAGCAATGCGAAGCGAAAATCGCCGGTTTTTCCCGTGGTGGCCGTTTTGGTGTCACCAGTTGCCAAGTTCTTTAAGGTCAGCGTGCTGTCTGGTACGACCGCACCCGATTGATCGGTAACCGTGCCGGCTATGTCGCCCGAGACGACCATCTGGGCAAACGCGTAGGGTACCAGCGCGGCCATAAGGGCCAGTAGCGCCAATCCAATTGTTGCCTTCTTAAGCATAGTTTTTCAAATTCCTTGTAGGTTCTTACTTGAACTTCCCCCCGAGACAAAAACGTTCCCGGCCTGTAAGACTAAATGAACGTACCCGCGGTCACGAGCACGCCTGTCACCAATCTGGCACACGGGGGCTAAGTAACCCAGTTACATAAAGTTAGAACTGGTTATACCTCTTGGGTATTATGGGATTACGGAGCGCGGACATCCCCCTACAAAGGGGAATCCCGATTTTGGAAGTGGGTGGGAAATCACCACATCTGGAATTCAGTTTCCACTTCGAGGTCTAATCCCTTCGCCTTTCAGGCGAACAGCATCCAGCTGGTCTTACCTTTACATTGGTGCGCAGACTCTCAGTCAGACTCTCAGTCTGCCGTGTCCGGTGTCGCCGGGAACGTTTCCCCGGACGCAGAAAGGCACAGACTGCAAGTCTGTGTTACGAGGGGCTAGCGTATGTCGCATAGTTCAGGGCTAGTCGTGTCAGTTCAACTCCAGCGCGGCTCCAGCCGTCAGCACCTTACGCTCACCAAACGGCGGTCCAACAATTTGTAACCCGACAGGCAAGTTATCCGCCGTCATCCCGCACGGAACCGATAAGGCAGGCAAGCCCAGCACGTTAAAAGGACGGACGAATTTTGTGCTGGCGACGCGAGTGTCTTCCTCGACTCCGCCGAGGGTGACCGTAGATACACCGATTTTGGGCGCGCCGATGGGAATGGTCGGCGTAAACAGCACGTCCACCTTTTTCCAGATGCTCGCGAATTCCCGCGCCAGCAACCGCCGGGCACGCTGCGCATTGACATACACCGTACCGGGAACCATGCGTCCCTGGTCCAGCAACGCCAGAACTTCGGGTGAGATGTCGCCCCGGCGCGCGAGATGGTGCGGCTCGAGCCATGCCGAAGCCTCGGCGAGGAGGATTAGCCGGCCGGCGATGTTGATGGCGGCCATATCCGGCAGCTTCACCGGAATGACGGCGGCGCCCAGTTCGCCTATCCTGGCGATCGCCCGCCGCACGGCCTGCTCCACGCCCGGCTCGACCCGATCGAAAAAGAAATTCTCCGGCACACCGACTTTCAGATCCTTTACGTAGGTGGGCTCTTCCAGGCGGACGGTCTCCGCGGGCCGCCGCGAACAGGAAGGATCACGCGAATCATATCCCGCAATAGCGTTGAGCGCTTCCACCGCATCGCGCGAGGTCCGGGTGAGCGGACCGGCATGGTCCAGACTGTAGCCCAGGGGAAACATGCCGTAGCGGCTGACGCGTCCGAACGTAGGCTTGAGGCCGACCGTCCCGCAGTAGGCCGCCGGGATGCGGATCGATCCGCCGGTGTCGCTGCCCATGGCCATGAAGACCATCCCGCTCTGCACGGCCGCGCCCGACCCGCCGCTCGATCCGCCGGGAATGCAATCCAAATTATGCGGATTGCGTATCGTGCCGAAATGGATGTTGTTGGAAGTGATCCCATAAGCCAGTTCGTGCAGGCCGGTCTTGCCGACGATAACCGCGCCCGCGTCGCACAGCTTTTCCGTGACGCCGGAGTCATATTCGGGGACGAAATCGGCAAACAGCTTCGAGCCGGCGGTGGTGCGGACGCCTTTGGTATAGAAGTTATCTTTGAGCGCCACCGGGATGCCGTGCAGCGGACCGCGATCGCGTCCGGCGGCGAGCTCTTCGTCGGACTTACGGGCGGCGGCGAGGGCGGCGTCGCCGGTCACCGTCAGGAAGGCATTGAGTTGGGGATTGAGTTGGCCGATGCGGGCGAGCGACTCCTTCACCAGTTCATGGGATGAGACTTTGCGAGCGCGCAACTGCGCGGCGGCTTCGAGGAGGGTCATCATCGCGCTTCCACGGCCTCCTCACCGAAGGTAGTGACCGGCTCGGTATCGTGAGTCAGGCCGGCGGCGAGGGCCTGGTAGGCGGGCTCGAGCGCCTCCATCGCGGCTGCCAATTTCGCCAACTCCGCTTCCGATAGCCGCAGGCCGCGCGCGGCCGCCAGGTGGGTCCAATCCGATTGCGTCATCGGGACTATTCTATCGGTTCGGACTTGGCCTACGGTTGCCGCGCCGACCACTCGGCGCCCGCCAGGACGATCATGGCGGCGAGGAAGCTGAAGAGGATGATGCCGCAAGAATCATTGAAGGGTCCGTAATCATGCGCCAATTTGACCATCAGCCATTTCCACGAGAGCACGGCCACAAACTGCAGGGCGACCAGCGCCAGCCCAACCACAGCCGCGGCCTTCGCCACGCGGAGAGCCGGGACCCGGCAGTTGGGCAAGAGCCAGTAAGTAAGAAACAGGGCCATGGATATGGTCGGGATGGAGCTCAAGCGGAAAAGTGCAACGGATATCCATGAAGGGATGGGAAAGCCTGGCCCTAACAGCCGCTGGAGGTACGCGGTGTTCATGGCCGTGAACATAAAGGAGCTCAGCGCCAATGCGCCGCAAATCATGATCAGCCCGAAGCTCAGCAACTGGTTCTTGACGTAGGAGCGGTCTTTGGTGACACCCCAGGCGCGATTCAGCGAGACTTCCAACGGCTCAAAAATCCCGTTGGCCGTGAACAACAGGAGAATGACGGAAAAGATTTCGATCCTGGCGGGAAAGTGAAGATAGAGGTTATTTCTCAAGATTCTCCCCAGATCGCTGCCAAAGTATTCGCCGATGGCGCCGTAGACAGTGTTATAAGCTCCATGCCACCTAAACCCGTAGGTACAAAGCGACACCATCACGTTCAGAAACGGGAACAGCGACAGCAGTACGCTGGCGGCGATGGAGAAGGCGAATACGTGAACCTCGGTCCGCATAAGATAGCGCGCTGTGGGGCGCAGCGGGCTTAGGCGTTGCATTTCTGTGGAGACTCGATTGGTCAACGTCTGAAAGCGGTTGAGGTTCAACTTTTATTTTAGGGGGTGTTCTCGGAAAAGGCCTGCTCCGCAGGCCGGCAGGCCACAAAAAACGATGGCCTGCCCCACGGAAAAAGAGAGCTTATCGTCCGAAAATAAAGCGGCCGCGACGCGGATCGGCCGCGCCTTCCAGCACTCCTTCGCGGAAGCGAATCACCGTCGGCGCGGACATATTGCTCCAGGCGCCCGTCACGTTTATGGTGTGCCCCAGGGCGCGCAGCGCCTCGATGGTGGCGGCCGGCATGCGATCCTCCACATTCAGCTTGCCGGCCACGAATTCATGATTGGCGAAGGAGCTATAAAAGTGTTCGGTCTGAAAGCGCGGCGCTTCCACCGCCTGCTGCGGGGTCATGCCGAAATCAATGATGTTCAGGAGCACTTGCAGCATGGCCTGATCCTGGTTGTCGCCGCCCGGGGTCGACATCGCCATGTACGGCTGCCCATCCTTCAAAACGATGGTGGGGCTCAACGTGACTCGCGGGCGCTTGCCTGCCGCCAGCGAATTGGGATGCCCGGGAACGGTGAGCAAAGTCTGCAGCCGGGTGCCCAACGGAATGCCGGTATCGCCCACGATTACCGACGGCAGCCATGCGCCGCTGGGGGTCGCGGAAACCACATTGCCGCGGCTGTCCACCACATTGACACAAGTGGTGTCGCTGTTACCGCTGGCCGCCGCCGACGCGGGCATCGGGATGGCCGGCTCAAACGTGCCGGGACGCGACTCCATGGAGGCTTTTTGCGGATCGATCAGCTTGCGCCGCCCGGCCGCATACTGTTTCGACAGCAGCGTCTCTTCGGGGATCCTGGAGAATTTCGGATCTCCATAATAGCGATCGCGGTCAGCAAAGGCCAGCTTCACGGTCTCGACGACGAGGTGCAGATACTGGGGCGAGTTGTGACCCATCGCCTTCAGATCGAAGCCTTCCAGAATATTGAGCGCTTCAAGCATCACCGGACCCTGCGTCCAGAAGCCCGGCTTATTGATCTCGAAGCCGCGATAGGTGGTGGTGCGCGGCGTGTCGGTGCCGGCGTGATAGGCCTTCAGGTCGTCGTAGCGGATGAGTCCGCCGTGGTGTTCGGAGAAATCGGCGATGCGGCGCCCCAGGTTGCCCTCATAAAAGTAGTCGCGCACCACTTGCAGCTTCTTCTCGCGTTTGCCGTGGGTCTTCTTTTCAACGGCGATGAGCTGGTGCAAAGTGCGCGCCATATCAGGTTCGCGGAAAAGCTCGCCGGCTTGCGGTTCACGGCCTCCGGGCAAAAAGAACGCGACCGAAGTGGGCCACGGCGCGAAGATGGTTCGAGTGGAGTGGATATAAGACGCGAAGATCTCGGGACAGGGAAATCCCTTCTCGGCATATTCGAGCGCGGGCGCGGCGACTTGCGCGAAGGAGAGAGTCCCGTAATTCCTGAGCGCCAGAATCAGGCCGTCGAATACGCCGGGAACGGTTGCGGCCAGAATGCCGTTGCCCGGAATCGGAGGCCGGTCTCCGGATTTTTCCCACGGCTCGGGCGGACGTTTAGCGAAGAACTCGGGCGTGGCCAGCGCGGGGGCGGTGCCCACTCCACTGATGGCGACGACGGGCTTGCCGGCCATCTTGACCAGCATGGGCATCTCGCCGCCGAGTCCGAAGTGGTCCATCTCGGTGATGGCGGCAGCGAGGGCGGTCGCAACTGCTGCATCCACGGCATTGCCGCCCTGCTCCAGAATGCGCGTGCCCGCGGCGACCTCCAGGCTGTTGCCCGCGCCCACCATCTGGTGCGTCCCCCGCACGGCGGGAAACATGCTGCCATGGGTGGTCTGGGTCCACGCGAGCGGAGCGGCGGAAAGAAGAAAAGCGAGGCGAAAGGTGTTTAAAGCCATAGGGAATTATAATTGAAGAATATGACGATCGACGAGCGGCTGGATCGCTTGACCGGTATTGTGGAAACTACGGCGGGTTTTGTTGCGACGCTCACTGAAAATGTGGGCAGG
>Ga0326727_10023956_pt1 | contig 11594 bp, 9 predicted proteins | sample MB2enrmetagenome_FD_207643 | JGI IMG/M metagenome (GOLD analysis project Ga0326727, IMG submission 207643) | Lab enriched peat soil microbial communities from McLean, Ithaca, NY, United States - MB29MY | ecosystem: Environmental > Terrestrial > Soil > Wetlands > Peat | place: USA: New York... | reverse complement strand
CAGGGGTTTGGCGACCGCGATTTTCCGGATCCTGGGCCATGGATTTTCAATAGTAACAAGAAAGACCCGTCCTATTGTTCACGGCCGTGTGTAAACCACCTTCCCGGAACGTATCGTCATGCGCACACGGGCAAAGTTGGTCAGGTTTGTGGCCGGATCGGCGTCGAGGATGGTCAGGTCGGCAAGCTTGCCCTGGGTCACAGTTCCCTTCTGGTTGGCGACGCCCAGCCTCGCCGCCGGGTTGGTGGTGAGCATGGCCAGCACGTCGGGCGCGTTCAGGCCGCACTTTCCCAGCCCCTCAAACTCGCCGTCGGTGGAGTAGTCGGTCATGTAGCCGACGTCGGTGCCGAAGATCAGCGTGCCACCCAGCGCATGGAACTGGTGGACCTCGGCATAGATGGGATCGAGATAGGCCGGGTTTGTGGTCACCGTGGTCGAAAACATCTTCAGAGTCGGCGTCATGGCCATGTTGTTGTGGACCATCGTGGAGAAGATGCCCGGACCGATTCCTTCCGTGTCGTCGGGCGCGTGGGCCAGCACATCCACACCGCTGTCGATGGCCACGCGGGTGCCTGCCAGGTTCGAGGGATGGGCGAAGACAATCCGGCCATTCAGGTGGCTCGTCTCAACGGCGGCCTTGGCGATGTCGAGCGGCATGGGCAGGACCTTGCCATGGGCGATCCAAGACCCGGTGAAGAGTTTGGTCACGTCGGCGCCGGCTTTCAGATTGGCGCGGACATCGCGTCGCGCCTCGTCCGGCGTGTCAGGCTGCGGCATGATCATCAGAATCCACTTGGGCAGTGTGTCGCGCAGATAGAACGGAATTCCGTGGGGCGGGTAGAGTGGAGAGCCCGCGGTGTAAATGAAGGGACCGTCCAGCTCACCGGATTCTATGCGGCGGCGGATGGCGAGCGTGTCTCCCAGGTTGGATCCCACGTCCACCACCGTGGTAAAGCCGCGGCCGAGGAACATGTCTGCAAACTGCGGGTTCAGGGTGGCGGCGGACTTCCACTCGGCGCCGCTCCACTTCGGCTCGGTGAAGTGGACGTGGGCATTCCAGAAGCCGGCGGTGACCACGCAACGGTCGCAGGGCAACACATTGGCACCGGCGGGAATGTCGATCTGGGGGCCTACGGCCGCGATCAGACCGTCGCGGATCAGCACCGCGCCGTCGTCGATGGGCGGTTCGTTGGGCGAGACATAGATGCGCGCGTGTTCAATGGCCAGCGTGCCCTGCGCCAGCTTGAGCGGCGGATGCGCCACGCGGCGAGGATAGTACTCCAGCACCCAGACAATCGCGACGAAAACCGCGAACAACCCAACCAGCGCACTCAAGATACGAAATGTCCAGCGACGCATTTCCACCTCACAGAAAAGATACGCGATGGCGCGGCTGCCGGTTCTGGGCAGGCTGGAGAGCGGGCTAGCGGTCCGGGGTGGGCGTCCCTGGGCGGCGCACCATCCTGTAGAGGATCAGCTTGTTGCGGTCGTCATCGTCGAAGATGGGGTAGCTTGCCACCGGGTCGAGGCGGAATGGCGATAGCAGGGCATCGTTCTCAGGAGCGATGCCGTTCCATGCCAGATACCAGCCCGGCTGATAAGCAAGCACTTTCTGCGACCTATCCTGTGTGCCATAGGCATCGTTGATGGATGGGATGCCGGTCATGAGGGAGATCTGGCTGCCGCTGACACCGAAGATCAACTGTTTTTGGCCGGGATCGCTCTGAATGATGCGGCGGATCGATTGGGCTGCCGCGTTGAATTGATATGTCGGGTGGACTACGAACTGAACAATCATGGCGATGTTGGCCAGCGCCGAGGCCGCAACTGCAAGCGCCAGAACGGCCGCTACTCTCTTGCGATCCTTCGCCAGCTCGTCCAGCCCGAGGACCACAACGAAGATCAGCGGCGCCAGCATCCCCAGAAAATAGCGCGGTGCGTAATCGTCCTGGCGCATGAAAACAAAGGCCGCCTGGGCAGCCAGGGAGTACCATGACGCAGCAAAGAGCGGATTGCTCCATAACTTGCGCTTCCAGGCGACTGACAGCACCAGGATCAGGAGGCCAACCGGGTACAGAATACGGTCAACCCAGAAACAGTTGTGCAGCAGGTCGGCGATCGTTGCCCATGCCTGATTCCAGGCGATGTCGGGCATTCCGTTCACATCGAAGAAGTATTGGTAGTCGGCGCCGTAACCGGATGCGTACACCAGGGCGACGTAGCCTTTGCACAAGGCGGCAGGAAGCACCCCGACCACCAGGACGGCACGCAGCAGGCCGGCGGGCTTGCGGTCCATTGCGTTCCATGCCAGCCAGAACACAGCAGGAAGAAGCAAGACCGATGTGGTCTTGGTGAGGATCATGACGCTGATGACAACGGGTAGAGCGGCGAGCGGCCAGATCCGTTTTGCGGATGAGTACGAAGCCAGCAGCAGGGTCAGACAGAACTCGAAGATAACGAGTGTCTCCAGGATGGCCAGCCGGCTGAACACGAAGGCAAAGGGGCTGGCCGCCATCAGGAGCACGGCGAGAGTGGCCGGTGTTCTGGCTAAGGCGGTGTATCGCCGCACAAGAGCGAAGACGACACCGAGCGTGGCGATGGAAATCATGACAGTCAACGTCCGAGCTGCCACGAGGCTGACGCCGGTGAAATGAAACAGAATGGCCAGCAAGGCCGGCCACACCGGCAGGGCAACCGCGGGATTATAGTCACCCGCAACAATCCAATGGCCGATCAGGCGGTGCATGACGGCGGCATTGGCCCACCAGCCTTCATCGGTGAACTTTGCCTGGTCGCTCATCCAGGGCGAATAGTTGGGAAAGTCGGCTTGCAGGAAGACGAATCGCAGCAGGGCAAGCGCGGAGATAAGCGACCACGCCGCATTGGGGATCCAACGCCGGAAAGAACGCCGTTCGCCACCTGGCGCATCGCGGGGATTCTCTCTCACCGGCATTTCTGGGGTCATCCTTCGTCGATTCGCTGGCATGGTGAGATGGTTAGTTTAGCGCAGCGCGCGGAGCCCGAGGGTCGATCACAAGTCTCCTCGATGCGTCGGCTTTCCGACACCCGGCATTTTGAAGTCCGCCCCGGACGCGGCGTCGCGCCGGTTTGACCCCCTATGGCCGGGGCAAATAGCTTGGAGGAGTGCGGGAGTTGCGGATGTGCGGCTTGCGCACAGGGAGATTTGGATGCAGAACAGAGTTTTTTCCTGGTCCCGGGATGGGGCCTGGCTGGGCGGGGCGCTGCTGACAGTGGCGATATTTTGGGCCGGCACGCAGGCCTTGCGGGCGCAGGATCTGAAGAGTTTCGAGCAGAAAACCACCACCAAGGTGCTGCCCAACGGGCTGACGCTGATCATCTGCGAGCGGCCGGAGGCGCCGGTCTTCAGCTTTTCCACCTTCATCGACGCCGGTGACGTGAACGACCCCTCGGGCGAGAGCGGCCTGGCGCACATGTTCGAGCACCTGGCGTTCAAAGGAACCAGGCAGATCGGAACCACGGATTATGAGGCAGAGAAGGTGGCGCTGGCCAAGGTGGAGGCGGCCAATGACGCTTATGAGGCCGAATACCTGAAAGCGGTGGGCCGGGATGAGAAGAAGTTGGCCGAGTTGAAGAAGGCATTTCTCGATGCCCAGACCGAGGCGCACAAATACGTCATCCCGAACCAGTTCACCGACGTGGCCGAGCGCAACGGTGCGGAGGGCCTGAACGCGTTTACCGCGCTCGACGAGACGGTCTACTTCTGGTCGATGCCGGAAAACCGGCTGGAGCTGTGGGCGTGGCTGGAGAGCGGCCGGCTCTCGGACACGGTGCCGCGCGAGTTCTACAAGGAGCGAGACGTGGTTGTCGAGGAGCGGCGGATGCGTACCGACTCGAACCCTATCGGCCGCCTTGTCGAGCAGTTTCTGGCCACTGCCTATGTTGCCCACAACTACGGGCGCAGCGGCGTGGGCTGGCCCAGCGAGGTGGGCCAGATCAACGCCACCGAGGCGATGGACTTCCACAAGAAGTACTACGTGGGGGCCAATGAAGTGGTCGCGGTGGTGGGCGACGTGAAGGCGTCTGAGGCGCTGCCGATCCTGGAGAAGTACTTCAGCAAGATTCCCGCCGGACCCAAGCCGGAGGAGATGACTACCGTTGAGCCCAAGCAGTTTGCCGAAAAGACAGTGACGATTCGCGAACAAACGCAGCCGTTTTACATCGAGGGCTACCACCGGCCAAACTATCGCGATCCCGACAATGCGGTCTACGACGCGATCAGCGACATTATGTCCAACGGGAGGGTCTCGCGGCTCTATCGCAGCCTGGTGCGCGATCAGCAGATTGCCGCAGCCTCGCAGGGCTTCAGCCCCTTTCCCGGCGACAAGTATCCGGGCCTGTTCGCGTTCTATGCCGTTCCGTTGCCGGGCCACACACCGGCGGAGATGCGCGACGCCATCCACAAGGAGATCGAGAAGCTGAAGACAACGGACGTGACCGACGACGAGCTGGCCATGTACAAGACCCGGACCCGCGCCGACCTGCTGCGCGGCCTGGCCGATAATCAGGGACTGGCCAACGATCTGGCGATGTACCAGACACGTTATGGCGACTGGCGCGAGCTCTTCCGGCAACTGGACAGGGTGGACAAAGTGACTAAAGCCGACATCCGGCGGGTGGCGAACCAGGTGTTTGTGGCCAGCAACCGCACCAGCGCCGAGATCGATACCGAGGCTCCCGCGGCCAACGCAAAGAAAGAGGGAGGCGCGCAATGAAGAGGATGCCTGTGAATGATTTTTCCGCGGCCTGCATTGCGGGTGCGATTTGTGCTGGCCTGTTTGCGCCCGCATCGGGTGGCGCCCAGAAGAACAAACCATGGGAACAGATTCCGATTCCCAAGCTGCATGAATTCAAGCCGCAGCAGCCCAAGCGGATCGTACTCAAGAATGGCATCGTCGTTTTTCTGCAGGAGGATCATGAGCTGCCATTCGTGTCGGGATCGGTGATTATTCCCGGCGGCGCGCGCGACGAGGATCCAGCCAAGACAGGCCTGGTGCAGTTGTACGGCGAGGCATGGCGGACCAGCGGCTCGGCAAAGATGGATGGCGACGCACTGGACGATCTGCTGGAAGCCAAAGCTGCCCGCATCGAAACCTCCGGAGACGAGGATTCCACCGCACTCAGCTGGGATTCGCTCAAGGGCGACGCGGACCAGGTGTTTTCGCTGGCATTGGACTTGCTGCTCAATCCCAGATTCAGCGCGGAAAAGCTGCAACTGGCACAGCAGCAGATGGCCACTGCGATTGTGCGGCGCAACGACAACGAAGCGGAGATTGCCGGCCGCGAGTCGTCCAAACTGGTTTACGGACCGAACAGCCCCTACACCCGCCAACCCGAGCTGAGCACCGTCGGCGCGGTCACCGTGGACGACTTGAAGGCGTGGCACGAGCGCACCGTTGGCGGCAAGCTGATTGTGGGCATCAGCGGCGACTTTGACCCGGCAGCGATGGAAGCCAAGCTGCGCGCGGCTTTTGAGGGGCTGCCGCCGGTGAAGCCCGCGCCCCCGCGCCACGATGTGTTTCCCGGCCCCAAGCCGGGGGTCTACTTCATCGACAAGGAAGACGTGAACCAGTCCAACGTTGAGATTGTGGGCCTGGGCACAGACCGGCATAATCCCGACGTACCCACACTGGCGGTTATGAACGATATCCTTGGCGGCGGGTTTGCCAGCCGCCTCTTTCAAAAGGTGCGCACCGAGCTGGGCCTGGCCTACAGGGTGCGCGGCGGCTTTGATTTTGCCTATGACCACCCGGCCACCTTCCGCGTGACAGTGCTCACCAAAAGCGTGTCCACGGTGGATGCAACCAAGGCTGCGCTGGGCGAGATCGATGGACTGACCTCAAGACCGTTCACCGAAGAGGAGCTGAGACGGGCCAAGGACAATATCCTGAACTCGTTCATCTTCCTTTATGACACCAGAGAGAAATTGCTCGCAGAGCGGGAAAGGCTGGAATTCTACGGCTATCCCGCGGATTATCTCGAGACCTACCAGAAGAGCCTGGAAAAGGTAACCGTTGCCGATCTGAACGCGGCTGCAAAGAAGTATATCCATCGCGGCGCATTGGCCATCCTGGTGGTGGGCAATGGGCCGGAGATCAAGCCGGGGCTGGACGAGCTGAAAATGGGCCCGCCGCAGCCGATCGACATCACCATCCCGCAGCCGGAGAAGCCCGGAGCGGCGGAGAAGAAGCAGTGAGCGAGGAATCAGAAAGCAAAGCAGAGCCGGGCTCGAAACTTGCCATCGTCATCATGGCTGCCGGCAAGGGAACCCGGCTGAAGTCGCGGCGGCCCAAGGTGCTGCACGAAATTGGCGGCAAGCCCCTGCTGAGCCACGTGATTGCCACGGCCACGAAGATTGTGGCACCGGGCGACATCTACGCCGTGATCGGCCACCAGGCGGACCTGGTGCGCGCGGCTGTGGCCGACACAGGCATCCGTTTCGTTGAGCAGACAGAACAGCGCGGGACTGGCCACGCCATCCAGAGCGCGCGCGAAGCGATCACGGGCTACGAGAACATCCTCGTGCTGTCGGGTGACGTGCCTCTGATCCGGCCCGGAACCATCGAGAGGGTGTGGCAGTTTCACCAGGCCGAGCATGCGGCCATGACGTTGCTCTCCGCCTTTCCTGAGCAGCCTACGGGCTACGGGCGCATTGTGCACACGGCGCCGGATTCCCCTGAAGTCATGGCTATCGTCGAGCAGAATATGCTCGCGCCCGAGCAGATGTCTCTACGCGAGATCAACATGGGCATGTATGCCTTCAGGACCGCGCCGCTGCTGGCTAACCTGGACAAGCTCACCAGCAACAATCCGCTTGGCGAGCTTTACCTCACAGACATGGCCGCAGTATTGCATAACGCGGGAGAGCGGGTGGTGGCGATCCAGGCAGGCGAGGTGGCCGAGTTGCTGGGCGCCAACACCATCGCCGAGCTGGTTGCCCTGGACGAGACCGTGCGCAACGAGGCCGCCCAACGCCTGATGGCCGCGGGAGTCGCCATTTACCGACCCGACACCTGTGTGATCGACGCCGAGGTTGAAGTGGCGGCCGACACGGTCATCGAGCCGTTTGTGCAGTTGCTGGGCAAGACGCGCATTGGCACCGGCTGCCGCATCCGGTCTTACTCGGTCATCGAAGACTGCACGCTGGGCGACTTCGTGCTGGTGCGCCAGAGCTGCGTGCTGGCCGAGAGCGCCATTGCGGATGGCGCGCGGATCGGCCCCTTCGCGCACCTGCGCCCCGGCACCGAGATTGGCGAGGATGTGCACATCGGTAATTTCGTCGAAACCAAGAAGGCGCGGCTGGGCAAGGGCTCGAAGGCCAGCCATCTTACTTACTTGGGCGACGCCGAGATCGGCGCTGGAACCAACATCGGCGCCGGAGTGATTACCTGCAACTACGACGGCGCGAGCAAGCATGTCACGCGCATCGGCGAGGGTGTTTTTGTGGGCAGCGATTCCACGCTGGTGGCGCCGCTGACTGTCGGGGATGGCGTCTACATCGGCGCCGGCTCCTGCATCACCAAGGACGTGCCGGCGAATGCCCTGGCCGTAGCCCGGGCTCACCAGATCACGAAGGAAGGCTGGGCCTCAGCACGGCGTACCTTGCGGGCCAAAGCAATCGCCGTTGAGGAGTTGAAAAGCGAGTCCGGCGGTTGATTCTCAGCCAGATTCACTTTCTGACCGGCTCCTCCACGGGTGCAGCGGCCTTCGCCGCCCGATCCGCCAGATTCGGATCGTCGGGAATGAAGATCTGGAAAGCCGTCCCGTAGAGCATACCCTCGCGCGCCGGGCGGCTGCGCACGTGAACCTGGCCGCCGTGCTTCATGACGATCTCGTGGCTCACCCACAGGCCCAGCCCGGTACCCGTCACTTCCTTGGTGGTGAAAAAGGCCTCGAAGACGCGTTCGCGCACCTGCGGCTCCATGCCAGTTCCGGTGTCGGCGACGGTGAAACGGACTCCCGCCTGCGCAGGATTCTTCCAGTTGCGGGAGCGGCGCGCACGCACTACCAGCCGTCCCCCTTCCGGCGTGGCGTCGATGGAATTGCCTACCAGGTTGGCAAACACCTGGCGCACTTCCCCGGCAAAGCAGAACAGATCCATGGCCGCGTCGTAGTCCCGGTCCACCCGGATGTTGAGCGTAGTCAGCCGGCCCTGGTAGAGGGTGAGCACGGAATCGAGCAGTTCGGCCATGTTGGCGCGCGCGGGCAGCGTGGATTGCCGGTAAAAGCGCAGGGTCTGCTGGGTGATCTCCGCGATACGCCGGGCCTCGTGCTCGGCCATGACCACGTAGTTCAGCGCCGGGTCCTCGAGTGCGCAGAAATTGTGCAGCAGGAAGAGCAGATTGGTGATGGCCTCGAGAGGATTGTTGATCTCATGGGCGATGGAGGCGGCCAGGCGACCGGTGGCGGCCAGCTTCTCGGTTTTGCGCAGAGCCTCTTCGTTGCGTTTGCGCTCGCTGGCATCGAGCACAATCACGCCCACCCAGCGCACCTGCTGGGGTGTAGTCCGCACCGGGTAAGCGCTGGCCAGCCATGTCCACGGACGGGTGAGGCCGGTCTGGCTGCTGAGTTCAAGGTCGCGCACCGGCTCCTCTTCGGCGAAGACGCGTAACACCGTGTCTTCAAGTTGCTGAGCCACCGGCTGCGGCAGCAGTTCGGGCAGCGTGCGCCCCAGATGTCGGCTGAGCGGCACGCCGGTCATACCGGCGAACACCTGGTTTACGCGCACAAAGCGGCAGCGGCGATCGAAGAAAGCCAGGCCGATGGGCGCATTGGCCAGCATGGAATCCAGCAGTGAAAGCGTGTCGTTCAGTCCGGCGCGCTGTTCCTCAATGGAAGCCACCATGCGGTTGAAGGCCTCGATCAGGTCGCCGATTTCGTTGTTCACACTGGAAGGCAAGGGGAAGTTGCCGCCAGTTTCAGGCGAACTCATCAGGTCGCGGGTACCGCGCAGCAAGACCGCCAGCGGCCTGGAGATTGAGCGTGCCATCCAGAACACCAGCAGGCCCGAAGCGACGATCCAAACGATGCCGAAGATGACGGTGCCGCGCAGAATCGCATCAAGCTGTTCGTGATCCCAGGCGCGGTCGGTCTCAACCCAAGCATACCCGCGCAAGTCGCCGCCGGTGTAGATGGGCTTGACCCCCTCCCATCGATCGCCTCCCAGACTGAAGACCCTGGGCTCATCTTTCGTCGTCAACGAAATCTGCGCGCGTTCAGCCGGGGCGAGCGTAACCTGCTCAGGCTCTCCCTGGCTGACATAGAGAACGTTTCCCTCTGGATCGGTGACCTTGGCGAAGGCTACGCTGGGCGCGTCACCCATCATCTTCACCGACAGTCCCACCCACGCGGAACGGTGCTGCATCAGGGCTTCCTTGGCCTGCAGCGCCATAGAAGTGGCCTGGTGAGCCAGGCGATGCTCGGCGCGCTCATGCACTTCGCGAGTCTGAACATGGATCAGAAGAGCAGTGTAAAGAATGATCGAAAGCGCCTCAAGAAGCACGATCCCGGCAAGCATCTGCAGGCGAATCGATCGTGGCCACCAGCGCATGGTCAAGGCTCGAACCTCCACCGACAAGGCGTGCCTCAGTTTACCGGACTGCTTGCCGGCTCCGAGGCCCTATCCTTGCTTGGATGCAAGCGCGGCGGCGATCTGACGGCCGTGGAAGCGGCCATTTTCAATGAAGATCTCATTGGTCCGCGAGCCGGCCACGATCACTCCGGCCAGGTAAATACCGGGCACGTTGCTTTCCAAAGTCTCAGAATCGCAGACCGGCCGCCGGTCAGGACCCTCAAACTGCACGCCCAAGGCCTCAAGAAACGAGAAATCCGGATGGTACCCGGTCATGGCAAATACAAAGTCGTTGCTGAGCGTTTCGCGTCCCTCGGGCGTATCGATCACCACGGTGTCAGGAGTAATCTCGACCACCTGCGTGTCGAAGTGCGCCTTGATCTCGCCATTCTTGATGCGATTCTCGATGTCCGGCTTGATCCAGTACTTCACATGCCGGTGCATCTCGGGGCCGCGATGCACGAGGGTGACCCGGGCGCCGTTCCTCCATAACTCCAGCGCGGCGATGGCCGCCGAATTCTTGCCGCCGATCACCAAAACGTCCATGCCATAGTAGGGATGGGGATCGACGTAATAGTGCATGACTTTGGACAGCTTCTCGCCGGGAACGCCCAGGTAATTGGGCAGGTCGTAGTAGCCGGTGGCGATGGCCAGCTTGCGGGCCGTCAGCAAGCCTGGCCGGCCAAAACGATCCTCCATGAGTACGGTGAAGGCCCCATCGGCGCCGGTCACCCGCCGCACGCGATGATACTGGCGCACGTCCAGCTTGTAGTAGGCGGCTACCAGGCGGTAATACTGCAACGCCTCGTTGCGCGTCGGCTTGGGATTGGGACTGGGAAAGGGAATGTCGCCGATCTCGAGCAGCTCAGGGGTGGTAAAGAAGGTCATGTGCGACGGATAGTGGAAGAGCGAGTTGCAGACGCAGCCCTTGTCGACCAGCACCACGCGGAAGCCGGCCTTCTGGGCCTCGATGGCGCAGGCCAGACCGGTGGGACCGGCACCGATCACCAGCAGATCGGAGATTTCATCCGGTACGGGGTCGGCGATAGGGCCGGGGGTCGGGTCGGGATTGAGGTTGACTGCAACATGGGTTCGGAAGTCGTTCATGGTTCTAGCTTAGGGCATGAGACGGTGACTGAGAGAGATCGACTCCGGCCAGCTCGGCGGTTTGCATTTTATGGTAGAATGGTAGAGTATCTTGGTAGAAAGGTAGACACGATGGGAATTAGTATCAAGAGCCCGACCGCCGAGACTCGCATCCGCGAGCTAGCGGCGCTGCGGGGAGTGAACCTTGTGACCGCAGTGACCGAGGCGGTGGAGAACGAGATCGCAAGAGAAAAGGAAAGCCAGCGCAAGAAGAAGTTCATGGCGGAATGGCTTATGAAGATCGCCCGGGAGACCGGGCCGATGATGAACCAAGGCAAGACCTCCAAGGAACTGATGGATGAACTCTACGACCCCGAAACGGGACTGCCCATATGATTGTGGACACATCGGCCGTGATTGCAATTCTCAAGAATGAGCCGGAAGCCGAGGCCTTTTCCGAGGCGCTCGAAGCGGCCAAGACTGTCCGCATCTCGGCTGCGTCCTATCTTGAATCGAACATCGTTGTTGGCCGTTGCAACAATCCGACTCTTACCGCCAGACTGGAAGAGATCCTGGAAAACCCTGCGATGCACGTCGAACCGGTAACCTTGGCACAGGCCAAAATCGCTTGGGAGGCCTACCGCAACTACGGCAAGGGCAGCGGGCACCCGGCGAATCTGAATTTCGGCGATTGCTTCAGCTATGCGCTGGCGCGGGAAAAACGCGAGCCGATGCTGTGGAAGGGCGACGACTTTGGGTTTACTGATATAAGGCCGGCAGTGTGAGCAGGGGGCGTACCTTAGAATTTGGCGGTATGCTATCGTCATGATCCGGAATTTGGGCATACGCCATGCCTGGAGTCTGCTGGCGACTACGCTGGTGTGCGTTTTAGCAACTG
>Ga0326727_10023955_pt1 | contig 11594 bp, 5 predicted proteins | sample MB2enrmetagenome_FD_207643 | JGI IMG/M metagenome (GOLD analysis project Ga0326727, IMG submission 207643) | Lab enriched peat soil microbial communities from McLean, Ithaca, NY, United States - MB29MY | ecosystem: Environmental > Terrestrial > Soil > Wetlands > Peat | place: USA: New York... | reverse complement strand
CGAGTCCCCGACAAAGGTGATGGTCGCATCGGCGAGACCACCCTCGTCAAGACCGGCGATCGCTCCCAGGAAGAATCCCAGGAAGACATCGATCGCCAGGATGCCCGCCACGATGGCCAGGTCCCAGGGCGTGGCCCGCCAGATGGCGTTGAACAGGTCCGTCCCGAACCCGGGCATCACCCCGAACAAGTGGCTCGACGACGGGCCGATCGGGTTGTAGGGTGGGACCCATGCCCAGTTCCGGGGGAGGGTTCCGAGCGAGCTGCCAAAGACGAAGACCGCGCTGACCGCCGCGACAACGTAGACCCCGAGCATCCCGACCCCCACCAGGAATCCGAGGCTGGGGGGCCGTCGGGCCCATCGCTCCCGGAGGGTCGGCCGTGGCGACGCAGGTATCCCGTGGGTCGGGCCAGCACCCGAGACACCGGCCGTCGTGACATCTCCCGGCGCGGAGGTGACGGCACCACCTTGTGGAGGAAGGAGCCAGGGAGCAGGACGCACCTTCCATCGGGTGCGCATCAGCACCACCACGCCAACGACGATCGCCGCGACCGGCACCATCACGGCGATCCCCGTGGGGGTCAGGAGAACCGACCCGAACAGAGCCGGGGGCGCGACGCAGAGGCTCGGGTTGAGGGGCGCATAGTCTCCCCCGATACGGATGCTGTTCTGGCTGGGTTCCGTCCCGGGTGGGAGGGCGGTCAGCAGCGCGGTGTAATCGTACGCGTTGACGAACGGGAGCGCCCCGTACGGGTTCGGCGGGCTCCCGTAGTCGTACCAGTAGTTCCCGCCCTGATCACCGCAGTCGGAGCCCAGAACGTTCCCGGAGAGCGCGAACCCGTTCACGGTCGCGGCGACATCGCTCGCCGATTGGCTCGTGACGTTCCATCGGTCGGCGTAGGTCGGCGGGATCGGTGGAAAACAGTTTCCGGCGAGGCCCATCCAGCACGAGTTGTTGTAGATGTCGAACGGCAGGAAGACGGTCGGGTTGTCGACCGTGAAGATGTTGTTGAAGATCAGGTCCCCGCTCTCCGCTTCCGCGAGGCCGGCATATTGTTCGGTCGGAGCGCTCGCCGGCGCCGACGGGTCGCGGAAGGTGTTCCCCCAGATGGTGTTGTTCCGGCCCCCGTAGAGCAGGAGCCCGTCCGGAGGGGCGCAACCGTCGCAGGCGACGGCGGGACAGACCCCTACGCACTTCGGTTCGTAGAAGGGGGTGAGCCACGTCGGGACGAAGGTGTTGGACATGACGAGGTTGTCCGAGGAGTTCCAGAGGACCATGTTCGCCGTCGGGAACGGGTTCTCGGCGCCGGCGAGCAGGCCCGCCAGCGTCTCGAGCTCGTACATCGCGGGCCAGCCGCCCACGAACGGGTCGTTCGCTACGGTCACGTGATGGGCCGACACGAGCTCGATCTGCAGGTAGAAGTTCGGACCCGGGAGCGGCTGGGACGCCGGCCCGTACGTGAACCCGAAGACGCAGAAGCTTACCGGGTGGTCGACGTCGACGTAGGCGTCCGTCCCGTCGATCAACATCCCCGCGAAGGCTGGGAATTCGAAATCGTTCCAAAGAGCGAACGCGGGCGACAGATCACCGTTCGGGGCGTTCCCGCATTCGCTGCAACCTGCTGTCGGGTTGTTGAAGAGCTGATACTGGTTCGCTAGCGAACCATCTCCCGAGCTCGAGATGCCCGCTAGTTGGGCGTTCCCGAACGCCCACAGGGGCGTGTAGACGCCGCTCGACGGGTGATACGGTAGCGTGACCGATAGACTGGTGGGGTTGGTCCCGACCACGAGGGTGCCGGTCTGCTCCGCGTAGTCGGCGAGCATCACCTCGTACTGGTAGGTGCCCGGAGGAAGGTACCAGACGGGTTCGTCCGGAGCCCACTCGAAGCGAGGACTGACGAACGTCGAGCCGTTGAGGAACACGAAGACATAGGGGGTCGTCGAGGTGGGGTCGGGCGACCCCGAGACGGTGATCGCATTCGTGACGGGTGTCGCCCCTGCGGCGGAACCCGCGGCCGCCGGGTAGCCCCAGAGCCCTCGAAGGATGAATGGGCCGCTGGTGGCGAACTCGGTGGTCCCGGAGTAGCACATCGAGAGCCCCGTGGACGTTTCTCCCGTGTCGCCTCCGAAGTCTTCCGCCGCGGGGACCGACAGATACTGGCCGGGAGCACAGGAGGCGATGGCGATCGGGCAGTAGTCGAGGGTCGCGGAGGCGTTGGCCGAGAGCACATCGTTGGTCGAGCCATCCTCCGGCCCGATCCCGTAATCAAACTCGAAGTCGAGGAGCATGCCACCGGGGTTGAGATGTGAGCCGGACGCCTCAAACAGCGCCTGCGAGACGCCCGAAGGATACTGGGGACTGGTCGAGTGGAACACGATCCAGTCGTAGTCCCCGTGGTCGTGGATGCCCCCCGCGGCGAGAAGACTGTAGTTGAACCACAGCTCCTGCTCGCCATCGGTGGTCAGGGTCGAGTTCAGGTAGAGCGTCAGCGTGAACGGTGTCGGCGCGTATACGTAGGGCCCGAAGCCCGTGTAGATCCCACCGATGTCCGAGCCGTTGGGGTTGTGACGGAGGATCGTGGAGTTGTCGCTCGGAATGCCGAACGTCGTTTCGCTGGAGGTGTTCCACGTGTCTTCCCCGAAGTTGAGCGTTTGGTTGCGGGTCGAGTACGTGGCGGCGTTCTGGACCCAGAACTCGTTCCCGTGGGTGCCCTGGAGGGTGACGTTGCTGAGGATCGCGTTCAGCTGGATCCCCCACTGGTCCGGTGTGTCGTCGTCCAGGTAGACGGCGTCCAGCTGGCTCACGGTCAGCGTGGCGGCGAGGCTCGAGGCGTTGAGGGTGGTCGCCTCGAGCCTCCCGGAGGTAGCGTTCTCGCCGTAATAGGCGATCCCCGAGGGGGCGGGGGGACGGGTATAGAACGAAGTCGCGTTCGACGGAGGAAGCGCGTATCCGGGTACGGCTACCCCATCGACCATCTCGGCCGGGCGGCCGACGTAGGGGAGGCGGATGTCCCGCGCCGGCACTCCTGCCTCGCTGAGCGCGCTTGCGGTCTTGGCGACCCATCGATCGAATGCCGTGGAGCCGGGGGCAGACCCCCCTCCGCGGTTGAGCAGCTGCTCTGAAGCGTGTGGCGGACCAGCCCCGAGCGAGGCGTTCTCCGTCGACGGGGCCGCGGGACCAGGGACCGAGGTGGTCGAGACCGTCTGGGTTCGACTGATGCCGGCGGTCGAGAGCACGAGGATGGCCAGGACGCCTCCGAGCAGCAGTGTCCTCAGCGCGCGTTGTATCCTTGGGACCCGACGCGAGCGGACCGCCGGGCGGGGACCGCGCGGGCGGACCGCGGAGGTGCCCGGGCGCGGAAGGGCGGTCATCGACCGGTCACCCCCCGAGGGTCCAGACGGATCGCGAGGAGGTCGACGACGAGGGCCCAGACCAGGACCACGATCGCGATCAGGAACACCAGACACACGACAGGGGCGAGGTTCCCTCCGTTCAGGCTAGCGAAGATCAGGTAGCCGAAGCCCGATTGGTCGACGAAGGCCACCTCGACGGCGAACTGGACACCGAGGTACTCGGGGATGGTGAGGGCGAAGACGAGGAGGAACGAGGGCGCCACCGCGCGGGCCGCGTGCCGCCAGAGCAGCGTGTGTTCGGAGATCCCGCGCGAACGGGCCCCGACGATGTACACCTCCTCTCGGACCGAGCGAGCGATGGAGCGGGCGTGCCGGAAGAAGATCGCGACGTAGGCCAGCGCGACGACCAGGGCCTGGATGAGCGTCTTCAGGAACGAGATCGCCGCGATGTTCCATGCATGATGGATGACCGCGTCGACCAGCGGGAAGCCCGTCGGCTGGGTCGCGAAGTGGTAGAGGATCCAGGAGGGGTATCCGCCGTTCGCGAAGAACCAGGCCGAGGAGGGAATCAACCCCTGGGAGGGAACGTCCCCCACGTTGTTGAGGTACGGGAAGAAGAGGGCGTTCAGGACGAGGGTCCCCACCACGAAGACCGGCAGCAGCGCCGCGACCAGGGTCACGAACCGAGCGGGTGCGTCCACACCCGGCCGACGGCTCCAGCCCGCGAGGAGACTGACCGGGTACGCCAGCACGGCGGCGATCGGAAGCGCGAATACGGCCAGCTGAACGGACGCCGGGATGTAGTACGCGAAGACCTCGGTCCACGGGACATGCAGGCTCAGGAAGCCGGTCTGCCCCGGTGTGTAGGTCGTGGTCCCCCAATTGCCGGTGAAGAGGTTGAACACCATCTGATAGAACCCTTGGTCGATCGCGACGAGACTCTCGGGCGGCGTCTTCGTGAGGGCGACGGGCAGGTCGATGACGAGGTACAGGATCAGCAGCACGAACAGGAGCTGTGCTGGGATCAACAGCGCCCGTTGCAAGGCGTACCGGGCGAACGCCGACAGTCGCACGGGACGTCGGACGCCGGGGGAGGTCACTCTCGACCCACGGTTCGTGTCCTCGTGAGAGTCGGGGCCCGGGGCCGGTTCCTCGGGCCCGGCGGTCACGGGGCGAGTCTCCCGGCGCTTCTCATCGTACCTCGGGCCCCCGTCGATGCCAGGGATTCTTCGTCCGCTCGCACTCGCTCGAGTCCCTTCCCAGCGCGGTCGCCGCGCGTCGTGGTCCTAGAAGGACGCGGCCGTCAGCGGTGGGCGACGGCGTCGCATCAGATATACCGCTACCCCGCCGACGATGACGGCGAGCACGAACCCGTTGACCGCGTAGAGCCACAAGGGCACTCCGGGACCCGAGGACGAAGGACCCCCGCCCGAGGACGAAACGGCCCCGATCACGCTCACGTTGCTCGCCTGAGAGTCCGGCACGTACGTGTATCCGTTGGCCGCATCGTACACCGGGAACTGTGGCCCGGGGCCGACGGGGACGGTTGCGACCACCGAGGTGCCGTTGATCACGCTCACGTTCCCGGATAGCGTGTCGGGCACGAGGACGTAGCCGTCCCGTGAGTCGTACACCGCCGAACCCGGAGAGCTCCCGTCGCCCAAGGACGCGATCACCTTGGTCCCGCGGATCACGCTCACGCTGCCGGAGCCAGCGTTCGACACGTAGACGTAGCCGTTCCCCGAATCGTACGCCGCAAAGCTCGGATAGGAGCCGACCACGACCGTTCCAAGCACCGACGTGCCCCGGATCACGCTCACATTCCCGTTGTTGACGTTCGGCACGTAGACATATCCATCCCCGCCGTCGTACACCGCGGATTGCGCTCCCGAGCCTACGGGGACCGTCGCGACGACCGAGGTGCCGTTGATCACGCTCACGTTGGCCGAGTACTCGTTGATGACGTAGACATAGCCGCTCTCGGGGTCGTACACCACGGAACTCGGCGAGCTTCCCACGTTGACGGTCCCCACCACCGTGGTCCCGAGGATCACGCTGACGTCGGCCGATTCAAGGTTGGTCACGTAGACGAAGCCGTTGCCGCGGTCGTACACACCTCCGACCGGCCCGTTACCGACCTTCACCGTTCCGACGACCGACGTACCGAGGATGACGGTCACGTTGCTGGAACCCTCGTTCATCACGTAGACGTAGTCGTTGCCGCTGTCCCATACCGCGGCGCATGGGAACAGACCCGCGGCGACCGTTCCCACGACGGCCGTACCACTGATCACGCTGAGGTTACCGGCCCCCGAGTTCGGCACGTAGACGTAACCGCTGCTCGCATCGTACGCCGGGAGATCGGGGTCGGAACCGACCGCGACCGTCGCGATCACACCCATGGTCAATGTCGTGGCCGGCGAGGCCCCGGATGGGACCAGACCGTTCGCGGGGCTCGCCCCGCCCATCGCGGGACCGTACGTCGCCCCAGGTTCAACTTGGTCCAGCGCCGAAGGCTTCGAAGTCGGGACGGAAGCTGGGGCCAGGAGTGCGGAGGTTAGTAAGAAAAGGACGACCAGAGCTGAAGCCGCCACCGGCCGCGCCGCTGGAGGTCGGCGGCCCCGGGTCCGCCTCGTGGGCCGCCGATCTCCCACCATGGTGGTGGGATATCGCTCCAGACGTTTCAGCTTCCCGGTGGCACCAGAGGTGACCCACGAGTCAAGGACCGCCGACGGGTCGAGCGACCTTCGCCATCGGTCGCCTCAGGGCCAAGGTCGGCGGGATCACGGACCGCCTCCCGAGCCCGAGAGCCGTGGTCGTCTCACTCCCCCGGCCGCCCCGCGCCGGGGTTCGTTCCCGACCCCTAGGGCGGCGGAGGGGAGCCGGACCACGCCGCCGGCGCGATCGACTTCGGTGGCGGCCGACGCGCGCGGGAACGGTAGGCGAGCGCGATCAGGCCGAACACGACCACGAGGGCCGCCAGGAGTCCGATCGCGGCCCACGCGGCCGAACTCACGCCCGCCGCCGGAGCGGTGGGGATCGAGGTGAGGGATATCGTGAGCGAGCTCGTCTGGCCGCTCGTGACGGTCACGTTGTTGAAGTAGGGCAGGTACCCCGCTGCGACCACCTCGACCGAATAGATCCCGGGCGCCGCCGGGGCGGAGTAGCTCCCGCTCGATAGCGTCATCGGGAACCCGTCCACCCAGAGGGTCGCCGAACCCGGCGTCACCGTAAGGCTCAGCGTGCCGCGCGCAACGGTCACCATGGTGATGTTGAGGAACGTCGTAGTGCTGGTCGTGACCGTGACATTGTCGAAGTAGAGCTGATAGCCGGACTCGGATGCCTCGATGCTGGCGATCCCTGCGGGCACGGGGGTAGAGACGTTGCCCTGCGGGGTCGTTGCGAAGTGATTGCCATTGACCCAGATGGAGGCGCTCAGGGGCGTGACGTGGATGTCCAACTGTCCCGGGAGTGGATGGAACGTGAACAGCACGGGCGACCCCGGAACGGTCGCGGTGATCTGTGCGGGCGTTACGGAGTAGCCGACCGCGGCCGCCGTGACGGTGTAGGTTCCCGATGGGACGGAGAAGATCATGACCCCGTACGGGTACTCGGCGATGAACTGGGTCAGGGTCTTGTTGCCCGTGCCGGTGCCGTTGATGGACGCTGACCACGCGAACTCGAAGCCGGGTACGAATCCGGTGGCCTGGACCTGCAAGGGGAGCAGCCCGACAAACGTGATGTTCACGACCTCCGCCGCTCCGTCCACCGTGAACTCGGACGGTGCCGCGGTCACGGTGTAGCCGGACGGCGCTCCCACGCTCAGAGAGAAGGTCCCGTTCGGAGACTCGACCACGATCGAGCTCGATGACGACGTGACGAGCGTGCCGCCCTCCGTGATGTTCCACGTCAGGGAGGGTCCCAGCCCCGTCTCCTGGAACGTCACCGGGTAGAGGGAGTAGGGCACCCAAAGCGGAACGTAGTCGCCGTCGACCGTGATGCCCCCGCTGTTGTTGTACGGTAGCACGCCGAGCGGATTCGAGGTCGTGCCGTAGTTGGACCAGTAGTTGCCGCCCTGGTACGAGGTCCCGATGATACTGCCGGTCAGGTTCCAACCCTGGACGACCGAATAGTTCGTGGCCGGCTGAGCGCTGACGTTCCAGGTGTCGTCGTACGCCACCGGGTAGCAGTACCCGTATTGGTTGCACTGGAACGGGTCGGCCGTAGGAGTGATCGCCGGGATCCCGACCTGGAAGACGTTGTTGTAGATCAGGTCGCCCGACTCCGTTTCGTTGACACCTGTGGTCGATGGGCCGTAGTCGTCCACGGCCTGCGGGTCCGTCGCGACGACGGGGGTGGGAAGGAAGGTGTTGCCCCAGACGGTGTTGTTCGTCCCGTCGTAGAGCAACAGCGCGTTACCCTGGTCGTCAAACGTGTTCGAGGCGACCAGCATGTTCGTGCAGTCCCACAACATCACCGAGCTCTCGGGGAATCCGTAGAGGAACCCGCTCAGCCAGCCCGATATCCCTCCCGCACGCACGAGGGAGATGTTGGACGCTTCGTAGAACTGCAGTTGCAGGTCGTTCGTCACCGGCAACCCTGCGGTGTTCGGAGCCGCGAGGTCCCAAGCGGGGATGTTGATTTCGAACGACGGCGGCGTCACATCCGCCCAGGCGGACGTGCCGGCGATCAGGAGGCCGGGGAAGAGCGGGAACAGATAGTCGTCCCAGGTGGCGAACTGCGGGGCCAGGGACGTGTACTGGGCGCCGAGGATGATGTAGGGGTTCGCCGCGGTCCCGGAGCCGGACGAGGAGAGAGCCGCCAGCTGGGCGTTGTCGAGCGCGAAGAGGGGAGTGTACACCCCACGGGACGGGTCCGCGACCAGTTGGACGGTCGGGAGCGTCGCCGACCCGGTGGCCGTTACCACCTGGGCTGCGGGGTCGAAGTTGCTCATCAAGAAATTGAGGAAGTAGGTCCCGCCGGTGGGCAGGTAGAACGTCGTCGTGCCCGTGGTGGAGGTGGGTACCCATTGGGCCGTGGAGCCGTTCTCCTGCTTGCCGAGGTTCACGAAGAGGAACGAGTACTCCGTCGCGGGCTGGACGGTGACCGTGTCAGCCACCGCGCCCTGCTGACCTGAGTAGTTCCAAAGGCCCCCGACCAGAGCGGGACCCGTACGAACCATGCCGATCGGGTTCGCTCCCCCGCTCGAGTAGACGAGCAGCCCGACCGAGGTCTCGCCGGTCTCCTGGCCGGCGTTGAACGCCGACGGTACTTCCTGCATCTCCCCCGCGGTCGCGTTCCAGTACTGCAAGGAGACGGTCGCGTTGGCCGCGAGGAAGGCGGTAGTATCGCCGTCGTCGTTCCCCAGGATGTCGATCTCCATGTCGTTGATGAGGCCGATCGGGTCGTAGTTGTACCCGTCCGCCTGGTAGTACGGTGTCGGAGCGGCCGAGGTCGGGGTGCCGACCGTGGAGTTGAAGACCAGATAATCGAAGGAGCTCGATTGCCGGAAGGTGTCGTTCGATACGGTGTAGTTGAAGTAGAGCGCCGGGCGGTCGCCGAGGGTGGAGGTGTTGAGATAGAGCGTGAGGGTGAACGGATACGCGATGGTGATCGCGGGGCCGTAGCCCTGGTATAGGAAGGGGAAGTCGTCGAACGTGCCGTTGGGGCTGAATCCGTAGACGCTGTTCGTCGGGAAGAGTCCCGACAGGCTCGAGAAGTTCCACACCTCGTCCCCAAAGACGAGCTGCTGGGTGCTGACCGTGTAGTCGATGTAGTTCTGGCTCCAGAACTCATAGGACGAGTTGCCGAAGATGGTGACCCCGCTCACGACCGAGTTCAGCTGGATCCCGTAGGTGTCCGGGCCGTCCCCGTCGAGGTAGAGCGACTGAAGGTTCGTGATGTTGACCGTCCCCGCGACGCTCGTCGTGTTGAGCTCGTACGGGACGAGCACACCCGACTGGTTCTCGAGACCGATGTCCGCGACCCCCATCGGGGCGGGTGCCTGGGTGTACGAAGGTTGGATCGGCTGAGCCGTGTCGGTGACGGCGCCGGCAAAGTTCGGGAGATGCACCGTGGCGGGCGAGATCCCTTTCGCGCGAAGCGCGTCCTCGATGGCGAGCGCCTTGGCGACCGCGCCGGCCGAGCGCGGCGACGGGCCGGGTGAGGACGCGGTGGCAGAGGCGCCGACCGCGGAGCTAGCGTGGGTTCCGACGGACCCACTACCGGCCGTCGCGGAGATGGCTCCCACGAGCCCCAGCGACCCGAGAACGACACAGACGACTACGGCGACAGCAAGCCCCGGCCGAGAAGACCACCCGACCATGCGTGCCTTGGAGAAAGGGAGAGAGATATCCTTTCCGGAGGGAACGGACACGGTCGGGGGCAGCGGAAAGGCACGCCTTTGCGGTCCCGCGCTGCGGTGGCAGCCAACGTCCCGGGGAAGCCGCCGCCGGGGCCGGGGAGACCGACCCGGCGCTCGGGAAGGGCAGGGCCGAGCCTCGCGCAAACTCTTTAGCCGTCCGTGCCCGACCGGGCTCCGTGATCTCGGAAGGTCTTGATCCGATCCTGATCCAGGTGACGATTCCCCTCCCGATACCGATGATCTACGCCGCGTTCACGGACGCGGCGCAGGTCAAGCACTGGCTCGCGGACGACGCCCAGGTGGCCGCCGAGGTCGGCGGAACGTACCACCTTTCGTGGAAGGGGGCACCCGCGTTCGAGAGCCCCGGGAAGATCGTTCGCATGACGCCCGGCCTCGACCTCGGGTTCAGCTGGTTCGCTCCGCCACCTTTCGAGCGATTGATGAACCACCCGGCGCCCAGGACCCAGATCTACGTGCGCCTACAGGAATCTCCCGAAGGGGTCGACATCACCCTCGAGCACGAGGGATGGGGCGCGAGCGAGCCTTGGGAAGAGGCGCGCTCGTGGCACTTCCATTTCTGGGAAGAGCGTCTCACGCGGCTGAAGGACTACCTCGTGAAGACGGCCTACGGCTGACCGGGCCGTACGCCCGCTCCCGTCACGTCCCACCGGGCGTGTAGCGGTGGCAGACGGCTTCGCCGCAAAGGGCACAGGGGCCCGTCGGTAGGAGCCGAAAGCTCGCGGTCGACCCGATCGCCGCCACTTCCATGTGATGGGTCGGAAGATGCCCGCACCGGCATCGGGGCCGTCCTACGGGCCGCGTCGCAGCGCCGGACGCGGCCGCCGATCGCATGGTCCGATGATTCTCTCGGTACGGCAAAAGCTTGTCGCGCGCGTCATGCCTAAGACCTTCCACGAGCGTCCTGCCCGCATGGAGGTCGGCGGCTGCCCCCTTCCCGAGGACCGGCTCTACGACCTTGTGAACGAGGTGTGGTGGGCGGACGAGCCGGACGGCCGCGCCGCCCGTGTCGGTATCCTCGGGACGCTAGGCGCGTTCGCCGGACCGTTCCGGTCGCTGACGTTCCGGCCCATCGAGGGGGCCGTCGGGCGCGGACGCAGCGTCGCTACGGTCGAGAGCACCCGGTTCACGGGCGCGGTCCGACTGCCGGTCGATGCTCTCCTGCTCGACCGAAACGAAGCGGTCGCGCGGCGACCTCGCCTCCTCAACGACGCCCCGTACGATGACGGATGGGTCGTGCGAGTGCGGCCCGTCCGCCCGGACGACCCGGGCCGCCTCCTCGAGACCGCGTCCCGGATCGCCCAACGTCTCGAGGAGCGTATCCGCGTGCGGCGGATTCGCTGCTGGCCGGCGACCCCGGATATCGAGCTCTACGAGATCGGGCTAGAGTGTTCCGCGGTCCTCACGAAGCTCAACGAGGAGCTCGCCACGCGCCCGGCCGGCGAAGTGGTCCTTCTCGTGACGGACGACCCTACGAGCCCGATCGAGATGGTCCGTTGGTCCGACCAGACCGGTCACCCCGTGCTCGCCCACCGCCGGGAGGGAACCCTCCACCAGTTCGTCGTCCGTAAGGAGGCGGAGCCGAAACCCCGCCGCCGTCCTGGCTAGCAGGCGGGTCGCGTCTACTTCTCGATCGGGGTTCGGACGAGGTTCCCCCACTCGGTCCAGGACCCGTCGTAGTTCCGGACGTCAGGGTACCCGAGAAGGTACTTCAACACGAACCAAGTGTGGCTCGACCGCTCACCGATACGGCAGTAGGTGATCACGGGGTGGTCCGCCCGGACGCCCTTCGAACGGTAGAGCTCCTCGAGCTCCTCCCGAGACTTGAAGGTCCCGTCGTCCCGGACCGCCTGGGCCC
>Ga0326727_10023954_pt1 | contig 11594 bp, 12 predicted proteins | sample MB2enrmetagenome_FD_207643 | JGI IMG/M metagenome (GOLD analysis project Ga0326727, IMG submission 207643) | Lab enriched peat soil microbial communities from McLean, Ithaca, NY, United States - MB29MY | ecosystem: Environmental > Terrestrial > Soil > Wetlands > Peat | place: USA: New York... | reverse complement strand
TCCGCTCCGCGTTCCACCAGAAGGGACACGTCGGAGGCGCGGCGTACGTTCACGGTAACCTCGACCAGGTGATCTTTCCATTGGCTGATCGCGTCCAGGTTGCGTTCTCTGTCGCTGGACAGTTCGGTCAGGCGTGCGAAATCAAGGCCGCGCACCGGATCCAGATAGCCCTCCAGCGTGGCGAACGCATAGTACTGGCCGGGCTCGACCGCCTCGATCCGGAATCTCCCATCAAGGCCGGTCACGGCGCTTTCCGTCGCCGGCATGGGTATGCCCTCTTCCAATTTGGCGTCTTTCCTGGGAGCAGCCGAGAGGGTGACAGTGGCAAATCGCGCCGGTTTGCCGGTGTCGGCGCAGAGGACAATGCCAGTGACGGTACCCTTGGTGGGATCGGGCTTCTTGGGCCGGTGCTTGGTACAGCCGCCCAGGAGCAGGCAGGCGGCGGGCAGAATCCACAGCCAACTTCGCCGCGCCATGGTGCGCCTCCAAGGTGATTCAGGCCTCAGGGAATTGTAACGCCGACTGCGCTACCGGCTGATAGCTCCGGCGGTGCAGGGGGGTTGGTCCCAACCGCGCCAGCGCTTCCATGTGGGCGGGGCAGCAATAGCCCTTGTGGCTGGCCAGCCCGTAGCCGGGGAACTGGCGGTCGAGTTCGACGAGCAGCCGGTCGCGATGCACCTTGGCCAACACGCTGGCGGCGGCGATGGAGAGGCTGGTGGAGTCGCCCTGAATCACGGCTTGCTGCGGGCAGTCCCAGTCGATGGTGTCGACGCCGTCGATGAGCAGGAAGTCGGGGCTGAGGGCGAGCTGCTCGACGGCCAGGCGCATGGCCAGCAGCGAGGCGCGGCGGATGTTGATGCGGTCGATGGTCGCGGCGTCGACGGCCGCGATGGCCCAAGCGATGGCGTGGCCTTGAATCCGCGGTAGGAGGGTTTCGCGCTGCTTTTCAGTGAGCTGCTTTGAATCGGTCAGGCCTGGGAGACGGCAGCCCGGGCGCAGAATGACCGCGGCGGCGACTACGGGGCCGAAGAGCGGTCCGCGGCCGACTTCGTCGAGGCCGGCGATGCGCAGGGCGCCTAGTTTGCGCGCAGCCTGCTCCAGCGACCATCCGCAGACTTTGGGCCTGACCATGATTGCAGTATAGGAAAACGAGTTGCGCATTGAGATGAGGAAATCGTGTGCTGAATCGGCCTGAAGGGTTTCACCCTTTCCGCAGTAAGAAGCGGAAAGGATGGGGCAAGGGGCATTTGAGGCGCATGGAAACCGGAAAGCAAAACCCCCGGCTGGGCAGCCGGGGGTGTGTGCAAAAGAGGGGTCGATGGCGCTTAGGCGCGGACTTTGCCGGTCTCGCGATCTACTTCCTTGAGGCGGGCGGCCTTGCCGCGCAATCCGCGCAGGTAGAAGAGCTTGGCGCGGCGGACTTTGTAGCTGCGGACTTTCTCGATCTTGTCGATGACCTTGGAGTTGAAGGGGAAGATGCGCTCGACGCCCTGGCCAAAGCTCATCTTGCGGACGGTAAAGGTGCCCTGCGGCCCCTTGTTGATGGCGATCACGAGGCCCTCAAAGGCCTGCAGACGTTCCTTGTCGCCTTCCTTGATTTTGACCTGGACACGAATCTGGTCGCCGGGCACGAAGTCGGGAAGGTCGGTGCGCTTGAGCTTGTCGGCCAGGCGCTGCATAACGGGATGAATGGACATTGTCTCTTCCTGCGGTTGAACTCAGAACCTCAAGTTTATCAGAGAACGGGGCGTCGCGCCTAATCCCGGCTGAGGTCCAGCAGTCCGGCGCTCATGTGAAGTGGGCAGCGGGGCGGCCGAGCCACCGCGTCTACCGCATGACGCTCGGGAACTCGTGCGCCCCCGGGCCGCCGCTAGCCGGGATACGCACCGGCGATGAAGCCTTCCAGCGCCTGGATGGTATGCGCCTGGCCGGAGATCACCCACTTGACCAGATCGCCAATGGACATCACGCCCACCACGGTGTCGCCCTGCAACACCGGGAGATGGCGAATGCGGTGCTGGGTCATCATGGCCAGGCATTCGTCCACGGTGTGCTGCGGGGTGACAGAGACCACGGGGCTGGTCATGATCTCGTGGACCTGGGTTTCCTTTGAGGCGTGGCCCAGCAGCACGCATTTACGCGCGTAGTCCCGCTCGGACAGAATGCCCACCAGGCGATGGTTGGAGAGGACCAGCAGGGCGCCGATATCGTGCTCGGCCATCATCTCGATGGCCTGGTAGACGGTTTGTTCGGGCGCGATGGACAGGATTCTGTTTTCGCCTTTGCTCTTCAGAACCACTCTGATCGTGTCGGAAATCTTCATTCAAACCTCCTGGCCCCTGGCGGCCACGCGCCGGCGTGTCCGTTTCCTTCTGGGCGGCCTTTGTGACTGCGCAACAACAATGTCTTCCGGTCTGTGCAGAACGGGAGTTTCGGCATCCAGATCAAAAAACAGTGTGCTGGTACGCGGGGTCGCCGAACTGTCCAGGGCGCAATCGAACGTGTCCCCATTCGGCAGGTAGTCAATATAGCTCATTCCCATTGCACTCGAACAGGAGGAAAGTGAATGGGGCTTTTTCGTGGAGGGAAATGGGCCTTGGCCAGGATTCTACGCTATAGTTTCCCAATATGGACGAGAAACGCGAATTGCTGCGGCACACCCTGGCCGCGCTGGCGTATCGCGCTGCCCGCGCTTTGGCTGGGGCGCCGGACGAGTTTGGGGGCTTTGAAGGTGCGGGGCGCAAGCCGGTCGAGATCCTGGCTCACATGGGCGACCTATTCGACTGGGCGCTGAGCATCGCCCAGGGCCACCAGCGCTGGCACAACGCCCAGCCGCTGCCGTGGGCCGAGGAACAGCGGCGATTCTTCGCCGCGCTGCGGGCGTTCGACGATTTGCTCGCCGGTGAGGGGCCGATCCATGCGCCGGTCGAACGGCTGTTCCAGGGGCCGGTGGCCGATGCGCTCACCCATGTTGGCCAGCTTGCCATGTTGCGGCGGCTGGCGGGAAGTCCCATCCGCGGTGAGAATTTTTACGTCGCTTCTATCGCCGTGGGCCAGGTGGACCAGGATCAACTGGAGCCGGAGGAGCCGTTCCGGTAGCCTTTCGTCGTTCTACTACGTGGCTTGGTCCGTCTGCTGGCGGAGCGCTTCGAGCAGCTTCAAGTCTTCCTTGCTGAGCGCGGCCTTCTCCAGCAGGTCGGGCCGATTGGCCAGGGTTTTGCGCAACTGCTGTTCGCGGCGCCAGCGGCGAATCTGCCGATGGTCGCCATTCATCAGCACATCCGGCGCGCGCAGGCCGCCAAATTCCGCAGGGCGCGTGTAGTGGGGATAATCGAGCAGCCCGCCGGCTCCGTGCTGGGAGCGGGGAACGCCATCGGCATCCGTTGCGATCTCGCCGTCGGTCACGCCGAAGCTCTCGAACTCGCCAGAGGCTTCGTTTCCCAGTACTCCGGGGATCAGGCGCATGGTGGCGTCGAGGACCACCGCGGCGGCCAGTTCGCCGCCGCTGAGTACGTAGTCGCCGATGGAGAGCTCCTGGTCGCAGTAGAGCCGGTTGATGCGCTCGTCCACGCCCTCATAGCGGCCGCAGATGAGGACCACGCGGTCCTGCCCGGCGAGTTCGCGCGCCATGGCCTGGGTGAAAGGACGGCCCTGCGCGGAGAGGAGAATGACGCGGGTGCGCGATTCTCCCGGGGTTGAAGCCCCTGTTGATTCTGGCTGCGCATTGCGGGGATTGAAACCCCCGCCTCCCTCCGCATCGGGAGCTTTCGCAACCTCTAGAGCCGTGCCTTGACACGGCGAGGTGTCGCTTCTTGGCTCAATTCCCAGCGCGGCCAGCGCTTCGGCCAGCGGCTCCGGTTTCAGCACCATGCCTTCGCCGCCGCCAAAGGGGCGATCGTCCACGGTGCGATGGCGGTCGTGGGTAAAGGCGCGCAGATCGTGAACGCCCACCTCCACGAGCCCCTCGGCCAGCGCGCGGCGCACGATGCCGTGCTCGAAGAAGCCGGCGAAAAAGCCTGGAAAGATGGTGACGATCTCAAACCGCAGAGGGGCCATACCTGATAATAAGCAGGATTATCACCGTATAAATTGCCGGAATGTGCTTTACTGTTGTGCAACTGCTATGGCGGACATGGAATCGCTGTTAACCCGCTGGCAATCGGCCGGCGTCCTCGATGCGGAGGCGGCGGGCCGCATCCGCGCCTACGAGGCAGAGCAGAAGCGGCCCGCCGGCCTGCGCTGGCAGGGTATTGTCGCGCTGATCCTGGGGGCTCTGCTGCTGGCTTGCGGCGTGGTGCTGTTTGTCTCTGCCCATTGGGATCAGATGGGCCCCGGCGCCCGCTATGCCCTGGTCATGGCCATGGTGGCCGTGTTCCACTTCGGCGGGGCCTGGGCGCGCAAGGACTTTCGCGGCCTCTCGACGGCGCTTCATGCCGTGGGTACAGTCTCTGTCGGGACGGCCATCGCGCTGGTGGGCCAGATATTCAACATCCGGGAGCACTGGCCTTCCGCCGTGCTGATGTGGGCCCTGGCCGCTCTGGCCGGCTGGATACTGCTCCAGGACCAGGCCCAGCAGATCCTCACGCTGTTGCTGGTTCCGGCCTGGATATTCTCCGAATTCACGTTCTACTCGGAGAACCATATCGGCCAGGAGGTCTACCTGGGCCGATTTCTGGTGGTCTGGGCGACCTTGTATCTCACCGTCTTTCTTGGCTCCCGGCGCAAGGCCGTGCAGGGAATCCTCTTTGCCGCCGGGGCCATCGCAGCCGTCGTGGGCATCCTTCTCATATTGCTGGAGGGCTGGGGTCCGGGGGCGCAGACCCCGCTGCCTCTGGGCACGCGCGCGTGGGGCTGGGTGGATATCGCTGTTCTGCCGCTGTTGTTCTCCCTTTTTCAGCTCCGCAAGAGCCTGGTTCCGGTCGCTTCGGCGGTCGTGTTTGCGGTGGCGCTGCCGTGGTGCAGGCGGTCCTGGGCCGAACATTATGACTACGGCAACGGCAACCAGGGAATCTATAACAGGAGCGACCCTAACCTGATGGCGCACGCGCTGGTGGCGGCCTTTTGTGTACTGCTCATCTGGTGGGGCGTGCGCCAGGCTTCGCGGGCGCTGGTGAACCTGGGGATTGTCGGGTTTGCGATTGCCGTGGCGTGGTTCTACTTCAGCGACATCTTCGACAAGGTGGGCCGTTCGCTGGGGTTGATCGGCCTGGGGATTCTGTTTCTGGCCGGCGGATGGGCGCTGGAGCGAACGCGGCGCGAACTGATGGCCCACATGGGAACAAAGGATGCTTCCCCTGAGGAGGCGCAATGAAGCTGGCCAAAACCTCCCTCGCGCTGCTGGTCATTCAACTTGCGATTGTTTCGTCGATTGCGGCCAATTATCTTTATGAGCGCTGGACCTGCCCGCGGGTGTGGACGCGCACGGCAGTCTACGATCCGGAGATGCTGATGCGCGGGCGATATCTGGGCCTGCAATTGATTGTGGACGGTTGCGGCAGCAATCCACCGTTCCTCACTGCGCCCAATGCTCCGCCGAACCCGTCCGGCGTTGTGCAAGGGCGTCCCCCTTACAGCGGTGGCAGTTTTCCGGCGAAGCTGAAAGTAGAAGGCAACAGGCTTGTGGCCACGCGCATTCCGGAGGGTGGGAATCAGAATTCAGCGCACTATGTCGGGGCCTCGCAGGGCAGTTCCTGCGCCGACTTGAGCCTTAACGATCCGGTGAACTTCTACATTCCCGAAAATGCGACGGCGCCGGGGTGGAATTCGAAGGGCCATGAGCTGTGGGTCGAAGTGACTCTGCCGCCAGAGGGGCCGCCGCGGCCGATTCAGCTGGCGGTGAAGGAAAATGGCGTGTGGAAGCCGTTGAACACGCAATAAGGCCCGATCAGGCATTCCCCGGCGCATTCAAGTCCACCAGACCTTCGGGAAGAGACATTTCGACGCGCCTGGCGGCGAGGTCGATGCGGCGCAGGTAGCTTCTGGCAAAGGGAATCAGAATTTCGCCCTGCGCGCCGCGCACCACCAGCAGCGCAACGGGCCCGGCGGTGCGGTCCACGTCCTCGATCTGGCCGACGGGGATGGACGCGGAGCCGGCGACATCGATCAGGGCGCAGCCGATCAGGTCGGCGATGTAGACTTCATCCGCTTCGAGGGGGACGCGTTCGGCCAAGGGAATGGCCACGACGGATCCGGTCAGCATCTCGGCGGCCGAGATCGAGCCGACGCCGGCGAAGTGGAGCACGATGCCGCCCTTGTGCAACCAATGGGCCTGCAGTTCGACTTCGCGGGCGGGCGGCTGCTCGCGCTTTCCCGGCGAGTCTGCTGCCAACAGCCAAAGCCGCTTGCGCACATGGAATTTTTCAGGAAAGTCGGTGAGGATGTCGGCGAAAACTTCGCCCTTGCGTCCCTGGGGGCGGCGAATCCGCGCCAGCCAGACGAATTGGTCAGGGTTCTCCGGCGCGGTCATCGCTGTCTCCGGGCCTGACCGGCTGCTTGAGGCGCTGCCACCCTAGGCCGGATCGTTTTCCTCCAGAATATCGAGCGTGTAGCGGTGATGGAGCTTCATGCTCACGGCGCCCAGAATGGTGCGCACGGAGCGCGCCGTGCGGCCCTGCTTGCCAATCACCTTGCCCACATCCTGGGGCGCCACGCGGAGTTTCAGAACCGTGTTTTCGTCGCGGTCCACGGTGAGCACCTCTACGGCTGCCGGCTCATCCACCAAGGCCCGCGCAATCTCGCGGACCAGTTCATCCACTGCGACCATATCGTGTTGGGTCATGCACTTGCCCCTGACCGTTCGCATCCAGGAAAAACTTTCCTGAATCGGTGCGCGAATAGTAACAGCACACACCCATTCACGTCAGCAACTGTCTCTAGCGGGCGCGGGCTGGCGGCGCACGCCCAGGGCGCGATGGGAAGGCGGGTGGAGGGTCAGGCCGCGGTTGTCTCGGCGGCGGGGACCGGCGCGGGGTTCTTGGTCACCAGCTTTTCAACCGTGGGCGAGAGCTGCGCGCCCTGGCCGCGCCAGTAGGCAATGCGCTCGTGCTTCAGGTCGACGGTGGCCGGGCTGGTGCGGGGGTTGTAGGTGCCGACGACTTCAATCGAACGGCCATTGCGTGCGCGGTCCTTCTCGATAACCACGATCCGGTAATAGGGCTGCTTGCGGGCGCCAACGCGCGCCAAACGAATCATCACCACGGCGATACGGTTCCTTTCAGATTCCAGTGCTCTGTTGCAGTTGTTCGGGTCTTTTCGGCAGGAAGCGTGCTCAATGCACCATCCCGCTAACAAAAGGGGCCGGACAAGAGTGTCCAGCTGAACACCCCACGAACGAAGACCTGTTCGCGGTGACCCCGCGCCGCGCAAAACACAACAACTAAGTATCGCCGAAAGTGGGCATTTGAGGCAAATAGGAGGCTTCGGGCGCCAGCCGCGGCCGGGGAGTTGCCTGAAAAGAGCCGGCATCCTGCAAAATGATGCCACCCCGCGTTCTAAACAGGCATACTGTTTGCATCTCCTTGACTTCAATGGACAGGAGCTTCCCTGCTATGTGGCCATTCACGAAGAAGACGCCCGTTGACGACGACACGCCGGCTACGCATACGTGGTTCGTGTCGGAACGCACACACAGCGGTAATCCCATGATCGTCCGCGCCGACGCGGCGTTTCGCGGCCGCGGAGGCGTCGCCGGCTACACGCACCAGGTGGGTATCGCCGTGCCATTGCGCAAGCCCGAGCCGAACGGACTGCCGTCGACGGAGGAGAGCGAACAGCTCAACATCATCGAGGAGACTATCGTTGGCGAACTGGAATCCGGGCGGGAGTCGATGCTGGTGGCCGTGATCACCACCAACGGCATGCGTGAGTTTGTGCTTTACACCAAAGACCCTAAAAAGATGCAAGAGAGGTTCGAGCGTTGGAAGGAACTGCTTGTGAGCCACGAACTCCAGATGATGATGCAGCCGGACAAGGAGTGGGACGTCTACAACCGGCTGGTTTGAGCGCGGCATTCGCTGACCCTGCCCGGAGCCGGAGCCTGAGTGCGGGCAATTCTCTGCGCTCTACGGTTCGACGGTGAGGGTCGCATCCACGAATTTGAAGGTGTAAAAGGGGGCGGACAGGGTTCCCTGCGTAATGGTGATGGGATACTTGCCGGGCTTCGATTTGGAGGTTGCCGAGGTGGTGAGGGCGGGTTGGCCTTTGGTAGCTGTTGACTGTGTGTCGTTGTACACAAATCCAGACACCACGTAGGTGAGTTTGGGAAGCTTTGCGCCTTGCTTCATGGTCCGGTCGTTGGCGGCCACATCAAGCCTGGCTTTTTCCACAGTGATGGTGCGAGTGACCTGCGGCGCCGGATAGTATGCGGCATTCCCGGCCTGGTCGGCAGACACCACTACCGTGCCTGAACCGGTGAGTGTCAGCGTGTCAAAGACCCAATCGCCATCGAACACATGGTAGTCACTCAGCTTGGCGTGACCCTGGAGCACCTTGAGTGTGGGTGGCAAATTGGCCGACGCCGAGAATGTGATCGGACTCGCGCCGTAACGCAGGATAGTTGGAAGATTCGAGAGCTGGATTGTCTGGGGTCCCCTGGGAGTCGTGAAGCTGGCGATGGGGCCGCTGACGATGCCCGTGCCATTCGACGCCTGCATGCGGAAATAGTACTTCGTGTCCGGAGACAATTGCGTCACAGGAACCGTCACCGTTCGGGCGTTCGTACCGGACGCAGGCTCTCCTTTTGCCTGCATGGAGGTCTTTAGTGACGCACTCGTTCCGTAAAGGAACCAGTAGCTCGATGCGATGCCCTGGGGATTCAAGATGCCAACCAAATTGGCTGAGAAAGGCTTGATGGATGTCGCTACTCCGGCGGTTATCAAAGGCGGCTTGGTAGACGCATAACTGTTCAGGAAGTTGGTGATGTCCAGCGATCCGAGTCCGGTGACCTCATCATAACCAGGTCCGACCTCAAAGCCCGCCTGCCCGTCTGTCAAACCGTTGGGTCTAGGCACGCTGTTATTGCACATGCTTGGAGTGTCGATGTTGCAAGAGGTCACACCGCTGGTCGCGACCGTCACGTCGTGAAACGCTGAGGGCATGCTTGTTGCAAGAGAATACAGCGACGGATTGAGATTTCCTTGCGCTTCTTGCAGTTGCGCGAGGAGCAGTGCCGTGATCCCCGCCATACCGGGCGCCGCAGCCGAGGTCCCGGAAAAGACAATGAAGGGCAGATTACCCTGTGAGTCGTATACGCAACTCCCCCCGGCGGCAGCCATGCAGCCGAAATAGCCGTCGTGTGCGGATGCGGAAAAGGCAAGATCGGGGGTATAGCGTCCGGCCCGCGCCGAAGGCACTCCATTGCCTGTTTGCCAGGCAGGAGTGGGAATGAATTGACTGACGCCACCGCCAGACGAGGCAGCCTGTGTCTCAGAGCTTTCATTTAGCGGCTCGTTCCACGCGCCCTCGGGGATGTAACTTATTGCAGACCAGAAATCGACGAGGTTTTCCGAACGCCAATACGCCGAGGGATCGTTGAAGTCGTTGAATTCGGTTCCGCCGACGCATGTCGCGTAGCTGGACGAACAGATGTAGTTGGGGCTGTTAGGGTAGGGGTACGCGGGAGGAGTGGAGAAACTGGCGTCGCAGCCAGATGCACCAGAGTCCCCGGAAGCGACAAGCACAGAGATCCCTTCACCGGCCGCCTGTTCGAATAAGCGGTTCCAAAAGGCGACATCAGCCTGTCCCGCTTCCGATTCGCAAGCGCCGAAACTGATATTGACGACCTGCGCGGGGACCGGTTCGGACTGAATGAGATATTGCGCATCGACCTCGATGCCGCCGCTTCCTTGGGTGGCGACAACCAGCAGGATATTGGGATCGCCCGCGACACCGGCTACACGCTGCACATCCAGTGTCGCTTCCGCCTGGTCCGCTGTCGATTCATTTCCTGTGGGTGGCGAGGTGTATGGAGGCCCTGGACTAACGCCGCCGAAGCTCGTTGGAACCACTTCCGCTGGATCTTGGGAGTTAAGGTAGGCCAACTCGCGAAAGATCTTAAAGTCGGCAGGGTCCAGTGTCGATCGACCCACAATTCCGACGGTCCAAAGGTTGCCTGCTTCTTTGTATCCTTGATCGTAGATCGTGGCGAAGTCAATCGGCATAAGGAAATGCTCGCCATTGTTCAGAGTTAACTCCGGAGAATCGGACCGGACAACGCGCATTTTGTGGAGTGGCCGGTCGTTGATGGTGTAGAGGCCGCGAATGGCCTTGACCATCGGCGCAAGGGCGGTGGGGAGCATGGGCGGCGTGGCGATGGACAGTTTACGCTCGCCGTCGACATGGTAATAATTCAATTCGGTCTGAAAGGCGCGACCTATATCGGCCGCGGCGCCGCTGAAGCCGATGAAGTTGCGGCCGGACGCGACCCAGTCTACGCGCAGGCCTTGCGACTTGAGCCAGCCCGTCAGCGCATCGAGCTCCTCCGTCGTCAGCCCATACCGCTCGCCAATCTCCGACGGAGTCAGCCACTGATGGAAGCTCGGCGAAGCGGGGTCCTGCTGGTCGGCCAGAAGCTTTTCAAAAGCAGCCTGACGGTCGGGGTGGCGGGCGAGAACCAGAGTCATTGGCGGCAAGGACTCAGCCGGCGGAACGGGGCCGACATAGTTATCCTGGTTAGCCCACGAGGGAACGTGATCCGGCAGGGCAAGGACTCGATAAGCATCGCCGGAGATGGCGGTGTTGCCGGTGGCTCGCGCGCGCGCTACATCGGTGCCCAAGAAAACGCCAGCAAGCAACAGCAGCGTGAGTATCCGCAAGCTTAATTTGCACCGCCGCATAGCCAGCTTGTAAGAGTGTGAAGAGATAAGAGATGCAAGGCCTTGAATCCGGGCTAGTTCCATAAGATGCCTCTTTGCCGAGAACCCCTGGTGGAACTTAGTTTAGCAGACTCTTCCCCCTGGAAATTGAGAGTCATCGTCATGGAAGCTTTCGACGAGGAAGAACTCACTAACTCGCCCGCGCTTTACTCAGCCCGAAACAGGAACCGCAGCATGGGGCGCACACGGCGGGCCCAGCTGGGTTCGTCGTGGGTTCCGCCGTGGATGCGTTCGTAGTGGAGGGTGTCGCCGGGACGCCAGCCATTGGCTTTCAGACGCCGGTTGAGCATCTCCACATCGTGCAAGGCGCGGCGGCCCTCGCGGTCGCCCACGTCGAGCCAGAGGCGCGGTCGCTCCCAGATGTCGGGAGCACGCTCGTTGAGGTAGCCGAGGATGCTCTTGTTGTTCCACCAGACGCTGGGCGAGAGGATGGCCAGCTTGCCAAACCAGGTGGCGTAGCGCAGGCCGAGGTAGAGCGAGACGAGGCCGCCGAGCGACGATCCGCCCAGGCCGGTGGATTCGCGCTCGGTGCGCACGCGGTAGGCGCCGGCGATCCAGGGCAAGAGCTCCCGCGTGAGCATCAGGCCGTACTCAGCGGCCTCGCCGCCGCCCATCTGCCAGTTGTGCTCGTGGGTGTATTCGGCGATGCGCCGGTCGCCGGCGTTGTAGATGCCGACAATGATCAGCGGCTCTACCTCGCCGGCTTCGATGGCCTCGTCGGCG
>Ga0326727_10023953_pt1 | contig 11595 bp, 15 predicted proteins | sample MB2enrmetagenome_FD_207643 | JGI IMG/M metagenome (GOLD analysis project Ga0326727, IMG submission 207643) | Lab enriched peat soil microbial communities from McLean, Ithaca, NY, United States - MB29MY | ecosystem: Environmental > Terrestrial > Soil > Wetlands > Peat | place: USA: New York... | reverse complement strand
GCGAATTTGAAGGGTAATCAAATGCCGGGGCGGAGCTCCAAACTCCGCTCCGGTCAGCTAAATTAAGCTATGTACTCGGACACCAAAGTTAGATTGAATGCGGTCACAGAGCGGGAGCGCCAACATGAATGGCGTTGTATTAGCCCCCTTTAAGTATTTAGAGCACAAAAAGGTAAAAGCAAAGTTGTGCCCTCAATGTGATAGTCCTTTACATATTAAAACAATTTTTTCATGCGATAAATGTGGTGATTTAGCATATAAAAAGACCGATGAGGCATAAATGACAAGACCGTAAAGACTATGACAAGATAGTCGATAAATTGATGAATTTGTGAGGCAAGACAATTGAGTGATAATAAAGATGAACAAATTGAAACACCTGAAGAATTAACTAAAAAATATCCTAGTCTTACTCTTTCATACGAACAAGTCAAAGATGTTTTAACAGAACAGGAAGAAACTGCCGAAAGATTGGACAATAAAATAGCTACTCTTTTCGCTGCTGCAACCGCTGTATTCGGTATCAGTATTCCTTTTTTCTTTGACCTTTTAGACATTGGAAGAATATCAAAGTTAAGTTTAGTATTTGCACTGTCGATCGGTATGATTCTTGCTTTTCTAGTAGGTGCATCAATACTGTCTTATATAAATATTGTTCTGTTATCATTGACAGCCTATAAACCGAGGAAATTTATCACTATGAACAACCCTACAGAAATGCGTAGAAATTTGTGGCAAATAAGCAATTCCGAATTCATACACGAAATATTGGTGAATACAGAAATTGCTTTTTATAAAAATGATAAACAATTGAAAATAAAAGCGAAGCAGGCGCAAGAATTATTCCTTTGGATACCAGCAGAATTATTAAGTATTGGAGGTCTAATATTTATTGTTTTTGCTTTGCATTAGTTTTCTTAATATTGATTATCTTTACATCTCCTGTGTTCTCTTCGAAAAGTTTTGCATAGCCATTTAACTTTATTTTGGGAGTAGGAATATCGCTAGGAGTGCTATCTTGTTTCAAAGTATTACAGTTTTTAGGCTTTTTATCCATTAATTAACCTCCTCACATTATCAAAAATAGTATATCATGAATAACACAGGAGGCACTGAATTGCATGAGAACCACCAACGGATATCGATTGTCGGTTTCCAATTTTTAAATGTTATAGCAATTTTGGATGCTCAGTGTCATTACTCTTGGGCGTCATGGATTTAGGTATTGGTGCGATCCATGGCGGTATATCCGGTCTCTTTCCCTGGAGTATCTGAGCTATGGTCAATATCTGAATTTTCGGATAATCTCTGCCTAATGGTGAATGGTAAAAACCCTTCATGGCAGCCTCTTCAGTCATCGGCCTGGTAGGTTCATCGATAGAGATGAAGACGCCGATATCTGCCTTTTCCCGGTCAATAACGTGGCTCAAATCATATATCATACTGACACCGACGTTGTGGCCACCTTTGACGGATATAATTGCTTTTTTGATTTTATCTTTCTCGTCCATGTAGTAAAGATAGCCATCAATGCCGGTATCCGCGCCTTTCTTTTTTTCGCCATATGGTTGGCCACCAACTTCAGCAACGGCCCACCACTGGAATTGGTACTTATCCTGCTTGGCCAATTCTTCCGCGCCAGTGAGGTCTTTTGGCTCACCTACGACTGTAAATTGCGCCGGCGGTGTAAGATTCTTCAGACGCCATTTCATTAGGCCAATGGCCAGATGGGTAATATCAATGCCGATCCACTTACGGTTGAGTTTCTGAGCGACCACAACAGCAGTTCCACACCCGCAGAATGGGTCAAGCACAATGTCACCTTCATTACTGCTGGCTTTGATAATGCGTTCTAAAAGTGCCTCCGGTTTTTGTGTGCGGTAACCAAGTCTCTCGTGGGCCTGGGAATTGATTTCTGGAATGTCCGACCAAACATCACCAATCACGTGTCCGGCCATCTGGTCAAGATATCTTTTGACGCGCGGACGCCCGGTATTGGTAAGAACTATAAGACCTTGTTCAGTCATTTTATCAATATTTTCCTGACTCCATCGCCAATGGGTGCCGGTAGGTGGTGCTAATTCCTTTCCAAGAAAAGTTCTTGAGGGTCCCTGCCCTTCTGCTACTGCATTGTCTAAACTGTATAATCGTCCATTCTCATCTTTTTTGAAATGAGAAGTAATGTAAGACTCATCATAGTCTCGTCTCTGAGTTTCAAATTTTGTTCCGCCGGCGTACTTTGAATAATACAATATTACATCATGTAATCTGCCCCAGCGTTTAGCATCCGCATGAAAATTAAATCTTTCCCAAATAATTTCATTCATAAAATTATCTGAACCAAATATTGTATCCAATAACAACTTCAAATAGTGACTGGCAGTGGGATCGCAATGAAGATATATTGAGCCAGTTTCTTTTAACACGCGCCTTAGTTCAATGAGACGTACGCACATCATTGTGATATAAGCGGACATATCGGTACTTTTACCAACAAGGTTGGGTAGAACGGACATGAAATCTTTGGTTGCAGCGGGAGCAATCGGAGAGGCGGCTATTTCCTGCAAAGCTCTTTCAGATTCTATCCCCCAATGCCAGGTATCTTCAAAGGCAGACATCTGTGCCTGGGATGACTTTCCGCTGGGTTCCTTGAAGAGAACATTGTACGTGGCGCTGCTGTTAAATGGCGGGTCCAAATAGATAAGGTCAACTGATTCATCAGGTATATGTTTTCGCAGGATTTCTAAATTATCCCCGTAGTAAAGAACATTCGTATCCATTTAGCTACTCCCGTTAGTCAACAAAGTTGCTTTATTATACAACGATTCTTGCAATTAAATATACGTTTTGTAAAGTGGTGATATAATGTGCATAACTTTTTGTTGAGAGGATCAGAACATGAATATTGTCCGGTGTGGTAAATGCGGGATAACGCTGAATGAGGCTAGCAATATTCAGCCGGATAAGCGCCTTGCATGTCCTTCTTGTGGTTCAATGTGTAGACTTTTTGAAGTAAACATAACTGAAAATGTCGAAATAGGTGAAAAGTTGGGCGTGAAGGCAAAACGCGCTAATGCAAAAAAACCTTTCATGGAACAAATTTCAGGAGTAGATACCCACGAGCAGAGCTCGTGGTACTTTAAAACTCAGGCTTCGCCTGACCTAAAGCTGTGGTGAATATGACGCTACAAGAATCGAATACCACTCCTTTACATTCACCCACGTGCTCGGCACGTGGAACTCTGCCCTTCGGGTTTCTTTAGAGTTAAGTCATACTGGGAAAAAGATGAATAAAATATGGATGATAGATAGAGAAAACAACCTTTATGTAGAGATCATCAGGGACATTGAAACAGGGCAGGCCGTCCGTTGCTGCATTGAACCATTATCTGATCACATTAACCATGGGAGTGCCAAGGTTGCTAAATCTTAAATCGGAATGCTGTCCTTTGGTTTAGTACGAGCACTAGTCACTATGAACTTCCAGAATTTCCTCCCGGATTGCTCTCGGCCATGCCATGAAGTCCGGATAATCCGGCGAAATTAAGTTCCTTGCCAAGCGATCCGCAGTTCGAGTCTTCAGTTCTGCCAGTTCCTTCTGGTCATTGGCGCTCATTTTCTTGTAATGCTTGCTCTCGTTGAGAAACGTCATTGCCTTGGTTTCCAACTCTGCCAGGGTGTATGTCATGGGCGTTCCGTAATCTACTTCTACCAATGGTTTACTTTCTAAATCCAGCTTCATTTGTGTCGCCATCTTAATCAACCTCCCTACTTCGCAAAACATAATAAAACTATCAAGCAGGTTGTCAAGTTTCAACAAATAATATCTACAGATGACCGGATATTGACATAAGGCGTTTACACAATTAAAATGAAGACAGTTTTTGGGTTTTGGGAAAAGGATAGAAAGTGATGATTATATGGGGAAACTATGGCTTTCACTGGTTGGATTACTTTTGGTGATTTCCGGAGTAGTTTCGGGATGTGCAACACAGACCACTTATAATAGCATAGTAAATACGTCTGCAATAGTATATGTACCTAATGCTGTTGTAGAGAATATGTGGTTAGTAAATTGGTCGTCGTTAGACATATATTTAGATGTAACTCTTGAAAATACTATGAGTTGTAAATCTGGGGATAAGTTTACTATAAGTATGATATCATTAGACACTAATCAAATTATAGATCAAAGAACTCTAATTTATAATGGTACTAAAGACGCTCCTAATATTGTAAGTTTCGATATAAATGGTGAAAATGGGTCTGGCCCTGATATTTATCAAGAGCTACTTGATGAATATTTCTCTAATAATAGATCATCTGAAATTTATCATTTTAATCATGGAGAGAGTCCGATACAATATATAAAATTCTCTGTGCAGAAACAGAATTGATAAAATTAAGAGCGATAATCTAATGATAAAGTGAAAATTCATGCATAAGGAGTTAATGAATATGAACGTGCATCAGATAATGAAGCCGGGAGACATGGAAGATGATTCTATTCTAAAGCGCACAAGATATCCGGTCCAACTATGGGAACAACCGCATGGCAACGGTAAAGGTTTCCAAGTGTGCATTTGGGTAACTGATACCACTGCGAGTGAGAATTATCTTTGGGCTTACAGGAAGAGTTTTGTTGATGCAAACGAATTGTTTAATAAGACATGTTGTTTATTCCCAAATCTGCCACCCGAGGTGTAGACCAATTTAAGAAAAAGGCTGTGGACGCGTTATGCGGGTCGAATTTCTTTTGGTAGCAGCAATGGGTTGCGTCTGTTTTTCTTGCATTATTTATAGCATCCTTTGTTTTAGGTGCGTCATATATGTCCTGGGCTTGTTTCTAATTCTTCCACTGCAATTTCTCTCATTGTAAACCGGTATCTCGAAGTCTACCTGGTGAAGTGCGGCAAATTTAGAAGTTTCGGCAAATTTGCCAAAATTGCTAAACTCAGCGATAACATTACTTACCTCTCTTTGAGATAGATTTTCCTTCTCGGCAATCTCTTCCTGGGCGTAGCAAGTGAGCCAAAGGTTGAAAATGAAAGCAGCCACCGGATCGCTGCCAGTGGCTGCCTGTCTTCTCGGGTCCGAAAGTGTTACGTCAGTTTTAAGTGTCGGCCTTCTGTAAAGCCATCACGGAAACCTAACGCACCAAGGTAAAGAGTGTTTCCCTCAATAGCTGTAGATGAGTCAAAGTCCAGTTCATGGTTAATCGTACTTACAGAGTAAAACAGGACCCGAAAGCGTGTGCTTTGTCAACTGATTTAAAAAAAACGGCAACCGGATTCATAATATCCATCAATGACAATCTTTTGGCAACTTCTCAATTCCCAGCTATACTAACTGACGCTAAGGGAACATTCTCAAAACCACCTACGTGGTAACTTCTTCATTCTAATGGGTTTTCTAATGCATTTTTGATAGGTATTATTCTTTTAGCCTCAAAAAATGACGCGCTAGAATCGAAAACTAGGCTACCTTAAAGCAAAGTCCATAGTTTTACTAGGCTCAAGCTAGGCACGAAATGAGACTGGGGAAAAGTTAGGCATTGTTGAAGAAAGAACAGACCGCAATAATGCCATCTTCGACCACTGGTTAGCCGGTGAAACAACTATTGAAATTGCTAAGAAGTTGTATCTTACACAACAGTCTCAGATATACTTGAAACTACAAAGAACAGTGAGCGTAATGCTATTGCTATTTCCGACATTCCGCGAGCCTGCAATGTGTGGAATTACAACTCTTGTGACCCAAGGTTCATCTATTGACATAAGGCGTTTGCACGATTAAAATGAAGGCAGTTTTCATATGAATAAAAGAAAGGAAGGTAAAAATGAGTTGTCCAATCTGTGGAACTAGAGAGACGTGTTACAAATGCAAAGGTTCAGGTAACACTGGAAAGAAACACTGGGCCGGGACCGATTTATAAGGAAACTAAGTGCCCGCATTGTGATGGTTCCGGTAAGTGTCCAAATAACAGATAGAATATGAAGAAGGATGATAAAAGTATGACGGATGTGAAAAAAGAAAGCCCAACCAAGAAAGAATCAATAATGAGGTGAATGTGATGATAAATTATTTTAGTAACATTAAAGCCCTTCCGGCTGGCGTTTTCATTTTAATCATCATCTTTTTAGTATGCCTCGCTTTTTATTTCCTCCCTTCAATAATCGCCATTGCAAGACACAAAAAACAATATGTAGCAATTTTTCTACTGAATCTCTTTACTGGCTGGACCGGTATTGGCTGGCTGGGTAGCCTTATATAGTCCGTATTAAAAGAGAAGAATGACACCGCAACAGCTTTGTCTAAAATCAACTGGATACGCGATGGAGTAGTCCCCAATTATTGGTTGAACCGGCTGATAACCTGCACTGCGCCAATTCATTTGTCGGAAAATCGGTCGAACCTTTGACGAAGTAGTACCGCGATCCCTGCAAGTACCAATAGTCTGTCAAAATAACTGTAGTGCCCTGTTTCGCCACTTGTTCACCCCAGTACAGTCTACTACTGGTTAAAACTTCGTAAGGTGCCTTCGTTGTCGATGGTGGACTACTAACGGTGGCTTTTTTAATGGCTCCGGCACCAATAAAGAAGGCGACAACCAGCGCGATACCTGCAAAGATTACCAGCTTCACAGTTTTGACAACATTTCTAAAAACTCTCATCTTTCACCTCCGTATCCGGTTCATCGACCAGTAATCCCAATAACTTTGCCGCTGGATCGCTGTAATCGTTATCTTGCTTCTGAGGCGGTTTATACCTGTCAAATAACTCTTTGTATGAGACATGAGAGTGGCCTAAATCTCGCACGATATAACCGCAGCATAAGCACGAGATGAAATGGCCAGAATCCTCAGAGATTAAAATACCTGGCACCTGGCAGCTACACCGTGGACAAATCCGCGCATGATTACTTAACAGGGTCAATTGTTGGTGCCTCCTTCTGAGCCACTTCGAGTAATCGATGTGCATCGAGTAGAACTTGAATATACTCGGCCAATTTCCCTTGCGGGATTATATCATTGACTAGATGTTTTCCGCGTTCCCCTACACAATACAAATAAACTAGCTTGTGCGTTTTAGGGTTTACTGAAGGCTCGCGTTTCAAATAGCCCTGCTCAAACCATTTATTTAGCTGATTTTCCACATAACAAGCGCATACTGTGACTCCCAAAAATGGGATAAATTCTTCATAGGACAAACCTGAGAAAAGATGTTTTGTAAACCATCTCTGGTACAACAATACTATTAGCAAATTGCGAGTGCGGCAATTCTTGCCCCTCAAGCTCGACTTATGTGCGAAAGCCAGGTGCCAGGCATTATCCTTATGGGAAAATCGTTTTTTGGGTTGCCATTCCTTTAATGGCCGATAGTTCATTCCTTGCGGCATATTTTTTCTCCTAAAAAGAGAGGACGTAGAAAGGTCGCCCGATGATATTTTTGTCGATAATAAATCCTTTACTAAGTCTCTTTCTAATACAAAATAAAAATGAAAAATTATAGCGGAAATTCCAAGTGATCACCCTTCTGGACGATGATTGGTTTGTCCGGGATCGGCGGTTGTTTAGAATACTTAATGGTGTCGGTCAGGAGACTTATGCCCACCCTGGCCATATCCACCGGCGTCTTCACCTTAGGATCGATTATCGAAAGATAAATAAGATCGGGCAGAAGTCTTGTAGCGAAATCTAACTTGTCTACAGGAATTTGAAGATTGTTTTCATCACCAGAAAAACCACCGGAGAGCGAATAAGAATCGCCAGGCAGCAGGCCCTGGGTTAGCAAAGAGCAAAAGTCTGTGGTAGAAAATGGTTGGTTGCCATTTTTAAGAGCGTTACAAAGTAGTGTTAAGTTTTTCACAAGATGTGCGGCCGCCGCTGGATTCTGGACTGTTAGTTGTTGGATGCGGAACCTTGTGATTCTCGCCAATAATAAATAGAACAAATAGAAGGTCATAAACTCAGGGTCACCGGGGTCTAGCTGAGGGTAGATACTCGTTCCACGCTCATCGAACGTCGCTAGACGCGCTGTGTTGGCCTGTAGCATATGCCCATCGACAAGATCCACCATTCGGACCACCAGTTGAGTTAAAAACTCATATTTACTTTCCATATAATCCTCCTTTATAAAATAAATACCCAATACTTTTACTAAACTAGCTCGAAAGAATTTGATAGAACATTTGAACTATGTGGTGCCTCCTATTTTTTTATTTCAGCTTCAAACCCGAGCGAAAGTAAAATATTTTGAATCTTAAAGAAAAGTCTCCAGCTTCTCGTTCCTGGCCGGAATCTTCGTGCCTGAAACGCCTTTCGGTGGCTTGGATGCTTTGCTGTTCCATATTTTTTTGCCATATCTTCAATACCCCTGCTAAAGCGAAGGATTTATATTTTTGCACTTCACTCTTGAAAATTCAGACGTGCAATTATCCGCTTCCTTTTGTGCTATAATTCTGGACGAGTAAAATGGTATGCGAAATGGAAAAAAATGGTTGGATAAAATTGGTCGCGTTATAATTATTGCCCTGCTGTTTGCTGTCGGCGTATTTTTAATATGGACAGGAGCTTCGCATTGGGCGGTTCTTCCTAACGCAATGGTTGCTGCAGGAACCATTTTGCTTGCATTAGCGACATTTGAACTTGTGCGAACAGGTCGAGAAGAAAATATAACATTCGTTAATGAAAACAAACTCATGAGGGAAGGCAATAGAGAACGTGAGAATCGAGACAGAAAGGAGCGATATTTCAACGAAATAATCGACTGGTTAACCGGATTGGAAACTCGGCTATTATTGTATCCAACAACAACAATTAGAGACAGGGTAAGTGGACAAGGTCTAAGACTCCAAATGGGAATAGACAACCTTATTTGGGAATCATTAGATTTACGTGAACAAACATTGAAACAATTTGTTATTTTGCGGGCTGAAATTGCGAAAGGTGAGTACCTGCAGAAGTTAGCGCAACTCTTAAACGATGACAACTTGGCCAGTCTGATAAAAGATGTTACGGCAAACCTAAAAACACGAAAGGATATAAGTTCTGAATGGTGGGCTGCCGAGGCAAAAACAAATGAAGACATTGCTTTAAGCGAATTAGTTCGCCTTACGGTTGACAAATTTGGTAAAAACATAAATGAAATCTCGCAATTAGTGTCTTTAACGCTGGAAAAAGCAGTTGAGGCCAAAGTTAACCTCCTTCAGAATTGACTTTCTGCTCAAACTTATTACTGTTCAAACTTGACCTTTCGCCTACTATAAACCGACTCATTGTCGAATCCCGAGTAAGTTGTAGTTATTTCCCATTCATATTTATTGTTGGACATTGTCTATTATTCTCGCCAAATATCAACATTTTGCTGTGCTCGCATGGCCTCATCATGGCCGATCGTTTTAAGATACCGTAGTGTCATCTGCGCCGACTTATGTCTTAGTTGCTCCTGAACAGCTCGCGGATTACCGGAAATCGCTAATCTGGCAATGGCGCCAGAATGTCGCAGCACATGAACCGCGCCAACATGGTCTCGAACTTGGCATGGTTGCCGGATGCCAGCCGCATCATAAGCTGCTTGAACGACTCTGAAAACCTGGCTGCGACCGACATTGAATATTAAAGATGTCTCACCAATCTTATGGCGATAGCAAAAAGCCTGCAGTTCTGCCGCTGTCACGGCACTAATTGCAACAGTACCAGGTTTACCTCCAGCACCTTTCCCCAGGATATAGACTAACCATCCGTCTGGTGTTTGCTGAACATCACATGGTCGCAAGGCAAGTGCCTCACTAATTCTCAAAGCACCGTCAAAAATAGTTTTTATCAGTAAAGAATCGCGGTCACCATGCAGTTTGTTTTTTCCTGCAATTAGAGCCAATAACTTTACTTCGCCTGCGGAAAGGTGAGAAACATAGTCGGCAGCTCCGGCCTCTGACCGCTGAATAGTGGACAAACTTACACTTTTGTTGCGCTTTTCTGCGTTTTCCAAAGTTACCATCGCGGTTGTCTGATTCTCATCCATTTTTCTCCAACCTCCAAAATGCAACAAAATCATATAGTTTGATGCACATTTAATTCACTATTCCCCTAATTAAACTCATCTGCTATAATGGCAGCATGAAAAAGAATACAATTCTGAGTCCTTTGCAAAATCACTGTATTAGTTGTGGTTTCCTTTGCATCACAAAGATGTATTCTGGGAATATTGAAGAAGTTCCAGACGCTGACCGCGAAGTAATTGTGAAAGGCATATATCCAAAGGATTATCATCCGGCAGAGTATTCTTGTTATGAAAAGTGGGAATTGCCTCATAATACTAATGAACTCATAGAGAAAAAATGTCCTGCGAATCAATGGAAATCTCATAAAGATGGTGTTCACCCTGAAATTATCAAAATAAACGAAAGGCAACACCAAGATAGAATGGTTATAGTTCGATGGGCAATAGGTACCATTCTTACCGTAATCGTTCTTGGGTTGACTGTTTACAACATTTTTTTTAAGAAGTAAGCAAAAGCAAATCATTTTCCACTTTCCTTTTTTATAACTTTCCGTGGAACTTACAAAACCTACTGCCGCCAAAATGCAAGTAACTGGCAGGTAACTCAGGTCGAGCGACAAGGGTAAGGCACCTAGTTTTGCACTACAACGCGTTGCAAACTCAGAAATTGCCGTTGCAATGGCAACTATACTTTTCTTTAGTTCTGAAGTTTTGCGGTAATGTTCGTTGACTAAACTGTCACCATCTTGGTGATAGTTTTCAAGTTCTGTCGGCCGGGAGCTGGCGAGCCCCCTGGCCATTAAGAGAAGAAATATATCAACACTTGCCAGAAAGGCGCTAATACCAAAAGAATGTTGACGATTTTCTAACTGTGTCATATTTAATTTCCCCACTTAATTTGTTTTTCGTCTGGCATTCTTGATGCGATTATCTCTAACGTGTGTTGTTCTAATTTCTCAATCTCCTGTAGACGCCCAAATTCCAGACTATTAACATGTTTAGTAACGTAATATTCAACAAGGTCCCGTAATGTCTGCGGTGGTAGTGCGTCTAATTCCACACTGATATCGCTTCCGAAGGCCTTTGCCCTCGTATCTGTTTTTTTAGTGGGCCGAGTGGGTAGTTTGAATATTTTTATTTGCTCTTCCGTAACACCGATCCTTTCAAAATGTATCTGGGAATTAGGCGCAAATTGTCGCAATCTTAATTCGGTATTGTTCATGGCAGCGACACCGGAAGGGTCAAAATCGGCCAGGTAGTAAATAAAAGTTGGCTTATTGATTCTTTGAATATCCATGGCAGCGTTGTGAATGTAAGATATGGAACCAAAACCGTGATTTACCATTAAAGGAACGTCCCACACTGACGTAATTTGATTCACTATACCAGCGAGCGCCTGTTTTTCTAACCATATCTCGACATAACAATTAGATTTACTCCATAATGCCCGCCGATAGGTTAACGCAGTGTTCTGCAAAGCCTCTTGCATACTGTCATAGGTTATTGGTTTTATCATCCACCTGGTGGAATCCGTTATCCATTCATAGGGGATGGTCCCATCGAGACGCATTTCGGTAAGTAATCGGCATATCG
>Ga0326727_10023952_pt1 | contig 11595 bp, 6 predicted proteins | sample MB2enrmetagenome_FD_207643 | JGI IMG/M metagenome (GOLD analysis project Ga0326727, IMG submission 207643) | Lab enriched peat soil microbial communities from McLean, Ithaca, NY, United States - MB29MY | ecosystem: Environmental > Terrestrial > Soil > Wetlands > Peat | place: USA: New York... | reverse complement strand
ATCAATGCGCCCGACCGAGCGGCCCGGGCGGTGATCCTCGCCACCCAGCTCCAGGTGCGCTTGTCATCCGCGCCAGCCGGCGGCGCCGGTTCCTCTGCGGGTCCCCAGAGAGGCGGGCCTGCCGGCTGACGCCGCCGTCCACCGGCAGGCTCGGCGGTGGCACCCCTGGCGGGGCATGCGGGCTTCACCGCGCCGCCGCGCTGCCTGGCTGCATCAGCGTCGGGACCTCCCGCGGGCGCTGGCGACGGTCGGGGAAGAGCGTGGCCAGACGCGGCGGCAGGGGGATGCCCATGTCGAAGAGGCGGTCGATGATCTTGGGCCGGATGCCGGTGGAACTGAAGTCGCCCGCGATCTGTCCGGTCGCGGGATCGACACCCCGCGACTCGAACTTGAAGATCTCCTGCATGGTGATGGTGTCGCCCTCCATCCCCACCACCTCGGTGATCGACGTGATCTTGCGCGAACCGTCATTGAGCCGGGCCAGCTGGATGACGAGGTTGATGGCGCTGGCGACCTGCTGACGGATCGCCTTGAGCGGCAGGTCCATCCCCACCATCAGCACCAGGGTCTCCAAGCGGGAGAGCGCGTCGCGGGGGCTGTTGGCGTGGATCGTGGTCATCGAGCCATCGTGCCCGGTGTTCATCGCCTGGAGCATGTCCAGGGCCTCGCCGCCACGGCACTCACCGACCAGGATGCGGTCGGGGCGCATCCGCAGAGCATTGATGAGCAGGTCCCGGATCCTGATCTGCCCCTCTCCGTCGGTGTCCGCGGGCCGGGACTCCAGCTGGCACACGTGCTCCTGGTGGAGCTGAAGCTCGGCGGTGTCCTCGATGGTGATGATCCGCTCGTCGATGGGGATGAAGCCGGAGCACACGTTGAGCAGGGTTGTCTTGCCGGCTCCGGTCCCTCCGGAGACGACGATGTTGGCCCGGGCCATGACGCAGGCCTGGATGAACGACGCGCTCTCCTGGGTGATGGTCGCGAAGTTGACCAGGTCGGAGACCTGGTACGGATCCTTGGAGAACTTGCGGATGGTCAGCAGCGGCCCGTTGACGGCCGCCGGGTGGATGGCCGCGTTGACCCGCGAGCCATCGAGCAGGCGCGCGTCGCAGAGAGGGTTCCTGGCGTCGATGCGGCGGCCGACCGAGGAGACGATGGTGTTGATGACACGAAGCAGATGGGCCTCGTCGTCGAACCGGATGTCGGTGAGCAGGATCTTGCCCTTGCGCTCGACGTAGATCATCTCGGGGCCGTTGACCATGATCTCGGTCAGGCTGTCATCCTCGATCAGGGATCGCAGCGGCTCCAGCGCCTCCAGGTAGCGTTCGCTGACCACGGAGCCGGCGGAGAGGCTCACCGGTGACACCCCCGGCCGGCATCAGCGACCGCCCGCCGGGCGTCCTGCCGTCCCCGAGCCTCGGCCCGGGCTCCGCGGGGCCCGTCGATGGCAGCGGTTCCGATACCCGCTCTCCACGCCGGGGCTCTGCCGGGAGCGCCCACCGTGGCGCTCGGATCAGAGATCGCGTCCCGCCCAGGGTCTCGCAGTGGACCGATCACAGGCCGCCGCCGCCGCCACCACCGTGTCCGCCACCCCGATGCTCGTCGCTCGCCTGCAGAGCGTCCAGCAGTGTGGCGAGCTCGGCGCTCTTCAGATGTGACTGCTCCAGCTCGGCCTGACGGCGCTTGTCCTCCTCGATATCGGTGACCGTGCCGATCCATTTCACGACCCTGCCGGCGTAGTCGCGTACGACCTCAGCCCGGAAGGCATGCCAGCGGAACTCGCCGTCATGGCGGCGGATCCGGCAATCCATGCGCAGCGGCTTCCGCGTGTGGATGGCGTGCTGCCAATCCTTGAGCGCGCGGTCGGCATCGTCAGGGTGGACCAGGCTGATCCAGTCCAAGCCGTAGTTCACGTCGGCTGAAACGCCGGCGTACTCGGTGCCGTGCCGGTTGAAGTACTCGGTCGACCCATCCGGCGCAGCCAGCCAGACGATGTGCGGGATGGCCTCCGCGTAGAGCTCGGCATCGACGTCCCGGCTCACCGTCATGGTCGTGTCGTGGGACCCCTTGCCATTGGTGGGCGGCCGCGCCGCCACGTCGCCGAAGAACTCGTCGACGGTGCGCACCGCCCGGAGGAACTCGTCCACGTCCGTCGGCTTGGTGATGAAGGCGTTGGCATGCAGGCGGTAGCTCTGGAGCACGTCCTCCTCCGCCGAGGAGGTGGTGAGGATGACCACCGGGATGGTCAGCAGGGCCGGATCCCCTTTGATCTCGGCCAGCACCTGGCGCCCGTCCTTGCGGGGGAGATTGAGGTCGAGGAGGACGAGATCCGGCCGCGGCGCCTGAGCGAAGACACCCTCCTGGCGCAGCAAGGCCATCGCCTCGACACCATCCGCCACCACGGTCAGGTGGCAGCTGGCCGCGCCGGTATGAAGGGCCTCACGGGCGAGCAGGACCTCGCCGGGATCATCCTCGACGAGCAGGATCTCGGTCGGCCGTCCATCGTGCGGGGTGACCATCTCAGCCCTCGTCCGGGCAGGTCCAGCTGAAGGTGCTTCCCTGACCGGGTAGCGACTCCACCCAGATGCGGCCGCCCCGGGACTCGACAATCCTCTTGCACACCGCCAGACCGACGCCGGTGCCCGGGTACTCGTCCCGGGTGTGCAGACGTTGGAACACCTCGAAGACCTGCTCCTGGTACTCCTCGGCGATCCCGATTCCGTTGTCGGCCACCGAGAAGCACCACCCCTCATCGGTCCGCTGCGCGCTCACATGGATGACCGGCGCGCGATCCCGCCGGAACTTGATGGCATTGCTGAGCAGGTTCTGGAGGAGCTGGACGATGCGGGTGCGCCCGCATCGGATGACGGGGAGCTGGGCGCAGCTGACCTGGGCGCCACTCTCCTCGATGGCGCTCTGCAGGTTGGCCATCGCCTCATGCAGGGCGGCGGTGCAGTCCACCTCCTCCTGGGTCACCGGAGCGTTGCCAACCCGAGCCCACTCGAGGACGGACAGCATCAGCTGCTGCATCCGCTGCGCGCCGTCAACCGCATAGTGAATGTACTCCCGTGCGCGTTCGTCCAGTTGCTCCGCGTACCTCTCCTGAAGGAGCTGACAGAAGCTACTCACCTTGCGGAGTGGCTCCTGCAGATCATGGGACGCCACATACGCGAACTTCGCCAGCTCGGCGTTGGAGCGGCTCAGCTCAGCAGCCTGGTTCTTGGCCTTCTCCAGCGTCACCGCAAGGTGGGTCTGGCTGCGCTGAAGTTCGCTCTCCGCCTTCACCTGGTCGGTGACGTCGACACCAATGGCGCTGAAGCCGTTCGGGAAACCATCGGCGGTGAAGGTTGGTGAGTAGCAGATCCGGAGCACGACATTGCCAATCGGCGCCTGCACCACCCCCGACGCCCCCGTCTGGGCCCGTTCGAAGTGCTCAAGAATGCCCGGGACATCGCCGAACACGTCGAGGAACGGGCGTCCCACGTTCTCGCCGGCCGTGAGCCCCATCGACTTCAGCGCCGAACCCTCGGTGAGGGTCAGCACCCCGCTCCGATTCACCGCGAAGATGACGATCGGCGCGTTCTCGATCACCAGCTCGGCGCGCCCGTGGGCACTCCTCAAGTCGCTGACATCCCGAGCGGCGGCGACAACGCCGCGCCCAACCCCCGCCGCGTCCCTGTACAGCGTGGCGTTGTAGATGACCTCGGTCAGCGTCCCATCCACGCTCCGGAACGTCAACGGGTAGTCGGTGACGAAGCCCTCGGCGAACACCCTCCGGTACGCCTCCCGAGCCTTCTCCGGCTGGGTGAAGTGGCGCGAGAAGTCCGAACCCAACAGCTTCTCCCGCTCGACCCCGGTGACTCGGACGGTCGCCTCGTTGACGTCGGTGATCTTGCCCTTGGGGTTGATCGTGACCAGCGGATCCAGGCTCGCCTCGATCAGACTGCGCGTGTACTGCCTCGCCTGCCTCTCCACGGTCACATCGCGGGCTGCGCAGAAGAGCTGCTCCCCCTCCTCATCCGGGGCGGTGTTCCATTCCAGCCACCGGTAGGAGCCATCGCGGCAGGCCAGTCGATTGCAGAAGTGCAAGGAGGTCGCGCCCTTGGCCAGCTTGGCGGCCTCCGCGCGGCTCGTCGCGCGATCATCCGGGTGCACGAACTCGATGTATGGCCTGGCGAGCAGCTGCTCCAGGGTCCAGCCGAGGCAGCGTTCCCAGGCCAGGTTGGCCCGCTTGAAGTAGCCATCGCCGCCGATCACTCCGAGCAGGTCAGGGCTGAGCCGGAAGAACGTGTCCGTCTGCGCCCAGGCCAGGTCGGTTGGATCGAGCCCGGTTGCCATGTCATGCAGCCGAATGTGCTTTCGCCGGTTCGGACTTGATGAGCTCGGCAAGCTTGCGATACTCCCGCGAGATGTTTGCGTTCTTGTCCACAAACACGGCGGGCAGGCCCTCGCTCTCGGCGCGGAGCAGAAGAGGATCGTCGCTCGGCAACACGGCCGCGATCGGGAAGTGGAGGGTGTTCTCCAACTCCCGGACCGTGAAGTTCGTCCGCTGATCGCCTCGATTCACCACCAGCATGACGTTGCTGGTGGACAGCCGCATCGACCTGAAGAACGCGAGCGTGCTCATCAGGGTCTTGGCGGAGGCCATGTGGAGGTCGACCACCATGAGGATGCGGTCGGACCGCTCCAGGATCTCACATGAGATGTCGGTGATGTGCGACGCGTGATCGATGATCACGTTGCCGTAGCGCGGCCTCATGGCGTCGAGGATCCAGGTGAGATGCGGCTTCTGCACGACTTCGGACAACTCGATTCGGTTCGGTGCCTGCAGCACGCGCAGGCCCTGCGGACCAGTCTCGATGACACGCTCCAGCAGCTCGTCGTTGACGTTGGGCCAGCTGTCACAGAAGTCGATCATGCCCGGTGTGCCGCTGAGGTTGAGCATCGTGCTGATGTCGCCACACTGGAGGTTGAGGTCGATCAGGGCAACGGGGCGCTTCTCGAGCTTGAGCAGTGCGGCGGCTAGGTTGATGGCCACCGTGGTCTTGCCCACCCCTCCCTTGGGACCGATGACCGAGATGACGCGGGCCCCGCCCGCGATCAGTGCGCTGGCGTGTTGCTGCCGCTCGTGGGCGAAGCGGATCGCGCGCTGGAGGCTCTGCGGACCGAACTGGCCCTTGACGATGAAGTCCTGGGCACCTTCGGCAATCGCGCGGGCGGCGAGCGCCTCGTCATCGGTGCCGGTCATGACCACGACCGGCACCAGAGGCGCGTCGGAATGCAGCCGTAGGTAGGTCTCGACGCCTCGGCTGTCCGGAAGGTTCAGATCCAGGAGCACGAGATCGAGTCTGCCTTCCGCAAGGCGGCGCAGGCCGTCGGCCAGACGCGTCACATGCTCCACGGCGAAACCGGCGGTGGCGATCACCTCGGTGGCGATCAGCGCGTCGCCGGCGTCGTCCTCCACAAGCAGAACTCTGATCTGCCTTGAGAACGTCGACCCGGTCACCATTGCCTCCTGTGGTTTCCCAGCGTGGGCCGCCTCGCCCCACCCGCGAGAGACGTCAGTACCCTGCGTCCTCCGCGTAACCCAACGGAACAGGAGCGGTGCGACGTCGGAACAAGCTCGCAAGGACGGTACCTGACCGCGCGACAGCAAAACGCCGCGGAGTGTTCTCTACCGTACCGAGCAGCTCTATGCGGGTCTGAAACTAGCCGGTCTTCCATATCATTCACGACGATGCGAGCGCGCTCGGTTGTCGAGCTGATCTCCGACCGCGGCGTCGACACCCTGACGCTCAGCGCAACGCGACAGTCTGCGGCAACGCGCGATGTGGGGAACGCACGGCACACCTCGTACACACGGCCCCGCGTGTCGGCGGTCTGGTGCACGGCGATCTGACCTCTGTCACCCTCGCGTGTTCGGGTCGCCCGCGGTCAGTAGTAGTTTCGGGGGATGGTCCGTCGCTCCGATGCCGTGGCGAGATGGGCGTCCGCCCTCAGGCGATCCGGGGTCAGCGTGCGCCGGCGCAGACGGTGATCGCGCAGAACGGGACCGCCCCCAATCCACGTCCCGGAGGCCAGCGCGGACACGCGCGTGAGCAGGACGTCCTTCGGGCAACCTTCGACGCAACCCACGATCTCGTCATCGGCTGCGACAGGGACGGGATCATCACCTCCATGAATCCCGCGATGCGACGCTTCGCCGGTCTTGCCACGGGCGACCCCGTTCCCTCGGCGTGGGCTCCTCTGGGGACGGCCCGCACGGTGGCCGACAAGCCGATCGCGAGCGAGCACGCGCTTCTGACCAGAGGCCTCGGGGGTGAGAGCTTGGCCGACCTCGAGGTCAGCCTCGAGTCCGCGACGGGACTGCGCCGAACCCTGGTCGCCTCGGGCAGGCGCCTCGTCGGCCGGGAGGGTGCGCTGCTGGGAGCCGTCGAGGTGTTGCGTGACGTCACGGACCAGAAGGACGCCATGGCGCGCCTGTCGTTTCAATCCAGGCACGATCCCCTGACCAAGCTCCCCAATCGCGAGCGCTTCGCCCGTACAGTCCGGGTCGCCCTCCGCAGGGCCTCGCGGTACCACTGGTCAACGGCGTTGCTGGCGATCAACCTCGACGACTTCTCCCTGCTCTGCAACCGTCTGGGCAAGGATGCCGGGAACCAGATCCTCGCCGAGGTCGCGCGACGACTGACCGCCGCTGTCCGGCCCTACGACACCGTCGCCACCACCGGCGACGCCGCCACCAGGTTGGGCGGCGACCAGTTCCTCCTCCTCTGCGAAGATGTGGGCGGCCCGGAGGCTGCCGAGGGCCTTGCCCACCGCGTTGCCGAAACCTTGGGCGCGCCGATGACCATCGACGGGACGCCGGTGTCCGTCAGCGCAGGTATCGGTATCACCCTGACGGCCGACCCCGGCGACGATCCCGAGGCGCTGATCTTCGAGGCCGAGACCGCGATGGATGTGGCCAAGCGAGGGGGTCCCGGGCGCCACCAGCTCTTCGCCCCCGAGCTGGGCGCCCAGATACAGGCTCGCATCGACGGCGCCGACGCACTTCGCGACGCCCTTGCCCGGAGCCAGTTTCGCGTCCTCTACCAGCCCAAGGTCTCGCTGCTGACCGACCGCATCACGGGGGTCGAGGCACTGTTGCGCTGGCACCACCCGGTGCGCGGCGTGATCCCCCCCCTTGACTTCATCCCGCTCGCCGAGGAGTCCGGCCTGATCGTGCCGATCGGCCGCTGGGTCCTCGAGCAGGTGTGTCGCGATGCGAGGCGGTGGTCGACCGCGCTGAGGGGAGGCCTGCCGCTCTCGATCGCGGTGAACGTTTCCCCGCGCCAGTTCGAACCCGGGCTCGCCGGGACCTTCGAAGTAATCATGGCCGAGGCCGGGGTCGATCCGGCCAGACTGTGTGTCGAGGTCACCGAGAGCATGGTCATGCACGACACCGACCTGGCGATCGCCATCCTGCGGAGGCTGAAGTCCCTGGGGATGCGGATCTCGATCGACGATTTCGGCACCGGATTCTCGTCGCTCGCCTATCTCAGGCGATTCCCCCTCGACGAGCTCAAGATCGACAAGTCCTTCGTCGATGGCCTCGGCACTGATCCGGACGCCACCGCGATCGTGGCCGCGGTGATGGGCATGGCCCACGCCCTCGGCCTCCGCGTGGTCGCCGAAGGCGTCGAGACAGCCGATCAGCTGGCACGGCTACGAACCCTGGGCTGTGATGAGATCCAGGGCTACTACTTCGCACGCCCGGGCACGCCCGATGCCCTCGACTCTCTGCTGGCCAGAGATGCGACGGGATGCCCGGGGTGGCACGATGCCTCCCCGGCCGCCGCCCTCAGCTCGGGTGTCCGGAAGATCCTGGTGGTCGACGACGCTCCCGACGTGCGCCAGCTGCTCCGTTCGAGCCTCTTCGCGGCCGGCTTCGAGGTCAAGGAGGCCGGCAACGGCGAGGAGGCGCTGACCATGGCCCGGTTGTTCAAGCCGGACTGCGCCGTGCTCGACATCAACCTGCCCGGCATCAGCGGTCTGGACGTCTGCCGCGTCCTCCGCAAGGACATATCCAACGAGCGCATGGCCATCCTGATGCTGACCGTCGACGCCGAGCCGGCGGAGAAGATCGAGGCCTTCTCGGCCAAGGCCGACGACTACATGGTGAAGCCCTTCAGCCCCCGGGACATCGTCAGCCGCGTCACCGCAGCGATGCGGTGGCGGACCGCGATGCCCGCCACCCCAAGCTCATGATCGCGGCCGACGACCGTCGCAACGAAGTCGATGAGCTGGCGAAGTTCCTCGCCTCGTGGCAGCGGGTCACAATCGAGCGACTGAGCGGCCGCGTCGAGGTCCCAGAGAGCCTCGACGCGGGCATTCTCGCCCATGTCGCGAGGTTGATCGGAGCGGAGCGGATCATCATCAGCCTAGTCGAGCCCAACGGGCTCCGCAGGGTGGATGGCCATCCGCCGATCCCAGCCGAGCTCTACAGGGGCGATTCCCCCAGCCAGCACGCCGTCGACTCCGGGGAGATCTTCATCGGCGCCCTGCAGCAGCAGTCCTGGGGCGCCACCGTCACGGAATGGCGCGACCGCACCAACAGCGGGCCGGTGATGTCGATACCCATGGTCAGCGGCGGCGAGACCATCGGCGCAGTGACGGTCGCCCGCTCCGAGGGCGCGCCCCCCTTCACTATGGCCGAGGCGGGACGCGCCCTCATCCTGGTCCCGCCGCTGGCCGGGGCGGTGCGGATCAGCAGCCTCTCCGATCAGCTGCGCAGCGTCAACAAGGCTGCCGAGGAAGAGACCGCGCGCCTCTCGAACAGCCTGCGTCTGCTCCTGGAATCCGCCGGCGAGGGCATCTACGGGATCGACCGGGAGGGACGCTGCACCTTCATGAACGCCGCCGCGGCCAAGGCCCTGGGCGTGAACCCTGCGGAGGCGATCGGCCAGGTCACCCATCCGATCTTCCACCACACGCGGTCCGACGGCACCACCTACCAGGCGGAGGAGGGACCGATCTATAGCGTCCTCCGTGGCGATGGCAGCTGCCGGGTGGAGTCAGAGATGATGTCGCGCCTCGACGGGAGCGCCTTCGCGGCGGAGTACGCCGCCTTCCCCATCATCGATGGTGATGCTGTCACCGGCGCGGTGATCACCTTCAACGACATCACCGACCGAAAACGCATCGAGGCTGACCTCGCCGCGGCCCACGTCCAGGCGATGGAGGCATCGCGATTGAAGTCGGAGTTCCTGGCCAACATGAGCCACGAGATCCGCACACCGATGAACGGCATCATCGGCATGACCGGACTGCTCCTGACCACCAAGCTCGACGAGGAGCAGCATGAGTACGCCGAGGCGATCAGCCAGTCGGCCGAGGCGCTGCTCACCGTCGTCAACGACATCCTCGACTTCTCCAAGATCGAGGCCGGGAAGATCGATATCGAGTCCATCGATTGCGATCTGCGGCATGTCGTCGAAGATGCCGCCAACCTGGTGGCTCGGCGCGCTGACGAGAAGGGTCTTGAGATGGTGGTGGCGATGGATCTTCACTGGGAGGGCATGGTGCTGGGCGACCCCGTGCGGATCCGGCAAGTGCTCCTCAACATCCTGGCGAACGCCATCAAGTTCACCGATGCCGGCGAGGTGAGTCTCGTGGTCCACGCGGTCCACGAGGAGGCGGACTCGATCGCCGTGCGGTTCGAGGTGACCGATACCGGGATCGGCATCGATCCCAAGCACCTGGGGCGCCTCTTCGAGAGCTTCAGCCAGGCCGATGCGTCGACCACGCGGAGGTTCGGAGGCACTGGCCTCGGTCTCGCCATCTGCAAGCAACTCGTGGAACTGATGGGCGGCGAGATCGGGGTTGAGAGCGAGGAGGCCAAGGGCAGCACCTTCTGGTTCGTCCTGACCTTCCGGAAGTCTGAGCACATCGCCGCCGAGGCCCCGTCATCGCAGACGGCACTCAGAGGGATCCACGTCCTGGTGGTCGACGACAACAGAGCCAACCGGCTGGTGTTGGAGCGGACCCTCCAGACCTGGGGGGCGCGGCCGGAGTGCTTCCCAGGCGGTGCCGAGGCTCTCATCGCGATGCTCGACGCGGCCGGCCGGGGGGACGCGTTCCGGGTGGCGCTCCTGGACCACCAGATGCCGCTCATGGACGGCATCGAGCTGGCCACCAGGGTTCGGCAGTCCCCGGAGCTGGCGGGAACCCGGCTGGTCCTGCTCACCTCGGCCGTCTACCCCGGCGCCACCGACCTCGCGCGTGAGGCCGGGATCGACACCTTCCTCGCCAAGCCGGTGCGCATGGCCCATCTCTACGACTGCGTGGCCACCCTGCTGTTACCGGCCGGCCACGACGTGGAGAGATCGATGATCACCCAGGACGCACTCCCGGCCGCGCCCGAGGTGGGGCGCGGCCGAGTCCTGGTGGTGGAGGACAACCCCGTCAACCAGCGCGTGGTGCTCCGCATGCTGGAGAAGATGGGACACGTCGTCGACGTCGCCGACAACGGTGTCGCCGCCGTGGCGTGCGTGTCCCGGAACCGGTACGACGCAGTTCTCATGGACTGCCAGATGCCGGTGATGGACGGCTTCGAGGCGAGCCGCGAGATCCGCCGTCAACAGGAGGCAACGGGCCGGCACACGCCCATCATCGCGCTCACCGCCGGCGCGATGAAGGGTGACCAGGAGAAGTGTCTCGAGGCGGGCATGGACGCCTATCTCAGCAAGCCGATCAAGGCCTTGGACCTGGCCGCGATGGTGGAACGCTGGAAGGAGAATCGGGACCGGAGTCTTCCCACCCAGCTCAGCGTCCTCAGCGGTCGCGTCCTCGACACATCCTGCATCGCGGGATTGCGCGAGCTGGGTGCCGCCGAGTTCGGCAAGCTCGTCCATCTGTTCCTGAGCGATGGCGCCATGCGGGTCGCCGCGCTGCACTCGGCCCGGGCGGACAGCGATGGCTCTGCAATGGCGAAGCTCGCGCACAGCCTCAAGGGAAGCGCCGCCACGTTCGGGGCGAGCGTGCTGGTGCGACGCTGTGACCAGCTTCAGGTCGTCGCAGCGTCGGGAGACCTGGGCGAGTCGGCCAGGCTGATCGACAGTGTCGATGCCGGCTTCGTCGTTGCCAGCGAGGCACTCCGCGAGGAGCTCCTCACCATCTGATGCTGTGCTTCGGGTGCGCACACCCGGACCGGGGTCGGCCCTCCCTCAGCAGCCCGCAATGATCATCAGGAAGCCCTGCGCCCCCTGAGCAATCCCGTCGCGCCAGGAGACCCGTACCCGACGGGGGAGCACTGAACGCAGCAGAGGCCAGGATGGTTGTCGCGCAACAACCACCGTGGTGGGCGCTGGGCTGGAGCGGAGATCCCGCCGTCGCTCAACCGCCAGCTCGCGGATGCCGGCCATCGCCGGCGCCCGACGTTGTCGTGGCGAACCGACGCCCCTGCGTTAGGCCGGAAGTCACCAAACCCTTATGGATCTCTGTCCCTCCATCGCCACGTCGCTTTCACATTGTGGGCGCGGAATCCGATCTGAGCGACCCGGTGTCGCGCGCTGTTGGAACCAGGAATGGCGAGTCGCGCGTCGATGAAATGCGCGA
>Ga0326727_10023951_pt1 | contig 11595 bp, 9 predicted proteins | sample MB2enrmetagenome_FD_207643 | JGI IMG/M metagenome (GOLD analysis project Ga0326727, IMG submission 207643) | Lab enriched peat soil microbial communities from McLean, Ithaca, NY, United States - MB29MY | ecosystem: Environmental > Terrestrial > Soil > Wetlands > Peat | place: USA: New York... | reverse complement strand
CGCCCACGAGGCCCTGGCCCCCTACAATGTCATGGTGGGCGCCGACATCTTCGGCTACGTCTTCTGGAACCTGGATGACACCGGCATCGGCCAAACGGTGACCGATGCCGTCAACGCCGTGGACGTGGTCTGCCCCATGCTCTATCCTTCCGGTTACCATCTCGGCATCCCCAATTACCGCAATCCGGTGCAGCATCCCTTTGAGATTGTCTATCTGACCCTGAAACGGGGCCTGGAGCGCACCGGGGTTTCGCCGCTGCGCTTCCGCCCCTGGCTGCAAGCCTTCCGGGACTACGCCTTCCACGGCGGCGACTTCGGCGAAGAGCGGGTGCAGACCCAGATCAAGGCCACGGAAAAATTCGGCTCCAGCGGTTGGATGTTCTGGAATCCGCGCAACATTTATCCCAACGGCGGCTTTCTCAGTAACGTCGAGTAAAGGGCGGCCCGACAAAACATCGCCTCTTCACTTCAGGTCCCTGATCATGGCGCGCAGCGTCTTTTCCTGGGCTTCGATACTCTCGGTCAGTCTGAATTGCACCAGGGCGCGGCCCAGGTTGTGTTCCCGGTGCCTGGCTTTGAAATAGACGTCGCCGGCCAGATAGTCGGTGAAAAACCGCAGTCCCAGTTCAAAGGCCAAGAGGCGGATGGCGTCATAAAGATAGGCGTAGTCATTTTTAGTGAGAGAGCCTCGGGCCCCCGCCAGATAGCCCTGGAGCAAGGCTCGCCCCAGTTCTGGGTCGAAGCGCGCCGCCTCCCAGTTCTCGGTCTCTTCCCCCAAAGGGTTGCAGCCTGAACGCAGGCAGTCGCCAATATCATAATGCACCAGGCCGGGTTTAACCGTGTCCAAATCTATCAGGGCCACAGCTTGTCCGCTGGCGGTGTCCAGCATCACGTTATTGACCTTGGGATCGCCATGTATCGGCCGCAACTGGAGCCGGCCCTGCTTTTTGGCCTCCTCCAGGACCTGGGCCCAGGCCCGACGCGCTGCCACGAACTGCAAGCCATAGGTCACTTCCGGGGATTGGGGGGTAGGGTGTTGCCCCAGGACCTGGTCATAATGCGCCAGATACTGAGGGGTGACGTGAAACCCGGGCAGGGTGTCGGCCAGCCTCTCGGGCGCCAGGTCGTCTAGGAGGTGGTGGAAGACTCCCAGGGCAAAGCCCACTTCCCGGGCGTGCCCCAGGTCGCTGAGGGTGTCAACGGTCCGGGCCGCCTCAATAAAGCTGAGGCCCCGCCAGAACGACCCCTGCTCATCGAGGTAATAGTCCCGACCCTCCCGGGCCGGGAGGACCCGGGGCACCTCCCAGCGGCGTCCGGGGCCCAGGGACTCTTGTGGCAACCGCCGACCCAGGTGCTCCGTGCAGATGCGCAGGTTTTGCATGACCAACTCGGGCCGGCGGAACACCCTGGTGTTGAGGCGCTGCAGGATAAAGCGCAGTTCCTCCGCCTTCCCCACCGTCACCAAGAAAGTGTCATGGACATTGCCGCTGCCGTAGGATCGAACTTCCACAACCCGGCCCGACAGGCAAAATTGTGCCGCTGCGGAAAAGAGCTGGTCCAAGGTTGGCTTCATTGACTTAATCAGGGAAAATTTTGGCTGCCTCCGAAAATGACAATTTTTGGGAGGGGCGGCTGGCGAGCTGCGCCCAATAGAGGGCTTTCCTGGTAAATCTTGCCACATCGCCTCAAGTCTTTCAAGACATCTTCCCTATTCCCGCGGCTGCCGAGCGCTTAAAGCTAATTGCTGACAGACTGCCAGCTCCTTCAATGGCCGTGGGCCTCTTCGCCCCACAACCGCATCTGATACTGTTCCTCGGTCTCCGGATTCTGCACCCAATTCAGGGTTACCCCGGGTTCCGGGTATGCCGGCCGGCGGCCATAATATCCCGGGGCGCAGCCGACCGCCAAGGTCAGGATGGTCAAAAACAACCAAACCCAGATTTTCATGGTAAACCTCAAAGAATGTAAGGTTGTCCTGAGGGGAGGCGCCAAAAGGGCTTGACTTATGATTAAGAAGATAAGCAAGAATTTGGCAAAATTAAAGGAGGAACTGCTTTAAGTTCGTGAATACTGACCTGGGATTTGTTTTATTCAGTCTGAAGGGGGTAAGTTGGCTAGGCATGTATTTGGATTCAGTAGTAAATAAGAGGGTATTTTACGGTTTCGAGATTCGGGTTAACTATGAAGACCAGCGGCAACCCGACGGCCTGACCTTTCACTCGGGGTATTCTTCCACTTCTTCCCCTACCCCCTCCAATTTCTGATACTTATTCATTAGGCTTTGCATAATCAGCCATTCTAGCTTCTTAAACCTTTGGCTTTTCTCTTCCTGGAGGTCCTGGTCGCCGCTCTTCACCGGGGCCCTGTCGTCCATCATGGCCTGCCGCTTGGCATTACTTGAGCTGTCCGCCCCCGGCTCAGCTCTCAGGCTTCCGGCATTGAAGCAAAAAACCAGGAAAAGGAATACCGTGGCGGTGGCTTTAAGAAAGGTCTGCTTTTTCATGATCCGATTAAATTTCCCCTTAAATTTTCTGATGGGAAGACGACGAGGCCACTGATTGCTGCGAGGAAATAAATAGAAATCCGGAGTCCTCATCAGAAAGTCGACTTCGCGGTTATTCCTCGTTGATTTGAATAATAGAGAGCGCTACCCGCATGATCAATAGGCATAAATGCCCATTTGACCATGGGTAAAAGTTCCTGTTAATGCAGAGTGCGGCAGGTGCGCACTGCGCAACACTACCTATGACTATTAATTTATAAGGGGCGAGGAAGGGCTGCCCTCCGCCTGCCTTGACCATTGGCGAACAGGTCGGGCGCGCTGCGCCTGAATGGCAGTGTCAGGTAGATTACATCCATGATAATCTGGCTTGATTTCTCTTTGAATTTTCCAATGCTGCCCCCCTGCCAAATCACCTTATGATTGTCCAGATCAGCGCGGCAATTTCTGCTGGCTCGGTGATAAGGGAGGGGATTGGTAAGATATCTTCGGGGAGCGAATCTCAAGTCCGGTTCTGTTTGTTAAGTGATCGTGGTAAAAAAATCTTTAACCCCTGGGAAATTATGCTTCTGATTGCTCAGAAGCAGCGGAAAGGAGCGAAACCTCAAACTGTACCGTGCCTCCTCCGGTGACCTCGCAAGGATCCAGGCACTGGAGATAGGCTTCCCGGGAATCGCCTTTGGCCAACCCCAAATCCTTGGGCTTGATGCCGTGGGACAAGGCCACGTAATAAGGGAGGATTGAGGCCAGAGAATGCATGCAGATATTGTCCGATTCCGCGGTTGCCAGGACGAAGCCTTGTTCTATGGTCCATTTGTCCCCCACCCGATAAACCGGGCAGGTGCCTTTGATCCCCACTACCTTGATTACCAGCTTCATTGATCCAGGCCTCACCTTGTCTTCCTAGATGATCCCCACCAGCTCCATCTTGCCCCCGGGGAAATAATCGTTTTGCAGGTCCACTAACAGTAAGGCTCGGTTCATGGCAGCCTTTATTATCTCAAGGCCTATCTTCTCCCCTTCCTGGCGCCGATTCCGGCTCGCAGAGGAGGGGCGGCAGCCGGCTATAGGTCTCCAACCGGTGAATGAGCTAATTCTGCCAGTTCTGCCAGGGAGCCTCGCCCCTCAGCTTGATCTCGCCCTCACTTCGGGTTCGCCGCCAGGTAGTCGTTGATGAACTTATCGACCTCGTCGCTTACATAACTCCGAATTTTACTTATTTTGTTTATTCCTCCGACCCCTACACTGCTCACTTGCCATACCACACCGGTTGCATCCATACCATTAGATAGCTTGATAAATTCTTTTAATTCTACTCGTATCGAAAAGGCACAAACTGGAACCTCACTGATGATGGTGTTTACATTAACATAGAGCCTGGGATATCCAGGTATTTGAAACATCTCCTTTTCGCTCAAAACTTTGATCCCGGCCCCCCGGAGCCTCAGCTCGACATCGGCCTGTATCTGATCTTTGCTTAGGCCCAGGCGCTCGGCCGCGGGGTTCAAATCTTCGACCATGACCATTACCCCTTTTAGCCCGACAAGTACCTCTTGTTCAAGTGATAGTGCGTGAGAATCACCTGGAAGAAGGATAACCACCACTAGAACGAGTACAGCCGTCACCAAAAGCTGTCGCCACCAGCCCGGCTTCTTGTGCGGGGTCCCGGAGAGTTTCTGAGCTTGCCACAGTTTGCTTTCTAGGGTTGCCAATTTATGGAGAAGCTCATCTCTTGTCATTTCTGGCTTACCCATTTTTGCACCCCCTTTTACAGGAAATCCTTAATTTAGTCTGTAGCTGGTGGCTTACCCACATTGTAAGGTAGATAGCCCTTTTCCTGTGCATCCTCAGCTGATTTAGAAGCAAGGGTCCCGTCTCGGAGTGTTTGGTTCTGGAGCCCGTAATATCTGGGCCCCGAGGCCTGCAGTAGGCGCTTCTTCTCTAGAAAACGCCCATAAGTCGCATTAACAATAAAGCAACCACCGCGCCAATTCCTCCCGCCCCGATTGCTATATTGTGCCCGCGGCCGCTTAAACGGTAACCCGCATAGCCGAAGAAAGCCGCAAAGAAAATAACTATGCCTAAAATTATTGTTCTCGGCATCTGATTAGGCTTTTTTATCCAAGATTAGCCGTTGGCTTGGCCAATGCGGCAAAAAATCGTCTTTAATACCTCTCTTCCCTGGTTTAACCGGTAGGGATTCTTCTGTCCAGATTGGCGTTGGTATGATAGCAGAGACTTGGCTGAATGTAAAATATCAAGTCCGGCTCCCATCTCCCGGGAGGGTCCCGGGACCTCTCTCTTACTACCGGTCCAGGGAGCGCCTGCTGAACGAGATCGGCAAGACCATCATGCCCAAAATGAAGTGCCTCATTAAAATACTAAAAAGAGAAATCGCAACGGAAATTAACTGTCGGTAGGAAGAAAGACGGCTACCTATCGCTGGTGGGCGTGGCTAGACGGCTAAGGATTGTTGTCGCAGGTTCTGGCTCTTTCCCTGGCAGAGCAAATTTGCGTTCCGGTGCAAATGCTCAAAAGCCTCTGACAAAATTTTCATATCTAGCTGGATAACACCTAAGATCTGCATTGCTGGCAATAGACCGAATGACCTTCTTCCCAAGCTTCTCAGGCCCGATCCGGACTTCCCAGGCCCCCCAGCATCCTGATCACTCGGGCTGCCGCGGCGCTGGCCTGGCACACGGTTTCCGAGATGTCCCGGGGGCCTGTGCAAGTGCCGGCTAGAAAGACGCCGGGCACGGAAGACTCCAGAGGGTGCAGGATGGGATGGCGGCTTAAATAGAACCCCTGCTCGTCCCGGGCCGGAGGCTGGTCCGTAAAGGGGAGGCCCTCCCGGGGGCCCTCCAGACCCACCGCCAGCACCGCCAGGTCCACTGCCAGCCGGGCCTGGCGGCCGCTTTCCTGGTCCTCGTAAATGATCAGGGGCCGGCCGTCCCCGTCGGCTTCGATACGGCCGGGGAGCCCCCGGACGAACCGCACCCCGGCCTGCCGGGCCCGCTGGTAGAGCTCTTCATAGCCTTTGCCCGAGGTGCGGATGTCGTTGTAAAAGATGGTGATCTCCTGGGCTTCATGCTCCCGGGCCAGCAGGGCCTGCTTGATGGACGCGGTGCAGCAAAAGCCGGAACAATGAGGCAAAAACCGCCGGTCCCGGGACCCGGCGCACTGAAGGAAGGCGATCCGCCTGACCGGCCGGCCCTCCGGACTGACCAGGGAGCCCTGGGTGGGGCCGGTGGCGCACACGATCCGTTCAAACTCCAGGTTGGTCACTACTGCCGGGAGGCGCCCGTACCCGTATTCCCCCTTGATGGCCGGGTCAAAGGGCCGGGCCCCGGTGGCCACGATGACGGCCCCCACGTGGAGCCGCCGCCGGCTCGGGGCCGACTCCAGGTGGATAGCCTGGTGGTCGCAGGCCTGGAGACACATCCGGCAGTCGATGCAATACTCCTTTTCGATGGTAGCCCGAAGCGGCATGGCCTGGGGAAAGACGACGCGGATGCACTTCCGGGGTTTGAGGTCCAGGTTCCAGCGGCTGGGCACGATGACCGGACAGACCTCAGCGCAGGTCCCGCAGCCCACGCACTTGCTCATGTCCACGTAACGGGCCTCTAATCTCAGGTCCACCTGAAAATTGCCGGCCTGGCCGCAGAGTCTCTCCAGCCGGGCATAGGTCAGCAGTTCGATCAAGGGGTGGGTAGCCACTTCCACCAGTTTGGGCCCCAGGATGCAGATGGAGCAGTCCAGGGTTGGGAAAGTCTTATCCAGCTGCGCCATGATGCCGCCGATGCTCAGGGAAGAGTCGGCCAGATAGACTTTAAAGCCCGCCTGGGCTAGGTCCAGGCCGGCCTGGCAGCCGGCGATGCCGCCCCCCACCACCAGCACTTCCCGGGACTGGGGAGGGACCTGTGGCTCGGGTGGCGGCAGGCTGGCCAGGGCAAGGGTGAGGGCGCCGGCCGCGGCCTCCAGGTCAGAGGCGGCCAGGAGATCCACCACCCGGAGCGCGTCTTGGGACCAGAGCCCGAAGAAGTCGGCTTGGCGCTCCGGCCCGCAGGCGGCCAGCAGCCACTCCCCCGGCGCCGCGGCCAGACGAGGACGCCACTCCCTCAGACCCGCCGGAGTGCAGAGGGGCGGCGCCAGGTGCACCGCCACCCCGGCCCGGCCCAGCCGCGCCGCTAAGGCTTGTGGCTTGAAAGCTAAGTCCGGGCAATTACAGATTAAAAGCCTTGTTTGAGTCATAGCGTCCCTGGTTTCTCCCCTGATCGCCTTTTCCTCTTTTCCCCTTTTCGCCCTTCTCTTAAATTCGCGGCCATTTCCTGAATGACCCTCTGGAAGACCCGGCCCTCAGTAGAGGAAATCCACTCCAAACGCAGCCGTGAGGGGTCAATCCCTTTTTTCCGCAGCGCGGGCTTGAGCTTCTCGAGGCGGGCCTGGGTCCTGAGATTGCCCGCCACGTAATGGCACTCGCCGGGGGGATGACAGCCGGCCACCAACACCTGGCCGGCCCCCCGGGCGAAGGCGTGCCGGATAAACTTGGGGTGCACCCGGCCGGTGCACATGGTCCGGATGATGCGCACTGCCGGGGGATACTGGAGGCGCGAGACCCCGGCAAAATCAGTGGCGGCGTAGGCACACCAATGGCAGCAAAAGGCCAGGATCTTGTTTTCCGGTTCTGCCGCCAGGGCTTCGTCGATCTGGGCCAGGAGCATCTCGTCGGTAAAGCCCCAAGCCGCGATGGCCCCCCGGGGACAAGCCCCGGCGCAGACCCCGCAGCCCTTGCAGGCGGCTTCGATCACCCGGGCCTTTTTCTCTTTTCCCTCCCCCACCATCTCGATGGCCTGAAACACGCACTCCTGAAAGCAGGTCTCGCAGCCTCGGCACTTTTCCTGGTCCACCGCCGCAATCAGGCCATCCAGGGTGAGGGCTTCGTGGGCAAAGAGAGCCAACACCTTGGCCGCGGCGCCCGAGGCTTGGGTCAGGGATTCTGCCAGGTCCTTGGGGCCCTGGCAGGCCCCGGCCAGGTACACGCCGTCCAGCACCGTCTCCAGGGGGCGCAGCTTGGGATGGGCCTCCAGGAAGAACCCGTCCGGTCCCACCGGCAGCTTCAGCACCTCCCGGAGAGCCGCCCCCCGGCCCGGCACCATCCCCACCGCCAGCACCACCTGGTCCACCCGGTCCTCCAGATGAGCCTGAAGAAGCTCGTCCTGGGCCTGGATCACCAGCCGCCCCTCACTGTCAGCCTGAAGGTCAGTCACCTGCCCCCGGATAAACCAGACCCCCGCTTCCCGGGCCTCCGTGTACAGATCCTCCCAACCATTTTTGGTGGCCCGGATGTCCCGATAATAGACGCGGATCCGGGCCTCGGGCCAAAGACGCTTCAGCTCCAGCGCCTGACGCAAGGCGGTGGGACAGCAGACCCGGGAGCAATACCGATTTCCCTCCTCCTCCCGGGAACCCACACAGAGGATGAAGGCGAGGTCTTGGGGGAGGGGACCAGAGGCCGACGGCCCCTGCCCCCTCCCTTCAACTCCCTCCAGAAAACGCTCTATGGCCAGGGTGGTGAGGACGTGGGGGAGGGTGGTCCAGGCTTCGTAGCGGCTGCCCTGGGGATCAAAAGCTTGGGCACCGGTGGCCACCACGATGCTTCCTACCTGGAGGGTATGTTCGATAACCCCTGCCGCTTGCAGATCGATGGCCCCCTGAGGGCAGGCCGGAACACAGAGGCCGCAGCGGTCGCAGTTCTCCAGGTCCACCACAAAACGGTCGGGAAAGGCCCGGGGGGAGGGCAGGTAGATGGCGGGGCGTAGACCCAAACCCTCCTGGTCCGGGTCCGGGACCTGGACCGGGCAAACCGTGGCGCAGGCCCCGCAGCGGTCGCACTCCTCGCGCACCAGAGGCCGATCCTGGCGCACCGTGACCTGGAAGTCGCCCAGGTGGCCCCGCACCGCGGCCACCCGGCTGCCGGTCAGCACCCGGATGCCAGGATGCAGGATTACCGCAGCCATCATGGGGTTGATAAGGCTGAGCGCGGTCTCTCCCTTAGGAAAGATGCGGTGCAGCCGGTTGGCCATCCCTCCCAGGATGGGCTCCCGCTCTACCAGGGTCACGGGAAAACCGGCCCCGGCGATGTCCAGGGCGGCGCGCAGGCCAGCGGGGCCCCCACCGACCACCAGGGCCTCCCGGTGCACCGGGACCCGGCGGTCGGCCAGGGGCTGGGCCAGGCGCACCTTGGCCAGGCCCATGCGGATCAGCTCCAGAGCCTTGGCTGCCGCGGCTTCCGGTTCGCCGGCATGCACCCAGGAGCAGTGCTCCCGGATATTGACTATTTCCAGGAGATAGGGGTTGATGCCGCTTCCCGCCAGCACGCGCCGGAAAGTGGGCTCATGGAGCTTGGGAGAACAGGCCGCCACCACCACCCTTTCCAGGCCAAAGTGCTGGATGTCCTTCTGGATCTCATTTTGCCCGGCCTCGGAGCAGGTGTACAGATGGTGGCGGCAGACCGTCACCCCGGGAAGACCCTGGGCCCGGGAGGCCAGGTCCTCGGGCCGGATGACCCCGGCTATGTTGAGGCCGCAGTGACAAATATAAAGGCCGATGCGGGTGTGGTCAGACATGGTTTCTTAGGGGGTTTTCAAAGTCCCAGGGCGACAAAGCGGGCCAGTGGGCCCGGGCGTCTCGCCTGTGCCCCTTACCCCTCCCCCAATCCCTTAGGAGGTTTCAGGGTGGGAAAGTCGGACCTTTGGCCCGCCACTCCAGCCCCATCTGAGGGTTGGGAGGGGGTGTGGGGGGAGGCAGGGACCTGAAGTCCCTGGCCCTCCCCCAACAAATCAGAGATTATGTTCTTTGCGGAGCAAAGGACATAATCGAATTTTGTTAAATCTCTACCTTTTCCCTTTTTCGCCCTGTCTCTATTCACTGCGACCCGGTCAATTTCCCTATGGCTTCTATCCACGCCTGGCAATACTCGCCGGACAAGGCCACCACCTCTTCTCGGACCAGGGTGACGGCATCCTGGTCGCAGATGTTGCGACAAACCCCGCAGTAACCGCAGGTCTCCGTCTTGACGAAGACTCGTTCACCTTCCCGGGCAATGGCTTTAACCGGGCAGAGGTCGATGCACTTCCGGCAGTCCGAGGGGCACTTGTGGTCGTCAATGACCACCCGACCCAGGAACATGGGGTTAATCTTAATGGCTTCATATTCGCAGCCCTGCATACACTGGGCGCACCGCAGGCAAACCTCGGGCCGGGGCACGGTCTCACTGCCGGCCTCGTTCAAAACGATGGCCTGGCGGGGGCAGCGCGTCAGGCAGTTATGGCAGCGCTTGGGGCACTCCGGGGGCGCGTTGGCCATGAGCTTCTGTTCCCGCCGGCACCAGTGCATCTCGTCTTCAGGAACCGCCGGGCAGGGCGCCGGGCAGCGGCTCGAGTCAATGGCGATTTTGGGCAAAAACGGCGCCAGCCCCTGGTGGTCGGCCAGGATGGTTTTGGGCTGGCCGTTGTAAGTCAGGGTCACCGCAGCCACCGGGCAGAAGTGGGAGCAGATTTCGCAGAGCACGCAGCGCCGGTGGTCGATGGTGATGTCCAGCTCGGTTTCTCCCGCCAGGATGGACACGGCTTCTCGGGGGCAGACCAGCGCACAGATGTCGCATTTCAGGCAGGCCTCCTTATCCAGGCGCAGGCTCACCTGGTCCACGAACATCCGCAGGGTCAACTCCAGATACCGGGCGGTTTCCCGTTTGCTGAGGATGGCTTTCATGACCAGTGGCTCCCCAGACCCTATTTCTTTTCCGACTCCAGGCGCTGGTGAAACTTCTTGGCCTTGTATTTCAGCTGGCGGCGGCGCAAAATGGTCTTGACCTCGGGGAACTCGCCCAGCAGAAAGGCGAATTTGTCACAGGGTTCCAAATCCGGACACTGGTAGCAGGAGTCTAGCGCCCGGCCGCGGGCGCAGGTGCGGATGGGGCAGTCCTGCAACCCCCGCCCGTCCTTGCAGCCCGGGCATTCGCTGTGGCTGAGAAACCAGTCCAGGCCCTTGCGGAATTCCGGGAAGCTGAAGCCCTCTGTCTGGGGGAAGCAGTGGGCCCAGACGTTGGACCGAAAGCCGTCCAGGTATTCCTTCAGCCGGCTCACTGTCTCCAGAAACGAGGGGTTGCCCAACTGGCAATCATCGCACAGGCCACAGTAACTCGACCTCATGACTTGCTCCTTTTTGGCTGTTAGCCCTCAGCAAAAAGCAGAATGTTTTCCCCGCGGTAATTTAAAATAACGTATATTTTTAATATGTTACAGATAGTTAGACCCACGTCCCCTTCCTCCCTCGTTCCTGGCCCCTCACTCCTCACCCCAGGGCCCCCTCAATCTGGACCTCCAGTTCCGCGTCGCTGTAACGGCTCATCCGGATGGCATTTCCGGGGCATTCCGCCGCGCAGATGCCGCAGCCCCGGCAGACCGCGGCCTGGACTTCTGGTTGCCTGGCGGCGCCCAGGTCGATGGCCCCGAAGGGGCAGACCTCCAGGCAACCCAGGCAGCGGCGGCATCTCTGCCGGTGGATGAGCGCCATGACTTCCCCTCCCGGAAGGTCGGTTTGAAAGAGGAGGCCGGCCGCCCGCATGGCCGCGGCTTGGCCCTGGGACGCAGCCTCCGCCAGGCTTTTGGGGTAGTGGGCCAAGCCGCAGAGAAAGATGCCGTCGGTCGGGGCATCCATCGGGCGCAATTTCTGGTGGGCCTCCAGGAAAAAGCCCTCCAGGGTCAGGGGAATCTTCAGCAGCCGGGCCAGCTCCCGGCTGCCCGGGGCCGGCTCAACGCCTACGCTCAGGACTAATAGGTCCGCGGCCAGCTCCACCTCCTCGCCCAGAAGCTCATCCCAGACCCGCACCGTGAGCGGCCCCCGCCGTGGGGCTGACAACTCTGGCGCCCGGGCCTCGCCGTAGGGGAGAAACTCCACCCTCTGTTCCTTGGCCTGCTGATAGTAGCTTTCCCGCCAGCCGTAGGCCTGCAGGTCTCGGTAAAGGATGGTGACGTCCAGCAGGGGATAGCGCTTTTTCAGCAGCAGAGCGTTCTTCAGGGCCTGGGAGCAGCAGA
>Ga0326727_10023949_pt1 | contig 11595 bp, 11 predicted proteins | sample MB2enrmetagenome_FD_207643 | JGI IMG/M metagenome (GOLD analysis project Ga0326727, IMG submission 207643) | Lab enriched peat soil microbial communities from McLean, Ithaca, NY, United States - MB29MY | ecosystem: Environmental > Terrestrial > Soil > Wetlands > Peat | place: USA: New York... | reverse complement strand
CCCTTCGCATAGGAGCTGTCGTTGCCGTTGTCGGGCTCGTTCCATAAATCCCAGGCCAGGATGCGAGGATCGTTGGCGAATGCGCCCACCACTCCCTTCACGTAACTCTCCAGGCGCGGATACTGCGCGGGGTCAGCAAGCACCGCGGCGCCCGGCGCCTGCACCCAGCCGGAGTTGTGCACGCCGGGGATGGGCGGGTGCTGCGGGCCGAGCTTGGGAAACGGCTCCCAGCATGAGTCGAAGAGCACAAAGACTGGCCGGATATGATGCCGCGCCGCAATTGTCAGAAAGGTATCGATGCGCTGCTCGAATCCTTGTGAGTCCTGCTCCCAGAGGAGGTTGTGCAGGAAGACGCGCATGGTATTCATGCCGATGCTCTCGGCCCAGCCGAGCTCGCGATCGATGGTGACAGGATCGAAGGTATCGGCCTGCCACATCTCCAGCACATTGATGGCGCTGGATGGCAGAAAGTTGGCGCCCACCGGCCACGGTTGTGCCGCGTACCAGGCATTGGCCTGCGCCTCGGTCCAGCGTTGCCCTGGAGCTTGGGTTTGCTGGGCCTGGACTTGCTGAGCGCTGACAGCATGCAAAAAGGCGAGCAACAGCGCCGCTGCCCACAACCAGCGGCAGAATTTGAAGCGGAACATGTTCATCGGTGCTCCTTCAATGGAAGAAAGAGAATTCTACTTCACCAGATCAGCGCAGGTCGCCTGGGTAGATTCGATGGCTGCGAGAGCTTGCGGGCTTCTTCAAGTTCGCGAAGCAGTGCGGCGGCTTCTTCTTCGCCCAGATAAACTTCCTTATGCGCCTCCCGAAGCGCCGCAGCCAGCTTTAGGTCTAGGCCGGGCTCCGATTCAACCGGCACAATGCGGGCCACCGGGACGCCATTCTTGTTCAAGATGAAGGAGACACCCTGGTAGCGGACGCGGTTGACGCAATCGGCAAAGTTGCGCGCCGCCTCAGTCACGCTGATGCCTAGCTCTTTCACGGAATCAGATTATCAGATTTTACGTACTGTGGTTCAGGGTTACCCATTTTCGGCTTTGTGGCCTGGATGAAAAAGTGCAGAATCTTCGGCCAACTATCTGCCTGCGCCCGAGCGGTGCCTTCGGGAGAGCCTCCAATCATCCCGTGCCCGGATCCTGCCGTGGGAAGATACTCGCACGGAATCCAATGACCGGCGCCTTCGTAGGACAGTTGCTGATCTGGGTACGGGCGCCCATGCCGCTGGAGCCTTTCCATGAGGTGCGTCGCCATCATGGATGACGGCCACTTCTGATCGTCCTTTCCAGACAGCAGCAGCACAGGCCCATGAATGTTTTCCACGGGAATCTCGACATTGGCTGTATCGCCGAAGACTGCCAAATCGTGTAGGAAGAGCGGTGTAAATGGCAGAGGAGAGCCCGCTACAAAATCCCACGCATATTGCGCTGCAAACCACAGAGGGATGCGGATAGGGGTGTAGGCAAGAGGTTTGCCTCGATAAGTCCAGGCTGGGCCTCCAGGAAGTTGTCTCGCTGTGGCGCCCTCCCAGCGAACATAGCTTGGGGAACGTGCGACAACGGCAGCTACCCCAGGATAGGTCGCTGCGAACTGCAGGGCCGCTTCCGCTCCCCGCGATGCACCCATGACACCCACAAAGCGGGGATCTGTCTCGGGGCGCGCACGCATCCATTCAAGCGCCCTTTCGAAGTACTCCAACGAAATATTCTGGAGCGTGGCCGGAAGACCCCTGGCCCCGAAGTATGCGAGCGACATGGTTGTAAATCCGTGGGACGCTAAGAGCAGGGCCGTGTCCTCAAGTCCGAGCCCGCCTTCGGAGCCGCCAAGAACCATGATGCCCGGATGCCGGTGGCCATCGCCTGGGTCGCACAAGATGCCGTCTATACCGCTCTCGGCAATTGCGGCGCAGCGCATTCCGGGCTTGGCAAAGCGCCGCTCGATCGACGCCGATCCGAGCGTCTGGCCCGCATCGGTTACCTCGATCTCCGTCACGATGGGCTGGAACCAATCGACAAACGCGAAGAAGCCATGATCTGCGCCCTTTGGTTCCACATCGGGCTTCATTGACCAGAAAAGCCCCATCCCATCTATGCCCCGGTAGGTACCGGAGACCGGAGCTTGAGTTTCCAGATCGATCATGCCTTGCGCGCCGGAATTGAAGACCGCCTCACTCCGCCACCAGAGCTGGTCCTGGGCCTTCGATTTGGCCTTCACAGTAATCAGCCGGTTCGGTGGCAATCCGGACAAAGAGATGTTGAGCCGGTCATCCGCGAGAGGCTGGGTAGGACTGACCGCAAATGTCACGTGCGAGAGGGGATTTGCCGGTGCAAGGCCAACGCACAAGAGCATCGGGAGCATGGTCCAGAGTCCAATCCAGAATTGCTTCATCGGGTCAGGATCCTCTCGACTGCCGGTCACGCTGCTCACCGCTTCATTCTCCCGCCAACTGCTCCAGCAGCGTGTCAAAGTCTTCCAGGCGCGCGTATTCGATGATGACTTTGCCGCGGCCGTTGTGGTCCTCGATATGGACCTTGAGGCCGAGAGCGCGTTGCAGGCGCTCCTGGACGTCACGAACATTGGGATCGACGGGAGGCTGGGGTTTGGAATCCTTTTTCGCGGCTCTTTCCGGGTGGATCAGGCCCTGTACATAGTTCTCTGTTTGGCGAACAGAAAGCGAAAGTACGCTGATGCGCTGCGCTGCCTTTTCGATCTCCTCGGCATGTTCGAAGGCCAGCAACGTGCGCGCGTGGCCGAAGCTGAGTTCGCCGGATTCGACACGAGCCTGCACCGAGGCCGGCAGACGCAGTAGGCGCAGGAAGTTCGCCACAGTGGCGCGGTCCTTGCCCGTGCGCACGGCCATTTGCTCTTGAGTCATGTGAAACTCGCGTGAGAGCCGGTCGAATGCGCGCGCCTGTTCCATCGGATTCAAATCCGCACGTTGCAGGTTCTCGACGATGGTGATCTCCATAGCCTGCTCGTCTGAAACCTGACGCAAGATCGCCGGGATGGTGGCCTTGCCGGCCATTTGCGAGGCGCGCCACCGCCGCTCACCGGCGATGAGCTGAAAGCGGCCGTTCAGCAGCGGCCGCAACAGAACCGGCTGCACGACTCCGTTTGAAGTGATGGAGGCGGCCAGTTCGGCCAGTTGCTCCTCGTTCATTTGGGAACGGGTCTGGAAGGGGTTGGGATCGATCTGATCGAGTGGGATTTCGCGAGCCCTGCCGCTTTCCTGCTCCGCGGGTGAGACAGTGGGCGCGTGGACCCTCGGGAGCAGTGAGTCGAGGCCTTTGCCTAGGGCGCGGCGCTTGGTGTCGGTGGCGGCGATGTTCATCATTCAGATCCCTCTGTGTCGGCTGGTGTCGCCGGGGTTGTTCGAATTGGGTTGATGCCGGAGCTTTGTCAGGTGCGTTCAGTTGCTGGTTGGAGTCAGGAATACGGCCAGAATGTGACTTTAGCTTCGGGTTTGTCTGCTAGGGCAGCTTTTCGTTCCGCGGCGCGCGGGCTCTCCATCTGGTTGCGGGCCAGAAGCTCTCCTGCCAGTTCAAAATAGGCCTCGGCCCCGCGCGAGCGGGGGTCATAAAGAGCCACGGGCCTGCCGTGGCTGGGGGCCTCAGCCAGCCGGATGTTGCGCGGAATCACGGTACGGAAGAGCCGGTCACGGAAATACTCGCGAAGAGTCTCGGTCACTTGTTGGGCAAGGTTGGTCCGGTCGTCGTACATGGTGAGGAGAACGCCCTCGATGTTGAGATTGGGATTGTAGGCGGCACGCACACGCTCGAGAGTTGAAATTAGTTCTGAGATGCCCTCTAGGGCAAAATACTCGGCCTGCATGGGAACGATGAGGGTCTCCGCTGCGGACAGGACATTCAGGGTGAGCAGGTCGAGTGCCGGTGGGCAATCCAGAATGACCAAGTCGAAGTTGCTCTTGACCGGCAACAATGCGCGATGCAGACGGAGTGCGCGGTCATTGGCACCCGCCAGTTCAATATTTGCGCCGGTCAGGTTCTTTGATCCCGGCAACAGGCAAAGCATATCGATCTCAGTCGCTAGAATGACCTGTTCGGCCGGGCAGTCGCCCATCAGGACGTCATAAACGGAGCGGCGATTGTCGTCTCGCTGGAAGCCTATGCCGGAGGTAGCGTTAGCCTGGGGATCGCAGTCCACAAGGAGCGTTTTAAGGCCTTCGAGCGCGAGGCACGCAGCGAGATTAATGGCAGTAGTGGTTTTGCCAACTCCGCCCTTTTGGTTGACAATGCCGAGAATCTTACTCATGGCATTCAAGAGTAAAAGGGAAGAGTCATTTGCGGGTAGGCAGTTGACATGTGGAGAACAGGGCGAAGCTGTGGAAAGCCCCCTCAGGCAGGGTGGGCTAGGTGGGAGCAAGCGTATGAGGCGGAAGAGGTTCGCTATGATTCTCCCGGGAGGGGTGGGAGCAGCGGTAAAAAGGCCCGGCGGTGGAAAACTTCGTAGATTCGGGGACAGGATTTCGCATTCGCAAGAGAGCGTGCCGTTTTGAATCTGAATCTAAATTGGGATCGGCGAGCGTTTGTTCCACGTGGAACATTTCCCATTTTGACTCAGGCTTCAAAAATGTTCCACGTGGAACATGTTTGAATCTCCTGGCCTGAAGCAGCCCGATCCCACTTGCCCCACCACACTCGCCAAGTTGATCAACCGAACCTCCAGCGCTCAGAGCAGCCCACATAAGCCCAGGAGCAATTGAGCAACGCAACCCCAGCGCCAGCGTCTCTATCACAACCATCAGATTCTTAAAGAAGTAGAATCGGCATTATGAACAAGCCGTGTGAATCTAACCTGTCCCAGCCTAAGCCGCCATCGTCCATCTTCACACGCCGGCAAATCGTTCGCGGAGCTATCGCACTCGCCACATCCTCGCTCTTGCCCGGATGCGGCTCATCTTCTATCTCCAGCTCGACATCTCCCTCTTCCGCTTCCAATCCCCAGCCCACTCCTTCCGGCCCCATGACCAGCGCCTCCTTGACGATCACGGCCACTGCTTCCGGCGTCATCGGTCCCGCCTTCGCCGGCCTCTCCTACGAGAAAAGCTCGCTCTACGAGAACCCCTACCTGTTCACCGCCTCGAACACCAACCTCATCGGCCTGTTCAAGCGTCTCGGCGCTAGCGTGCTCCGTATAGGCGGGAATTCCGTAGATAGGAATGTCTGGACTCCCAACGGCGCCGGACAAACCGCAAGCCAGATCGCGCCCAGCGACATCTCTTCGCTAGCTGCCTTCGTCAAGGCCGTGGGCTGGCAGTGCCTTTACGGCGTCAATCTCGGCGGAACGGCCACCGGCGCAACTAATCCCACCCTGGCTGCCGAGGAGGTCGCATGCGCCTACCAGCAGTTCGGCTCGTCCCTGCTGGGCATTGAAATCGGCAACGAATGCGACCTTTATGGGAATTCGGGAAACTACTACGCTGGAAACTGGTCGCTCTCCCAGTTTCTGACCCTCTGGGGTCAGTACCGCAGTGCCATTCTCGCCACCACGCCGAATGTCCCCATCACCGGTCCTGCCGACGCGGGCAACGAGTCGACATGGACAGTCCCCTTCGGCCAGACCGTGACCAAAAGCGAGATCACGTTACTTACGCAGCACTACTACCGTGCGAACGGGCAGTCTCCAACTTCCACAGCCGCCTATCTCATCACCCCCGACTCCAGTCTCGTAAGCGACCTGGCCACTCTCAATACCGGCGCGAAGGGAATAGGCATTTCTTACCGGATGTCCGAGTGCAACTCCTTCTACAACGGCGGCGCCAGTGGCGTCAGCGACTCTTACGCATCCTCCCTGTGGGTCATCGACTTCCTTTTCAACTGTGCACAAGGGGGATCCGCCGGAACGAACTTCCATGGCGGCGGAAACGGGAGCGGCTACACTCCTATCGCCGACTCCGGCGGCACTGTTGTGGAAGCCCGGCCCGAGTGTTACGGCATCCTCTTCTTCACTCTCGCCGGCCAGGGAACGCTCTACACAACGCAGCTTTCTGCTGGAGGCCTCAACGTGACTGCCTATGCCGTCAAGGCCTCTACTGGCGGTCTGAACATCGTCTTCGTCAATAAGGACCTTACCAACAACCTCCAACTCACCATGCAACTTCCCCAGACCACGGCTTCCGCCACCCTGCTTGAAATGACCCAACTCTCGCAGGGAGCCACAGCGCCGAACCTGACCGCAACCGGCGGGGTCACCATTCAGGGCGCCAGCGTTGGCAATGACGGCACATTCTCTCCTTCCGCCGCCTACACTCTCAGCCCCAGCGGTTCCCAGTTAACATGCTATGTACCAGCCCTCAGCGCAGTGCTGATTCAAATCGTCTGAAGACAGTGCCTTAATATCGAAAGCAGAAAGATGGACAATCCGAACGCATTTATCGGCAAGAAAGTTCAACCCACAGCCGAGGAGATTTCCGCCGCTCTCGGGCCAACTGCAGGGCTATGGAGCCAGCTCATAGCCTGGTTCGCAGAGAAGCATGGCGTTGGCCAACAGGAGTGGACGTCCTCCAAGAACGGTTGGTCGCTCCGCCTCAAGCTCAAGAAGCGAAACATAGTCTACCTGGGACCATGCCCCGGTTTCTTCCGAGTGTCCTTCGTTCTGGGCGACAGGGCGGTTGCCGCCGCCCGCCAGAGCGGCCTACCAAAAGGCGTGCCTAAGCTTCTCGATGACGCCCCACGCTATGCGGAAGGTACCGGTCTGCGCCTTATTGTAAAAGACACAAAGGACCTGGCTCTGGTCCAGAAATTCGCTGTGATTAAGTTGGCAAGCTGATGCTTCGCTGACTCAAGGCAAGCAACCGATCCGTGCTGCCGGGTAGCGGAATCGGAGGGAGCCAGGAAAACTCCACCCCGGCTGCGGCCTGCAATCCGGCCAACTCTTTCCCGCTCGTCATCAACGCCAGCCAGCCTCGCGACCCAACCAGCCGGGTTGCAGCATGGACGGCATCCGGCATCCTGTCAACAGCGCGCAGAACCGCACAATCAAAGATCTCGTGAAGCACCTCCGCCCGCTGCGCATGGACCTCGGCTGAGATCCCCAGCACCCGGACCGCCTCTCGTAGAAAGGCTGCCTTCTTGCCCTGCGACTCCGCCAGAGTCACCTTTATCTCCGGGCGGCAAAGCGCGATCGGAATTCCTGGCAGCCCGCCACCCGAACCAAAGTCCAGCAGTGTGCTCAATCCGTCCGGCAATGCGCGCGCGCAGGCGATCGATTCGACAAAATGCCGGGAGAGAATGCCTTCCTGGTCCCGAACTGCGCTCAAATTGATGCGGGCGTTCCAGCGAAGAACAAGCGAAAGATAATCTTCAAAGTGAGCTGTCTGCACAGCGCCCAGTGGCGCCAAGTCGACCTGAGCTAATAGCTGGTTGAGCCTGAGGCTCGGAGAAATCTGCGCCTCGCTCATGACGGAGAGACCGATTCTTCAATTTGCGGAGGGCGCCACCCCGCCGCGGCCTCTACGAAGGCTGCAAAGAGGGCGCGCGAAACGGCGCTTTGCGAATACGTCCGCTCGGGATGCCACTGCACCGCCAGAACAAAGTGATTTGCGGCGTCCAACTCGACTGCCTCAATAACTCCATCTTGCGCAGACACCGCGCTCACTCGCAGCTTGTCACCGGGCACGCGAATGGCCTGATGGTGGCTTGAATTCACCTGGACTTCAAGCTGCTCTCCGGGCGGCAGAAGCCGGCTCAGCCGCGACCCCTGCGCAATCCGGACCGGATGCGCTTCCACCACTTCCCGCCCCGGCCGGTGATTGACCGTGGTCTTCAGGTCCTGAATGAGGGAACCGTTACGCCACACATTCAATGTCTGCGCGCCGTGACAAATGGCCAGAATCGGCTTGCGCAGGTTGAAAGCGTCCTGCATCAGCAATTCGTCGACGGCGATGCGGGCCGGATCAGCCGCGCCGCACTCCGGTGTGCGAGCTTCGCCATATCTCTCCGGGTCCACATCGAAGCCGCTACCCGGGAGCAGGATTCCCTTCACCCCTGCCAGCAGCTTTGCCACGCGGTCCTGCCGCTCATGCAGAGGCACCACAATCGCTGTTGCTCCGGCGGCTTCGAGGGCGGCAATATACTGTGGCAGCGAGCGTTGGTTATAGGCCGCGTCGCTGCCGGTGGGCTCGGGAATGGCAACGGTTACAGACATAGAACAACCAGTGTAATGACAGGCGCTACGCAGCGGATAGTGGTCACTGACTATCAGGCGCCGGCGGGCGATGCACGTTCCTGAACAGAATCGCCGGCCAAGGCGCACTCCCGATCCAGCAGGCGCTGGATTGCTGCCCGAAGCCTGTCATTCAGCTCGTCCGTCTGGCGCACGGTCATTCCTTTGGTCTCGATTGGCTCACCCACACTCAAGGTAAGCTCTCCCGGATAGAGGTGGTGGGTATGAATCGGCAGCAGGTCGTAGACTCCGGTGAGCGCAATCGGCACCAGCGGCACCTGTGCGCGAATCGCCAGGTAGGCTGCTCCAGAGAGGAATGGCTTGAGCGCGCCAGTCGAGGTCCGCCCGCCTTCAGGGAAGACGAACAACGGCATGCCGGAGCGCAGCGCCTTGACCCCCACGGCCAGGCTCGACATGGTGGCATGCGGATTGGCGGTATCGATGGGAATCTGCCCTGACCGGTCGAGATACCAACCGATAAACGCGATCGGCCACAACTCCTTCTTGGCGAGAATGCGGAACTGGAAGGGCAGACGCGTAGACGGCCACCGGTTGACTGCGCAGGTTCTCCATCCCGCGCATAGTCAGCGAGCATCCAGCAACCGACACTACGGCTCGCGCCCAGAATCGCGCAATCCGGTACTGCATGCGGCCATGCTTGTCAGCGAACGATACCAGCAGCGAAAGCGAACCACAAAAAGCCGTAATCAGCGTCAGAAGCGGGATCTGCAATAGATTCGTTCGCCAGCGATAGAGCCGTGGCAGCGGATTGGGCCTTGGGCTCATGCTTGTGCCCCTTCCGCGCCGAGCAATAGAGTGCGCGCCTCGCCCACCAGGTACACCGACCCGGATACCACAATCGCTCCGCCCTGAGCGCCTTCCATGGCCCGCCTGAGGGCTTCGCCGACTGACTCGGCTGCCAGAGCAGGTGTCCCGGTGGCTTTGGCTGCGGCCAGCAGATCCTCCATGGCGGCGGCGCGAGCTGTATGTATAGGCGCAAGGATCACCTGGCCAAAGAGCGGGAAGAGAATCTGCGCCATCTCTTCCACCGGCTTGTCGCGCAGGCAACTGAAGATCAGTTTCCGCGGTCTCTCGTCTCCAAGCGTGGTGCGCAATCCCGCGCGCAGAGCCCAAGCGCCGGCGGGATTATGAGCCACGTCCAGAATCCACTCCACGCCGTTTCTTTCGATTCGCTCCAGCCGGCCCGGCCAGCGGGTCAGCCGGATTCCCTCCGCGATGGCTGCGGGTGTAATGGGAAAACCATGACTCTTGGCCAACTCAGCGGCCGCGGCTATGGCTAGCGCCAGGTTCCGCTGCTGGTGCGCGCCCGCCAGCGGAGAATCGACGAGAATCTCCGCTCCGAGAGCCTCGACCGAGTATGGTCCAACCGTGCCCGCGCGCGGTATGTAAGCCGTCGCACTCACTCCGCGCACTCCCAGCGTGGTTGCCACCTCGCCTAGAACCTGGTTGGCTTCAGGATGCTGCGGCAATGTAATCATGGTTCCGCCTGCCCGCAGAATGCCCGCTTTTTCCCGGGTGATTGCTGAGATGGTCGAACCAAGCCATTCCATGTGGTCAAGCGAGATGTCGGTAATCACCGAGATCAGTGGTTCTACAACGTTGGTTGCGTCCAGCCTCCCGCCCATGCCCACTTCCAGCACTGCAATCTCAGCCTTCGCCTCAGCAAAATACAAGAGTGCCTGCGCGGTGAGAATCTCGAAGTAGCTGGGTAGCTTCCACCCCAGCGACAAATACCCGTCGCTGGGGACCCCGGTTCTTTGCGGCAATCGGCCATTCAACACCAACTCTTGCGCAGCGTCGTGAACGCGAAAATAGAGCCTTGCAAAATCATCGTCGGCGATCTCCGCGCGGTCAAAGCGGATGCGTTCGTTGGCCCTGGCCAGATGAGGAGAAGTGTAAAGCCCGGTGCGCAGCCCTGACGCTGTCAGGATCGAGGCTAGCGTGGCAGCCGTCGATCCCTTTCCGTTGGTTCCTGCGATCAGTACTGCGGGAAATGAGCGCTGTGGATTGCCCAGCACACTTAGCAGCGTGCGAATCTCATCAAGGGAGAATTTCCTACGCGGGTGTCCGGCGCCCGTGTAGAGCTCCGGGACCATGGCATTCAGTTGATCGATAGCCGCCGCGTAGGACATGGAAAGTTAAGTATAAAAGGAGCGTCCAGGACTGGATTGGAATTTGCTCAATCCCGCAACAGTAGTTGCATTGCCTGGCGCGTGCTTTGCAGGCACCCCCGTGCCTCATCCTCCGATAGCAGGCCCTGGTGACCAGCCTTCCTGCCCACGCCGTTCACCTGGTTTGCCAATGCCAGAAAATCCCCGTCAATATAGGTCTGCGGCAGGTTGTCGTTGACTTCGTGGAGCAGGTTACCCAAGGTTGCAACATCGCGGTGGTGTGTGCGTACCTGCCGTGCGAGGTTGGCGGGCAGCTTCTGTCTGATCGCTTCTTCCAATACCGAACGGCACATGACGGCGCAGGCTGTAAACAGGCCAAAGAAGTAACAGCGAGTCGCTTCATCCAAATACCGATCCAACTCCTCCGAGCTTGCTGTTGCCACAACACATTCGCGCAATTGAGTGGCTCGCAGCACGGCTGGTTCCACCAGTCCCAGTAATTCCAGCGCGAAAGCTGCACGCGCCAGATCGTTCTGCTGCTCATCAAGGGCACATTGGATCTTTTGCCATGCGGGAGTACCCTCGCCGCTGCCAACTTGCCGCAACCCCGTAAGTGACGTCAACCGCTGCCGGGCATGCTGTATAAAGCCCTCCCTCATCTCCTGGGCCAATATCCGCCAGCCAGCTACAAAAGCCGCTGAATCCTGCTGGTATCGCGCCCAAAGCTCGTTATAGACAATGCCTGGCAGAACCTCATGTAGTTGAGTAAAGCGCCCGGTCGCTGCCAACTCCGTGATTGCTTCGCAAAACTCTCGACCCGGCGCGCCTTCCGCGGACATCCGCATCAATTCGATTTCCAGCCGGGCGACGTCAATCGTCATCTTTCAGCCTCCTTACCCGACCGAAGTTCCTCAGCCAAAATCCCTGAGGCAAAGTGTAGGACCAAGACTTCACAATACCCAGCGTCAAGTGACGCACTACTTCATCTGCTGTACTGGAACGGGAACCCACCTCCTCACTCATCATCGATGGGAATTGGCACCCAATAGCCGGAGCATTCAATGCTCCTTCCGGGCTATAGGGTCTTTGTCTAGTCTTCGCCGCCTGTGGACGACCGGCCTTTCCTAAGCCCTTATTCCATGGGTCTCTGAACAGTCTTTTCACACAAACTATCTACTTTGCACAGCCCTTTTCCTGCCCCCTGTGGGAACCGTGGGAAATATGGGTCTCACTGCCGCCACTCAAACCTAGTTTTCCAAAACTCCAGAATTGCATA
>Ga0326727_10023948_pt1 | contig 11596 bp, 9 predicted proteins | sample MB2enrmetagenome_FD_207643 | JGI IMG/M metagenome (GOLD analysis project Ga0326727, IMG submission 207643) | Lab enriched peat soil microbial communities from McLean, Ithaca, NY, United States - MB29MY | ecosystem: Environmental > Terrestrial > Soil > Wetlands > Peat | place: USA: New York... | reverse complement strand
CAGCTCGCCGACGCCTGATCGCAACCCATCGATCAACCAAATGTAGTGCCAAGGCGCTCTCTCAGCGCTGATTTGCGATTGCAATCAATATCTTCGCGATTCGTGGTGTTGAAGATCAGTTAGACTCACCGAAGATTTTGTCTCCGTTTTCGAGCGTCTGCACCCAGTATCCCCAATTCCTACCGTTACCGTTGGTATAGTCCGTATACAAGCGATCCCATTCCTCGACGGCTTTCAGCCCCTCGCAGTTCGGCTTGGCGGTCGTAAAGACGCGATGAAGCTCGACGACGCGAACCTGATGGCCGGGCACGTCGCCCACGTCCAGCGCAAGCTGCTGGCCGAACTTGGTGTCGCCGGCCGGAGTGTCATAGCTCATCTTGCATTTTTCCTGGGCCGACGCCGCGCTGGCGGCGAGTATCGCCAGCGCGATGCCGACAGGAGCGGCATGGATGGCTCGTGACGTAAGCTTAAGCGAACGTAGCATGTTTGTTTCCTCCGACATTCCCCGGATTGCCCGAGGCCTTAGAACCATAAGCCGACGCCGCTTGCTTGGCGAGGGAAATCACGTGCGCGCCCTCATGAATCCCGGGGATGTCCCGTTCGTTCTCCCGCATATGCCACGCGCAGAATGACAGGCTCGCCTCTCGCGCAGATTAACGCCGTCGTTGTGTGAAAACTGCCGAATTTGGAAAATTCTACGCGCAGCAAAATGAAGGCACCCCGGTCCGATTTTCAATTCCCCCCTCCGGGGCTGTCGGGAGAAAAAGAATTCCTTCTTCGCCGTTACGGGCGCGCTCTCGCGGCGTCGCGCATCGTTCGTCGGCGTTGTCAAGCCCGTGCTCGCCGCATAGGAGGCCGTACACGTCCACCGAATCAAATTGGCGGAAGTGGAGCCGGGCCACCGTCGAAGCTGCCTACGGGCCACGTAAGTCCTCTCCTGAGGTCGCCCGAAGAGGCGAGGCCATTGACGCACCTCCCGTTGGCATAAGCGGTCAGGGTGCCGGACTATTGAGTCGGTCAGACATTGGCTGTCGAGCACCATCGAAATGTGGGGCCTATTGTGGGGCCCAATGAGTAATTATGGGCATAATGCAATAATATCAATTACTTACGTTGTAATCTGGCGGAAGGAGTGAGATTCGAACTCACGGTGGGCTTGCGCTCACGGCGGTTTTCAAGACCGCTGCCTTAAACCACTCGGCCATCCTTCCCCAGGCGAACGCGAAGCGTTCGGCCGTTTTGGCGTCGTCATTGCGAGGACCCCGAGCGCAGCGAGGGGGACGAAGCAATCCAACGGTTGCGGCCTGCACGAAGGTTGGATTGCTTCGCTCCGCTCGCAATGACGGTGCCGGTCGATCCTTACTCCATCGCCCCTTTCGCAGACAACGCCGGCCTACACCAGCCGGCTCTGCGCCTTGGCGGCGGCGATGAAGCTGGCGAACAGGGGGTGCGGCTCGAAGGGGCGCGATTTCAGTTCGGGGTGGTATTGCACGCCGATGAACCAGGGGTGGTCGGAAAATTCGATCGTCTCCGGCAGCAGCCCGTCGGGCGACATGCCGGCGAACACCATTCCCTTGGCCTCGAGCCGCGCGCGATAGGCGGTGTTCACTTCGTAGCGGTGGCGGTGGCGCTCGGAGATTTCGGTCGTCCCGTAAATCTCGGCGATTCGCGATCCCGGCTTCAGTTCGGCCTTGTAGGCGCCCAGGCGCATCGTGCCGCCGAGGTCGCCCGACGCCTGACGGCGCTCCAGTTCGTTGCCGTGCATCCACTCGGTCATCAGGCCGACGACCGGCTCGTCGGTCGGGCCGAACTCGGTCGAATTGGCGTGGGTGAGGCCGACGAGCGAACGGCAGGCCTCGATCACCGCCATCTGCATGCCGAAGCATATGCCGAAATAGGGCACCTTGCGCTGGCGCGCGAAACGCGCCGCCATGATCTTGCCCTCGGCGCCGCGCGCGCCGAAACCGCCGGGCACGAGAATGCCGTGAACGCCTTCCAGACGCGGCGCCGGATCGGCGGTTTCGAAAATCTCGCTCTCGATCCAGTCCAGGTTGACCCTGACTTGGTTGGCCATGCCGCCGTGGGTCAGCGCCTCGCTCAGCGATTTATAGGCGTCCTTGAGGCCGGTGTATTTGCCCACCACCGCGATCGTCACCTCGCCCTCGGGGTTGTGGTAGGCGCGCGTCACCGCCTCCCAGCGGCGCATGTCGGGCTTGGGGGCGGGTTCGATGCCGAACGCGGCGAGCACCTCGCGGTCGAGCCCGGCGGCGTGATAGGCGGCGGGCACGTCGTAGATCGAGGCTACGTCGCGCGCCTCGATGACGGCGCTCTCGCGCACGTTGCAGAACAGGGCGAGCTTGCGCCGCTCTTCGCGCGGGATCGCGCGGTCGGCGCGGCAGAGCAGGATGTCCGGCTGGACGCCGATCGAGCGCAGCTCCTTGACCGAATGCTGCGTCGGCTTGGTCTTCAGTTCGCCGGCGGTCGGGATATAAGGCAGCAGCGTCAGGTGGATATAGACGACGTGGCCGCGCGGCAGGTCGTTGCCGAGCTGGCGGATCGCCTCGAAGAACGGCAGGCCCTCGATGTCGCCGACCGTGCCGCCGATCTCGACCAGCACGAAATCGACGCCCTCGTTGCCCTCCAGGATGAACTGCTTGATCGCGTTGGTGACGTGCGGGATCACCTGCACCGTCGCGCCGAGGAAATCGCCGCGCCGTTCCTGGGCGATCAGTTCCTGGTAGATCCGGCCGGTGGTGATGTTGTCGTGGCGGTTGGCGTTGCGGCCGGTGAAACGCTCGTAGTGGCCAAGGTCGAGGTCGGTCTCGGCGCCGTCGTCGGTGACGAACACCTCGCCGTGCTGCGTTGGGCTCATCGTGCCCGGATCGACGTTGAGATAGGGGTCGAGCTTGCGCAGGCGCGTCGAATAGCCGCGCGCCTGCAGCAGCGCCCCCAACGCCGCCGAAGCCAGACCCTTGCCGAGCGAGGAAACCACGCCGCCGGTGATGAAGACATACCGCGCCATGGGATTCGACATGTAGCGGATCGGGAGCGATTCGGCGAGAAAAGATTTTCGCGGCGCGGCAAAATCTGTGGGCGGTGCCGGGCGGGCGGCAAGGCGGGCGGGGGACAAGGCCGCCGCGTCGATGGACGCGTCGGCCAGTTTCGGCCCGGCGATCGCGAGCGCCGAAGCGCCGTGGCGGCTCGAACGCCCGCTAAGCCGCCGTTCCCCACAAATCGTAGGCGTCGCTTCGGTCGATCCTCACGCTGACGATGTCGCCGGCGCGCAGCAGTCGGCGGGTCGCGATGTGAACGGCGCCATCGATCTCGGGCGCGTCGCCCTTGGAGCGGCCCTTGGCGCTCGAAGCGCCGCCTTCGTCGACGATGGCCTCGATGCGCTTGCCGACTTTGGCCGCCAGCTTCTTGGCGCCGATCGCCTGTTGGCGCTCCATGAAGCGCCTCCAGCGGCTCTGCTTGATCTCCTCGGGCACGCTCTGCAGCCCAAGGTCGTTGGCGCGCGCGCCGGCGACCGGTTCGTACTTGAACGCGCCGACGCGGTCGAGCCTGGCTTCGCCGAGCCAATCCAGGAGAAGGCGGAAATCCTCCTCCGTTTCGCCGGGAAAGCCGACGATGAAGGTCGAACGGATGGTCAGCTCGGGGCAGATCGCGCGCCAGGCGCGGATGCGCTCCAGCGTCTTTTCCTGGTTGCCGGGCCGTCGCATCGCCTTCAGCACGTTCGGCGCCGCGTGCTGGAAGGGAACATCGATATAGGGTAGCACAGCGCCGCCGTTCATCAGCGCGATTGCCTCGTCGACGTGCGGGTAGGGGTAGACGTAGTGCAGGCGCACCCAGGCGCCCAACGTCGCCAGTTCGCGCGTCAAATCGAGGAAACGCGCGGCGACCGTTTTGTCGCGCCACGCGCTGGCGGCGTAGCGAAGGTCGAGGCCGTAGGCGCTGGTGTCCTGCGAGATGACGAGCAACTCCTTCACCCCCGCCTTCACTAATCTTTCCGCTTCGCGCAGCACCTCGCCGGCGGGACGCGAGACCAGCGGGCCGCGCAGTTTCGGGATGATGCAGAAGGAGCAGCGGTTGTCGCAGCCCTCGGCGATCTTGAGATAGGCGTAGTGGCGCGGCGTCAGCCTGACGCCCTCGCCGGGTATGAGGTCGACGAACGGATGGTTCGGCGCCGGCGCGACCGCTCGCACCGCCGCCATCACGCTCTCGTAGGCCTGCGGGCCGGTGATCGCGCTGACATTGGGGTAGGCGTCGCGGATGGCGTCCGGCTCGGCGCCCATGCAGCCGGTGACGATCACCTTGCCGTTCTCGGCCATCGCCGCGCCGATCGCCTCCAGCGATTCTTTTTTGGCGCTGTCGAGAAAGCCGCAGGTGTTGACGATCACCGCGTCCGCGCCCGCATGGCTGCGCGAAAGCTGGTAGCCTTCGGCGCGCAATCGGGTGAGGATGCGCTCGCTGTCGACCAGCGCCTTGGGGCAGCCGAGCGAAACGAAGGAGATGCGCGGCGCCGGCTTGGCCGGGGCGGGGGACGGATCGGTCATCGCGGAGCCTTGCCACAGAGCGGGCCGCCGCGGCAAGACGGACGCGCCTTGTCGGCGGTCGCGAAAATGTGCGGCGCGAGGCCGCGCCTCAGTCGGAAAAACGCCCAGCTTGTGCGCGAGCCTGAGTTTGCAAGCCGTTTTGCGCAAGGGGGGAGGACCCGATGGCAACGTTTCCACGAATTGCCGCCGTCGCGTTGGTTTGGTTGTTCGTCGGCGCGGCCCATGCCGAGGAGGCGCCGCTCGTCGCCGTTCGCGCCACCATCGAAGCGGTCGCCGACGACGGGGCGAGCCTGAGCGTCCGCACGCGTTCGGGCGAGGCGGCGACGGTCCGGTTGAAACCGGCGACCTCCGTCACGCTGGTCATTCCGGCCACGCTCGCCGACGTCAAGCCCGGCTTGTTCATCGGCGTCGCGGCCATGCCCGGCGCCGGCGGCGTGCAGAATGCGCTGGAGGTTCACATTTTTCCCGAGTCGATGCGCGGCATCGGCGAAGGCTTTCGCCCGTTCGACCTGGAGCCCGGCAGCACCATGACCAACGGCGACGTCGCCGCGAGGGTCGACAGCGTCGAGGGACCCCGACTGACGGTGACCTACAACGGGGGCCAGCAGACCATCGTCGTCGGCGTGGCGACGCCGATCGTCGCCTTGGCGCCCGGCGCGCGCGACGACTTGAAGGCGGGCGCGGCGATCGTCGCCCGCGCCGCCAAGGCGGCCGACGGCGCCTACGAGGCGGCGCGGATTCTGGTGGGCAAGGACGGGCTGACGCCGCCGATGTGAGGCGGCGGCCTTGGCGGCGCGAGGCGGCCCCATCCCTCGGCTTTCGCGCCGCCCCGCCTGGCGCGTATAAACGCGCCATGCGTCCCGCCCTGCTCGATCCCCTGTTCGCCCCCGCCGGCGCGCTTCCCGGCGTCGGCCCGAAGAACGCCAAGCTGTTCGACAAGTTGCTCGACCGGCCGCGGGGCGCGCGCGTTCTCGACGTGCTGTTTCACCTGCCCTACGCCGCGCTCGACCGGCGCGCGCGGTCGAAAATCCGCGACGCCCAGCGCGACGCGATCGCGACGCTCGAAGTGCGCGTCGCCGAGCATCGCCCGCCGCCGAGCCCGCGCTCCAAGGCGCCGTACAAGGTGCTGGTCGAGGACGAGACCGGCGACGTCGAGCTGGTGTTCTTTCTCGCCAACGTCGAATGGATCAAGAAGCGCCTGCCGGTCGGCGCGACGCGCTGGGTGTCGGGCAAGCTCGAAATGTGGGACGGCCGCCTGCAGATGGTCCATCCCGACCGGGTGATGGACGCCGAGGAGCTGGCGAGAATGCCGGCGGTCGAGCCGGTTTACGGCCTCACCGAGGGGCTTTACCCGCGGGTGGTCGCCAGGGCGGCGCGAGGCGCGCTGGCGCGGCTGCCCCCCTTGCCCGAATGGATCGACGCGGCGACCGCGTCGCTGCTGAAGGCCCCCAGTTTCGCCGGCGCGCTCGGCGCCCTGCACAACCCGAGCGCGCCCGGCGACATCGACCCCGCCGGTCCCGCCGCGACGCGGCTCGCCTACGACGAATTGCTCGCCAACCAGCTCGCGCTATTGCTGGTGCGCGCGCGCATGCGCGGCGCCGTGGGGCGCGCGCACGTCAGCGCCGGGCGCCTCGCGCAAAGAATCGTCGAGGCGCTGCCGTTCGCGCTGACCGGATCGCAGGCGCAGGCGATCGCGGAAATCCGCGCCGATCTCGGCCAGCCCAAGCGCATGATCCGCCTGCTGCAGGGCGACGTCGGCTCGGGCAAGACGATCGTCGCGCTTCTCGCGATGGCCGACGTCGTCGAGGCGGGGCGGCAGGCGGCGCTGATGGCGCCGACGGAGATTCTCGCGCGCCAGCATTTCGAGCGCATTCGCCCGTTCGCCGACGCCGCCGGGCTGCGCATCGCGCTGATGACCGGCCGCGACAAGGCGCCCGAGCGCCGCCAGGGGCTCGCGGCGCTGGCGGCGGGCGAGATCGACATCGTCGTCGGCACCCACGCGCTGTTCCAGGAAAGCGTGGCGTTCCGCGATCTCGGCCTCGCGGTGGTCGACGAGCAGCATCGCTTCGGCGTGCATCAGCGCCTCGCGTTCGCCGGCAAGGGCGAAGCGGTCGATCTCTTGGTGATGACCGCGACGCCGATTCCGCGCACGCTGGTGCTCGCCTATTTCGGCGACATGGACGTTTCCGCGTTGATGGAAAAGCCGCCCGGCCGCCTGCCGATCGATACGCGCGCGATGCCGATCGAGCGGCTCGACGAGGTCGTCGCCGCGGTCGGCCGCGCGATCGCCGGCGGCGCCCGCGCCTATTGGATTTGTCCGCTGGTCGAGGAGAGCGAGGCGCTCGACGTCGCGGCGGCCGAAGAGCGCGCGGCGGCGCTTCGCCAGTTTTTCGGCGATGCGGTCGGGCTCGTGCATGGCCGCATGAAGGGGCCGGAGCGCGACGCGGCGATGGACCGGTTCCAGCGCGGCGAAACGAAGGCGCTGGTCGCCACCACCGTCGTCGAGGTCGGCGTCGACGCGCCCGACGCGACGATCATGGTGATCGAGCACGCCGAGCGCTTCGGCCTGGCGCAATTGCACCAATTGCGCGGCCGGGTCGGGCGCGGCGCCGGCCGCTCCTCCTGCCTACTGCTCTACAAGGGGCCGCTCGGCGAGGCGGCGCGCTCACGCATCGAAATCCTGCGCGAGACCGAGGACGGCTTTCGCATCGCCGAAGAGGACTTGCGGCTGCGCGGCGAAGGCGACGTGCTCGGCGCGCGCCAAGCGGGCGTTCCGGGATTCCGCCTTGCGCGGCTCGAGCTCCATGGCGCGCTGCTGCGCCTCGCGCGCAATCAGGCGGAGGCGGCGCTGGCGAACGGCGAACGGCTGCGCGGCGAAGCGAACCGCGGCCTCAGGCTGCTGCTCTACTTGTTCGAGCGCGACGAGGCGGCGCCGCTGATGGAGGCGGGGTGAAGCGGCCGGTAGTGGGCTCTTTTGAAATGCCTTAATTCGATCCGCGCTGGAAACGAGACGGCTGTCGGTCCGTAATCCGATCATGCCAAAAAACCTACCCAAACCTCCCCGCGATCCCGCCCAACTGGCAAAGCTCATGACCGATATCGCGAGTGGCGAGGTCGTCGATCAAAGACCAATGCCGGATGACGCCAGCAAAAATCCTGCCGCTGTCGCCCTCGGAAGGCTTGGCGGAGAGAAGGGCGGCGCGGCGAGGGCAGCCAAACTCAGCGCTAAAAAGTGCAAGCAGATCGTACAAATGGGCGCTGCCGCGAGATGGGCAAATAAGGCGGGAAAAGAGTCCTAAAAGTTCCCGTTCTTGCTTCTCCGGCCGGTTACCAACTGGTCGCTCATCGGCATTGCCATGAAGCGCAAGCCGAGTCTCGATTTCTGTGGGGACTGGCAGAGGCATTCGGCGGCGTAACGATCCCCGGCCTTCGCCTAGTGGTGCCCAAAGACGTTCCTGATTTGTCGTCGCCGTCCCCCTAGTTGCGCATTCAATGGCGAACTGATATAGAGGGATTCGCTCACGTCATCGCGACTGGCGCTATTTGACACGGGAATCGTACGGTGCGCGACATTCGGACAGACTTGAAGGAACGGCTGACCGCGGCAGAGACGAAGCGCGCTCAGTTGCGCGCGGAGCTTGGCTCTCTCGACGCAGAGGTAAGCGCCGTCATGAGTCTAATGGAGATTGAGGATCAACGCACGACCGAGGGCAACGGCCAACCCCGGAAGCGGCCACTACCGCCGCTCGAAGAATTTATCACGAATCAAGTTCGCGCGCGGGCGTCGACCAAAGCTGATCTCAAAGTTGCGGCGCAGACCGCCGGCTACGACGTTAATGGTCGTAACATCCACGGCCATTTGTTGAAGCTTGTGCGCAACGGCGCTGTCAAGAAAATGGGGGACGACACCTACGTGTCTTCGGCGACACCGTGAAAGAATTGGGCCGCGACTCACCTCGCGGCCCTTTAGGTGGGAATTCTAGAGTTCCCGCTTAACCTCCCCGGTCTCCAAAACCGGGCATCAGGGACGGCGACGCATCGGGTCCAAACCGATGCGTCGCCGCGCACGTCTCTTTTGCTAGCATATCCGGTCCGCAATTGGAATCTTCTATTTTTTGACGCCCCACACTCGCGCCCCCTTCACCTTGCTCTCGCCTGCGATCGTCCCCCGCGGCCAAGCGGCCGAGGGGTTGGACAAACGCGCGCCGAGGTTGTTTAATCCTGCCGCCGCCCGGGAAGTCGGAGGCCGTCAGTCCCCGTTCCCGCCGCGTCCACCCACAACTGGAGCCGACTCTTGCCGACCTGGATCATCGTCGCCGTTCTCAACATCGCGTTGATCGTGCACGCGACCAAGACCGGGCGCTTCATGCCCTGGGGTTTCATCATCTTGCTCCTGCCCGGGATCGGCGCGCTCGCCTATGTCGTCGTCGAGCTTCTTCCCGAATGGTTCGGCTCCACCAAGGTTCGACGAACGCGCCAGCAGATCGCGGGCGCGATGAATCCGACCGGCCGCTATCGGCAATTGCAGGAAGAGCTCGAAATCGTCGACACCATCGCCAATCGTTCGGCGTTGGCTGGGGAATGCCTGACGCTCGGCAAATACGAGGAGGCGCTGGCGCAATACGACGCGATCCTCGCCCGGCCGCTCGGCGAGGAGCCCGGCTTCATGCTCGGCAGAGCGCGCGCCGAATACGGCTTGGGGCGCGCGGGCGCGGCGCTGGCGACGCTCGACGAACTCAAGCGGCGCTGGCCGGACTATCAGTCGGCGGACGGTCATCTGCTTTACGCGATGGCGCTGGAAAGGGAAGGGCGCGACGACGAAGCGCTCGCCGATTACGCCGCCGTGGGCCAGTATTTCCCCGGCCCCGAACCGCGGGTGCGCCAGGCGCAATTGCTGCAGCGGCTCGGCCGCGACGGCGAGGCGCGCGCGCTCGCCGAGGACGTCGTGCGGACGCTCAGCCGCGCCCCCGCGCATGTGCGCAAGAACCAGCGCCAATGGCTGGCGAGCGCGCAGAAGCTTGCGAGGTCGTAACCGCCGTATCGCGAAGATCGGCGGCAAGGGGGCAGGCGATGGGCGTGTTGGTGGACGGCGTCTGGCGCGCCGACGGCGAATTCCCGAAGGACGCGTCGGGGCGCTTCGTGCGGCCCGACGCCGCGTTCCGCGATTGGGTGACCGCGGACGGGTCGGCTGGGCCGACGGGCGAGGGCGGATTCGCGGCCGAGGCGGGCCGCTATCGCCTCTATGTCTCGCTCGCCTGTCCCTGGGCGCATCGCACCCTGATTTTTCGCCGGCTCAAAGGCCTCGAAGCGATGATCGGCCTGTCGGTCGTCAATTGGCGCATGGGCGAGGAGGGCTGGACCTTCGCGCCGGGGCGGGGCGTCGTCCCCGATCCGGTGCTCGGCGCGAGCCGTCTCTATGAACTCTATACGGCCTCGCGCCCTCGCTACACCGGGCGCGTCAGCGTGCCGGTGCTGTTCGACAAGGCGCGCGGCCGGATCGTCAGTAACGAGTCGGCGGACATCATCCGCATGTTCAATTCGGCGTTCGACGGCCTCGGCGCGACGCCGGGCGACTACTATCCGGCGAAGCTGCGCGCCGAGATCGACGCGCTCAACGCGCGCATTTACCCGACCGTCAACAACGGCGTCTATCGCGCCGGCTTCGCCTCCAAGCAGGCCGCCTACGAAGAGGCGGCGGTCGCGCTGTTCGAAACGCTCGACGCGCTGGAGGCGCGCCTCGCCGATAGACGCTTTCTGTGCGGCGATCGGGTCACCGAAGCGGACTGGCGGCTGTTCCCGACGCTGGTGCGCTTCGATCCGGTCTATGTCGGGCTGTTCAAATGCAACATCCGGCGCATCGCCGACTATCCCCATCTCACGCGATACCTCGGCGATCTCCGCGCCTGGCCGGGAATCGCCGAGACGATCGATCTCTTCCACATCAAGCGCCACTATTACGAGAGCCTTCTGTTCATCAATCCCTCGGGAATCGTGCCTTTGGGGCCGGCCGAGCCGTGGTGAGCCCGGCCGCGAGTTTGCTGTCGCGCTTTGCATGGGCGAGGTTTCCCTCGCCGCCGCCTCGCCTTACAACGGGCAAGCGCAAAATGTTTGGCGAGCAAGTCGAATGAGTTTTTCGAGCTGGCCGCGGGCAGCGCGGCGCTTGGCCGCCGTGGCGCTCGCCGCCCTGGCGTGCGTTGCGGGCGCGCGCGCCGCGCCGCCCCCCAAAGTCGACGTCGTCGCCTTCGGCCTGTGGGGCGACCAGAGCGTCTTCGCCAGCGAAGCCGCGGGGGCGGCGCGCATCGTGGCGCGCCGATACGGCCACGGCGGCAAGGTCATCGTGCGCGTCAACACCGAAAAACGCGGCGAGGCCACCGAAGAAGATCTGCGCGCCACACTGGCCTCGCTCGGCGCGACGATGGACCCCGAGCGCGAAATCCTGTTTCTCATTCTCACTTCGCACGGCGACGAACAGGGCGTCGGCGTCGCCACGCCGCGCGAAAAATCCTTCATCACGCCGATCGAATTGCGCGAGATGCTGCGCGAGAGCGGCGCGCGGCTCAGCGTCGTCGTCGTCTCCGCCTGCTATTCCGGGATATTCGCCCAAGCGCTCGCCGAGCCCGACACGCTCGTCATCACCGCGGCGGACGCGGACCATGCCTCCTTCGGCTGCCGCGACGGCGCGAAATGGACGACGTTCGGCGAGGCGTTCTTCGACGAAGCGCTGACGCGCACGAAGACCCTGCCCGACGCCTTCGCCCTGGCGCGAAGCCTGATCGCGGCGCGCGAACAGGCCGAAGGCTACGATCCCTCGAACCCGCAAATGGCGGGCGGCCAGCATGTGCTGGAGCGCCTGCGGAGCGGGGAGTGAGGCGCGCTCGAAGCCGCGCGATCGCCGCCGGGCCGCGCCGTTCGCGCCCGTTCAATTGACGAGCGAATCCTTACGATCGCGACAATTCGAGGAAGTTTTCGCAAGAGACGTCAAACATTGTGAAGCCATTCTATAGGCTGACGTACGTAATGCGCCCCCGCCGTCGTCCCGCGAT
>Ga0326727_10023947_pt1 | contig 11596 bp, 9 predicted proteins | sample MB2enrmetagenome_FD_207643 | JGI IMG/M metagenome (GOLD analysis project Ga0326727, IMG submission 207643) | Lab enriched peat soil microbial communities from McLean, Ithaca, NY, United States - MB29MY | ecosystem: Environmental > Terrestrial > Soil > Wetlands > Peat | place: USA: New York... | reverse complement strand
GATCTGGTGCGTCCCTACGAGCGCGCGGTCTTCTTCGCAGCCAGGTCCGTACTGGAGAATGACGCCGATGCAGAAGAGGCGGCGCAAGACGCCGTGCTAAAGGCGTTCACTCATATTCGTGACTTTCGCGCCGAATCGAAATTTAGCACCTGGCTGGTTCAGATCACGATCAATACAGCGCTCATGAAGCTGCGCACAGAGCACCGCCATCTTTACCAATCGCTGGACGAACCACGGACAAATGAAGAAGGCGATTATTGGCCCACGGATTTTGCCGATTGGCGCGAGATCCCGTCGGAGGCGCTGGAAACGAAGGAGTTGCGCATGGCTCTGCGTAAAGCGCTAAATGCGCTCTCCCAGATCTACCGGCAAGTACTGATCTGTCGCGATGTTCAGCAGTTGAACATCGCCGAAACGGCAAGAGTTTTGGGCATCAGCGAGGCGAATGTGAGGACCAGGTTATTGCGTGCACGTCTGCAGATGCGCGACGCGCTGGCGCCCGGCTTCGACGGAAGCTGGACCAGGGGCCGGGGCTACGAGAAGGTGAGGGCGTGGTGATCGTCGAAATCAGCTGCGTAGAAGTTTGGCGCGAGATCTCCAACTATATCGAGGGAGATGTCAGCCCAGAGCTGCGCGCCAGGATTGAAGCGCACTTCAAAACCTGCAAGCACTGCACCGCCGTCCACGACGGCACACGCAATGTGGTTCGACTCATCGGGGATGGCCACACGTTCGAGGTGCCGGAAGGTTTCAGCACACGGCTCTATAGCAAGCTACCTAAGCATGACTCTTGACCGCTCTCATGCAGGCTAGCCCATGCGGTCGGGCACATCGGCATTATCCATAAACATCGCCAGCTTCCAACCGCCTGCCTTGTCCTTCCGCCATACGTCCAGATAACGCGTGCGCGTGTACAACGGATCGCCGCCATCTTTGGGCGTCAGCGTCAATTCGTGCCAGCCATATTCAAGGGCGGCGTCGCCCAGCAACTTTATCTCAATAACAATGGGCACCAATCGCGCGTTGTGCCTGGCGAACAGCTCTGTCAGATACTCTCTTAAGGCCTGCCTGCCCTTCTCTGAATAACCGCTCTTGCGTCCGTCGGCATGGTTAACGAATCCGTCATCGAGGACGGCGAGCAACCGCTCAGGATTGCCTGTGTTGTAGGCCTCACGAATCTCGGTCTTCAACATGTTGATGGCGTAGAGATCGTCCATTAAGACCCCTCTTGCGTTGCCGTGCCAAAAAGTGTAGCACCAGATGTTCTTCCGGGAATAAGACTTCCTCTGCGGCGTTGTAACAAATGGCTGCTGCCGCTTGATCGGCGGTTCAACGCAAATACCGGCCCGGCTTGCGGGCCGGTATTTCTTGCGCGAACTTCGCAGCAGCTCACGATTAACAACCTTGACCTTGTAACAAATCTTGAAGCCCGGAGTCAGAAACGACATGAAGACAATGGTCAATTGCGAAACGGGCGGCGCAGGGAGCGCACAGCGCGTGCGCGAGATGACCGCGCAAGGCGACGAATGGGGAGCGCTGGAAAGTCTGCGCTGCCACTGGCCGGAATATCTGATGGAAGCCGGCGAGTTGGGCTTGTTCATGTTTTCCGCATGCGCGTTCGCCACGCTGCTGCAGCACCCGGCCTCGCCGATCAGAAACGTGATCGGCAGCGACGTGCTGAGGCGAGTGCTGATGGGCGTCGCGATGGGCACAACCGCAGTCGCGATCGTCATGTCGCCGTGGGGTAAACAGTCGGGCGCGCATTTCAACCCGGCAGTAACTCTCACCTTTTATCGGCTCGGAAAGGTGAAAGCGTGGGATGCGGTGTTCTATGCCATTGCGCAATTTCTGGGGGCGGTCGGCGGAGTCGCCATCGCCGCAGCCGTATTGCGAGGGGCGCTGGCTCACAACGCCGTCCGCTACGCGGTAACCATCCCCGGAATCTACGGAAACACCATAGCGTTCGTTGCTGAGTTCGCGATCTCGTTCGGTTTAATGTTAACCGTGCTCATCGTGTCGAATCGCGAGACTCTGGCGCGATATACACCGTACTTTGCCGGAGTATTGGTGGCTGCCTACATTTGCTTTGAAGCACCGCTCTCCGGCATGAGCATGAATCCTGCCCGGACGTTCGGCTCTGCGTTTCACGCAGCGTACTGGCATGCCCTTTGGATTTACTTCACTGCGCCGCCGCTGGGAATGCTGGCGGCTGCGGAATGCTTCCTGCGAATTCGACGCGGCGTTGCGCCCCGGTGCGCGAAGCTGCACCACGCCAACAACAAGCGATGCATCTTCCGTTGCGGATACATGTCCGCGAGTTCCGAAGCCGCGACGCCGGTGCCAATGATGACGCAGAAATAGCACGTCTTGCAGTTTGGCCCGTAGAAGGAAATTTGCATGCGTATGAAATGGCAAAGTCGAGCGATGCTGGCGTGGCTGCTGCTGGCAATGGCTGTGGCCGGACAGGCCCAGGCCGCGCCGGCGAAGCGTGTACCGGCGATTCAGGCCGTGGCCGCCATCAGCACCACGGTCGCGGAGATGGATCGCTCGGTGGCCTTCTACTCTGGCGTTCTTTCTTTCCGCAAGGTGTCCGACCAGGAGATCGAAGTGGCCAATGCCGCGCTCTGCATACCGGCTTCGCGACGGCGCGTAGTTCGAATGAGGCTGGGAGACGAATCGATTGAGCTCGTCCAGTTCGAGGGCGCGAGGGGAAGACCCATTCCGGCGGACTCGCGCAGCGATGATCTCTGGTTCCAACACATTGCAATCATCGTTAGCGATATGGATCAAGCCTATGCGGTTCTACAGGCCAACCGAGTCCCGGCGGCATCGGTGGCGCCGCAGCGGTTGCCCGATTGGAACAAGAACGCAGCCGGCATCCGCGCGTACTACTTCAAGGATCCGGATGGCCATCCGCTCGAAATCCTGCAGTTTCCTGCGGGCAAAGGCGATCCGAAATGGCATCGCAACGCAGGCAGGCTATTTCTTGGAATCGACCACACCGCCATCGTGGTCAGCAACACGGATGCGAGCCTGAAGTTCTATCGCGACCTGCTCGGCATGCACGTCGCCGGGCAAAGCGAAAACTACGGCGTCGAGCAGGAAGCCCTCAACAACTTGCCCGGCGCGCACTTGCGCATCACCTCGCTGCGCGCCGCCGAGGGCCCTGGCATCGAGCTGCTCGAGTACGTATCGCCGCGCAGCGGCCGGCACTTGCAATACGACCCGCAAGCGGCCGACCTGGTGCACAGGCATACCCTGCTGATCGCAGTGGATCCCGCGGCGCTGGCCCAGGCGTTGCCCACTACGCTCGCCAAGCCATCCCAGGCGGCGGGCAAGCATACATTTGCCGTTCGCGATCCCGACGGCCACGCATTGCTGATCGCGGACGCGGATATCCAAGCGACGATCGGAGAAGAGAAATGACGGCCGAACAGAGACGACTGGAAGAATCAGCCAGCCATGCCGCGCACTGGAAGCGCTGGGGACCCTACGTCAGCGACCGCGCATGGGGCACGGTGCGCGAAGATTACAGCGCGGGAGGGACTGCTTGGGAGTTCCTGCCGCACGATCAAGCCCGCTCCAAGGCGTACCGCTGGAACGAGGACGGAATCGCCGGCATCTGCGACCGGCACCAGCACATTTGCTTGGCGCTGGCCCTGTGGAACGAACACGACCCGATCCTGAAGGAGCGTCTGTTCGGGCTGACCGGCAACGAAGGCAATCACGGCGAGGACGTGAAAGAGTACTACTTCTACCTCGACAACACGCCCACGCACTCCTACATGAAGTGCCTCTACAAGTATCCGCAGGCGGAGTTTCCCTACACGCAGCTGCTCGAGGAAAACCGGCGGCGCGGCAAAGCCGATCCGGAATTCGAATTGCTGGACACCGGCGTGTTCGATGAGAACCGTTACTTCGATGTGACCGTTGAGTACGCGAAGGCCTCGCCGGAGGACATCCTGGTCCGCGTCCGAGCCACCAATCGCGGGCCGGAGGCGGCAAACATCCACCTCCTCCCGACTATCTGGTTCCGAAACACCTGGAGCTGGGGTTATGGCAACGAGCGTCCCACGCTGAAGCTGTTTGACGGCACCCGGCCGAACACCGTGCTCGCGGTCGATCACCCGGCCTATGGCCCGCGCTGGCTTTACGTCCAGGAGGGCGCCGAGCTTCTGTTTTGCGACAACGACACGAACACCAGGCGGCTGTATGGCGTCGAAGGTGCGCGCTATCCCAAGGACGCCATCAACGATTTCGTGGTGAACGGGAACCGCGAAGCCGTGAACCCCGGCCAGACTGGAACGAAGGCGTCCGCCCGTTACGCGCTCCGGTTGGCACCGGGTGAGACGGCCACGATCAAGCTGCGCCTTTGCGACAGGCAACTCGGAGCCGACGCACTCGACGGCGAGTTCGATTGCATCTTCGCCGCGCGCAGGCTCGAAGCCGACGAATTCTATGCCAAGGTGATCCCCGAGAATCTGTCGCCGGACGCGAAGAACACGATGCGGCAGGCGTTTGCCGGGATGCTGTGGAGCAAGCAGTTCTACCACTACGTGCAACAGCAGTGGGTGAAAGGCGATCCTCTGAATCCGCCGCCGCCCGCAGCTCGCGAGCAGGGGCGCAACGCCGAGTGGCCGCACCTCTACAACGCTGACATCCTTTCGATGCCCGACAAGTGGGAGTACCCGTGGTACGCCGCCTGGGACTTGGCGTTTCACTGCGTACCGTTGGCGCTGGTGGATAGCGACTTTGCCAAGGAGCAGCTGATTCTGCTGCTGCGCGAATGGTACATGCACCCCAACGGCCAGTTGCCAGCCTATGAGTGGGCGCTCGGCGATGTGAATCCGCCGGTGCATGCCTGGGCGGCGTGGCGCGTCTACAAGATCGACAAAAAGCGGCGCGGCCACGGAGATCGTGTATTTCTGGAGCGTGTTTTTCACAAGCTGCTGCTGAACTTCACCTGGTGGGTGAACCGCAAGGATGCCGAGGGCATGAACGTCTTCCAGGGCGGCTTCCTCGGTTTGGACAACATCGGCGTGTTTGACCGCAGCCAGCCCCTGCCCACCGGCGGACATCTGGAGCAATCCGACGGAACGGCGTGGATGGCGATGTACACCCTGAACCTTCTGGCTATCGCGATGGAGCTGGCGAAGGAGAACCCCGGGTACGAGGATCTTGCCAGCAAGTTCTGGGAGCACTTCCTCTATATTGCGCGCGCCATGTCGCACCGCGGCAACGACCACAGCATGTGGAACGACGAAGACGGATTCTTTTATGACGTGCTGCACATGCCCGACGATTCGCGCCTGCCTCTGAAGGTGCGCTCGATGGTGGGTCTCATCCCGCTTTTTGCGGTGGAGACGCTGGAGCCGGAGATGCTGGAGCGCATGCCCGGCTTCCACCGGCGCATGAAGTGGTTCATCGAAAATCGCCCCGACCTGATTGGCAATGTGGCGTGCATGCACACTCCGGGCATGAAGGAGCGAAGGCTGCTTTCGGTCGTGAACCGGGATCAGCTGCGCAGCGTGCTGCGTTACATGCTCGACGAGAACGAGTTTCTGGCGCCGTACGGCATCCGCGCGCTGTCGCGGTATCACGAGAAGTCTCCCTACGTGCTGGGCGTCAATGGCACGGCGCACCGCGTCGATTACCAGCCGGCGGAGTCGCGTTCGGGCCTGTTCGGCGGAAATTCCAACTGGCGTGGGCCGATCTGGTTTCCGGTGAATTTCCTGCTGGTGGAGTCATTACAGCGCTTCCATCATTACCTGGGCGACAGCTATCAAGTCGAGTTTCCCACTGGCTCCGGAAACATGCTTACGCTTGCGGAGGTCGCCGCGGAAATCTCACGCCGCCTGAATGGAATCTTCCTCCGCGATGCCAACGGCCGCCGGCCCGTCTACGGCGAGATTGAAAAATTCCAGACCGACCCGCACTGGCGCGATCTGGTGTTGTTCCACGAATACTTCCACGGCGACACGGGTGCGGGTCTCGGCGCGAGCCACCAGACGGGCTGGACCGGACTAGTCGCCAAATTAATGCAGCAGAGCGGCGAACATTGCACCGCACACGATTCCGCGACGGCTATCGCGGCCGATTAAACACAGCACCGGCTTGTTCCGGAAGGAGACGAACATGAAAGCAATCGCAGTTTTTCCCGGTAAGGCAGACAGCGTTCATTTGGCCGAGCTACCCAGCCCCAGCGTCAGCGAAATCCGTGACGGCCACGGTGTGCTGGTCAAGGTGCTGCGCGTTGGCGTGGACGGTACCGACAAGGAGATCAACGCTGCCGAGTATGGCATCGCACCCCCCGGATATGAATTCCTGGTGCTGGGCCACGAAAGCTTCGGCCAGGTGATCGAGGTCGGCGAGAATGTGACGCGCTTCAAGCCCGGCGACTACGTTGTGGCCACGGTGCGCCGTCCCGGCTGCAGTATCTACGACTGGATCGGCAGTCCCGATATCACCACCGACAACAGCTACTTCGAACGCGGCATCAGCAAGGTGCATGGCTTCCTCACGGAGTTTTACGTCGATCACGAGGACTACGTGGTCAGGATTCCGCAAGGTCTCAAAGATGTCGGCGTCCTTCTGGAGCCGATGACCGTCGCCGAGAAAGGGATTGCGCAGGCCTACGAGATCCAGCGGCGGCTGCATGTGTGGCGTCCTCGCAAGGCCGCGGTGATGGGTGCCGGCACGGTGGGGCTGCTCGCCACTCTGGTACTGCGGCTGCGCGGCCTGGAGGTGACGACCTTCTCAAGGATGTCCGCACCGAATCTGAATGCCGATCTCGTGGAGGCTGTTGGCGCACGCTACGTGTCCACGGAGCAGATGTCGATTGCCGACGGCACAAAGGAATTCGGGCCTTTCGACATCATCTTCGAGGCGACAGGATTCTCGCCGATTGCCTTCGACAGCATGTTGGCGCTGGCCAAGAACGGCGTGCTGGTTCTCTCCAGCGTGACCGGTGGTGACCGCATGGTGCAGGTGCCCGCCGATCGCATCAACCTGGAGTTCGTGCTGGGGAACAAGGTCGTTGTCGGAACGGTGAATGCCAACCGCGAGCACTTCGAAAGCGGCGTGCGCGATATGTCGCAGGCGGCGCTCGAATATCCGGGCTGGCTCAATCGTCTGCTGACGCATCCGGTGCGCGGGCTGCACAACTATGAAGAGCTGTTCCTGACCCTCACGACAGGCAAGGGCGCCATCAAGGTGTACTGCGAGATCGCTGCGTAGGGGCGGCGCCGCACGATCACAAGACGAAAGAACGTGGGCCGCGTGCCCGGCTGGGTCCGCGCCCGAGAAAAACAAGGAGAGACAATGAACTCGAACGGTGGTGATTGACGGCAAGTTCGAACGACTCGTAGCGGGCTATGTGCCCGCTTCTTCTTTTGCGGGCCTGTTGCCCGCTGGTCCCGCGCACCCGTTTGTCGCCGCAGAATTTCTACCGGTGTAACTTTGCGTGCGGCGCTGCGTCCTATGGGTCATGAACCTAGTCGAGTAGTCAAGCCTTCGGTTTAGCTGAAGGTTGTCGGCCGCAAACATGCTCGCCGGGATGATGAGCGAAAGTGCCGCAACGAGAAGTGCTTTGCTCATTGAAATTCCCTCCGCATTCAGGATAGCCAAGACGGCCCGCTCATCACCGGTGACCACTTCGGCGCAGGAGTGCAGGCTGGCCGGCCAAATTACGTCATCATTTACGCCGAGGGCTGTTTCAATCCCAAGCGGCAGGCAAGACGCACGGTGAAACTCTACGAAAAGTATAAGGACAGAGTGGGCTTTGTGATCATCGACCTGGACTTGCAGCGTTCCGAAGCGCAGCAAAGTCTGGTCAATAGGTATTTTCAAGGTTCGATCCCGCACGTCGTGGTGCTCGACAGCTCAGGCCATACCATCTATAACGCTGCCGGGGAGGTAGACGCTGACAAGGTCTCGGCTTTGCTCGACCGTGCTCTTCAGCCGTGACGACCCGCGGTGAAGCCCGAGCCTCCGGAGTGCACCTGACTCATCCGAGCAGAATGGGCAAAAGCACGCCCAGCCCTAATGCAAAGAACCATACAGCCGGGGCCGGAGTCCCGACAGGCCGGACGCGGCATTGCTCGCGTGCTGCGGCGCGCGGGTCCAAAAGCAGCCACTGGTTGAAACGGAGCTCGAAGAGAAGAAACACCGTCGCCGTGACAGCGCCGTAGATCAGGTGTCCGGGCAGTAAGGGGAGCAGTGCGGACGCGGCCTCCGGACGCCAGTCGATCTGTCCTGTGAGCAGCAGCGGCAGAAAAGTCATGGGGCCCAGGTACCACCAGATCAGGCCAAACAGCCATCCCCACGCCACCCCCAGCCCGAAGCTCGATGCCTCCCCCCGGAACAGCAGGCCGTAGCTCATTCCGATCAGCGCGCTGATCAGCAGATGGATCAGCAGACCACGTGCTCCAACCAGACTGGTATCCAGTCCCGCAATCCTTGGCAGGATGCAGGCAGCAAACAGAACAGGGCTGGATACAATGCCTCCGGCCAGTCCGGCCACAGCGCCCCATTGGAGCGAACGAATCAATCGCAGGCCGATTCCTTCGGCTTCGCGGTTCAGCGGATCGGAGTGGATGAAAAGGCGCAGCCAAAGCCGGTCAAAGGCGGCATAGGTGAGGCCAAGCATCAGACCGTAGAGAATGTGACCGACTAAAGCGCCAAATAACGCGCTGCCCTGATCTGCCGACCAGTCCAGCGGCGAACCGGCAGCCAGAGGCAAAAGCGTCAGCGGCCCAAGGAACCACCAGAAGATCCCGAATCCCAATCCCCAGGCCATCGACGAGCCGTAGCCGCGCACATCGCGCTGAAAGAGGACTCCAAAGGTGGCCCCGATCGAAAGCGCAACGACAAAATGCGCAGTCTCGGTGGCCCCGGGCGAGCTCAATTCCTTATATCCCTCTAGGAGCGGGAAGTAATTTCCCGAGGAGACCCATTGACCGAAGACGAACCCGGCCAGCGTTCCCGCCAGTCCGCCGGCAACAATCGCGCGTCCCCAGCTGAACTTCGCCTGAATGAGTCCCGCCTGAAGCGTTCGCGAGTGCAGCTCGCTCCACGTTCCCAGCGTGACTCCCACGGGCATCCCGAGGCAGATGAGGATCGCGACGAGTTGCGGAAACTTCGTACGGGCATCGCTCAGCATCGCCATGGGATCCCCAGCGCGGCCCATCGACAGAATGCCTGCAGGCACCACCATCCACAGGAGCAAAGCTGCGGCCACACCCCAAATCAATCCCGCACCGGCGCTGGTCGCCCGACGCGCAAAGAAGGCGCCGAAGACGACTCCAAAGAGCGCGCCGAAAACGATCCCGGATGCCAGCGGGGTCGCCAGCAGAATGCTTTGCAGCGCACCGCCCAATGCACCCACTCCCAAGCCAAGCAAAGGCTCAGCTCCGAACCAGGCCAAGCCGCTCTTTCGAGTGAGTGGTACTGCGGTCTGTGCCGCCGTTGAGATAACGGGTTCCGCCATCGCGCCCTCCTACTTCAGATCGATCGTCTGCACAATGTCGCGCGGGAAAAACAGTTCGATTGTCCAGTCCATGAGTACACGCATCTTGCGCTCCAGCCCCGGGAGCTTGGAGAGATAGATTCCCCGCCACATGAACCAGGCCAGCAGGCCGGAGAAGCGCATGGTCTTGTTGCGAGCGAAAGGAATCGTCAACTCAGCACATGCGGTTTGGTGCCCAACCACGCACAGGGCGCCGAGCGAATCGAAATGAAACTTGCGCGCTGGCACTCCCTTGAGTTGCGCTACGATATTGCGGGCCAGAACTTCCGCCTCGCGAAGCGCGAACTGCGCCGTGGGAGGACAGGGCTTGGCCGTCCGGGCGTCACGGACCGCGGCGCAATCGCCCAGTGCCCAAACTCCGGGATGTCCTGGCACGGCGAGCGAATCGTCCACGACCAGAGCGCCCCGCTTGTCTCTTTCCAGTTGGAGTAGTTGCAGCAGGGGATTCGGCGCCGTGCCCGCGGTCCATACAAGCGTGTGCGCTGCGATTTGGCCGTCGGTCAGCGTGACCGCCCCCGGCTGTGCATCGGTCAGGCGGGCGTTCAGGCGAAAGCTGACGCCACGGGCCTCCATCTTTGCTTGCGCGTAGCGGCCGAGCGATTCGCTCAGCTCCGGCAGAACGCGATCCCGCGAGTGCACGAGTATGATGCTCAATTCTTCCGGGCGAAGATTGGGATAATCCGCAAGGATGCCACGGGCAAAGTCATTCATCGCTCCAGCGAGTTCCACCCCGGCAAATCCGCCGCCGGCGATCACAAAGGTCAGAATCGGCCTGCGGATCGCTGGATTGGGCTCCCGGTCAGCTCGCTCGAACATCTCGATCACATGATTCCGGACGCGAATCGCATCAAGCAGGCTTTTGAAATTAAAGGAATACTTTTCGAGATTGGCCATGCCGAGGTAGTTGGCGACGGAGCCAAGCGCCAGCACAACATGGTCGTAGGCAAACTTCCGTCTGCCGTCTTCGCCGTCCCCGGCCGTCGCGCCTTCCAGGACGACCCGACGCGCCGCAAGATCGATCTCCGCGACTCGTCCCCGGATGAACTCGGTTAAACGCAGGCTGCTGCGCAGAGGTGTGGTGATATGGCTGGGCTCAAGGCTGCTGCCGGCCACTTCAGCGAGCATAGGCGTGAACAGCAGCGCATTGGTTTCGCTGATGAGCGTGATGGAGACCGAGGCGCCAAGGAGTTCCTCAAGACATTGAGCCACTCGCATGCCGGCGAAGCCGCCGCCCAGAATCACGATGCGTTTCTTTTCTGCCGCACCTGGCGTCGTGGAGACCGGCTCGGGACCGAGGACTCTTTCGGCGGCATCATTCAATGTCTGTACTATCACGCCCAGCGCTGCCCCATAGAGAATCCAGCCGACCAGGGCAGGAAAGTCCTGGCGCATCTGTGCGGCACTCCACTCAGGTACTTGCCGTCCGGTGAAGCGAAGCGCGATGACGCTGACCACCGCCCAGAGTGGCACGCCCAGCGCTGCGGCAGCCATCAAATTGTCAACGTAGGCTCCCCGTGTCGGGTGCAGGCTTGCCGAATAGGCCGCACCGATCACGATGCCCACAACAATGCTGAACAGCGGATTTCCCACCGCAGCTACCAGCGCCACACTCCCCAGCGCCCCCGCAGTGGCTCCAATCGCGACACGCCGCCACAATATTTTCATCTGCATACTCTATCCAGCACAGGGCCATCGCCTTGCCAAGCGGTAAGACTCGGGGGCCTCGGGAATGTTACAAACTGCCTTATTTCGAGAAAAGCGCGTCAGTGCGTGCGGCCAACCCAACGAGTACACGGCAGCCCAAGGAATTCTGGTACCCAGGACCAGCGGCACCATTCATAGTTGATTCAGCGAAAACCTCGCAGATTCGGTTGAGTGGGCCTAAGTCGAGCTCGAAAATTGAGTCACAGGAGGCTCACAGCCGGTTATGGGTGGATGACGGGCTATCCGGAAGTTATCGCGCCCAAGTCCCAGGTTTGTTGGCGGTAACAGGCCTTTCCACTCACTATCCCATTGCGGGAATCTTCGCAGGCAGCAGCGGATACGCCCTGTTGCCCTGCCGCAGCATTG
>Ga0326727_10023946_pt1 | contig 11597 bp, 6 predicted proteins | sample MB2enrmetagenome_FD_207643 | JGI IMG/M metagenome (GOLD analysis project Ga0326727, IMG submission 207643) | Lab enriched peat soil microbial communities from McLean, Ithaca, NY, United States - MB29MY | ecosystem: Environmental > Terrestrial > Soil > Wetlands > Peat | place: USA: New York... | reverse complement strand
ACTCCACGATTCAATTTGAACACTCACATCCGCCCGGCGAATTTCATCGCTACATGCCGGAACCCGCGCCAGATAGCCCAAACGAAGCGAAATGAACAGCCTTCGATGAACCCCAGGCAGCAGGTGGGGGACGATGGCCTTCGAGACGCCCTATGGCTGCTTGCTGATTTTCTCAAGACCGCCGAGGTAAGGCCGCAGAGCGTCGGGGATGATGACCGAGCCGTCAGCCTGCTGGTAGTTCTCAACGATTGCGACCCACGTCCGTCCGACGGCCAGCCCGCTGCCGTTCAAGGTGTGAAGAAACTCCGTTTTCCCTGCCTTCCCGCGCCGGAACCGGAGGTTGGCCCGGCGGGACTGGAAAGCCTCAAAGTTCGAGCAAGACGATATCTCCCGGTATTCGCCGGCCGAGGGGAGCCACACTTCCAGGTCATAGGTCTTCGCGGAACTGAAACCCAGGTCGGCGGTGCAGAGTGCAACGACGCGATACGGGAGTTCCAGGCGTTGCAGGATGGTTTCGGCATCATGAGTGAGAGCTTCGAGCTCTGCGTAAGAGTTTTCGGGCAAGGCAAACTTCACGAGCTCGACTTTCTGGAATTGATGCTGGCGGATGATCCCGCGCGTATCTTTTCCATAGGAGCCCGCTTCACTCCGGAAACAGGCCGTCCACGCACAATGCTTCACCGGAAGCTTTTCGGCCTCCAGCACTTCTCCGCCGTACAGATTGGTGACGGGGACTTCAGCCGTGGGAATCAGCCAGTAATCGGTTCCCTCAAGCTTGAAGAGGTCTTCCTTGAACTTCGGCAACTGGCCGGTGCCGAAGAGGCTTGCGGAGTTCACAATAAAGGGGGGAAGGATTTCGGTGTATCCATGCTCCTGCGTATGAATATCGAGCATGAAGTTTGCCAGCGCCCGCTCCAGCCTCGCTCCCACACCGCGGTAAACGGCGAACCGGGCCCCCGCGATCTTTGTGGCGCGTTCGAAATCCAGAATGCCCAGCGCGGGGCCCACGTCCCAATGCGCCTTCGGTTCAAAATCAAACCGCCGCGGCTGGCCCCAGCGTCTGACCTCCTGATTGTCTACGGAACTCCGGCCGCTGGGAACGCTCTCGTGAGGCACGTTTGGGATATTGCGCAGAAGCTCCCTCAACTGCTCATCGTATCCCTTGGCCTTCTCATCAAGCTCCTGGATCTCCGCACCCACCTGTTTCATCTCGGCGATCAGGGAGGAGGCGTCCTGCTTCGCCTTTTTCAAGGCGGCGATTTCCTCGGAGACTTTGTTGCGGCGCGCCTTGCGCGTCTCCGCCTCGATCAGGAACTTGCGCCGTTCCCGGTCAATGGCTTCAAAGCTTTCGAGCGAATCCTCCAGCCCGCGGTCTCGCATTCTTTGCTTCACTAACTCCAGGTTGTCACGGACGTACGCCAGATCGAGCATCTCGACTCCTCATCAGACCATTGAAAGCCAATCTAAACCAGGCGTGCGTGAGTGTCAAATTTGAAACCTATGGACCTATCGCGGATGCGTAGCGGCAGGTCTCGCCTCGCGGCTTGATTTCCTACGTGACGAATTAACCTGTGTATCCGCCACTCCGCATTTAGAAATAGAATTTGGCGGCCCCTTGGAGAAGCCTCGGATCCGTCGCGCTCATCACTTCACCGAACGCCGCGCTGCTGATGTTGCCGTTCACCGCGGCAGCGCCAAAAAACTGGGCGTGGTTGAAGACGTTGAACGCCTCGACCCTGAATTCCAGCGACCGGGATTCCGATAGCCGCAGGCTCTTGCGCAGCGCCATGTCGAAGTTCGCCATTCCAGGTCCGTAGAAGAACCGCCTTGCGGCTGTCCCCAGAGTCCCCAACTCTGGCAGGCTGAACAGCGAAGTATTAAAAGCTGGTTTTCCGTTGCGCGGGTTGGTGTTGACACTCAGCTTACCCGGCGTGTGGTCAGGAGTGTCCACGCCGTCGTCGTTGATGCCATTGGGAATCGTGCCTGCCAGAGAAGTATCCTGGTTATTGAACAGCGTGACGGGCAGCCCCGTGCTGAACCTCGTGATTCCCGAGACCGACCATCCTTCGGTCCACCGGTTTTGCCGCCGGAGCAACCTCTCGAAGGGCAACTTCAAATTGTAGCTGGCTACGAAGTTGTGCCGCAGGTCGAAAGCCGAAAGGGCCTTGCTCAGATGCTGGTCGAATGGATTGATCTCTTCGGAAAGGCTGGAGGACTGATCGAGGGATTTGCTGTACGTGTAGCCGAGCAGGAAATCGGTCCGCGGGCTGGTATGGCGAAGCGAAACCTCCAGGGCGTTGTAGTTTGAGTTGCCGATTGTCTTCTGGTATGTGAACCCTGCGAAGTTGGAGTTGAATGGCGCTCTCGTTCCCTCGATGACCTGGCCGCCGGCAGCCGTATAAACGTTGTTCTCGCCAAAGGGGCCGCAGGTCGGCGTCCCGGCCATCACGCTCTCCGGCTGGCTGAGTTCCAGACAAAGCGCCGGGTTGCCGGGATTGGCCGAGGTCAATACAAGCAGGTGATGCGACTGCGTGCCGACATAACTCAAGCTAAGCACGGCGGCTCGCCACAACTGCCGCTGGACCGAGAGCATGTAATTTTCGCTGTAAGGCGTCACGTTCTCAGGAAAGAACGCCGGCACACCCTCGATCGGGAGATACTTTGACCAATCGACGGCTGTATCGGGGTGCTCCCGAGAGGCTCCGGGTGAAGCAATCGGCGACGGAAATCGCTGTCCCACATTTTCTCCGGTGGCAGCGATAAGGAAGGGGTTTTCAAATAGCGGCGGTCCGGAGCTGTCGAAATCCAAGCCGTAGGGTGGGTTTGCGCTCATGATCCCCGCCGACAAGCCTTCAATCGCCGTGTAGAAAAGCCCATAGCCAGCCCGCACGCTGGTTTCTTGGGCGGCGCCGAACAGCTTGCTGAGAACGCCATTGGTCGAATTTGGCGACCAGGCCAAGCCGATGCGCGGCGCGAAATTCGAGTGCTTGGCGGGAGCCAGGGTGTCGGGAATCCCCGGGTCGCCAGGAAAAACAAGGCCGGTCGGGGCACTGGGGTACACGACCGATTGCTGGCCTAGGACGACCGTCTGAATCTGATTGTATTTTTCGCGCCAGGGCGGCAATAGGTCCCAGCGCAGGCCGTAATTGACGGTCAGGCCGGGCCGCAGTTGCCATTGGTCCTGTCCATACAGCCCTGCGTACTTGTCGCGGGGGTAAAAGTTGTTCGAATCGCCCTGTGCGTAAACGCTGGCGATGCCCAGCAGATAATCAGCGAAATCCGAGCCTGTTTCCGTCCCTTGAAACGTGAAGCTGCCGTTGTATGTGGCGTCCGGGGCAATGTTGATTTGGTCGTAATGCAGGTCGGCTCCGAACTTGAGCATGTGCTTTCCGATGACCCTGGAGATATTGTCCGTCCACTGATAGGTGTTGTTTGCCTGCACCACGCCGGTGATGTCCACGCCAATCGTGAAGTCATTGAACGCAATGTTCTCGACGCCCTCGATCTGAGGCGCCAACGGGACGATCGTAGGGTTGCCTTCGGCGTCCACGAAACCTTGCGAAACCAAGCTCGGGCCCACGCCGCCCACCGGCTTGCCGATGTGGTTGCGGGTTCGCATGTAGCTCAGGCGGAGTTCGTTGACGGCGTTGCTTCCAAGGGTGCTGGTCAAACCGAAGGTGGCGAGTTGAGCGCGGCCAAGGGTGAGCGCGTTGAAGCCCGGCACGTTTGCGCCGGCTTGCGCGGTGGGATAAGGGTTGTCGAACGAATAGTCGTCCCAGAAATAGTAGGCCGAAAGCGATCCCCAGGGCGTCGGGTGATCGATTTTGATGGCACCTTTGTCGTCGCGAAGAGTCTGGTTATAGGCAGATGTGGAAAATGTGCTGGCACCCTGGTTGGGCTCGGGGATGTACTGCAACATATTCCTGGCCGGAGTGGACCAGGCATTCTGGGGAATCTGCGCGTTGGGAAGAACGCACTGCCCGGAGGTCACACATCCCTCCGTGTAATACGACTCGCCCGGTGAAACGGCATAGCCGAGCTTCTCCGACAATCGGTCGGCCCAGTACTGGCCATGGACTGTGCCCGTGAGTGTCTTCGCGATATCCGAGAAGTTGCCCAGTCGGTTGGACACAGATGGAACCGAAATGAGGCCCGTGTCGACCCCGCGGGTCATGCGCGTGCCCTGATAATCTGCGAAGAAGAAGGTTCTGCTCTTACGGATCGGGCCGCCTACGGTTCCGCCGAACTGATTTCGATCGTACATGGCGCGATCGAGAGCGAAGTAGTTCCGGGCGTCCAGGTTTGTATTTCGCAGAAAGTCGAATCCGCTCCCATGAATCTGGTTGGTTCCGGACTTGGTGGTCACTATAATCTGTCCGCCGCTGACGTTGCCGTACTCGGCATCGAGATCGTTGGTCAGCACCCGAAATTCCTGGATCGAGTCAAGGTTCGGGACGATGGCCGCGAACATATTGAAATCCTCTTGCACTGAACCACCGTTCACCACAAATCCATTGGCGGTTTCCCGCTGGCCGCTCACGGACAGATCTCCAGGATTGAGATCCCCCGAGGGGGGCGCGGTGGCGCATCCGGACATCGCAACGGCGTTCGGCTGCTTCGAACTGGCCGGTATTACGCCCGGTTGCAACGCCACCAGGTCCGTGTAGCTCCGGCCGTTGACAGGAATACTGGTCATCTCTTTACCTGGAATGAGTTCCCCCATCTGAGTGCTGGCTCTTTCCACCTGGGTTGACGATTCGGTCACCGTGATCGCTTCGTTGTGCGGTCCAAGCGTCAGGCTGACGTCGATCCTCAGCGCCGAGTTTAAAGTCACTTCCAGTCCCGTTCGCCGGTAGGGCTTGAATCCCGGATGCGCAACCTCGATCTCATAATGGCCACTGGGCAGGAGGGGGAAGGCATAGAGACCATTCCCATTCGTGACGGTAGTCTGGCTCACTTGGGTTTCCACGTTGCGGATGATGACCTTGACGTCGGGAATTATCATCCCGCTGGGATCCACGACGGCGCCTGAAACACTCCCCCCAACACCGCCTCGCGCAGAAGAGTAAGAAAGAAGAAGGGCCAGTATCAAAGATTCCGCCAGGCCAGACGCGCTGCATCTTATCTGCACCCGGCGTGTTGTATCGGCTCGATTCATGCTTTTCTCCTTATGGAATTCCGGCGCACTCAAGGTGCGCCAGCATGGAGCACGCCGGCCATCGGGGTTTCTGGCTTTTCGATTGAAGGACTCTCGGACGAGGCCTAGAATGAAGATGGTCGGCAGCCCATTGGGTTGTCGATTCGGGGTTCTTACGGTTCCTCGCCAAAGGTCATCCGTGAGAGCCCCGGCTGTCTCTCTGGCTTTTCAAGCTGCCGCTGCGCGCGGCGGGTGTTTCGCCGAAGAACGCTGACGGTTCATCTGGTTTGTTCCCTTCTTGCGAGCTTTGGCACGGCAATCCTTACAGCATCCGCCGATTTCGAGACGCACAACGCCGATTTCGAATCCGTTCTTCCTGGAAATCTCCTGCTTGAGCCGTTTGAATGCCGGGCTGGTGTACTCGATGATTTTGCCGCAGTCAAAACAGGCCAGATGCAGATGGTCGTTAAGCGTGCGAGCCTCATAGAAGTGCTTCTCTCCGCCCAGATGCATCAGGTCAAGTTCTTCAACCAGCCGGCGGCTTTTGAGCAGTTCGAGAGTCCGGTAAACGGTCGCCCGATTGATTGTCGCATCACGTTTCCGGGCCAGATGCAGCAGCGTGGCGGCATCAAGGTGGCTGGACGCTTCTTGAATGATTTTCACCAGCAATTTTCGCTGTTCGGTCATGCGCAATCCCTGGGAGGCGAGTTCCTGCATGAGTACATGCCGTCCGGCGGGATTGGTTTTCATTGCGGGCTCCAGGCGCAGCTTAATCGCATTACCGCATGAACAAACGAACGGGGCGGCCTTTCTGCGCCCGTTCCATCTGTTGCGACTTTGTCGCAACAAGTAAAAACTGAGTTAATCACAACCGGCAGGGGTTGTCAAATATCGAAGCTTCAGACAGCCCGCTCATAGGGTAGTTCCTCTGCGAAGTCGAACCACCCAGGTTGGGCGCGAAGAACAAAGTGGCCTCTCGTTTCCTTGGCTCCGTGGCCAAGTCCGGTGTAAGCTGAAATGAAGGGCTATGAGTTTACAATTAGGGTTCGCCATCCCCGGTTTTCCGCGGAGTTCTGGAGCGGAATCGCTGTGTACCGTTGTCCTCTGCGATTCAGGCCTATACGTGGAGTTGGGAAATATGCTATAGGAGGAGCGACCATTGGAGCGCTTCAAACCTTGCGAAATGGGAGTATGATTCTGGTTGTTTCAACCCCAGTGATGTTCCAAGGTATCTTTGTGGTCGCGGAAAGATCCTATCCCCGAGAAAGGACGTCATCCCCCTTATGACGACGAACGAATCGCACCGTAGTTCCTGGCTGCATGGATACGCCGTATTCGTTGCAATCTGCACATTTCTCCTGGTTATCGCGGGAGCGCTGGTCACCAGCAATGCCGCCGGTCTCTCCGTGCCTGATTGGCCGACTTCGTTCGGCAGTTTCCGGATGCCGCACATGGCGGGCGGAGTCCTGTTCGAGCACGGCCACCGGATGATCGCCGGAACGGTGGGAATCCTGACGATCCTGCTTGCTCTCGCGGTCTGGATCAAGGACTCCCGGCGCTGGGTGAAATGGGTTGCGGCGGGCGCCGTATTCGCCGTCCTGGCCCAGGCGTTACTGGGCGGCATCACGGTTCTTTATTCCCTACCCGTGGCGATCTCGGCGAGTCACGCAACTCTTGGCCAGATCTTCTTCTGCCTCGCGACAAGCCTGGCCCTGTTCACGCGGGCTGACTGGCGATGGGACGAACCCAAACTTGAAGACGCATCCGCTCCTTCGCTCCAGCGATTGTCCGCGCTGATGACGGCTGCCGTGCTTTTGCAGTTGGTGCTGGGGGCCGCTTACCGACACTCTGGGATTGGTGTCGCTCCGCACATCGCCGGCGCCGTTGTGGTCACGTTGCTGGCAGTTTGGGTGGTGGTGCGCATCATAATGAAGTTTTCTCGCCAGCCGCGGCTGCTACGCCCCGCGCTATTCCTGGTGGCCTTGTTGATGCTTCAATTGCCTCTCGGCATCGGCGCGTACCTCATGAAGATGACCGCCCGGATTGCAACGCAACCTCTTCCGCCAGTGGTGAACGTCACAACCGCGCACGTGGCGATGGGCGCGCTGGTGCTGATGGCCAGCCTTTACCTGACCTATCAATCCCATCGTTATCTTGCAACTCCGGTCAGGGAGGCGCAGATTACGCCAGCCCCGCACGAAACTAATTTATGAACCGCCGATTTGAAAAGCCTCCTGCCCTGCCTGCATCGATGCGTGACGCCGCGCATCCGCCATGGCTCGCGCGGGCTGCGGATTATTGGACGCTGACCAAACCGGAAGTTAATGTCCTGGTCCTGGTCAGCACCTTGGCGGGTTTCTATCTTGCTTCGCGCGGCCCGCTTCAATGGGGGCGGTTGTTCCATACGCTGATGGGCACGCTGCTCGTGGCGAGCGGCACGGGAACTCTGAACCAGTACCTCGAACGCCACTCGGACAAGCACATGCGGCGGACAGCTAATCGCCCGCTGCCTGCCGGGAGGCTGGTCCCGGCGGAAGCGTGCTGGTTCGGAATCCTGCTGTCGGCTGCCGGTGGATGGGAATTGTGGAGGTTTACGAATCCCTACGCCAGCGTGCTCGCCCTGGCGACGCTTGTGGCGTACCTCTTGTTATACACACCCCTAAAAGGAAAGACGCCCCATTGTACCGTCGTGGGAGCGTTTCCCGGCGCGATGCCGCCACTCATCGGCTGGGCGGCGGTGCGCAACAGTCTCGGCCTTGAGGCCTGGGTGCTTTACGCCATTCTCTTCTTATGGCAGTTTCCACATCTGCTGGCGATTGCCTGGATGTACCGGGAGGATTACGCCCGCGCCGGCCTGCAAATGCTTCCCAGAAACGACCGGGCGGGCCGGTCAACCGTGCGGCAGATCCTGGCTTGCTCGCTCGCCCTCGTGCCTGCGACCTTGATGCCCGCGTTCCTCGGGCAAGCGGGGCTGGCCTATCTCACGGCGGCTTTGGTGCTTGGCCTTGGATTTCTGTACTATGTGCTGCGCCTAGCCGCCAGCCGGTCGAATTCCCTTGCCCGCCAACTGGTGCTTGCCTCAGTCGTTTATCTGCCCTTGGTTCTCACTCTGATGATGGCGGACAAGACTCCACGGTAGCAGTTTGGACAACGCGACAACTCCCCTCTTCACTCGAGGAGGAGAATCCATTTACATGCTTGGATGGCCAGGGCACTGAATCACAGATTCAACTGCTGGGTCTGTTCGTGTGCGTGGTAGGAGCTTCGAACGAGAGGGCCGGACTCGACGTGACGAATCCCGAAGCGGAGGCCTTCCTGCCTGAGGATGGAAAACTCCTGGGGTGAATAAAAGCGCGCGACAGGCAACTGTTCGCTGGAGGGGCGCAAGTACTGGCCAATGGTGACGATGGCGACCCCCACTGCGCTCAAATCCTTGAGTACCGCCAGCAATTCGTCGAGCGTTTCGCCAAGGCCCACCATGAGTCCGGACTTGGTTGGGATAGCGGGAGCGATTTCGCGTGAGCGTTTGAGGAGGCGCAAGGACCGTTCGTACCGGGAACCGCGCCGCGCGACCGGGTAAAGGCGCGGGACCGTTTCGACATTGTGATTCAAGATGTCGGGCTGGGCGCGCAGGACGATGTCCAGCGCTTCGTCGGACCCATGGAAGTCGGGGATGAGCACTTCCACCTTGCAGGAAGGGATACGGCCGCGAAGGGCCTCGATTGTTTGAGCGAAGATCGTGGCGCCGCCGTCCTTCAGGTCATCCCTGTCGACCGAAGTCACCACGACGTATTTCAAGCCCATTTTGGCCGCTGCTTCCCCGACTCGTTCCGGCTCATTCGAGTCAACCTCGCCTTTGGGCAGGCCTTTCAGCACGGCGCAGAAAGCACAGCGGCGGGTGCAAAGTTCGCCGAGTATCATGAACGTGGCGGTTCGATGCGCCCAGCACTCGCCGACGTTCGGGCAGTGCGCGCTTTCGCAGACCGTGTGCAGCGCGAGTCCGCGCATCAGATGCTTCAGCTCGGAATAGTTCTCACCCCCCGGAACGCGCACCTTCAGCCATTCGGGCTTGCGCACGTGTACGGGAGCCGCGGCAATCTGGACCAGATCATCCATAAACTCTATTTTATCCTGCATCCTCCGCCCGGACAACCCGGGGCGCCCCATTCGGCGAATCGACACTGCAGGCCTGCTTTTGAAAATCCCCCTGCATTACCTGCCGCGAACCGTGCAATACTTAAGGGTAAGGTTGTACGACGCAGCGGGCCGGACGTTCCCTGGGCGAAATTGTTAATTGCAGCCTGGCTGTTGTACGGCTAAGACCTCTGGCCGGGGCGGAGAGGATTGACGAAGGCCATGTTCCATCAACGGACGCGCACCGCCAGGACCCGGGTTACTTCCCTGCTCTGGCTGCTTCCAATCATTGTGGCTTCATTTATGACACCCATACTTTTGAGAACGCAAGAAACGAAACAGCCCTTGCCTCCCACGACCAGGACTGACAATGTGAAGGAACTAATTCACGGGGTTGAGATCACTGACCCTTACCGGTGGCTCGAGGACCAGCAGAGCCCTGAAACACGCGCCTGGATCAGCAAGCAGAACGCGTATACGCAGGCTCTCCTCAACTCATGGCCGAACCGCGCAGCGCTGAAGCGGCGGCTTACGGAACTGATGAAGGTCGAGACCGTGGGGGTGCCCGTCGAGCGGGACGGCGCTTATTTTTTCAAACGCAGGGCGGCGAACCAGGACCAAGGTGTCCTGTACATGAGAGTGGGACTGGGAGGAAAGGACGAGGTGCTGGTCGATCCTAATCCGCTCAGCCCGGACAAAGCCGTTTCGGTCGACCTCGAAGATGTCTCTGAGGATGGAAAGCTTGTGGCCTATAGCCTTCGCCACGGCGGCGAGGACGAGACCACCGTTCATCTCCTCAATGTGACCACGCGAACTGAATTGTCGGACCGGTTGCCGAAGCGTCTCTATTTCACTGTCGCAATCCAGCCCGGAAAGAACGGCCTCTATTATAGCTGGATTGGGGCGGATGGCCCGCGTGTCAGCTACCACACCATGGGGAGCGACCCCGCCCAAGATGTGGAAGTTTTCGGGAAGGGTTATGGGCGCGACAAGGGTATGCTGTGCGACGTGTCGGAAGATGGCCGCTACCTTATGATTCAGGTGCTCTACGGCTCAGCCGCTGACCAAACGGAGATTTACTTCCAGGACCTTCGCGAGCAACAGGCCATTCGGCCGCTCGTCAACGATATACCCGCCAGGTTTACAGGAGAGGTCGGAGGCGATCAACTCTTCTTGCACACGAACTGGAAAGCTCCCAAAGGACGAATACTCGCCGTAGACCTCAGCAACCCGGCACGCGAGCACTGGCGCGAAATCGTGCCTGAGAGCGATGCCGCCATTGAGTCTATGTCGCTGGCGGGCGGCAAGCTCTTTGTGAATTACACCCGGAATGCCAGCTCTCAATTGAAGGTGTTCGATGCCCATGGAACGCCCATCCAGGATGTTGATCTCCCCACCCTAGGCTCAATCTCCGGTTTCAGCGGGCGTTGGAGGAGCAAGGAGGTGTTTTATGGGTTCACCTCATTTCCCGTCCCCCAGCGGATATACCGATGCGACACAGACACCGGCGATCAGGGTGTCTGGACGCAAATCCACGTTCCCATTCACAGCGACCTTTTGGAAGTGAAGCAGGTGTGGTACACGTCCAAGGACAAGACCCGCATCCCGATGTTTCTCATGTACCGCAAGGGGATCAAACTGGATGGCAACAACCCTGCACTGCTTACGGGTTACGGTGGGTTCAACCTCAATGAAGCACCTCTTTTCTCAGCAAGGACGGCACTCTGGGCTGAGCAAGGGGGCGTCCTCGCCGTGCCCAACCTCCGCGGGGGAGGTGAATTTGGTGAAGCGTGGCATCGCGCGGGTATGCTCGACAAGAAGCAGAACGTCTTCGATGACTTTATTGCGGCGGCGGCGTGGCTGGTCAGCAACCGGTACACTCAGGCCTCCAAACTGGCGCTTGAGGGTGGGAGCAACGGCGGGCTGCTTGTGGGCGCTGCGCTCACCCAACGGCCTGACCTCTGCCGCGCGGTGGTGTGCCGTTATCCTTTGCTGGACATGCTGCGTTATCAGAAATTCCTGGTAGCGAAATTCTGGGTTCCCGAATACGGGTCGGCTGATGACCCCGTTCAATTCAAGTACCTCTATGCTTATTCGCCCTACCACCACGTGAAGCGCGGAACAAAGTACCCAGCAGTGCTTTTCGTTACGGGAGACGGCGATACGCGCGTTGCTCCTCTCCACGCGCGCAAGATGACTGCCCTGCTTCAGGCGGCTGCCGGTTCTGGCCGGCCGATCCTGCTTCGCTACGACACGGAGGCAGGTCATTCCCAGGGGGTGTCGGTCACCAAGGCCATTGATGAAGAGGCTGATTCACTGACTTTCC
>Ga0326727_10023944_pt1 | contig 11597 bp, 16 predicted proteins | sample MB2enrmetagenome_FD_207643 | JGI IMG/M metagenome (GOLD analysis project Ga0326727, IMG submission 207643) | Lab enriched peat soil microbial communities from McLean, Ithaca, NY, United States - MB29MY | ecosystem: Environmental > Terrestrial > Soil > Wetlands > Peat | place: USA: New York... | reverse complement strand
CATAGGACGCAGGGCAGTAACAGGAAAGGAGAATGTTATGCGCCGAATGCTCAGGGTCTAGTGCTTATCAGGCGTGTCTCTTTTACTCCTCCCCTCGCATGTTACACAACATTACGTTGTATAACATCCTGGACACTTGAACCAGATCGCCGTGTGGATCAAGACAAAGGGCTGGCAGCCAAGCCGTGCCTACGCTAAGCTGAGGCTGATAGACTTGTCGACTATCTTATTTTGGCAGATATAGTTAGTGAAAATCGCAAATTGCTATATCTCCACAGATTCATCAGTATTTTAGACGTTCCATAACTCGTTATCTTGTGATGTGTTGGAATTCCTTAGCGTGCTTTAAAGTCCGTTTTCTGAGCGGACCCCACAACGGTCGTCTCTCTCAGGACCTTTTGTGTTGACAAATCAAATTGATAGGTGTAAAATTGATCTCTATAGGGGGTGAAATACAATGGAGCGGATCAATTTGGGCGATTTCAAGAAGGACCCTCATGGCCGTCGCTACTCCGACGTTCTTGGTGACAAAAGGATTCCCTTCGCAGAGGTTATCAACTTCTTCAACAATGAAAACATTCTTAGGCGGATGGAGGAGTCGGAGCAAATTCACGACCATCCAGCTCTGGCGGGCTGTGTCAAAGAACTCGAGACACTGCCGGTGGTAGACCTGTTCTTTAGCAAAACAGACGCGCATCAAACAACACGCTTCCGACAAGCTATAGGTGTGCTAGTCAAGATGCATATGACCAGAAGAGGTTGGAAACAGACTAATAGAAAGGGGCGCCTCGGAACCAGAATTGGTAGAGGACGATATGTGAATACCGCAGGCAGTCTCTCCAAGTGGTTCTTGTCAGCGGAAAGGTATACCAGACGCAATCCTACCGTGAAGGTCTCTTGAATAAGAAGTGTGGGTGAAATCAAACGCGAAGTGCAACTGATTTTTCGGGGATACTTGCGTGAACCTTGAAGAGCTATTTCAGAGCCCAATTGTCCAGTACCCGGTTCGGTACACGGGTGACTTGGCCGCTAACCTTTCGCCCGTGGTGCAGGCCTTCACCGAGGATATGGAGAAGGTCAGGATCGAGCAGGCGAAGATCGCCGACAGGCGTGCGGTGATAGACATGGTCGTAATTTTTGCCGCATTTCTGGTTCTGTTTGTCACGATCAGCTCTGTAACCGACTGGGCTGTCTCGACGTGGATGCACAACGCGTTAGTTTGGATCGGGAGGTCCTTGAAAATCCGGGCTATTTGAACAGTCGCTTTGCTATCTGCTCGGCATAGTAATGGTTGTCGCTTGAACTAAGAATCACGAGCGCGAAGGGAACCCCGGCTACTGGACTGCTTGCATGCGGTTGTTTGAGGCTGCAAGACACCCGGTCACACTCCCCAGATCTCACCTCGTAATCAACGATTTCCTGTTGCGAACGCATCATTGACGCCGAATCCGCGCTGAGCTAAAACAGTCTAATGCTGACGCCTGAAAGTTTCATTCCTGGCGGAATCTTCTTTATCGTTGGATTTGTGGTTGCTGAACTTAGAAATTTGCGAGCAAAAAGAGACAGCAAGAATCAGAATGTTCAAATGCTTACCGAATTGAAGCGAGTTGGTAATCTACTCGCAGACCAGAGGGAGAAAGATGCCAATCCAAAAACTGCAGAGGAAGCGAACGAAATCAGAAGAAGCGCAGCGGAGGAAATCACAAGTCATTTGACAAGCCTTCCCCGTTCATCGCAACTAAACATAGTTGGTTCCACGATGGCCGTTCCGTTGTTCGGGACCGTGCGTCCGACCGGCGAGCTCAGAATAAGACGCAACGAGTTGATGAACTACGACAAGAAGCTTTCCAAAGTCAAGAGATCGGAAGCGGGCACTTACCAGCTTGAATGTACATGGAATGGATCGATAACTCTGCCTGAACAATACGCGGAGGCGCGGCAACACTGCGATGCCTGGGATGTGATACTTGACTATGATGGTGGGCTGCGGCTTGACGCCAAGAGCCAAAAGTCGATTGCTTATCTTGTCGGCGGTAGCGATAGTAAAGATCGTAATTTGGAGCAGCTTAATTGTATTAGAAGATACTTCTTGGAACGACTGGACTGGGAGCAGGGAGAAACGCCGGAATACTAAGTCCCATCCTCAGCGTTTCAGCGTTCGAGGAATACCTTGGGAGGAAATGTATGTCTGATGCGTTGCAGTTTTCCGGGGAGGCGTGTTCGCTGAAAGCTGCTACTCGTTTTTGGCTGGAGGCGTTGTTGTCGGCAAGGGCGCGGCCGGAGCCGGTCCCGCGGGCGCGGTCGTTGGCGGCGGGGCGGCCGGCGCCTCCAAAGGCATCAGCGGTTGTTGGGCTCCGGGCAGGGGGTCCGCTGGAGCCGACAGCGGAGCGAGGGGTTGTTGCTTTTGGGTGTCGGGCTTGGGGTCGTTAGTGCCGAGGGAAGCTGCACGAGCAAGGAGTTCCGGCGGCATCTGATCCTGTGTACATTTCCTTTCCGGGCGTGAATCGTTCCTACTTTGTTTGGCCATTGATCACCTCTCCCGTGGTCAATTCAAGCGTGCTGGTCAAAGTCCAGCCTATTCTCTTCCAGCGCTTTCGAACATTCGCAATGTGTGAGTATACCAGAACAACTTCCCAGCGTCGATCTATGATGAAATCGAAATGAAAAGTTTCTGATTCGTTGGGCTCAATTTCTACTTTCTTGAGTGATACAACCCTATGAGCGATTACTGGCCAACCAAAGCCAGGTTGGCCAAGCCTAACCATGCCCTTACTATCGAGCACGTCTTTGCGTTGCGTGAGTTCGTCCACAGAGAGCCCGCTCAGCGCCGTGCTAATCTCGATTGGCCATGGCTTTAGTTGGTTCAGTCGCGTATCCACAGTTCTTGGCCTAATAAGTACATTGCTTTGATTTTCGATCTTCAAAGATACTCGCACGAGTCTCCACGCGCTTTCGACCGGGTACTGCTCAAGAGAATAGCTGAGCCTAACCTTCGGGTACCGTTGCCTACTTCGAATAAACGTGATCCACGTCCACCATCCACCGAGCACGAAAGCAAGTATTGTAGCTGCTGATTGAAGTTTTTGAAGGTGAGCCCATATTTGGCCGAGCAGGCCGACCAAGAAATGTCCGATCCAAACCATTTGAAAGTATCATAACACTGGTCCAAGTAGCCAAACAACCGCCGGTCATCCCGGGGGCCTTTTGTTTGCTCTGCTTCACGCGGACTTACCCCCAGAAGCGACTGGCGAGCATGGCGCGATTCCCAGTCTTTTGCAGCGCGGGGGAAGCGAATAACCCGCCCCTCTGTCGCGGACTTCTTTCGGTGTTGGGGACAGGTTACCAGACTACGATGTCGGATACGTCGCCGAGGTCTTGCCCTGTAAATCTGCGCGATAGGGCAACCGCCTGTAGATCAGTCAGTGAAGCGACGATGTCAACTGCCAATCGAACAGAAGCCGCTTTGTCCTGAGAGATCTCCTCGAAGACATGACGGAAACGGCCCGGAATGATGTCAGCCTGCCCACTTCTTATCGCATCAAGGTATGTATCGAAAAGGACCTTGACAATCGCCCTTTGCCCCGGCCGCTGAGTCGCGATTCGGGCGTCCGAGATTACGTAGTGCCAAATGGCGCTCTGGAGAAAGGCAATCTCGATCCCGTGGAGTGGAGTCCGCTGGAATTTCGGAGATCCGTCCTTGTCAGTCAGCACTACTTCCTCAACAAACCGCTTGATTAGGAAAGATGTCATCGTGCGAATTGAAGTTCGTTGGTCGCGTGTCGCTGCATAAGTCGCATGAATCAACATTGGGTCTAGGAGATCCTTGATTTTGTCAATGAAGTCGTCGATATCGGTAGGGGGAGCGTGCTTCTTGTCGACCTTCCACGCTTCCATAAAGTCATCGAACTCGTCCTGGTCCCTCAGCAAGCGATCCAAGGGCAACAGCCCCGCACGATAAAAATCTTCTACGTCATGCACGGAGTAAGCAACATCATCTGCGTAGTCCAAAATGTCTGCTTCCATGCAAGTTTGGTCCTTCGGTTGGCCCTGCCGAGCGAAGTCGAAAGATTCGCTATCGCTTGCATAGGCTCCGTATTTGCCCTTCTTCTTCGCCTGAGCGCTCCTTGCGTAATAGGGGTACTTTAGGCTGGCGTTCAGCGTAGCGCGACACAGGTTTAGTCCTTCGTAACCGCTTCGATGCGCCGAAAGCCTTGTAATAACACGGAAAGACTGGGCGTTCCCATCAAACCCGTCGAGATCGCGCTCTTTGACAGCCAGTCTATTGAGTTCTTCTTCTGCCACATGCCCAAATGGTGGATGACCTAAATCGTGAATCAGAGCGGCAGCCTCCACAACATCTGGATCTACATGCTGTGGAAGGCCGCCGGAGGATTCTATTTGCTGGGACAAATTCTCAGCGATTCTTCGTCCGATCTGCGCAACTTCGAGAGTGTGAGAAAGCCGTGTGTGAAACACAAAGCGCCCAAAGGCCGAGGCTACTTGGGTGACCCCACCAAGCCGTTTGAAAGCGCCGCAGTACATCACTCTGTCGCGGTCACGGGCGGCTTCGCGTCTTTTGTCGCTCGCGCCCTGTTCGTGCAGCCTTATGTACCTTGCAGCGTCGTTTGAAGCTTTTGCCAACGTTCTAGCTGCTAAGTTAACCTATTTGAGCTTTAGCTTATTCTCGCCGGTAAACTCTATCTTGCCAGCGTCCAAAAGGGACCACACGGCACGCCTGAGCGCATGCGCGGAAGTACTTCCGGCCGCGCTACTTGCAAGGCTGCTCAGCAACGCAGTCGTTCGCTGAGGCTCCCTGGATTCAGCAAGCTTCCTAAGGATCTGGTCGCTTGCCTGCTTTTCCTGCTGAAATTCCATCTTAACGGTCATAGATTTATACCCCTTAATACGGTTCAAGCGGCCCACATCTAAACCGTTTGAAGCCCCGAGCCACCAACTTGGGGCTTCTTTTCTAAATACTACCCCTATAGTACTACGCGACTCAAATGTCTCATTTCCACTTGGCAAGTGTCAATAGTCGAAATGACAAAATATTGTCACAAAGTATATCGACAAAGAGCTACTCAACAGTGAATAGTGCCGTTGGTGCGCGCCCATAGGGCCAGCCCGACACCGGGACCACCCTGCACGATTGGGTCGAGTTTGCTCGGGCGAGGCCGCCGAATGGCGTCGTAAAGGACACGGTCAGGCGATCATCACGTATATTCACTCCAAGAGCAAGTAACTAGCTCCACGCCGGAAGTTCTTGGCGTGTTAAGCGCCGCCAAGAGCTTCCGGGCGCCTGAAAGCAGACCTGCATAGAGCGAGAAGCACGGAGGGTAAAACAGCATCTGATTACGCGCTGGAAAGTGGCCTCCTGAAAGGCACGGACGCGTATCAGCAGCTGTGTGGAGCGCAGCCGGTAGGGCAAAAGCTCGTTTCAACCGATGGACACTTCGCGCTGTACATACCGCATGAGAACAACCAACTCAGTGCGGAGCTAGCCGAAGAGAATAAGAAGCTGTTTGCCCTGATGGAGACGCAAGTGAGAAACCGTCCCGTGATGGTGAGCTTTGACGGCTCGATTCCCGGTGGCTTTCTCCAATGGATGCTGACGGTCTACGGGTACGACCTTGCCGACTACTGGGGCCGAGCGCGTGGCGACATTCGCTGATACCACGGCAAGCTACTTTCTGGACAAGACCGAGGACAACGACTTCGTGATCGACGTCAGGTCGAGGTATTCCAAGGTACCCGGAATGGAAATCTTAGTGATGACCTACGAGTACTTCACGGCGACGCACTGAGCAAGCGCCGTCAGGTATGTTTAGGATTTGTATCGAAAGAAAGTTTGTCTTCTAGGAACTGCTTTGTATCCCTCTGACCGTCGACACCCTATGTGCTCCATAGCCTCGATGAACAGAAAACTCTTATGAGCTGTGCGTCCGAAGGTCCTTTCAAATAGCTTGGATAGAATGTGCATTCATCGGCCGTTTTTGGGGCCCATCAAGACCATCTTCGGACTCATTCTGAGCTCGGAGAGCCCAAAACGTAGTGTTGCGAGACAATCCCTGCGTCGCTACACTTCAATCCTCCATGAAGCAACCCCATGTGCTGAACTTCCCCGATGCGTCTACTACTGGTGACTGGTGGAAGGATCAAATCATCTGCGGCGACTCTCGCGCGATTCTCCAGGCGATGCCGAGTGAAAGCGTGCACCTGGCGATCACCTCACCGCCCTACAACGTGGGCCTGCAGTACGATTCGCACAACGACAAGATGCCCTATGACGAATATCTGAAATGGTTGATGGGATTCTGGGCACAGCTGTACCGAGTCCTGGTCCCCGGTGGGCGGTTTGCCCTCAACGTCGCCCCGACCAGCATCAAGGATTTCCGTCCTGTGCACTACGATATGGCACACGACCTGATTCGTCTGGGTTTTATCATGCGTACCGAAATCCTCTGGTATAAACAGACTATGCGTCGACGAACTGCGTGGGGCTCGTGGAAGAGCCCGAGGAACCCGCACATGGTGCCCAGTTGGGAATACGTCCTTGTGTTTTCCAAAGGCTCATGGGCACTCGAGGGCGACAAAGCCGACGCAGATATTACCGGAGACGAGTTCATCAAATACTCTGATGCCTTCTGGGCGATCCAGCCCGAAACGCGGGGTCGTCAGCCTTTCTTGAACAGCCTCTACCCGCCAAAGCGCGGACGAAAGACACCCGAGAAGAAGTCCGAGGGACATCCGGCCCCGTTTCCCGAGGAGCTGATCAAGCGCCTGATCAAGTTTTATTGCTACCGTGGCAACGTGGTGCTTGATCCATTCGGGGGAACGGGCACCGTAGCCGCCGTCGCCAAGCGCTACAACCGCCATTTCGTGCACATGGATCTTTCAAAGAAGTACTGCGCCATCGCCCGTGAACGCCTCAAAGCGGAGATACAGCAACCGCAGCCTGGCATCACCAGCGCCCCGATCGCGGCAAGCAAGCCCAAGCACTCGCTGAAAAGAGCCAAACCGGAATGAACGCTTCCAGCTACTACGACGACATCAAGGGAGAGCTTTCAAACTTTGGAGAGAATGCTGTCGCCGATGTGGGCAAGATCATGACCCTGGTCCAGAGCATGAACAAGGTTGCAGCCAGCGATGTCATGAAAGTGGTTCAATCCATCTACATCACTCACTATCAAGCAGTCAAAGGCGAGGATGCAAACAAGGCTCGCCAGAGCTGGGTTGCCGCAAGTGGCAATAACTTCGAAGAGTTCATGCGTCACTTCATAAATGACAACCTCAACGCAGAGGGCATTCTCGCGGTCAAAGGTGATCGTCTGAGGCATAACCCCAAGGCGGTCAATATTGTTCAATTCCTTACATTGAAGGCAAACCGCCGCTGCACTCAAACGACGACAGGAGTCTGGCCAGATTCAGATATTGTGGTCCTGGCACGAGAAACATCTGAGAATCTCAAAGCGTTTGCACTTCTGAACTGCAAAACCAGCGATCATAGTCGCAATGATGCAGTGCTATTCTGGGCCCTGGCCTTGCGCGACAACAACATCAAATACTGTCTTCTCACCCAAGACCTCGATAACCGATTCACCAAAGGCGACTCTGACCCTCAGGTCAGCAGCCTTCGGAGGAAAGCGGAGGCTTTCCTTGACCGCGTGTACTCCACGAATCCCGCGACTACTGAATGCTCGCAGGTAAAAAGACTGGATTTCACTACCCCACACAGCGCAGACGCTTTGCTCACCGATCTTCGCCGGTGGCGTCAGGATGTGGTGCCGAATTTCACGACGAACGCTTTGGCAGAGAGTTTCCTGGGTATGACATAATAAAACCCCAGAAAGACCCCCATTCGACGATTGAGCCCAGTGGTGATAGTTTCATCCACGTACGCTGTTGCGACTCAAGAAAGTTTCCCTCAATGTCAAAGTGGGAAAACAAGTTTGCTCGGGCTCGGTGAAGAATAGACGAGAGGGCAAGAACACCGGTGGCCTTCGTTTCTAAGCCATCACGCGCGAGGGTCTCAGGCTGTTTTCCCTGCACATGACGTGCTGTGCCCTTGAGCCCCTGCTATAATGGGCTTGGATGGAACAAAGTGACTGAACAGATGGCCTTCTTTGATCTTGTGATAACCGGAACCTCACAGACCGTGCAAGCCGCAATCAGCAGTGGCGCAGATTTGAATGCTCGAAACAGCTACGACAAGACCCCCCTGATGTGCGCCGCAGAGTACAACCAACACCCCGAGGTGATCACAACGCTCCTGGAAGCTGGCGTGGACATCGAGGCTCGGGACGACCACGGCGAGACTTCGCTGATGTACGCGGCCTGGTTCAACCCGAACCCCGAGGTGACAGCTGCATTCCTGAAGGCCGGCGCGGACGTCAATGCTCAGAACAACCGCGGCGGGACTCCGCTGATGTATGCCGTCATGTACAACAAGAATCCCGAGGTGATCACCACGCTGCTGACTGCTGGCGCTGACGTGAAAGCGAAAGACCTCCGGGGAAAGACAGCTTTCGATTACGCGCAGAAGAACGCGCGTCTTGAAGGCACCGCAGCCTATCGACGGCTTCAGGAAGCGTCCGAGGAATCGAGAAGGGTCTGAATGGGGCGTGTTATTTACACGGCAGGCTCTTGGCGCCTTCGCCCGAGGTTCGGAGGTGTAATATGCAGATCTCGTTTCCCCGAGAACAACAGCTGGCTTTTGATAATGCGGGTGTCAACTTCCCGGCAATTATGGACGGTCGCCGAGTCCCGTGCAGGATTTCACGTGAGGCGTTGGACGATCACTTCAACGCCGAGAGAGAAGGTACACTGCACGCATTTCTGCGACACCGCAGCGAAATCGAGGCAAAGGCGAAGGAGCTGATAGAACAGCAGAAGTTTCAACCAGATGGCTCGCTACTCATAAGCAACGACCTCTGGATCTTGTGACAGGCGAGGGGGTACGGTAGACTTTCCGAAACACTCGTTAGCCCCCCTGGGGCGTTGTTGCGTTTTCGGCAAGCCCCGGAGTGTTACTTTATCTTGGTTGCCGAATAGGTTAATTTACCGGAAATGAAACCCGTGAATCCACCAAAGCAGTTCTCAGCAATCGGCAGGGATGCAACGGGATTCTGTTTCCTGTGTTATGGACCAGACCTTTTGACCCTCCGAAGTGACCTCAATAAGGCGCTCTCTGCCGTCAAGGTCCCAAAGTTAATCGAAATCAATGCCGTTCATTCGCGGCAACTTCCTTGCCTGATCGTCAAAGGTAAGAGAGAGGAGCTGGAAAAACTAAAAGTGTATCTCGCCACCCATGAGAGATATGTCGATCGATTAGTCCCGCGCGTGCCACGCTGATAAAGCGGACTCTTTTTTTAGTCGCTCCATCAAGGATTTCGCATTCCTGTCTCGTCCAAATCGAGCCGAAAAAGAGTTCCCACCCTAATCGGCCCAAAGCCAGATGATCCTATTCTCTCACAGGATCAATTTGATGATCCACTTTCTGTGATCTACGCGGGCGGGAGTCGAAAAAAAAACGAGACCCAACGGCCCTACCGGTGACGCCCCTCCCCCACCTCTCCCGTTAAGTCCTTCTTGCTACTGTCAAGTTTGACAGCTCGATCTCCCTAGCGATTTTGACTCGTCCCAACAAGAGGCTTCGACCGAGACAAGTGACCAAGTAACGCGCAGAGTCCCGTCAATCGAGCTCACGCGGCTGCGATGAGCTGTGAGCGATGAATCACGTAGGCTCTAAGGCAACCGTTGCATTCGACCTGATCACTCAAGTTTCACGCGTGATCGGACCGTCGTAGATCGGTTGCTGAAAGGGCAGAAAACCACGTATTCAAAGGTCCTGTTTTCTAGCGCGTTCTCGGTGATGCGGTACTCTTTTTCGCCCTGGATGCGATCGCGGAAGATGCCTTTGAACTCTGTGAGCATATCGACCCTCCCCGGTCAGGCAGAATGGAACGATGCAAACAGAGCGCAACTTTCTGTTAGATTAGATACCCCAGATGGATGATCGAACAGCTTTATGCTCGCCTCTTCTAGAAGACTGACCTGGCCCGTATACAATGTTATCACGTTTTTTGGAGTAACTACTATTTTTGTGCTTCCAGCTCCTTAGTCTCCGTTCGAAGCGCTTTGAACACATCCCAGCCCGGAGTTGTCGACTTATCGGACATTATGCATCGGTTTCAACCTTTGGGGGCGGATGTTTTCTGCTGGGCTAAACCACAGTTCCAATGCACTTACTATTTTAGGCCTCCAGGCACTCTGTAAAGGCAATAAAGGCTCAATGTGCGCGATTAGGCACAAAGGAAACCGCCGGCGCGTGCCAGCGATCAGCGAGGGTGTGACTGCACTCGCGAGGATCGATGGGGCAAACCCTCCTACTATGGCGAAACTGAGCAAAAGCCACCTGCGGGCATTGAGCTTGCCTGGGAGAGAATGCTGCGGCGGTCACGGTTCTTCGAAGCTAGAAACGGATGGTGGCGAGACAGGTGGAAGGCGACTTAATTAATTAGGCTGTCGATGATTTCACGTATTTGGTGAGAGGAGTTGAGCCTCAGTGTCCCAACACATCATTTTGTTAACAACGCTGACAGCGCTTTGGGTTGCTTTTGAAATATGGCTTATGATCCGAGACAGGGCACAGGGAAAAGGAAAGACCGCAAAGGATCGGGGAACACGGTACTACAACTTCATCGCAATCGCTGTTGGCCTACCTAACTATCGCTGGATTCTTGAGCGGAAAGACAACTTTCTTCTTTCCCTGGGGAAGAAGCGATGCAGCTTTCTGGATCGGATTGGCAGTCATGCTGCTTTCGCTTCTATTGCGTATATGGGCTATAGCGACCCTGGGTTCATCCTTTCGAACAACAGTAGAGACACATCAAGATCAGAAAGTCGTTCGGAAAGGCCCCTATAGGCTGGTGCGGCATCCTTCCTATACGGGTTTACTGCTAACTTGCCTTGGATATGGGATTGCTGTACAGAATTGGCTTTCGGTGATATTTGCGGTCGGATTACCGCTCATCGCGTTGATTTATCGTATTCATATTGAAGAGCAAGAGTTGGTTTCCTCTATAGGAACAGAATATGAGGGGTACCCGAAGGAGACAAAGAAACTGATCCCCTGGATATGGTAGGGAAAGTTGATTAGAAGTAACATGACAAGCCAATGCAAAGTTCCAGCGGTATCCATGTCATGACCATGCACAAGGCGAAAGGCAAAGAGTTTGACGCGATATGAGAGTGATCTCGATATTTGATGGCCGTTGGATCGCACTGCGTGAGGGACAGCATACTCTGTTGGTTTGAAAGCCCACTAGAGCAGAGGCCTCGGGATCTCTGCGCGAAACGTAGCGTGGTTTCCGGTTTCCCGTTTCCAAATCTCTAAAGGGAGAAGTCTGCGGGAAACACTTACTGGGCGGGAATAAGGTTCCACCCACTGGAGGTATGAGCAACGCGACCGGCGGCCTCCAGTGCACGAAGTGTTTCGCTGAGACGCTTGTCACGGACGCTCAAGACTCTGCGCAGGTCGCGGTGTCGGCTGGGACCGGTCTGGGCTAGGTGCGAGAGAATGCGCTGGGGCAGAGCGG
>Ga0326727_10023943_pt1 | contig 11597 bp, 14 predicted proteins | sample MB2enrmetagenome_FD_207643 | JGI IMG/M metagenome (GOLD analysis project Ga0326727, IMG submission 207643) | Lab enriched peat soil microbial communities from McLean, Ithaca, NY, United States - MB29MY | ecosystem: Environmental > Terrestrial > Soil > Wetlands > Peat | place: USA: New York... | reverse complement strand
GACTAGATTGATGTATACCCTATAGTTGCTTTGACTTGTTCAAGCACTGTATACGCTTCGTGAACAAGTAATTTTTTGGACTGTAACATTTCAAAAATCTCCCTGACTACCTGATAGTTCTTGTCGGCTCTATCGGGTAGTCCTTTTAATCTGTCCTTGCGGTTATCTTGGTCGCTCATAAAATCCTCTCCCTACTTACTAACCCGCTTTTTCACAATTATCCCGCAACACTATTGACCTTTTCGTTTTTACGCGCCTCGATCCACTTGATAAAATCTTTCTTTTCAACTCGTTTGGATATGCCGATTTCAAAATTCGGGATGCCGCCGTGTTTGGGTACTGTCTGAAATAGTTCGTATACGCGGCGGCGGGAAATACCAAGATAAGTTGCAATCTGTTGTGCTGTTAGAATCTCAGGAAGGTCATCGATTATCATGCGATCACCTCCATTCATGAAATCCGCTCTCTCATTAGTTCACTAAAAGCGACCTCGTCGCCAAAAAAAATAAAGTCATGCGGCGTGTTATAGACCCTCTCAAATGTTTGCATTTTTTGATACGGAACATTGCTAGAATTTTTCTCCCAAGCGCGCAATGTCTTGACACTGACTCCAACAAGGGTTGCGGCCTCCTCCTGGGTATAACCGAACTTTATTCTGAGTGACCGCAATGTATCTCTTTGCTGAATAGAAACCTCTTTAATTCCTTTCATTTAATCAACCCCTTTTCTAATTCCTATGTTACGACTCTTTCGGTGAACTGTCAACATATTTTACCTCTTTTAGTAAACAAATTTCACAGATAGTTGAATAAGTTCCCAAAATGGGTATACTGTAACTATGGATATAAGGAGGTATTGAGATGACGGATGACGTTAAGGAAATATTTGCAGCTAATGTATTTAGATTGCGCAAGGAAAGAGGGCTTACTCAGTTAGAATTTGGAGACAAAATAGGGCTAGGAAAGACTACTGTTTCCCAATGGGAATCAGCGCAGAAGCTACCAAATGCAGGAAGTATAGAAAAGATTGCATCTTTCTTTAATATTCCTAAAAGCGCTTTGTTCGCAGAAGGTAATGATCGCTTTATAACTTATGATAGAATATTAAACTTGCCAGTCGTAGGTAAGATTTCATGCGGAAACGGATCTTTTACTTATGAGGAAATTGAAGATTATGAGCCAACTCCCGAGGCCTGGGTTCGCGGAGGGGAATACTTCTACTTGCGCGCTGAAGGCGATAGTATGATGAACGCTCGAATCTTAGATGGGGATCTTGTTTTGATACGTCGCCAAGAGGTGGTGGAAGATGGCGAGATAGGTGCAGTAGTTGTTAATGGTAAAACCTATTTAAAAAGAATACACATTAAAAATGATGCAATAGTTCTTAATTCTGAAAATCAAAAATACTCTCCATTGGTTTTTGGGCCAGAAGACAATGTTCGCGTTATCGGAAAACTCAGGAAGGTAATAATCAGCTTGTAGCTACACGTTGATACGATTGGAGGTGCAAAGTAAGTATGCAGGGTCATTTTTATCGACCGAAGTGTAAATGTCCAAAGGATGCCAAAAAATGCACATGTGGAGCTACGTGGTCGTATATTGTTGATGTTGGAATAGATCCGAGTACAGGCAACCGAAAGCAAGAAAAAAAGGGAGGATTCAAGACAAAGTCTGCCGCCCAGGCTGCTTGCGCAATTGTGGTACGGGAGGTTGAACAAGGTATCCATATTAAAGAATCCGAGATTACATTCGAGGATTTTTCAAAAGAATGGTTGGCCGATTACGAAAATACCGGAAATCCTAAAAAGGAGAGCACGATCCTTGTAAGAAAACGCGAGATTGCCAGGCTCATGCCGTTCATTGGCAAATTCAAAATGAAAGATACTACTCGAAGACATTTTCAAAGCGCACTAAATAGTTTGAAGGAAAAACAGTATTCGCAAAGTGCCTTGATTGGCTCTTATACGACAGGTCGAATGATTTTTAAAAAAGCAGTAGAATTTGAATATATTAAAACCGATCCAACCACATATGCCTCTATCCCTAAATCAGTTAAGACTATAGATAATTTGGAACTAGAAGAAGAGGTTATAAAATATCTTGAAAAAAGCGAATTATCCTTATTTTTAAAGACTGCAAAAGATAAAGGTTTGGGCAAAGATTATCTAATATTTTTACTTTTGGCTTACACCGGCCTGAGGGTCGGCGAGTTATGTGCGCTCAAATGGAAAGATATAGACTTTGATGGCGGCAGCGTAAGTATTACCAAAACATTGTTTAACCCTAAGTGTGACGCGAAGAAATATAAGCTAACTACCCCAAAAACTAAGGCCTCTAAAAGGAAAATTTCTATAGAGGAAATTGTCTTGGAAGAACTTAAAAAACATAAAGCAAAACAGAACCTAGTCATCATGAAGAATCGCGATACCTACCATGATAAGGATTTTATATTTGCAAAGGAGAATATTGAGCACGGTTATCCAGAACACGTCAACACCATTGGAAGGCATATGCGCAGTATATTAAAGAAGGCGGGGCTTAATACGTCACTAACCCCCCATTCTCTTCGACACACCCATACGTCTTTACTGGCAGAGGCTGGAGTTAGTCTACCGGAAGTAATGGAGAGGCTAGGTCATAAAAATGCAAGAACTACAATTTTGGTATACACCCATACTACTAAGGCGATGAAAAAAGAAGCTTCGAGAAAGTTCGGCGAACTAATGAAAAGCCTATAACTAGCCACATCATTAACATGGTGTGGCTTCCTTTTATGTGATTGCGTTACCCTTTCGTTACCCTTTGGCAAAATTTAAAGCTTTATAAACCCTACGCAGTAGGGTACAAGCTGATCGGTAAATTTATGTCAAGAATATTCCATATCCTTGACATGTTTAAACACCGCAGAAAACCCCCTTTAAGCTCTTATTTCAAGGTTATTATTTGACGAGCCTAATAATTTTATCCGGGAAATTGTTTACAAATTGAGCCTGAGAAACTCCGGAACTAAATTCCGCTGATAAAAGTACTTTTAAAAGGCGAGACAGAGGGACCGTCTCTTCTGTCTCCTTAAAAGGTGAGACAGAAGAACCGCCCCTCCTGTCTCTTAGAGGCCGACTCCAAAGATAGCAGCCCCACATTTGGGACAGCACCCTTGCTCCAGACAATTCACGAGCATTGGTTCACGCTGAATCACGGCTTCGCCACACTGAGGACAAAATGTCGTGTTCCCTCCTCTGACATTTCCTAAATATACATACGGCAGCCACTCTTTGCCGATCTTCCATAGACGCTCCAGGGTCTGACGATCTGTGGGCGGTACCGTCAGATGATAGGCTGGGTGATAGCCACTCAAATGCCAGGCCAGTGGAACATTGAGCCGGTGAAGCCAACGAGCCAATTCCGTGATCTCTTTCGGATCATCGTTGGCCTCCGGAATAACAAGCGTTGTTATCTCTAAATGAACGCGCCCTGCCAGTCGCTCGACACTGTCTAACACCCAAGCCAATTTTCCTTTACAATAATGTTGATAGAACGCCTCCGAGAAGGCTTTAATATCAATATTTACAGCATCCAGCCACGGAATCAACTCCTCGAGAAAACGCGGCGAAATCGTTCCGTTGCTAACCAGAACCACCTTCCCTCCTTGAGCACGCACCAAGGGAGCGGTATCCCGGATCATCTCGAACCACACGCTCGGCTCTGAATAAGTAAAACACAACCCCAACGATTTCCGTTCCTGCTCAGCAAACTGAGCAAGCTCAGCAGGAGTTACTTTTTTCCCGGCCTGATATTGCTGGGATAACTCATAATTCTGACAAAACGAACAGCTTAGGTTGCAGCCAAATCCTCCGACAGAAAAAATCCAAGAACCAGGATAAAAGTGGTAAAGAGGCTTCTTCTCAATCGGGTCCAGGTTCCAGGCGGCCACTTCACCATAAGTCAGAGACACGATCTCTCCGCCCCTGTTTTCCCGAGCATGGCAGCGCCCCGATTGCCCTTGCTTTAATTGACACTGCTGGGGGCACAAGAGACAACTCGCACTATATAATTCTCTGCTTATATTACCCTCGTTGCTCAGATTACTCATAATGCCGCTTGACCTCAAACCGCCAGAACTCTACCGCTTCCTCCTGCGAAATTCCCGCCTTTTGTTTGGCAATACTCACTTGCTCGGCAACGGTATCTACACCTTCTAAATGAGGAAGCAGCAATCCGGTTCTCCTTCCCTGACGAACAACTACTCCATACCGCCAAGGATCTAAATCCCCCGTTCCGCCAATTTTTTCGAGTTCACCGAGCACATCCACGGTAATACTCAGGTTATCCACTTCCTCTGCTTGAACCGGCCGAAAACGTGGGTCCTGGGTTCCTGCAGCCAACGCATTATGTTGAATTTCCAGAGCCAGATTTCCCTGCCAAGGCTCGGTCGTTCCGATACATCCGCGCAGTTGTCCGTTCTGTTTTAACGTCACAAAACACCCTCTCCGTACAGTAAACTCCAGGGCATTCGGAAATTGCAGCAGACTTGGATCATCATTATTCAAATGCGCTTTTAAGCAACGCCTTGCCCATTGCGGCAGAGGAGACGAATGATAAAGATCCGCCACCATATACCCTACGCCAAACGGACCTTCATAGGACAATACTTCTGGGGACCCTTCTTTAGCAGCAAGTGCCAAACGCAAGCTCCGATACCCGCACTCACCGGCTTTTTCCACAAGATCGGCCGACAAACTCGTGAGCTTTTTCGGATCCCGCTGAAGAGCTTTAAGTACGGCTTGATCAAATTCCGGCCCGGCAGAATCAAATCCGTACGGCCCATCTTCCTTCAAACGATGGGAAAGATCTCCGCTGGCTACAAGTGCATAGCGTCCAGGCAGCTTATCTAAGATTTGACCTATACTTAAACCGTATTCTTCCGGACGCTCTAAGGGCATCCCTAGGAGTACAATCTTTCCACTCCAACCTGCCTTTTGTAAGAAATAGAGTGGTACTAGGGCACCGTGATCGATCGAGCCCTGTATGGAAACGACCCCTGATAGATCTATCTGAAATTGTGCAATCGCTGTGATGTCGCAGGCCAAGGAAAAACTTAGCTGGGGAGTCCCAAATTGAGCAAAATCTCCTTGGACAACCTCCTTTGTCAAGAGCGTAATTCCGACCTTGGTGAGCGGTGCATGAGGTGATATCAAGATCACGGTCTCAACCCCTGCTCGAACTAAGCGACTCGAAATCTCTCGGTAGGCATCTAAGGTTGCCTGGCACTTACCTTCTTCTCCCCGTCCGATCTCCGCAACGAGAATGGGTGGATGCGGAACAAATACCGTATATACCAAACCCATAAGCTAGCACTCCCTTTTGATATACTTAACCTTACTATTTTATCCTGATTCTCAACTAACATTCGAAATATCAGTCTTCCACCTCTTGTTCTTGCCTAGACCACAAATATCCTGCTTTTCGTAGGCATTTATTTTGCAAATTCAAAACTCTTTCTGATACTTCCTTAAAATCCTCTAATACTTTCATATTGTGTTCATTTTATTGAAGAAAATATACCCAAAAACTTGAAATTCAGCCTTGGTTCATTCGCTTAGAATCAGTTATACTTAAACCAGTCTACGTCATGGCCTAAAAATTGCATGACGAACTTTGAGGAGGTAGATAGCCATGAATAAACAACCTGTCAGCACTCCAAATGCACCTGCAGCCATTGGTCCTTATTCTCAGGGAATTACTATCGGGAATCTCGTATTTACATCCGGACAGCTTCCTCTGAACCCCCAAAGCGGCGAATTGGTTGCTGATATTGAGAGAGCAGCCAAACAATCCTTAGATAATATCCAGGCAATTTTAGAGTCTGCCGGCTCTTCTATGGACAAAATCATCAAAACCGTAGTTTTTCTACGCGATATGAATGATTTTGCCGCGATGAACTCCGTCTACGCCACCTATTTCCCGAGTAATCCACCAGCCCGTTCAGCCGTACAAGTCGCACGGTTACCTAAAGACGCAATTCTGGAGATTGAAGCGATTGCTTTTGTTGAATAGTGATCCAATATCTCAAAACAGAATCTGCGGCCAAGTATCGCGAATAAGTATGATACGAGTAAGACAAGTCAAGAACTATCTGATCGAATATACATTATCCTCCATAGTGCCACCCGACGACATGGACGGTAACTAGTAATTAAGAAAACCGAGGCTACTGCGGCCTCGGTCCTTTTATAACCTGAAATTATCCTCATTACAAATGCCTGCCAATAATAGGTTCTGTAGGGATTGCCGGGTAGAATTGTCCCTACAACTTATACTTTCTAGAGTCTTAAGAGTTATCCACGTTTTCTCAGAAAGCCAACCGGATTTTGCTGAATTCTCTGCTCAAAATCAGCCGGAGAATTAATCCCCTTCTTTTGCATGAAACGATTGAGACCATTTGGAACAGCTTGGGCTTGACCTTGGGCAGAAATATTCCCTTGATTTCTTAGGAAATTCAGAGCCATTAAGAACACCTCCTCAATGCCATTATATTCCACAAAATATCTCGACGTCCCAAGCGATTGCCTATTGCTTCCAAATAAATTGCCGGTTTCTAAACTGGTAATGGCAAACAAGCCCGTCGCTTTGCACTAATATTCTTTATTTGGAACATTAATACAATTAATGCATACCGTGTATTGTAAGTATCCTAGGTAGAACGATTCTCACATTTAAGATAAAGGGGGTTTTCCCATGACAGCGTTGATGGGACAACGAGGATATCACCCCAATCAACAAAACAAGGTCTTCCCCATACAGCGACAGGGAACTAACCCTGGGCAGGGAACGGGGCCATCGCCGGTTCTGCAGCAAATTCCTACACCGACTATTCCACCAATTCATCCGCCAATAGCTCCACCCACTTCTCCTATTCAGAAGCAAGTTCCTCTTTTAAAGAATGATCTGACCTCTTCTACTCCGCCGGCTTCTAACCTCTGGCAACAGCAAGCAGGAATGCTTCTAAAACAGTACGGCCCTTCGCTGATGAGACAATTTGGGCCTCCGCTGGCCCGCAAAGTAGGCCTTCCCATTGCTCAACACTTAGGTCCACCCTTAGCACGTAAAGTGGGAATTCCGCTGGCCCAACGCGTTGGCGCTCCTCTACTGCGCAAAGTGTTTCTGCCTCTCGCTAAACGAGCAGGATTTGCGCTCATTCGTCGACTAGGGCTTCCGTTTTAGAAGAACACTTAACGAAAAAGAGGTTGTTGACAGGTTTTTAATCGCAATCCTGTCAACAGCCTTTTAACATCTTAGAACTTCTCTCATTTTTCAATACTTCAGTTTATAATTAGAATAACTTATTTTCAAAAAAGGTTTTTATTAGCAGGAGCTTTGTAGGATAATGTAGAATACATATTTCAAGGTCTGAATGTTAAATCTAAATGAAGAAGGTGGGTGGCGCTACATTGCACAATGAAAAGATGGTTCAAGCTATTAACGATCAAGTGAATAAAGAATTTTTCTCAGCCTATTTTTATCTTGCCATGCAAGCTTATTTCTCAGCCAAAAACCTTGACGGCTTTGCCAATTACTTCCGCGTTCAAATTCAGGAGGAACGTGACCATGCCTTAGGATTTTTTAATTATCTAAACAAAATAGGCGGCAAGGTGACTTTAACTGAGATCAAAGAACCCCTAAATGAGTTTTCCAGCCCCCAAGAAGTATTTGAACTTGCTTTAAAACACGAACAATTTATTACCCAATCTATCTATGAGCTTATGAATATCGCCCAAGAAGTTAAAGACCACAAGACTGAAATATTTCTTCAATGGTATATCTCGGAACAGGTAGAAGAAGAGGAAAACATGGGGCGTGTACTGAATAAGCTTAAGCTTATCAACGGAGACGGTGCAGGACTTTTCATGATTGACAGCGAACTCGCTCAACGTGTCTATGTCCCCGCAGTAATTCCCGGGGTAACAGTTGTTTAAAGATGAATAAAGAAAGAGTTCCGCTGGCGTAAAGCGCCAACAGAACTCTTTCTTTATTTCTAAGCAAGGATTCAACTAACCTTCCGTCTTACCAACTACTTCAATTACAATTAAGTAGTTGCTTGGTTCAGCGGATTACTTTGTTCGACATAGGAAAGACGATTGTTAAGCATAACGACATGACGCTGCGCATCCTTAGTAAGTTCTTCAAACATTGCCTTTGCTGATTGGTCTTGGGTCGAAAGAGAAAACGTCGAATAAGTACCAAGTGCAGATTGTGCCGCAGCTACAGCCTTTTTCAGATCTTGTTGAACCGTCATTGGAAGCTCCTCCTTATAAAAGAATTTAATTCAAATCATAGTATTGGAATCCAGGCTCTTTTTTATTACAGAAAAATCTCCCACTTGTTCAATCTTCCTAGCGCTCAGCCAAGTGTTTCATCAAGGCTTCTCCTTCTCTAAATTGCTGAGCAAGTATTTCTTGAACTTTCTCTAGAATCGTCAACACTTCTGGATATTTGATCCGGTACATTACTTTTAAACCAACTTTAGTCGATTCAATAAGATGCTGTTTACGCAAAATGCTCAAATGTTGGGACAAATTCGATTGTTCAATCCCAAAATCTTCTATGAGCTCACAGACACATACTTCCTCTTCATTTTTTGCTAGGCGCTCAAGAATACGTACCCGCGTCGGGTGCGCCAAGGCTTTAAAAAAATCACTTTTCATAGATATAATCAGTTCTTCCATATATACTCCTCTAATCTATTGTTGTACAGTTTGCCCATGAAGACTTCATTTAATAATATTATAATATATTTTATAAATTAAATTCAATAACAATGCGAAATGAATCTCGTAATATCTGATATAGTTCTTAACTGGTTTTCCGAAACATTAACCATTTCTTAGCTCTAAGGCCTCTACAGCCTCTAAAAACGATTTTTTATTTTTGTTGACATATATGGAGTTAACCGCAATTTAATTCTAAAAAATAAACACGGAGATTAATGCGCCAGCACCTATAATCCAAAGGGTATCAATCCTGGTAAACCGCTGTACTCCAAAGGCTGCTACGGCAAGTGCACAGGTAGGCAAGTCCACTAACGAGCTGCCCGCCAATTTATAAACAACTGCCCATAGCGTTCCAAAAAATGCGGCGACAATTCCGCTAATCAGTATTTTGAATTGATCTACTTTGCCTGCGCGATTATAAATGTCAGAAATAATATTCACAACAGCAAAAGACGGTAAATACATATTTGCCATAGCCAAGGCCGCCCCAAAGATACCCGCCACTTTATAGCCAATAAATGCGGCAATAACAGTAACCGGACCGGGCGTCAATAAGCTCAAGGCTAGGGCGACCCCAAATTCTTTCGCGGTGACAAAGTGATTTTGATTAACCATTGTATCCTGAATAAACGGCAGCATCGCGTAGCCGCTGCCAAAGGTCAACCCCCCTATCCCAAATAATGAGTTTCCGAGCTTATTAAATGTCGGGTTGCTAAAATTAAGCACAAAATTGATCGCTAGCAGCACCCCAAGCATAATTAACATGCCCGAGTACTTTTTCTTGCTAAACTCGAACCTAAGCGCCGAAACTGCTCTTGGCGACGACTTCTTGCCGGCCCAGAACTTTCTATCCATAATTCCTTTCCAAGCAGAAGACTTCATCGTCAGGAGGGTAAATATTAGGCTTACCGCTCCGGAAATTAAAAGCAGCACCATAATCTGCACCTTTAAAAAAAACACCAGTACAAATCCGCTGATCGCCAGGATCGTCAGTTGCGGGGTGTTGACCCCTTTTTTCCAAAGATCAAGAATTGTATTTAAGACAAGACCTACAACTAAAGCGCCCACTCCTTTAAATAACGATGATACCCATGGCACATCATTATAGTTTAGATAGAGATGGGCAAGAACGAGCATCAAAATAAAACAAGGAAGTACAAAAAAGATACTTGCCACTAAAGCACCGGGAAAACCCCTTAAGAAATATCCGATGTAAGTATTTAGATTTACGGTAGGTGCTCCGGGTAAGAGTTGGGAAAGGGCTAACCCGTTCAGGTATTCCTCATCTGTCAGCCAGTTTTTCTTATCTACCAAGGATTTCTTGGCTTCCCCCAGGGCTGCCAAACTATAGGATACTAACCCTATGTGCAGAAAGGTCTGCGCAATTTCCAAGAGACTTATCGGCCTGGGTTGTTCCAGCGACATGTTAATCTTCTTTACCTTTCTAATTTCCATAAATCTTCCTCCTTATTACATAAACTGGTTTAAGTAATAATTGGCTGGGATATGACTAACTTAGATATCTCTTTATTCATATGATTACGTCTCATGTACTGTCACCATGCATATATATTTAATATGTGTATTCTATAACCTTTAGTAATATCCTCTTTTATTATTAGGCTTCCAATGAAAAAAGGCCCGTACACTTTGTACAAGTCAATAGTATTTGACCTCATAGGCTGTTTCGAGTACAAAACCTTTAGCAACTCTGTCCACCCCGTAGGGCAATTCATGGATTGCCCCTACAAATGCTTCCTTGACTTCCCTTACAGAAACAGGGGACAGGTACACTGTTTCTTAGTGAAACAAAGTACCTGTCCCCTGTTTCGCGATAAATTTAAAAGACTGCCGATACTTTAAAGTATCGGCAGCTTTTTAAATTCATTAAGACCCGCAGCTTATCCACCCTTTGGTTTAAATAATTACTTGGATCAATACAATAAAAAATTCATCTTGCTGCTTGGTTGACGCTCAAGCCTAAACCCTTTCTTTTAGCTATGATATGGGCTTCAATGTTATTGGCCACTTCCAGCGGGTCATCTCCGAGAGCAATCTTCCCTCCGGTCAACGCTTCCACATCTTGCGTTAATAAATTAACGAGTTGAGGTGCACCGGTGACAAAAGGCGTTGGCGAGAGATGGGTGTAAGCCCCGTATGCTACTGCAAAAACTCCGTCAATCGTGGCTTTTTGCTCCATCCATTCGGGTGCGGTCACGGCAATCGGCAATTGCGGAATATCAACATCGAGATGATCCGCCAAGGCTGTTACGAGCATAGAGATTCTCCCAGTATCGGTACACGTTCCGAAACTTAAGACAGGAGGAATTTTCAAAGCACCACATATTTCGCCTAAACCCTTGCCCGCTAAATTAATGGCCTCAAGGTTACAAAGCCCCGCTACTTCTAAAGCATGATTTCCACATCCCGCCGAGACAATCAAAATGTCCTTTTTGATCAGTTCTTTCGCCAAATTTACGGTGTTCCAATCCTGAGGACCATTTCTCAGGGTAGAACAACTCACTAAGGCCACTACGCCCTTAATCTTTCCTGCGGCGATGACCTCGACGAGGGGATCCAGCTTATTGCCAAGGACCTCCAGAAGCGCTTCTGTGGAGAATCCGGCAATCGCTTTTTGCCTCATTTGGGGAACTTTTGGCTTAATGACTCCTTGGCGTTTTTTAAAGTTTTCAATACTTAAAATAATCAGTTGATCAGCCATGGCCTCAGCCTCAGCCGGATGATACCCCAGCTTATGTTGAAGTCCCGGTACACCGATAATCGTACTGACACTCACTAAAGTTATTTGATATTTCTCGGCATACATATC
>Ga0326727_10023940_pt1 | contig 11599 bp, 14 predicted proteins | sample MB2enrmetagenome_FD_207643 | JGI IMG/M metagenome (GOLD analysis project Ga0326727, IMG submission 207643) | Lab enriched peat soil microbial communities from McLean, Ithaca, NY, United States - MB29MY | ecosystem: Environmental > Terrestrial > Soil > Wetlands > Peat | place: USA: New York... | reverse complement strand
CAATTTGTACGTTGGAAATTATGACAACACGATTCTGAAATTCAACACAAACGGAGCGGTGTCGGTGTTCGCAACGGCAGGCGTCGATAACCCCGGGGGGCTTGCGTTTTACGGCGGAAACCTCTACGTCGCAAATTACGGAAACAACACCATCGAAAAATTCAACGCGCTGGGCCAGGGCTCCATCTTCAGCAGCACCAACCTCCTCAGATTCCCGGATGGCCTGGCCTTCGACAGCAACGGCAACCTCTACGTTGCCAATGAGGGCAACGGCGAGGTCCTAGAGTTCGGCCCTAACGGGGTCGGGACCGTGGTCGCCTCCGGTCTGGGCAACGCAGTTTACCTCGCCATCGAAGAAATCCCCGAGCCATCCTCACTTTTGCTGGCCACCCTCGGCGCCGTATCCCTCGGCGCCTTCCTCAGACGTAAGCGCGGGTAAAGCGGGCGAGTTGGCGCGAAAGCAAGATCGCTTCCGCCACTGTTATTTCCCGTTTCGCGACGAGCACAAGACCCCTGCCATAGCATCGCTCTAGAAACCGACCGTGACGGGGGTGCTCGCGCAGTGGCCGCAAGTTGTGATATTCGGTGGATGGCAACGCGGTCTTCGGCTCAGATTACCCGCAAGCCTAGAAAGGACGGCGGACGACACCACCGTAGGCGTCGCGCAGATTATTCGTAACGAGCAGGACGAGATCGAAAAGCCACCACAGGCCCACGGCACCTACGGTGCACAACTTTACGATCCCCATCACAGGCTGCTCCAAATAGAACCTGTCCGCTCCCAGCCAGCCGAGAAACACCGAGAGGACGCACGTCGTCCACCAGTTTTTTTCGCTGTCACGACCCTTTTGTCTGAGCGAGTTTAGCCAGCGAGCTTTCTCGTCAGTATCGGTCATGGGAGTCAGTTTGGCAGTGCGCTCGAAAAGCGTTCTGCGAGATTCTTCGCTTGCTTGGGATACATGACAACAACGTCTGCGCCGTTTGTTGCGGGCGTCGTGGTCACGACGAGATTCTGGAACCGCCTGAGTTTCTTGATGGTCATCATGTACAGGATCATTCCTGGGAAGAAGCAGGCCATGAATCCAACGACAGTGAGCAGAAGCATGAACCACGGAATCGGTGGTCTGCCTTCGAACGTAGCCGCGCGGCTGGATTGCGTCGTTGGCCTCCATTTTGCGGTCGCAAAGAACTGGATCGCACGCGTAATCGTTTCTTCGCTCGAAAGACTTGTGTGTCTGTTGAGTACCAAGTCGGCCATACGTTTTCCTTTCAGTGGTTGAGTGCGGAATCCGGGAACTGCCGAACATCCACGTGTTCTTGCAATCGCCCTAGACTTGATTCGGGATGTCTGACTTGGCGTTTACGAGCAGATTGCGCGGAATGCGAACGATCCGCTCATCGGGGCCGCAACTGGCGGACGGCGGCAGTTTCGGAGCGGCGGCACTGGTAATGTCGATGCCGATGATGGCAAAATCTCCCGATTCCAGTTCGAAAATGTCCGGACAGTTGCAGAGCGCGACCGTTTTCGCGCCATTTGCGTGCGGGTCTGGTCCTAGTCTGCGCTTAAACATGCCCAATACGTAACAACTGTGAAGTACGGCGTCAAGAACATTGTTGCGTAACAGTGGTGCATGTTTCCTGATAAGACCTACCATGCCGTTGGCTCTCATGTGGCCCGCCTGCTGTGCGAAGAGCGCAAACGGCAGGGGCTTTCCAGATACGCCGTTGCCAAACGGTGTGGCCTATCGGAGCAGATGATCGGTTACGTCGAGCGCGGAATGAGAAACCCTTCATTGGAGACTGTCTTGCGTCTGACCGCTGCCTTGAACGTCGATCTCGGCACAATCGTCAAGCGGGCGTATGCTGCCGCCGGCGTTCGCAGACAGAAATAAAAAGAGCGGCCCGTGAGGGTCGCTCGTGCTTCAGACTGCAAAGCATGACTTCAATTGCTCCGCTGGCAGGTCTGTCGCCTGTGAGCCTTCAGCGATTTTGACCCACCGCACGAAGCGGTGCGGCGAGACTTGAAGCAGTACCGACTGCGCGAACCGCCGTCCGGCATCATCCCCATCTGGCAATACCCACACATGCCCCGTAGGCTTGACCGAGGACACGACGAGTTCGGCTTGTTTTTCGGAGAAGTCCGACCCCATCGCGGCCACGCAGTGCACGTAGTCATTCTGATGCAGCCACCAAACTGAGGCGAAGCCTTCGGTCACGATCAGATCGTCAACGGGGGTGTGGATGTAACAGCCGTTGTAGAGAAACAGCGTCTTTTTGAATTCGATGATTTTCCCAGCTCGCTTTCGCTTCGAGGGAAACCGGTATCGGGGATTGCCTTTGGTGATCGTGGCATCATCGACGACTCTGCCCGCGTAGCCGATCAGTCTGCGTTCATGGTCGCGAAGCGGAATCACAACGCGATCCTTGAGGTATCCGCGCGAGCAGAAACCAAGACCGAATACGTCGATCGTCTTTCTGGTGAAACCGCGTCCTAGGAGATACGGATGATTACGGTCCAAGTCCTTGAGATCGAAGTCAAGAGGCGGATTGACGACGACTGGCAGGTCTTTTTCTCCTGCCGTGTCCGCTTCTTTCTTTGGAGCGGGCTTCGTGTTTCCTTTGCCAGCACTTCCCAATTCAGGGCAGAATCGCTTTTGCAAGTCGAGCGCCACCCCACGAAAGGCGGCGCCGTCTTCGAGATCGACATTCTCCATGAGGGCGGCGAATTCGAGGACGTTTCCTGCCGCTCCGCAGCCGAAGCATTTGAAAATGCCTTTTTCGAGATTCGCCGAAAACGACGGCGAATTGCGGACACCCTTGTGGTTTGGCAGCGGACAGAAGCCGTGGTGCTGGTTGCCCTTGCGCTTCACGTCCACGTTGTAGTGACGAAGCACAGCTTCGAAGTCGAGCCTCTTGCGAAGCTCCTTGAAGTTGACCCAGGTCATGTCAGTAGTCCTCCGGTAAAAGCACCGTGGTTACGGAACGATCCCATTCGGTGATGATGTAGAACTTCTGGCCGCGAACCGACCTGTAGACCGAGAACAGCCGTCCGCCACTGTGGAGGCCGTCTTCGTTGGCTTGGCCATCATGTTGGTCAACGTCTCCCCAGTCACCGCAGTTGTGACGCTGGAGTGCGAGAACAATGTCCAGATCGGGCAATACATCCTTCGCGTTTGCGGTGATAACAGTTTCGCCCAAGGGGAACTTGGGCATCATGGCGAATGCGCTAGGCATTTATTGTCTCCTTGTTGGTGGTGAAAGGAACAGGTGTTCCGCCAACAATTAAACCAATACCCGAAATCGGCGTCAACGTAACCGCCTGTGGAATATGGGGTTACAGTTGACAAACCGGAGTCGAGGGTGCTATAATAGGTGCAGACTTCCTTCCGAATAGCCCCTTCCCATCGTTGGCAGTTGGATGAAGCCCGTCACACGAAGTGATCGGTTTCCCTAACTGCTAACCAAGGAGAGTTCCATGTCCGCACATCAAACAGGTGGCATTCTGGCTGCCGTGAAGTCGACCATTGCGCGAATCCACGAGACGCTATTCAAATGGCGTCTGGAGTGGGAAATCTATCACCGGATTGCCCCGCACATTCACCAGGAGAAGGCATTCGGGTATCCCTTCGGGTCCGAGGCGGAGTTACGGAAGAACGTCATTCATGGTGACCTGGACGCCCAATTGCATCTTGAGACCATGAAGCTCCAAGCTGATCTCATGGGCACGGCCTACGGGGAAGCGTTCCGTCACATCGTGTACCGCGACCTCAACAAGCGCATGCGCATGTATCTGAAGCTCGTCCAGACGCGCGTCCCATCAGAGTGCCGCATTCCAGAGTATGCAACTTGAATGCCGCCAAGCATTCACGAGCCCCGTTCGCAAGGACGGGGCTTTTCGTTTCCTCATATGTGCCGACTGAGCCAATCATCCACTGCGTCATTCGCGTCTTTGAGCCCCGCAGGGTCGTCTTTGTATTTCTCCGCGTTGGCTGCCTTCTCACGCCGAGCGATCTCACGAGCGCCCATAACTCTGGTGTGATGTATGGAAAAATCTTCTTCGAGTTTTTCCAGCGGACCTACTTTCTTCGGAGGCTCAACCTTGCGCTTCGCGTCATTCAATTCGGCAGTCAGTCGGGTCATCAGCAATTCGTGCTCCATTCTGCGTTTCTCACGGTCTTGGAGACTGATTTCGACTTTGCTAACATCTTCGACAGGGGTACTGACACAGCGCGCATAATTCTGTCCAAGCCGATCCTCAGAGAGAAAAACCAATTCTCCGCAATGATGACATTTGTACGCTTTCGGTTCGGCTCCACAGTGCTCGCAGCGGTAAACAAACGGGAAGTCATCCACGCGTTGGTTTGTGGCCTGACAGAACCCACAAACCCACGGCGTATTGGTCGCAATGTATTTCAAACAACGATTGCAGCGTATGCCAATCGCCCGTTTGTCCAAAAGAAGGAAAAGCAAACACGCCGCAGGGATAACACCGATAACGAGGGCAAAGAAGGGGTGGAGAATCGGCATCAGTACCAGAAAGATGACAACGAAGAGGCCGAGACTAACTGCCCAATTCACAACTTCCCGCAACTTGAACCATTGTCTGGCTTGCAGCGGGCCACACGTTTGTGTTGTCAGTCCTGAAACCATCGTCTGATCCTGTCTTCTACGATTCTCCGCTGCGCTCCGTATTTTTCCCGTGACCGACGAACAATCGTTTCGCGTCTCCCGTGCCGCTCTCCAAGCGGCGGCAGTGTCTTACCCAAAAACGGCTGGCAATCCTGTCCCAACTGCAACAGCTTAGCGTACACTTCGCGATTGCTCAGTGTCGCAAATTGACTGGCAGTGTATGTTTCCCCAAAAGCTTGTTCAAGTATCTTTGCGTCTTTGTGTCCGACGCGAAAACTCAGAATCGAACCGACGTTGCCGAAAACCGCATCCCGAATCTCAGGCCGTAGCTGGTCGATGTATTGGTGCGAGAGCGTCAGGCACAGCCGATATTTGCGTGCTTCCGAGAGAATCGACACCAAGGAGTCCGAGGCGAACGATTGGAATTCATCGACGTAGAGGAAGAAGTCTCTGCGCTCCGCTTCCGGCACGTTCGCTCTCGACATCGCCGCGAGTTGGAACTGCGTCATGAGCAGCGCACCCAAGAGGTTCGATTTGTCCGCTCCGAGCTTTCCTTTGGACAAATCCGCGATGAAGATGCGCTCATTGTCCATCATGAAGCGGGCGTCGATTCTGCTTCGCACTTGGCCCAGGATGTTGCGCACGTGTGGTGACATGAGCAGTTGCCCCACCTTGTTTTGAATCGGTGCGATAGCTTCATGGAGGAAGCGTGCATCGTACTCTTCGAATTCATTCACCCAAAACGAACGCACCATCGGATCATCGACTTGCTTCACCACCCATGCTCGGTATCGGGCATCGGAAAGCATCCGTTGCACGCCGAGCAGGCTTACGTTGTCGCAATGCAGGAGTGCCGCGACGGCGGCATGGAGGATGTATTCCAAGCGCGGCCCCCAGAAGTCAGGCCAGATGCTCTGAAACGCGCTTACGATGCCCGATGCGACCAAATGCCTCTCATCGTCGAGAGTTTGGCCAAGGAGATTGAAGCCGACAGGGTGCCCCAAATCGGCAGGGTTGAAATAGGCCACGTCTTCGACACGGCGGCGCGGGATGAAGTCGAGGATGTCTGTAGCCAAATCGCCGTGCGGGTCGATGACGCCGACACCGTTGCCCGCTTCGATGTCTTGGAGAATCAGGTTGCGAAGCAGCGTTGTCTTCCCCGTGCCGGTTTTTCCAATGGCGTAGAGATGGTGCCGCCTGTCTTCGGGAAATAGAACGAAGGGCACTTCCTGCCCCCATTCTTCATGGATTCCCAAGACAATGTGCTCCATATCCAAACGGACCCCTACTCCGCGGAGACAACTCCCCGAACACACCGCTGGCGCTTGTAGACAGCGGGTGTGTCGTTGGCGACATACGCTTATCACGAGCCGCCAAGGTAATAGAGGCTCGTCTGAAAACGAGACTCCTAACTCACTTGTGGAGGTCATTATATCAGCCGCCCGCAATCCACAGAATCTGTGGATTACTCTGAAGGCCATTTGCACTCCGTGACGGCCACTCTCATCGTGCTCTCGACAATCCTCCCGCTTGGAGCCGATGACTTTTACTTGCACCCGCAAACGTTTTCTGCAAACTCTGCTCTACAGCTAGGGGATAATGAACAAAGTTGACCCGAAACGGGTAGCTACCTTCATCGGCGTGTGTACCGCACTGGCCATCATCATAGGCGGCTGGTGGGAATTGTCAGAGCGACGGCAACAGCAACCGCAGTTTGGGGGCGAACGTCAAGCAGTCGCTCCTGTCCGCCAAGGTGAGATTGAACGTCAAGCAACGACACCGACAATTGCCCAAGAACAACAGGTCAACCAGCGCGCGGAAGAGACCGCAGCGGCACGTGCGACGTACCTCGCCCGATATGTGAACAGCGGCCCTTCGCGCCAGCCAGGGATGAAAACGGTAGCTATCGCAGTTGTGTCAGAAAAAGGGGCGTTCAGTTTTGCAGTCAATTCCGCCGTTGCCAGCCGACTGAAGACCGCTTCAGTCGCCACCCTTACTTCCTTTTTCCGACCCGCATTCGTGAGCGACGGACTCTTTGCGAATGCGTTTTCCGGTTCGAATGGAATCTTCGACAAACTGGAGCTTTCAAAGTCGCTGGACGTGCTGTTACTGGGACGAGAGCAAGTGCAGTATTCAAGCGATCCGTCACTCGAAAACGTCATCACCGCGAACATGCAGCTTGAATTGACCGCTTTTTCTATCGCAGACGGTCAGAGCCAGTCTTGGACGTACGTCGCAAACGGCTCAGGCTTCAAACAAACTGGAGCGCGGCAAATGGCCGAGGAACGACTCACCAAACAAATAGCCAATGACCCCAAAATGTCATTAGGTTTCTAAACTCGCAACATCACATGAAACCACTACGCCTTCTTACGGCCATTCTGTGCATCGGCGCGAGCAGCCCTGCCTTTGCCCAAGTCCAGGACATCGACAAGGAGCTTTCCGACCTCACCGAACGACTTGCGGGGCCGATCAAAGACCACGGCAAGACCAAGGTGGCAGTGATCGACTTCACGAATTTGGACGGCAGTTCGGCGGGCGAACTGGGCAAATACATCGCGGAGCAGTTGACCGTGGACTTTGTCATGGGAAAACGTGACTTCTCGGTGTTGGACCGTGCGAACCTGAGAAACATCTTGGCTGAGCACAAATTGACCTCAAAGGGTCTTGTCGATCCAGACAATGCCAAGAAGCTCGGTATGTTCGCTGGCGTGGACGCGCTCATTTTGGGCACCGTCATTCCCAAGGGCACCCACACGGTGAGTCTCACCGCCAAGATCATCACCACCGACACCGCAGAAGTCATCGGGGCGGCCAGGGCTGAATTCAAGGAGGACAGCACCGTTTCCGAGCTTATCTCCAAGCCCGTCGCCGAAAACACTGCGGGCGGCGCATTGGGGCTATTGCAGGACCAAAAGCCTCAAGCGGTGAAGGTTCTCGGCGATTTGCGAGTCGAGTTGCAATCGTTGAGAATCGTCAACGGCAAAGAATACCTTCTCACCATGACGGTCGCCAATCAGTCCAAAAGGACTGTTTGGGTTGCCGTCAATCACGATACCCGAGCGCAGCTTACCGATGCGCAAGGCTCGCAGTTCCTTGTCGAAGGGAATGCGGCGGGAATTCCACTCGGAAGACCTCTCGTGTACATGTGGCAGGCACCCTTGCGATTCTCACCCGCAACAGAACTTGCGCCGAACAACTCTGCCACTGGCACGCTCAAATTCTTTTCGCCCGAGGGGAAAGCCCCAAACACTGGGGCTTGCACCGTGCAAATCGAATTCCTTTTGGGACGCGAGTACAGCAACAACAGCGCGGGGAACGCTTCGAAACCCAATTTGGTCACCCAAATCGAAGCGAACTGATTCGGCACGAATCTGTCTCACTACGGCCCAACTACACAATTGCACTATACTTAGCGATTGGCCGGATTCTTCTGCCGTTTGATAATTGCCTTTTTGAGCTTCTCCAAGTCTTTCCGTTCAATGACAACGCCTTTTCGAGGGGCAATCCAGCCTTGCTCCTGCTGGATATACACGCCCTCTACAATACGACATTCAATACCCTCGGCTTCACAGATCGATGAGAGGTTCGCGCCTTTGGCATATATCAAAGCGATGTCGCCTGACGGCATATTAAAGAGCTGCGATATGCTTATGACCTTATGCGTATTCCAAAGCCAGTCGCGCGTCATGCGCGATCCGGACTTGGCTCGTTTGTCGTCACGTTTAGGCATGCGAGAACTTTTCCCTTGGACGGACAGGCAGTCAAGACAGAAAGATCACCGTGGAGTCTCCGCTGACGGTTTCGACTTTTTTCGCATTGCCTCATTGAGCATGTCGCGCATTTCGTTAGCGTTCATCCACCATTCTATCCACGCATCCAAAAGTAAAAGGCATCCCGTACTGGTCGCCCCTCCTAGCACAAAGAATACTGCGTGCAGAATTGAGGCGGGTTTCGTGGCGAAGCCGATAACAAGCATGAAGGCGGACGCCGGTCCAAGTAACACGAGCACTCCACCAGTTATCATCTTGGCAACCAAGCGCACACGCAGACGCATTTCCCGAAACAGCCATAGCTGGCGAGCCTCTGGATCAGATCGTAACTCTACAATCGTTTGCTCCCGTTCCTGCTTCTGTTTTTCCCTGATCTCTCTAATGCGCTTTGAGACTTTCGCAAACGCGGAGTCCCATAATTTGTCAGTCGCTCGCCAAAACTGTCGAACAAGAAACAGGGCGAAGACTACCGCCCCAGCGTAGAACCACCATTTGGGCGATTGCCAATTCTGTACAATCTGATCGGCCGTGGGCATACGAGTTAGCCGATGGCTGCGGCAGTTTCGCAAAAGATCTTCATACCGAGAACGCCATTATTAAAAATGCCATGCCACGATGGCAAGCAGTGATTTTTCACACAAAACACCGTAAACCCGTCCGTGGGTGAACCCGTCGGTCGCCTGAGCGACCTGTGTCTTTGAGGGCGAGCACGGCCTGCCCCTGAGGCCGCGCGCAGCCCGATCCGCGTGAGCGGAAATGGACTGAAGTCGGGGATGCCCGACGAGGGGTGAATCACGACAAAACCCTTGCGAACAAAGGCTCCTACAACAACGCGACCCCTCCCCCTAGTGGGGAAGGGTGTGGGGATACCCTAACCGAGGGGATTTTCTTCAAGGTCAGTTCGATTGAGGGTCACAAAGCACCACCATCTTGAATTTTGTAGAGAAACGTCGTCCGTGCTGCGCACGGCCACGTTGGTTTCAGCCAATGAACTCCAGTGTTTCTTGAAGGAAACGGTGAGCGTCTGTGAGTAAAAAGCGAGACCAGTTTCACTGCTTCGCAGTGCTTCCGCCGAGCCGATACATGAGAGAGCACTACATCGAAGACTCATCGAACCGTTTCAGAATCCGCAAACACTGACGGACTGTAAGGGTGACGCCGAACGTCGTTTTGATATACTTGGTAAGGCCGTTGGCGTTCACCACCTGTGATCTCGCACGAGATTGCCTCACAAACCTTTCCAGTTGCTTCAACTCTCCAAGATTTAGGCGTGAGGGACGACCGGGGCGCGATTCCTCTTCCAATCCCTTGAGGCCCAGTTTTATATACCGCGTGACCCAATAGGCGACGGCACGCGGCGAATCGCCGTAGATTCGCGCGGCTTCGCTCGCTGAAAGGCCGCTCGCCACCAGCGCCACACTGTGGAGGCGATGCACCAGCCGTTCGGCAGGAGATGCGCCGCGCAATTTCTTGAGAAGATCGCTCGACACTTTGAATTGTGCAGGTCGCGTCATTTTGTACTCGCAATTATTAACGTCTCTTGTTATACTCTGTCTATGCTCAAATACTTCATATATGCGCGCAAGTCGAGCGAAGATGAAGACCGTCAAATTCTATCCATCGAAGCCCAGCTTTCCGAATTGAACGGCATTGCCCAGCGGGAGACTCTCACTGTGGCTGGTACATTCACCGAAAGCAAAAGCGCCAAAGAGTCGGGCCGCGAGGTGTGGAACGACATGCTTCGCCGCATCGAGGCTGGCGAGGCTAACGCCATTCTATCATGGAAGCTCGATCGCCTCGCCCGCAATTTCGATGACGGCGGCAAGGTCATCAGTATGCTGCAACGCGGCGTGATTCAAGAAATCCGTACCTTCGAGCGGACGTACTTGCCCTCTGACAACGTCCTCATGATTGCTGTTGAACTCGGTATGGCCAACCAGTACGTCCGTGACCTTTCTACGAACATCCGGCGCGGCATCCGAGAAAAGGTCCGACGCGGCGTCTGGTCTGGCCGAGCCCCGCTTGGGTACGTAAACGATCCGCGCAGCCGCACTATCGAACCGCATCCCGAGCTTTTCCCCAAGGTGAAGCGGCTCTTGGAGCTATTCGCCACAGGCGAATACTCCCTCACCGCCGTTCAAAAGGAAGCAACGAATATGGGCATCCGAGGCCGACAGAACGGCAAGCCGCTCAGTCTTTCTTCCATGGGCAACCTGCTCCGCTGCCATTTCTACTACGGCGTATTTCTCCATAAGGGAGAAATGCACCAGGGCATTCACCTGCCGATGATTTCCAAAAAGACGTTTGATGAAATCCAGGCCGCGCTTGTCAAAGTCGGCAAGCCTCGCACAAAGCGGGACCAGAAGGGATTTCTCTTTCTCAACTTCGCCACCTGTGGCAGGTGCGGGCACTGCATCACAGGCGAGCGCCACACCAAGAAGAGCGGTCGCCGCTATCGCTACTACCGCTGCACGTACAAAAACAAGCGACCGCATCCCGAGGACCGCAGCTTGATCCGCGAAGACACATTCGCGGAGGAAGTGAAACGGAACGTGTCCCTGGTGACCATTCCCGACGAGTGGAAAGAGAAATTCCTCGCCAAAATCGAATTGTGGCAAAATGAAGAAGTACAGGCGCGGCAACGGCAGGTTGACCGCATCAAGGCCGCGCTTGCCGACCTCAAGTCGAAAATCGACAGGCTCAACACCGCCTTTACAGAAGGCGGGCTTGAGCTTCACGAATTCAAGGAACTCAAGAATCCCTTGATCGTCCAGAAGGCCGTTCTGGAGCAGCAATTGACCAAAGCCGAGACAGGAAAAGCCAGTACGATTGAACCCCTCAAAAATCTGATTTTAGAGGCAAATCAGGCCAACACATGGCTTTTACAGGACAACGTGCCCGAAATGAAGTCATTCCTGCAAAAAGTTGGATTGAACCACGTTTTTTACTCACAGACGCTCACCGTTTCCTTCAAGAAACACTGGAGTTCATTGGCTGAAACCAACGTGGCCGTGCGCAGCACGGACGACGTTTCTCTACAAAATTCAAGATGGTGGAGGCGGTGGGAGTTGAATCCATCTCCCTGCTACAATCCTGCGTAAATCTGCATCTTTTCGCAAACTAAAAATGCGGAAAAGTGCAGATTGGAGGTGGTTGTTTGTCACGTTTTGTCACGCGACAATCACCAGTCCTGCCCC
>Ga0326727_10023939_pt1 | contig 11600 bp, 7 predicted proteins | sample MB2enrmetagenome_FD_207643 | JGI IMG/M metagenome (GOLD analysis project Ga0326727, IMG submission 207643) | Lab enriched peat soil microbial communities from McLean, Ithaca, NY, United States - MB29MY | ecosystem: Environmental > Terrestrial > Soil > Wetlands > Peat | place: USA: New York... | reverse complement strand
AAACTCCTGACGCAATTTGAAGCCAAAATCACGGATACTCAGCTCGTTCGCGCTGCCGCCGCTTGAGAAAATGTAGAAACTCCAGAGGCGGGTTAACAACCCGCCGCAGGTTACCAACCTGCCCCACATAAGAAAAATCAATTCCGGCCTCCGATGTAATAGCGGACGGCCGGGGTTACTACCAGCGAAAGTACCATCGAGGCGGCGATCCCGCCGATCACCGCGATGGCCAACGGCCGCAGCATCTCCGAGCCGGCGCCCAGACCGAACGCCAGTGGCGTCATGCCGGCCACGGTGGCGAGCGCGGTCATCATGATGGGACGCAAGCGGCGCTCGCCGGCGCGCATCATGCTCTCCTCGGCCGGCGAGCCCTCGGAGCGGAACTTCTGGTCCGCGTCCAGCAGCAGGATGCCGTTCTTGGCCACGATGCCGATCACCATGATCAGCCCCATGAACGAAGAGAGATTGAAGGTCGTCTTCGTCGCGAGCAGCGCCACGAAGACGCCGAAACTTGAGAGCAGCGCCGAGGCCAGCACCGCCAGGGGCGCCGCGAAATTGCCGAACTCGAACAGCAGCACGATGAACACCAGCACCACCGCCAGCACCAGCACCACGGCGAAATCCTGGAAGGACTTCTGCTGCTCCTCGTACGTGCCGCCGTACTGGACGCGGATATCGGGAGGCAGCTTCAGATCGGCGACGGTCTGCTGCACCTTCGCCATGCCGCTGCCCAAATCGATCCCCTCGAAACGCGCGGTCACCTGCACGTTGCGCTGCAGGTTGTCGCGGCGGATTTCGTTCTGGCCGGGAATCTCCACCATCTGCGCCAGCGAGCCAATGGTCGCGGTCTTGCCGGTGCCGCTGATCAGCAGGGTATTGAGGATCGACTCCAGCGGCTGGTCCTGGTCCTGCGGAAAGCGCACGCGGATGTTGTAGGAGCGGTCGTTGACCACCACCGGCGCGCTGGCCGGCTCCCCTTGCAGAATCGCGCTGGCGTCCAGTTCCACCTCCTGCGGCGAGAAACCGGAGCGCGCGCTGGCCACCGGGTCCACGTTGAACACGCGCGCCGGCCCGCTGACGGTGTTCTCGATTCCGTTGAGCACGTCCACCACGTTGGGGATCTTCCTGACGGCGTCGCCGGTGGCCGCGGCCCACTGGTTGAGCAGCGCGGGATCCTGCCCGAACAGCTTGATCACCACCGGTTCCGGCGCGCCGGTCAGATCGCCGATCATGTCCTGCAACAACTGCATGAGGTCGATATCTAGGACCGGCTCGGCCGCGTTGATCCTGGCGCGCACATCGGCCATCACCTCATCGGCGCTGCGCCTGCGGTTGCGCTTCAGCTTGACCGAGATGTCCCCGGTGTTGGCCTCGGTGACCGCGGCCAGGCCCAGTTGCAGGCCGGTGCGGCGCGAGGTGCCTTCCACTTCGGGCGTGGCGCGCAGGATCTTCTCCACGTGCGTGATCACGCGGTTGGTTTCGGCCAGCGAGGCGCCCGCCGGCATGATGTAGTCCACGGTGAAGCCGCCTTCGTCCATGGCGGGCAGCAGGTCGGTGCCGGTGTGAAGGTAGCAGAAGTATGTCCCACCGATCAGCAGCAGCGACGAAACCGCCAGCACCCACTTATGTTCCAGCGTGACGCGCAGCACGCGTTCGTACGCGTGGAGCAGCCACGGCGGCACGGCATGTCGCTCGCGGCCCTGCCCCGCCGCGCGCCGGCGGATGAGGTAGTGGCTGAGGGTGGGCGTCCAGGTGAGCGCCAGCGCCAGCGAAGTAACCAGCGCCATGCTCACCGTAACCGCCAGCGCGCGGAAGAACACGCCATCCACGCCGGTGATGGAAATCAGCGGCAGGAATACCACGATGGGCGTGATGGTGCTTCCCACCAGCGGCACGCGGATTTCGCGGATGGCGGCGCGAATCGCTTCGGCTCGCGATTGGCCCGCGTCGCGGTGCATGACGATGTTCTCCACCACCACGATGGCGTCGTCGATCACCAGGCCCACCGCCGCCGCCAGGCCGCCCAGGGTCATCAGGTTGAAGGTCTGGCCCATGGCGCGCAAGGCGATGAAGGTCACCGCGATGGTGGCCGGAATCACCAGGCCCGCCACCAGCGAAGTGCCCCAATCGCGCAGGAACAGCACCATGATCAGCGAGGCCAGCACCAGGCCCAGCAGGATGGCGTCGCGCACGCTGGAGATGGAATCGTCGACCAGTTCGGACTGGTCGTAGAACGGGCGCAGGTCCACGCCCTTGGGCAGTTCCTTTTTGATCTGCGCGATTTCGGCGTGCACGGCGTTGGCTACCGCGACCGTGTTGCCGGCGGGCTGCCGGTTGATGTAGAGCAGCACCGCGGGCTTGGCATTGGCGGCGACCACGGTGTACACCGGCATCACCGACGGGCCGACGGTGGCGATATCGGCGATGCGCACCGGCGCGCCAGCGGGCGTGGTCCGGACCACGATGTTGCCGATCTCTTCGGCGGTGCGCGTCTGGCCGCTCACCAGGCTGAGAATCAACTGGTGGTTGGCTTCGATCATGCCGGGCGAATCGATCATGTTGCTTCGGCCGATGGCGTCGAGGATGTTGGGAATGGTGACGCCCGTCTGCACCAGCCTGGCCGGGTTGGGCTGCACCTGGAACTCGGGAACCTGGCCGCCCTGCAACACCACCGACGACACGCCGGTCTGGCGGTTGAGCCGCGGCTTCAGGTCGTAGTTCGCCAGTTCCCAGAGCGCCGTCTGCGAGACCTTGTCGGATGTCAGGCTGTAGCCCATGATCGGGAACGCCGCGAAGGTCAGGCGGTTGGCGACGATCTTGGCGGTGGACGGCAGCGTGCTCTGCGCCCGCGCCAGTGCCGCGTTGACCAGCTCTAGGGTGCGGTACATGTCCACGTCCCAGGTGAAGAACAGGTCGATCTCGGCCGTGCCGCGGCTGGTGATGGACCAGATGTGGTCGAGGCCGGGCACCGTATTCACGGCCTCTTCAAGCGGCTTGGTGACGGTGACCAGCATCTGGTCGATGGGATACACGCCGTTGTCCACGCCCACCACGATGCGCGGGAAATCGGTGTCGGGGAAGACGGCCACGGGGATGGCGAAGGCCAGGTAGATGCCCACGGCCACCAGCGTGAGGATGACGAAGACGATGGGCTTGCCGTGCCGCGCGGTCCAGTGCGGCGCGCCGCCGGAGGCCGCGGGCGGCTGGGTCGGGAGGTCGCTCACGGATTCTCGTCCTCCTCCGGCTCGGGCGCGGTGGCTTGGACGATCTTGACCTTGCCCTTGTCGTCCACGCCCATGCCGCCTACCACCACCACGTCCTCGCGCGGCAGCACGCCGGTGAGCACCTGCACCATGCCGCCCTGCCGCACGCCCAGTTGAACCTGCCGTTTGTGAGCCACCATATCGGCGGAAACCACCAGCACGGCGGTGCCGCCTTCTTCGCCGGGCAGGATGGCGGCCACCGGGACCAGCATGGCGTTGCGGATGATTTCGGTGACGATGGCGGCGTGCACCGCGGCGCCCGGCTTGAGGCGCTCGCCGGGATTGGGCACGGTGACCCACACCTGCAGCGTGGCGCTGGCGGGATCGGTGGCGGGGCTCACCACGGTCACCTGGCCCTCGACTTCCCGGCCGCCATCGGCCAGCGTGACGGTGGCGGGCTGTCCGGCCTGGATGGCGGCGGCGGCGGAGTGGGGCACGTTGACGCGCGCCACCACGCGGGAAACATCCATGATGACGAACAGCGGCGAGCCGGCCGCGGCGATGTCGCCGGGATACAGCGGCCGGTCGGCCACCACGCCGGCGCCGGGGCTGCGGATCTCGGCGTACTGGACCTGCGCCTGCGCCGAATTGAATTGCGCGCGAGCCGATTCCACCTGGGCTTTGAGGGCATCGAGCTGGGCCTGCTTGCCGGCGGCCTGCAGGGTTCGCAGATGCTCCCTGGCGGTGTCGAGTTGAGCGCGAGCCTGGGCGAGGGCGACGGCGGCGTCATCCACGGATTTGCGCGCCAGCGCGCCCTCTTTGAACAACTCCTGGCGGCTATCCAGCAGCCGCCTGGCTGCGTCGTACTGTTCCTGGCCGCTCTCGACGTCGGTCTGCGCCTTGACGATGGATTCCGGAATGGCGGCCTGCTCGGTGTTCGCCAGATTGGCTTGCGCCTGGTCGATCTGGCTCTTGTTGGCGGCGGCGGCGGCCATCAGCCCGCGGTTCTCCAGCACGGCGAGGAGTTGTCCCCCGGTCACGTGATCGCCGCGATTGGCCAGAAACTTCTGCACGGGCGCGGTGATGTTGGGCATCACGTTCCACTGGTTCTCGGGATAGAGAGTGCCATCGGCGGTGACGGTGCGGCGGATGGTGTCCTGGGTCACGGCGGCCACCTGAACGGGCGCCGGCGCTTCGGTTTCCGGCGCTTCTTTTTTGGAGCAGGCGGAGGTGAGCAAGAGGCAGGCCCCGGCCGCCAACCAACAGACCCGTACTACTATTTGCCCAGTTCCTCGCGCACCGCGACGGTTTTTGTGGGGCAGGTTGTCAACCCGCGGCCGATTGTTAATCGGCCCGGCGAGCGAAGCTCGCCCGCGCGGGTGGTCAGCCGGATGGTTGGCTTGGGGCTGCTTGCCGCATGGCCGATTCTGTTCGGGTGTCTGCAGGCGGGTTACCAACCCGCCGCAGGTTAACAACCTGCCCCACAATAGTTGTTTCTTCATCGCCTAAAACGCCCCCGTGAGTGTTTGAAGGTTGGCCAGGGCCAGGCGGTAGCGCGCCAGGCCGTCGTCCACCGCGCCGCGCGCGCCCACCAGCGTGACCTGCGCGTCCACCACTTCCTGCGCGGTGGATTCTCCGGCGGTGTAGCGCAGGCGCGTGAGACGCAGGTTCTCCCCGGCGAGAGACAGCGAATCGCGCAGGGACGCGATTTGCGACGCGGCCACCCGGGCCTCCACGTAAAACGATTCCAGCTCGGAAAGCAGCGTCCGCTGCGCCAGACTGAGATCCTTTTTCGCCAGCTCGAGTTGCAGCTCCGCCTGCCGCACGCGGCTGCGGTTGGCGCCCCAGTTGAAGATGGGAATATTCAGGCTGGCCTGCACGCTCGACCCGGCGTTGTTCTGTCCCTCCGGATTGTGGAGCGCCAGTTGGTTGGCTTCGATGCCGAAATAGTAGTCGACCGAAAGCGTGGGCAGATACGCGGCGCGCGCCGCGGCGAGAGAGGAATTCTGCTGCTCGAGCGCGGCCTCGGCGGCGCGGATGTCCGGGCTGTTATTTGCCGCCAGGGCGCGGATCTCGTCGAGCGCGGGCAATTTGGCGGCGCTGTCCAAATCGTCGGCCACGGTGAAGAACTGGTTGTAAGTGGGGAACAGGATCACGGCGAATCCGATGCGGGCCTTGTCCAGCGCGGCGCGCGCATCCGCCAGGTCGCGCTCGCGCTGCGCGACTTCCAGGCGCGCCTTGACCACGTCCACCCTGGCCACTTCGCCGCCGCGCTCCTGTTTCTCGGTGAGGTCCTGAAAGTCGCGGGCCTCCTGCAGGCTGCGCCCGGCATTGGCGGCCTTGCGCGCGGCCACCACCATGGCGTAATAATCCTGCGTCACGGTAGCCACCAGGCCGCGCACGGCCAGGTCGCTGCGGGCCTTGGCCAGGGCCTCGGCCGCCAAAGCCTTGCGGCGCTGGGCGCGCAGCGCGGGATTGAGAATGTCGCCGTGCACGTTGGCCTGTTCGTAGTACACGCGCGGGCCGTCGTTGGGGACGAAGACGCCGCTGGGCGTGCCGTTGGGCTGGGTGTAGATGAACTGGCTCAGCGCGCTGACGGAGGGCAGCAGGGCGGCCTTGGCCTCGACGGCGTCCTCGTGCGCGGCGAGGGCGGCGGCGCCGGCGGTGTACACGGTCTGGCTGTACTGGCGCGCGCGTTCGAGCGCGTCGGCGAGCGTCAGCTTGAGAGGCTCGGCGGGAGTCTGGCCGAATGCGCCCCGGCAGAGGAGGACGGCTCCCAGTCCCACGGTTGGCAGGATGGACGGCATGAGAATGTCCAGTATAGTTTCCGCGACATGAACGCAGGATGAATGCGCGGCGGGGAGCGGGTAATTCGCCTATAAACGAAACTGATACCTCTGGCCACTTGCATTTACGAAACTTCCGGGCTACACTCGAAGTTCGGTCTCCGATGTTGCGCGCCGCCACAAACCGGTCCCTTCCAATTGGCAACATCCTTGCGGTTCCCGTAAGCATTATTATCCTGGTCATCGTAGCCGGCCCCGCGTAGGCCAGCCGGAAGAAATTCCCAAGGCCATCGGCGGGGCGAAAGCAACCGGCTGATGGCCTTTTTTGTTGTGTCACAACTTTTTTGATGAGATGGACGATATGTCGACACTAATGAGCGGCGCCCGAATGTTGTTGGAATGCCTTGCACGGGAAGGCGTCGATTGTATTTTCGGTTACCCCGGCGGGGTGACCATTCCGTTCTACGACGTGCTGTACGAGCACCGCATCCGCCACGTGCTGGTGCGTCACGAGGAGAACGCCGCCTTCGCGGCCGAGGGCTACGCCCGCTCCACCGGCAAGGTGGGCGTGTGCTGCGCCACCTCCGGCCCGGGCGCCACCAACCTGACCACCGGCCTGGTGGACGCGCTGATGGACTCGATTCCCATCGTGGCGCTCACCGGCCAGGTGACCTCGAAGCTGATCGGCAGCGACGCCTTCCAGGAAGGCGACACGTTCGGCATCACGCGCTCGTGCACCAAGCACAACTACCTGGTGAAGCGGCTCGAGGACCTGGCGCAGACCATCCACGAAGCCTTCTACGTGGCTGCGAGCGGCCGGCCCGGACCGGTGCTGGTGGATATCACCAAGGACGTCTTCCAGGGGCAGGGCCACTATCAGCCGGTGACGGCGGTTCATCTTCCGGGATACAAGGTCTTCACCGAGGGCCACGCGGGGCAGATCCGCCGCGCGGCGCAACTGATCCACGAAGCCGAAAGGCCGCTGGTGTACGGCGGGGGCGGGCTGATCGCCGCCAACGCTTCGCCCGAACTGCGCGAGACGGTGGAACTGGCGGACGCTCCCGTGGTGCTCACCCTGCTGGGCCTGGGCGCGCTTCCGGCCGAGCACCCCAACTTCATCAGCATGCCCGGCATGCACGGCTCCTACGCCGCCAACATGGCGCTCAACAACTGCGACGTGATGATCGCGCTGGGCACGCGCTTCGACGACCGGGTGACCAGCCGCCTCGCGGCCTTCGCGCCGCACGCCAAGGTGATTCACGTGGACATCGATCCGGCCGAGATCGGCAAGAACCGCGCGCCCGACGTGCCCATCGTGGGCGACGTGAAGCGCATCCTGCCGAAGCTCAACCGGCTGATCGCGGAGATGCAGAGCGCGGAAGCGAAGACGCCGGCGGTGGAAAAGCGGCTGGCCGCGCGGAGCGCCTGGTGGGCCCAGGTGCGCGCGTGGAAAGAGGAGCATCCGCTGGAGGTGACGACTTCCGAATCGGAGATCAAGCCGCAGCACCTGATGGGCGAAATCGACCGCATTTCGGGCGGCCATGCGATCGTCACCAGCGACGTGGGCCAGCACCAGATGTGGGCGGCGCAACTGATCCGCTTCTCCGAGCCGCGCTGCTGGCTCAGCTCGGGCGGCCTGGGATCGATGGGATTCGGCCTGCCCTCGGCCATCGGCGCGCAGGTCGCCAACCCCGGCAAGCTGGTCATCGCGCTGGTGGGCGACGGCGGCTTCCAGATGTCCATTCCGGAACTGGCCACCATCGCGGGCAACGGCCTTGCGATCAAGATCGTGGTCATGAACAACGGCTACCTGGGCATGGTGCGGCAGTGGCAGACGCTGTTCTACAACAACCGCCTCAGCGCGGTGCAACTGGACGGCTTCCCCGACGTGGAGAAACTGGCCGCCGCCTACGGGTTCAAGGGCAGGACGGTCGACCGGCCCGGGGAGTTGCGGGGCGCGCTGGAAGAGGCCGTCCGCGAGCCGGGGCCTTACCTGCTCAACGTGCGCGTGGCGCAGATGGAGAACGTGTACCCCATGGTGCCGGCGGGCGCGGCCATCGACGAAATGGTGCTGGGGCCGCCCGAGCCGGCGGCGCCGGCGTCCAACTAGCGCGCCGGAGCGAAGGAGAGTTATGCTGCAAGTCATATCCCTGTTACTGGAAAACAAGCCCGGCGCGCTGATGCGGGTCACCGGCCTGCTCAGCCAGCGCGGCTACAATATCGAGAGCCTGACTGTCGCGCGCACGCTCGATCCGGCGATTTCGCGCATGACCATCGTGGTGGACGTGGATTCCGTCCAGCGCCAGCAGGTGATCAAACAGATGAACAAGCTCATCAACGTGCTGCAGGCGAGCGACCTCACGGAATCGCCGGCGGTGGTGCGCGAGCTGGTTCTGGTGCGCGTGCGCACGCCGCAGGAATCGCGCACGGCGGTGCTGAAGGAGGCGGAGATCTTCGGCGGCCGGGTGGTGGACTCTTCCACCGAGGGGTTCGTCATCGAAGCGACCGGCGATCCCGAGAAGCTCCGCGAGTTCATCGACGTGATGGGCAGCTACGGCGAGGCGGACGTGGCCCGCTCGGGCGCCCTGGCCATCGCGCTGGAGGCCCGGAAATTGCGCCTTCAGCCGCCCGTGCCGACGAAGGCCGGGAGCAGGCAGGGAGAACCAGCGACCTGAGGCGGGGCGGGAGCAGCGTGCCCGCGGAGCAGCGAAATCGAAACAGGAGGCAATCATGGCAAGACGTTTTTACGAACGAGACGGAAGTTTGGAATACCTGAAGGGGCGCACGGTCGCCATCGTGGGATACGGAAGCCAGGGGCACGCGCACGCTCTGAACCTGCGCGATTCGGGCGTGGAGGTGGTGGTGAGCGAAGCCCCCGGCACGGCGGCGTGGGCCAAGGCCGAAGCCGCCGGGCTGAAGGTGATGAGCACGCCGGAAGCCGCCGCGGCCGCCAGCGTGGTGATGATCCTGGTGTCGGATCACATACAGGGCGACCTGTATAACAAGGACATCGCGCCGCACATGACCGCCGGCAAGACGCTCATGTTCGCGCACGGATTCAACATTCACTTCAAACAGATCGCGCCGCCGCCGGATATCGACGTGACGATGATCGCTCCCAAGGCGCCGGGGCACCGCGTGCGCGAGCTGTACACCGAGGGCGTGGGCGTGCCGGCCCTGGTGGCGGTCCACCAGAACGCGACCGGAGAGGCGCTGGAGCGCGCGCTGGCGTACGCGCTGGCGCTGGGCTGCCTGAAGGCCGGGGTGATCGAGACCACCTTCAAAGAGGAGACCGAGAGCGATCTTTTCGGCGAGCAGGCCGTGCTGTGCGGCGGCGCGAGCGAGCTGATCCGCGCCGGATTCGAGACGCTGGTGGAGGCGGGCTACGCTCCCGAGATCGCCTACTTCGAGTGCCTGCACGAGCTGAAGCTGATCGTCGACCTGATTCAGGAAGGCGGCCTGGCCTACATGCGGTATTCGATTTCGGACACCGCCGAGTACGGCGATTACACCCGCGGCCCGCGCATCGTCACCGAGCAGACGCGCGCCGAGATGAAGAAGATCCTGGGCGAGATCCAGTCCGGCGAATTCGCCCGCGAGTGGATCGCCGAGAACAAGGCCGGGCGGCAGAAATTCCTGGCGATGCGCGAAGCGGCGCGCCATCAGCCGGTGGAAGTGGTGGGCAAGGAGCTGCGCGAAATGATGACGTTCCTGAAAAAGAAAAAGGAGGCCGGCGTACCCCAGGAGTGACCGCGCGGCGGTTCCGACGGGCCGGGCCACACATGAGAATCTACACCTTCGATACCACTCTGCGCGACGGCACCCAGGGCGAGAGCGTCAATCTCTCGGTGGACGACAAGCTGATGATCGCCCAGAAACTGGATGAAGCTGGCATCGACTACATTGAAGGCGGGTGGCCCGGTTCCAACCCCAAGGACAAGGAGTTCTTCATTCGCGCACGGGACCTCGATCTGCGGCACGCCCGGCTGACGGCGTTCGGTTCCACGCGGCTGGCCAGGAACCCGGTGGAGCAGGACCGCAACGTGATCGCCCTGGTGGAAGCCGGCACGCCGGTGGTGTCGGTGTTCGGCAAGACCTGGGACCTGCACGTGACGCGGGCCCTGGGGATCACCGGCGAGGAGAATCTGCGGCTGATCGCCGACACCGTGCGGCACCTCAAGGACCACGGCAAGGAAGTGGTTTACGACGCAGAGCACTTTTTCGACGGCTACCGGGCCAACCCCGCCTACGCCCTGGAGACGCTGGAAGCCGCGCGGCGCGCCGGCGCCGACGTGCTCTGCCTGTGCGACACCAACGGCGGCACGCTCACCGGCCGCCTGGCGGAGATCGTGCGCGAGGTGTGCCGCCGTTTCGACGGCACGGTGGGCATCCACACGCACAACGATTCGGATGTCGCCGTGGCCAACAGCCTGGCCGCGGTGGATGCCGGGGCTACCCACGTGCAAGGCTGCATGAACGGCTACGGCGAGCGGTGCGGCAACGCCAGCCTGGCCTCCATCATCGCCAACCTGGAACTCAAAATGGGGCACACCACCGTGGGCCCGGAAAAGCTGGCCGCGCTTACCGGCGTGTGCCGCTTCATCGCCGAACTGGCCAACCTGCCGCTAGGCAACGGCCAGGCTTTCGTGGGCAAGAGCGCCTTCGCCCACAAGGGCGGCGTCCACGTGGCCGCGGTGATGAAGGACTCCGCGACCTACGAGCACATACGGCCGGAGCTGGTGGGCAACCGCCAGCGCGTCCTGGTGAGCGACCTCTCGGGCCGCGGCAACATTCTCTACAAGCTGCAGCAGCAGGGCCTGGCCGGCCGCCTGAGCGAGGAGGCGCGCCGCGATCTGCTGGAGCGCGTCAAGCAACTGGAGTACGAAGGCTACGAACTGGAAGCCGCCGAAGGCAGCTTCGAGCTGCTGGTGCGCGAGGCGCTGCGCCCGGGAACGCATTTCTTCGAAGTGGAGGGCTACGAAGTTTCGACGCGCGCCGGGGGCGCGGCTCCGACCCACACCACGGCCAGGGTCCGGCTGCGGGTGGACGGCGCGGCGCATTCCGCCAAGGCGGTGGGCCACGGTCCTTTCAACGCCTTGCACCTGTGCCTGCGCAAGTGCCTGTCGAAGCTGTACCCGCAGATTGCCGACGTGCGCCTGACGGATTACAAAGTCCGGGTGCTGGACTCGCGCAAGGGGACGGCCGCGCAGGTGCGCGTGCTGATCGAGTGGAGCGACCACCGAAAGAGCTGGTCGACGGTGGGGGTGTCGGACAACGTGATCGAAGCGAGCTGGAAAGCGCTGGTGGACGCCATCCGGTTGGAGCTGATGCGGCTGACGGAGACGGACGTTTCTATCGGGCGGGCTATCGAGAGTTAGGCGGCGGGACGGCTCGGCGAAGCGCTGTGAGGAGATGGGTTGGCAGGCGGAAGCGCCTGCCCCACGGCTCCGGATTGACACTGCGGGCGCGACCTTGGAGTAAGTGGGACGTTGCGGGCGGCCGGGCTTTCGGACTTATCGCCGTGCGTGTCGGCCGCCCAATGGATCGAGCGACTTCTGTGATGATCTAGGCTCGCTGGATGGCGCGCATATCGTTGCCACTTCGAAGATCG